>Ga0097691_1000354_pt1 | contig 41618 bp, 42 predicted proteins | sample NGESurdeep072012_8_FD_72858 | JGI IMG/M metagenome (GOLD analysis project Ga0097691, IMG submission 72858) | Arctic peat soil microbial communities from Barrow, Alaska - NGEE Surface sample 210-1 deep-072012 | ecosystem: Environmental > Terrestrial > Soil > Wetlands > Peat ... | reverse complement strand
GCCCAATGATGTTGTCTTCGTCTGCGCTCACGGAGCCGGTGGCGGCATGAACGATCGCGGGATGATCAAACTTGCCGAGGAGCTGTATTCACGCGGATTGTCCGTCGTCCGGTTCAACTTCATGTACAAGGAAAAGGGATTGAAGCGACCGGACCCGATGCCGGTTTTGGAGAGCTGTTTCCAGGCAGTCGTCGCGCGCGTGCGCGAGGAGCTGGGCCCGCGCGTTCTCATCATTGGCGGGCGTTCGATGGGAGGGCGCGCGGCCTCGATGATGGCTGCCAGGGGATTTACCTGCGACGGACTGCTGATGTTCGCGTATCCGCTCCATCCCGCGGGCCAGCCCGAAAAGCTTCGCGATGCCCATCTCGCTTCCATCAAGGTGCCTGTCCTCTGCTTCAACGGGACACGCGACGCGTTGTGCACGCCGGAGCTGATGGAGGCGGCGCTCAAAACCGTGACGACGCGGTGGGACATGCACTGGCTGTCAGGCGCCGATCACAGTTTTCACGTTCTTAAGTCTTCGGGGAGAACGGATGCCCAGGTACTCGAAGAAATCGGAGTGACGACTGATCAGTGGGTCGCAGGACTCTCAACCGGTGTCACGTGAGGTAATCCGCGCCCGCAGCCACGTTGCCATTAGCATCCAGCAGGAACCCAGTCACACTCCAACGACGCGAAATCCGCTGCCTCGCGCCCCGAGTGCCAGGGCACGATCGTGCGTCGCGAATACGAGTTCCTTGCCACGCGTTTCGCGCCACAGATCGGCTGTCGCGAGATGAAGCGCGTCCAGCGTGCCGAGCGGCGCACTCATCGGCTGCGAGGCGCGATGAAGTACGGCGCCAGTCAGCTCCACCAGATCGAGGCGCTCGAGTACCCGGTAGATCGTCTCCCGCCGCACAGCGGTCTCTTCCACTGACAACTCGCCGGCAAGACGAAGACGGTCGATAGTCCGAAGACATTCGACTTCCACCAGCGTGCTCGCAACACCCGTCGTGAGGCGTTTCCATTCTGGAATCCGACCCGGCTGGCCAAGAACCACGCGCAGCACTACCGACGAATCCAGATAGGCGATCATTCGCTTCGCCGATCCTCGAGAAGCAGCTCAACCGGATCGACGCGAAGCTTGACCGGCGGCGGCAACGGAATCTCGGCCAGCGTTCCGTACCTGCTCACGGCCTCCCGAACAACCAGGGAGCTGGGCGTCGCGAATGGAACGACGCGCGCAATCGGCTCGTTCCGATCGTACACGATCAGCTCGTGCCCCTTTCTCACCGCTCGCAGGTACTCGCTCAGGCGTGCCTTGAGCTGGGCAATCCTTACATCGGCCATGGTCATAAGATAGTCATAAGTGACTACTTTCGCCAGCAGCTCATTCGTCCCGATGCAGTTTTCCGTTCTAACCCTGTCCCGCTTTAACGAACGCCTCGACAGCCGGCGGCCCGGACCCCACCCCTTCGTCGTGCTTGAAGTACACGTACGCCTCGGTCCAATTCTGCGCCCTGACGCACTTCGCCCACTCCTCGAGCGCTGACTGATCGTAGTCAAGCTTGTGCAGCCGCAAGTAGCCCCACGTTGCAGTGCAAACAACCGGACACTTCGACTCGGCCTGCTCGGCGATGCACATCGCGATGTCGCGGTCGCGCAAAACGCAGAACACGTCCTCGTCAAACCAGCTCTCATGCCGGAACTCGAACGTGTACCGCCTGTCGCTCGGCAGAAACGTGAGAAAATTCTTCAGCCGCTCGACGTCCTTTTTCAGGTTCGGCGGCAACTGAAAAAGAATCGGGCCGAGCTTGGCACCGAGCACTGAGGTGTTCTTGAGCAGGAACTCGACAATCGATTGCGATTCGGCCTTGAGCCGAGTGTGGTGGGTGATGCGCTGGCTCGCCTTGATCGCGAAGGTGAAATTATCGGGCACCTGCGCCGCCCACTCGAGCAGGACGTGCTCCTTCGGCAACCGATAGAATGTGTTGTTGATCTCCAGCGTCGGGAATCTCGTCGCATAGAAGCCGAGCATGCCGTCGGACTTGAGGTCGGCGGGATAGAACGTGCCCTTCCACTCCTTGAACGAGTAGCCGCTCGTTCCGGCGAGAAGCTTCACGACGCCTTCTGCTTCTTGCCCTCCGGTTCTTCCTTCTCGGGCCTGGACTTGGCGAGGCTCGCCTTCAACGCTTCCATCAGGTCGATGATCTTGTCGCCGCCGCCGGCCGCCGAAGTGTCGGCCGTGATATCCTGGCCATCCACCTTTCGCTGGATGGTCTCCAGCACTCGCTCGCGAACGGTGTCCTTGTACTTCTTCGGGTCGAACGTGTCGGTCGCCGTCTGATCGATGAGCTGCATCGCCAGCTTGAGCTCGGCCGGCTTCACTTCGCCCTCGGGGATCGGCACTTCGGTGGTGGGGCGAACTTCGTCGGCGTAGTGGAGCTGCTCCATCACCAGCACGCCGTTGAGCGGCCGGAGCAGAACGAGATGCTGCTGTCCGCGCGCTGCGTACTGTCCGAGCGCCGCGCGTCCGCTCTCCTTCAACGCTTCGGTGAGCAGACGATACGCGCGATCGCCACCCTTGTCGGGGCCCAGGTAGTAGACTTTTTCGAGATACTCGCGGTCAACCTGATCGAGCGGAACGAACTCGATGACGTCGATGGTGCTCGTCGCCTTCTCCTCAAGCGCCTTCAACTCCTCAGGCGTAAGGACGACGTACTGGTCCTTGGCGAACTCGTACCCCTTGACGGTATCCTCGCGCGTGACCACTTCGTTGTCCTTGACGCAGGTGTAATGCTGCTTGAGCCGCGACCCGCATTTCTTGTGGAGCATGTTGAACGTCACGCTGGCTTTCGACTCGGACGACGAGTAGATGTTCACCGGGACGGAGACGAGGCCGAACGAGATGGTGGCGGTAGCTATTGATCGGGCAGGCATGGACGTGGGATTGAAGGGGTGAATTGGGCATAATAACGATATGTCTCCATCCAACCAACCGGACGATCATCTCAGTAGTTATCGCGCCAAGCGCGACCCCGACCGCTCCCCCGAGCCGGTCGGGACTGTCTCGCCCGTCCCCGGCAATCTTTTCGTCGTCCATAAACATGCGGCTCGGCAGCTCCATTTCGATTTGCGCCTCGAGATGGACGGCGTCCTCAGGTCGTGGGCGGTGCCAAAGGGACCGTCGTACGACATGGCCGACAAACGACTCGCCGTCAAAGTCGAGGACCATCCGCTCGAGTACGGCGACTTCGAGGGAATAATTCCCGCCGGGAACTACGGCGCCGGCGGGGTGATTGTGTGGGACCGCGGCGAGTGGGTGCCGCTCGAGGATTGGCGCACCGGTCTGGAAAAGGGAAAGCTCCTCTTCGAGCTCAAGGGCTACAAGCTCCACGGAAAGTGGACGCTGGTGAAGATCAAGAAAAGCGAGAAGGACTGGCTGCTCATCAAGGAGCGCGACGCATACGTGAAGCAGCCCGGCGATGTGTTCCCGGAAGAGTCCGTGCTTTCGGGGCTCACTGTCGAAGAAGTCAAAGCTGGTGAAGCCCCGGGCTCACAGTTGCGCAAGGCAATCGAGGCGAGCGGCGCGCCACGCACGCGCGTGGATCCGAAAACCGTCGACGCAATGAACGCCGAGCCGGCGGACGACGCGTTCACGCGCGACGGATGGATCTTCGAGCTGAAGCTCGACGGCTATCGGTTGATCGCGAGCAAATCCCACGGCGAAGCACTCCTTCTCACCCGCAACGGAAACGACTATACGGGAGTGTTTCCGGAAATCGCCCGCGCGGTGAAGGCGCTTCCCGTCGACGAATGCATCATCGACGGCGAAGTCGTGGTGTCCGATCCCAAAGGGTTGCCGAGCTTCGCGCTGCTTCAGCGTCGCGGTCGCCTCTCGTCGGCCATCGACATCAAGCGCGCGGCAGTTGAGCTGCCGGCGACTTTTTTTGCATTCGACCTGCTGGCGTTCGAGGACTTCGACCTTCGCCCGTTGCCGCTGTTGAAGCGCAAGGAGTTCCTCGCCGAGGTGGTGCCGAAGATCGGCCCGCTTCGCGCGCTCGATCATGTCGAGCGAGAGGGCGACGCGTTTCTCGCCCAGGTGGCGGAGATGGGACTCGAGGGCGTGATCGCCAAGAAAGCCGACGCGCCGTATCACGGCGGACGGTCGAGTCAGTGGCTCAAGATCAAGCGGGAGAAAACGGGCGACTTTGTAATTGTTGGCTTCACCGAGCCCAAGCGGAGCAGAGCGCATATCGGTGCGCTTCAACTCGCCGACATGGTTGATGGAACGCTGGTGTACGCCGGCCGAGCGGGTACCGGGTTCAACGATGCGCTGCTGACAGAGCTGAAGGCGATGCTCGATCCGATTGTGCGTCGCGACGCGCCCTGTGCCGGACCATGCGTTGCGCCGGGCACCGAGCCGTTGCCGAGCGAGTCGATTCCGGAAACGAGTACGACAACGTGGGTGGACCCGGTGTATGTGTGCGAGGTGCGCTTTCGCGAATGGACTCCGGACGGATTGCTCCGGCATCCGGCGTTCATGCGCCTTCGAAACGACAAGAACCCACACGAGTGCGAGCGTCAGGGATGGCATTCAGTCGCCGAGCCGGCCGCTTCGCCTGTCGTGGCGGCGGATCCACCGCCGCCGCCACCCAAGCCCGCGGTTCAGAAGACCGTCAACTTCTCCAACCCGAAAAAGGTCTACTGGCCGGCGGACGGCTACACCAAGGGCGACATGATCGAGTACTACCGCGCCGTCGCGCCGTGGCTCCTTCCATATCTGCGCAACCGGCCGGTGGTGCTGACGCGATTCCCCGATGGCATCGACGGCAAATCGTTCTATCAGAAAGACGCGCCGGAGTTTGCACCGGAGTGGATGCGCACTGTCTCTATCTGGAGCAACGACACCCAGCGCGACATTCGCTATTTCGTGTGCGACGACGTCGAATCAATCCTGTACATCGCCAACAGCGGCTCGATTCCGCTTCACATCTGGAACAGCCGCGTGGGCTCGCTCGAGCTGCCCGACTGGTGCGTGATCGACCTCGATCCAAAGGAAGCGCCGTTCTCCGATGTGATTCGCACCGCGCTTGTGCTGCGGCGGATCTGTGAAGCTGCGGGACTGCCGAGCTATGTGAAGACCACGGGAAAGACCGGCCTCCACATTCTGCTCCCGCTCGGCCGGCAATTCACATACGAGCTGTCGCGGACACTGGGAGAGCTTCTCGCGCGGCTGGTGCTGCGTGAGCTGAGTGACATTGCGACAATCACGCGCCATGTCACCAAGCGTGGCGACAAGGTGTATCTCGACTATCTCCAGAACCGGCACGGCCAGCTCATCGTCTCGCCATTCAGCGTGAGGCCACTGCCCGGAGCGCCGGTGTCCATGCCGCTCACCTGGGACGAAGTGAACGACTCGCTGGATCCACGGGCGTTCACGATCAAGACGGCCATCGGGCGAATGGAGCGCCTGGGCACAGATCCCGTTTCCCCGGTGCTCGAGGAGAAACCGGATCTTGCCCAGGTACTGGAGCGGCTCGCGTCTCTCTAGAACCCCGCCTTGGCGGGCAGCTGCGGCTCGGCTATGTACTTCACTGGAATCTCGCCGGTAAGCGTGCGCAGCCACGCATGAACGTCCTGCACCTGCGTTTGGGTGAGGGCGACACCCAACTGGTAGCGGCCCATCATCACGATCGCCGAATCGAGCGAGCCCACCGAGCCGTCGCTGAAATAGGGACCGGTCTTGTCGATGTTTCGCAGGGTGGGCACCTTGAACACGTTTCGATCGCCGGGCGCCTTGGTTACCGCGATCCGCCCGCTGTCGGCGGTGATCGGCCACGGGTGCACCAGGCCCGCTTTCTGGAACACCTGGCCGCCCACGTACGCGCCCGCGTGGCATGCCGTGCACCCCGCGACGACGAATGTCTTTGCGCCGCGCTTCTCCTGCTCCGTCAGCGCCGCGTTATCGCCCTTGAGGTACGCGTCCCAGCGGCTCGGCGTCACCAGGCCGCGCTCGAACGCCCCAATGGCGCGCCCAACGTTGTCGTAGGTGATCGGATTGGACTCGCGCGGGAACGCGGCCGCGAAAGCGGCGCGATACTTCGCCGATGTCTTGAGGTGTTCGAGCACCGCACCCGCGCCCGGCATTCCCATCTCGCCCGGATTGAGGATCGGTCCCTTGGCCTGCTCCTCGACGTCGGCGGCGCGGCCGTCCCAGAACTGCGCCACCTGTCCCGCCGCATTGTACACGGTGTTCGAGTTGCGTGAGCCTTCCTGCCCCTTGTGGCCCATGCTCACCCGACGTCCGTCGGCGCCGTAGCCATTGAGGGGGTGGCAGGAATTGCACGACACGTCGTGCCCGTCGGACAGCAGCGTCTCATAATACAGCGTCCGGCCGAGGGCGATTTCGGCGTCGCTCGGCGTCTGGCCGGGTGCGTCCATTCTCGAGGGCAACGACGCGAACATCGCCAATTCGGTGGGGCTGAGTTGCGCGCCCTGTACCGCGGGAATCAGGCGCCCTTCAGTCGCCGCCTTGCCCGCCTTGCCCGTCTGTCCGGACTCCTGACGCGGTTGGCAGGCCGTCGCCATGAGGAGTGCGGCCCCGAGAGCCGCAAGTTGTATCGTGCGCATACCGAGCCTCCTGAGCTGTCATCGTGCAGTAGAATGGCAAAATAGACGGTACCGGGCCGGCGCACAGTCAGGCGGATCACGCGTCGTTGTCAGGGGAACACTGTGGTCGGCCATGGAAGGCCGCGAATCTTTCATTTTCCGCCAAGCCGACCCATCGCGCTCCTCGCCGGAGACCAATGCCGTTCATACCGCAATTAGCGCACTCTCCACTCGACGGCGACACCGCCCTGATAGCGAGTAACTGACGCGGGCAGAAACACCCGCTCGAAGATGTTGTCGGGGTAGCGCCGGTTGAACCGATCAACAAAGATCGCCGAGAAAGTCCCCAGGCCAGCGCCAGCCACGACGTCGCTCGCCCAGTGCTCGTTCTTGTAGAGTCGCGAGCCGGCGACGAGCGTCGCGCCGGTGTACCCGACGGCAGTCATCAATCCGGCGTGCTCAGGCCAATCACGACTGAACCCTCGGCTGAGCGCGGTCGCGGCCGCGAACGCTACAGCCGTCTCGCCCGACGGCAAAGAACGATAGCTGTCCGATGAAAATCCCTTCCCCGTTTTGAAAACGCGCGAGTCGGTGGGTGAGATGCTTGGCCGTGCCCGCCCGATCTCACTTTTCAGAAGTTCGGCGATGATGCCGCCGAGTACGACCGATTCACCGGTGTGCATTCCGAGCGCGGCGAGGTTGCGCGAATGAGTCCCGAGTCCGGCGAAGTAGAGCCCGGCGCTCAGAATGACGCTGCCCGGATTACCAAGAAACCCGGATGCGTTCGAGAAATTCCTGAGGCCCGAGCTGTTCTGAAGGCTCGAGCGAGTAAAGGAGCGCTCTACGCTCTGATCCGATTGCGCCACCAGCGCGACAACCCCGGCGAGGCCCACGACGGCAAGCGCGTCGCGCGCCTCGAAGAGCTGAGCCCTGGTCGTCGTATCCGTGCTTTGAGCGAATACGGAAACAGCGGGAAAACCGATCAGAAGAGGAACTAAGGCAACGTAGCGGCGGAATCCGAGGATCATCCGGAGAAATATCACCCTTATGGAAAAATCCCGCGCTGCTGATACGCCATTGCCACCTTTCCGATCGCGTTGATGAACGCCGCCGTCCGCAGATCCACGCCACGATCCTTCTGGATCGTCCGCAGCTCCGCGTAAGCCGCGACCATTGTCTCCTCGAGTCCGGAGTTAACAAGCTCCTCCTCTCCTGCCGCGGCCATGGCCCGCTCACGATCATCCGACGCGAAATGTAGCCCCGTCAGGTGCTCGACCCCCTGCAGCGTCCGCTCATTGCTCCGCTCCTGAAACCGCTTTTCCATCCGGCCGAAGCGCATGTGCGACAGGTTCTTCACCCATTCGAAGTAGGAAACGGTCACTCCGCCGGCGTTGGCGTAGATATCCGGCACGATCAACGTTCCGCGCGCCAGCAGTTGTTCGCTCGCGTCGGCGGTGATCGGCCCGTTCGCGCCTTCGACAATTATCCGCGCGCGAATGCGGTCTACGTTATCTGCAGTGATCACGTTCTCGAGCGCGGAGGGAACCAGAACGTCGCAGTCGAGCTCGAGCGCGCCGGCAGACGTCGGAATGTCCCGGGCACCGGCAAAGCCAAGTATCGAGCCGGTTTCGCGCCTGTGAGCCATCACGCGGTCCACATCGAGCCCCTTATCGCTGAATATCGCGCCTTCTCGCTCGGCGAGCGCCACGAGTATGCCGCCGCCCTCCTGGATGAATTTCGCGGCGTGATATCCGACGTTGCCGAGTCCCTGAACTATCACGCGCTTCCCCTCTACTCCCGGCGCGAAGCCCATTGCTTTCATGTCTTCGCCGTAGCTGCATGCTTCGCGCAGCGCGAAGTAAACGCCGCGTCCCGTGCTCTCCGCGCGTCCGCGCACGCCGCCCTGCGTGACCGGCTTGCCGGTGACGCAGCCGAGCGCGTCGATTGAACCCGGTGCCAGCGTCGAGTACGTGTCCACAATCCACGCCATCTCGCGCGCGCCCGTGCCGTAGTCGGGCGCGGGCACGTCAACGCCGGGACCGATGAGATTTTTCGCGAACAGCTCGTACGTGTAGCGCCGGGTGACACGCTCGAGCTCGTCAACGGAATACTTCGTGGAATCGATGCGCACCGCACCCTTTGCTCCTCCAAATGGCACATCGACAAGCGCGCACTTGTAGGTCATGAGAGCAGCCAGAGCAGACACTTCATCTTCATCGACGTTCGGCGCGAACCGGATGCCGCCTTTTGTAGGCAGCCGGTGCACGCTGTGCTGCGCGCGCCATCCATGCATTACCTCGATCGTCCCGTCGTCGCGCTTGAGTGGAAACGAAATCCGGAAAACGGAGTTGCACGCCTTGATCTGGGACAACAGTCCCGGCGGATAATCGAGGTGCGCGGCGGCCTTGTCGAAGTACTTGTTGACCTGCGCGAACATCGGGATGTGTTCAGTGCTCATATTGCCTCTCGATTAGAACCTGATGCGCGACCCATGGCCTTTCCCCTCTCCGCCACCCTTTACTGGCTTATCGGACATGTCGAAAGGCTCATAGGTGAGCGTTGACTCGAACGAGTTGCCGTCGGCAGCCAGGTTGATGCGCTCGGTTAGAATCCCACGGCTTGTCGGAAGCCAGCCCGAGCCGCTCGAAATTTCCTTGAATGATGCAGGGGGCTTGGTCTGATAAAAAACGTACTTTGCCTCAAACTTGTTTGGGCCAATTTCGTGCCACACACCATAGGCCGGTGGAACCGGAGGTGCGCCGTCATAGTCGGACGACTCCGTCATCGTTCCGCCCAGATTGAAGGAGTAGAGGAATCTGAAGTCCTTGATCGCAGCCATATCGCCGCTGCTGAACTGAAGTCTGTTCTCCCATGCGCCGACTAAAGGTGAGACGGCAGCCGGTGCAGGAGTGGATGAGCCCGTGCATCCGCCAAGCAGTAACAGTGCGACGAAGAAAGGCATACACGACCGCATCGTTTGACCTCCAGGAAGTTGATTCCTAAGACATGCGGTTATAGCGCCCCGCGGAGGCTGCGGCAAGGAACCCTTCCCTGACTCGGCAGCAAACCGCATACTCTTGGAACTATGCGCCTCAACCTAGCCACGCGTGCCACGTTCGCTCTCGCCATTGCGGTCTCCCTCGTCGCGTTTCGCTCCGCCGACAAGCGTCCCATCACCGAAAAGGATCTGTGGGCGTTCACGTGGATCGGCGATCCCCAGCTTTCACCCGACGGATCACGCGTTGCATACGCGAAAGTCGTCGTCGACAGAAAGCACACCGGCTACGAGACCTCTCTCTGGTCGGTTTCGACAAAAGGCGGAGACCTGCAGCGGCTCACCGCGGGCACACATGATTCGCAGCCGCGCTGGTCGCCCGACGGTACCCGGCTGGCGTTTGTGCGCTCGGTTGAGAAGGACGGCAAGCCGCAGCCGCCGCAGATCTTCGTCCTCTCGATGTCAGGCGGAGAACCGACTCAGATCACCGAGCTGACGAAAGGCGCAAGCAGCCCTCACTGGTCTCCCGATGGGCGCCGCATCGCGTTCGCGTCAGACATGTCGCCTGAAGACATCGCTAAAAGCGCAAAGGACAAGCAGCCAAAGCCCGCCGGCGATACGACTGACGCCGAGCACGAGTCCGACGTGAAGTACGTGACGCGGGCGGTGTACCGGTCGAACGATCAGGGCTATCTCGATCCACATCGCCCGACGCACATCTGGGTAGCCACACTGCCCACGTCGTCGGATGAAAAAATCACGCCTCGGCAGATCACGAGCGGCAAATTCGACGAAGAGGACTTCTTCTGGTCCAAGGACGGACGGGACATCGTCTTTACGACCACGCGCGTCGACGAGCCCGAGTACGAGCTCCCGCACAGCGACCTGTACCGCGTTTCTGCAGATGGCGGCGAGCCGGCGCTCATCAACGCAGTGCCGATAGGTGTCAACGCGATGTCGCCAAGCCCCGATGGGAAGCGCATTGCATTTCGGTCGAACTTGAATGAGCCGGTCCGGTCATACGACGAGCCCGACCTCTTCGTGCTCGACCTCACGCCGGGCGCCAAGCCGAAGAATCTTTCCGCGGATTTCGACTACGACGTGGGCGGAGGTATCGGCGGCGACAACGCGCCGCCGAGGGCGGCGGGTGGCACCCGGCCCATCTGGTCAGCGGATGGCAATAGCATCGTGGACGTGGTGAGCATCACTGGACGCGCGAATCTCATGCGCTTCCCGGTCAACGGTGGAAAGCCGGTCGAGGTCACGAAGGGCGACCAGGCCGTGCAGCGCTTCAGCTCAGCGGGCGACGGCAGCACCATCACGATGCTCGTCTCCACTCCAACGAACATCGGCGACCTGTTCGTCGTCAGTGGAAACAGCGGAATTCCCCGTCGCATTACCGATGTCAACGCGAAGCTTTTCTCGCAGCTCGACGTCCCTGCGCCGGAGGAAATCTGGTACACGTCATTTGATGGAAGAAAAATCCAGGCGTGGGTTCAGAAGCCGCCGGGATTCGACGCGACGAAAAAGTATCCGCTCATCCTCAACATCCACGGCGGCCCGCACACAGCGTATGGATGGGTGTTCGACCATGAGTTCCAGTGGATGGCGGCAAAGGGATACGTGGTGCTCTATCCCAATCCGCGTGGCAGCACGAGTTACGGCCAGGAGTTCGGTAACATCATTCAATACAAGTATCCGGGCGACGACTACAAGGACCTGATGGCCGGTGTCGACGAGCTGATCAAGCGCGGGTACGTCGATCCGAAACGCCTCGGCGTGACCGGCGGCAGCGGCGGCGGAGTGCTCACCGACTGGACGGTGACGCAGACCACCCGCTTCAGCGCCGCCGTCTCGCAGCGCGACATCTCCGATTGGGCGGCGTGGTGGTACACCGCGGACTTCTGGCTGTATCAGCCGAGGTGGTTCCAAAAACCGCCGTTCGAGGATCCGAAGGATTATGCGAACCGATCAGCGATCACGTTCGTGGACCGGATAACGACCCCGATGGCCTTCATCCTTGGCGACGCTGATTTCAGGACGCCACCGGAGAGCGGTGGTGAGCAGCTCTTCCGCGCGCTCAAGTACCTCAAGCGGCCGACAGCGCTCGTGAGATTCCCTGGCGAGACGCACGAGCTGTCGAGAAGCGGTCAGCCGTGGCACCGCGTAGAGAGGCTGGAAGCGATTGTCGGGTGGTTCGACAAGTACTTGATGGGGAAGGACGTTGCTGCTTTCCGGGATGTCAGGTAACCGCTTCCCGGTGTTCCGTTTTTTATGCGGCCCCCTCTCCTCCAACTCGTGCTCTGGCCGGTATCCCCATCCTTCGGCAAAAGTCATCGCTGAACGCCTGAGCGACTCTCACCGCCCATCTCGCGCACCCAGCACCGAGGCACCGGTCCGGAAACCAAGGCACGTCAACCGAAACGAACGGGTTCGGCGGAAACTTTGTCCGCAGCCGTTTCTCGAGGCTTCGGCGCTTGCCTTTCGTGTCATCCCATTCTTCGGTGCTGCTCAGGAGAGCGTCACGCAGTCGTATCAGACTGTCGGCCTCCACAAATGGAGCCTTGCTCTCGTTGAAGCTGTCGGCGTCGGCAATCGACAACGCCACCTGATACCTGTGCAGCACGGGTGACCCCGTGACTTCAGGCCACATCCGCTGGAGCACGGCATTGGCGCGGGCCGGAAGACGCGGCTCGCCCGCCTCGTTGAGCTCCTGAAACTCGCGGTACAGCTCGTTGATCGATGCCTCGAGGAACGCCGCCGCCGAGAATACGGCGCCGGTGACGTAGGCGCGATGCCACCATCGCTCTTCGGCCGAGATCTGATCCTCACCACGGGTTTCAAGCGCATGAGCTGTCTCGGCAAAATGATGCGCCGAATAAAAGTGCTGGATGTGCAGGCCTTCGCGGCCTCCGGGGATGCCTTCGTCGTCCCCGTTCTTTTCAGCCGCCGATTCCGGCGCCAGCGGACCGAGCCGCCATTTCTGACTGCCGGACGGAGGCACTCCGGGCGGCGCTCCCGCCGGCTTCGCGTTGACAGTTCGGGTTGGTTTCTTCTTCTCCTCTAATGGCATTTGCGGCCGCCGCGGTCCCACACTCGCCCGTCGGTATCCAGAAACGCGTGCCGGTATTCCTTGGCGCCGAGCGTCAGCTTGAGGACGCCGAAGTATCCGTGGACCGCCGCAGCCGAGTTCGGCGCCGGCACCTCAGTCACGCCGCGCAGATCACCCCCGCCCGTTCCAGTAATTATTTCCTCGATGCCGTTTACCGAATCGGGCACGCCGGCTGGCGTCTGCGGCAGAAATCGCTCGTAGTGATGCTCGTGTCCGTTGAGCACCACGTCCACCCCTGCGTCAAAGAGTATTGTCCAAAGAACCTGAACCTCATGCGACGGTCCGTGAAAATCCCCGGAGCTGAAGAGCGGCTCGTGGAAATAGGCCAGCGTGCAGAGCTTGCTGTGATCCTTGAGGTCCTGCCGCAGCCAGTTCTCCTGTTCGCTCGCCTTGACGAACGAGGCGCGATCCATCTCCAGCTCGCTGTTCAGCGACACAACGTGCCAATCGCCGAAGTCATAGCTGTAATAACCCCGTCCCGGAGGTCCGGCACGGTCACCGAAATAGCTGAAGTATCCGGCGCCACGCCGGTTCTCGAAGTCATGATTCCCCGGGGAGGGGTGAATCGCGTTCATGATCCGCTTTGAGCCCCAGGACGGCGTGAAGCACCGTTCGAAAATGTAGGCCGGTCCTTCCGGTCCCGACGGATAGGCATTGTCACCCATCGTCACAACGGCGGTCTGGACATTGGCAATGCTGTCTTCTTTGAGAATTCCTTCAACCAGTGCCGCGGTCGCTTCATCGCCGCTCGTTCCGCACACCGCGATGTCGCCCGCGCCGACCATCACCACCGCGCCGCTCATCGCGACTTCAGAGGCGGGGGCATCCGCCGGCGGTGGGGGCGTGCGCTGTTGTGCAGTACAGCCGATCACGAGAATCGGCAGCGCTGCGATCAGCCTAAAACGCAAAGCCGAAACTGGAGATGATCCGCCGCTGTGAGTTATTGGTGATCAGAACGTTGAGGCTCGCGCCGGGATTGATAAGGCCGACCCAGAATCCGCCGCCTGCCCCCTTGTGCCATCCGCCCGGCGAAGCGCCGTCCACATAGACCTTGGCAACGTCAAGGAATCCAATCAATCCGACGTCGAGCGGAAGGATGAGAGGGAACTTGGCAACGGGAACTCTAAGCTCACTCGTACCATAAAGGGAAGCATCGCCGGCGTATCGCTGGCGCTCCTCGGTGCGAAGTGAGCTCGACCCGCCAACGAACGCCGCATCGAAGTACGGGAAATCGCCAAACAGCTTCTTGCCGCCGGCGCGGAGGGCCAACACTGGCCGGTTCTTCACCGGGAGCGTGATGAACGCCTCGGCAACCGCCGATACCGCTTCGTAAGCCTTCTTTACGTCCCACGTTGCGGGATATCCGGTCCCGCTGATGTCGAGCACCGCGCGAGGCGTCACCGTGTCCGGCACGTACCGGCTCTCGTAGTGCAGTTTTGCCTCAGCGCCCACCTGTCCAAAGTGCGGAAAACCGTAGGGCCGCTGCGCCGAGATGAAACGCCCCGCCAGGCTGTCGGTTTTCGTGTAACGAACGATCGGTCCGAGAGAAATCTCACTCTCCGGATTGAGCGAAAGCCCCACGGCCGGGCGGAAGCTGAACTGACTCTGCCTTACCTCGTACACAGTCCCGCGGAAATCGGGAACGTCGTTTCCAAAGCCGCGGAATTCCACCTGCTCGAGCTGGGACATGCTTGCATCGACGGGCAGGTGAAAGTCCGAGCCTTCGAATCGTTTGTCGATTCCGGCCGTGACGGCAAACCGCCCGCTCGTGGAGAGAGCGACATCGCCTTTCATCATGCTCGAGTAGGGCACGCTTCGAAATCCGTACACATAGCGCGATCCACCGACCTTCCCAACCACTCCGAGATTGCGCCCGGTCCGCAGGCTCCCATACGGCTTGACTGACGAGCCATAGTCCCGCTGCGGAGGAATCAGCTTTCCGTATGCGTGCAGCCATGGGCGGCGGTTGAAGGAATGATTGAGCGCGTCATCGACGTTCTTCTTGATGTCAGCGCTGTCCGCGGCGTAGTACACGTCACTGACATTCCCCACGTCGTAGAGGCGTGTCGGATTCCGCTGGCCACCTACAGTGGACTGATCGATGAGCGCGTTGTTGCCGTTCCCGCCGATCACTCGCACCAGGATGCTGCTTGGCACACTGCCCGTGACGAACGCGGTGTCGTCACCGCCATGCAGGTAGAGCCGGATCTCTCTCGTCTCACGAGCGTCGAAGCGACGGCTGAACCATGGAGGATTCTTTCCGGACTGGATCTGGACGTCGACCAGTCCGTTACCCGACCGGACAACGGTGGCCTTGTCGGCTGAATCCGTGGCGTGAATGTCGACCACAGTCGACAGTATGTTGTAATAGTTGTCGGCTGCCGCGCGGAGACCGTCACGCCGGGCCCTGAGCTTTGCAGCAACCACAGCCGACGAAGGCGCATACTGCGGGGGCATGGCGCGCATTGCGCTATCGATAACCGAGTTGGGGAGCGCATTCGCCACCGCGATCGCAACCGAATCCCAGACCGATCTGTCGAGGCCGACCAGCATGCGCCGGTCGAAATCCGTAGCGTTCGCGAACAACGCCGTGGGCGCAGGATAAATGCTGTCGAATGTGACGACGCTGGGAATCGCCTTCCGCGCCAGCTTCAGCAGGAATCCTCCATACGACACGAAAGCCTTGTCCCGGTCCTCGGCGATTGGAATCCATGGCACGTCGTCCTTCTTCCCAAAGCGCGCCCACTTCCACTGATCCGGATGACGATCATTGTCGCCAATGACCATGTCGAACAGTCGAGCCGTCAACATCTTCCGCGCGTCAACCTGGTCGAACGGATCGCTGTTTATCTCCTTCAGGAATTCTTCAGCGTCGATGATCTTGTCGGCGCCGGCAAAGGAAGGGGCATCTTTGGGAACTGCCGGATGTATCTCGATCTCCCCGAGCATGCCCGCGAACTCCTTTCGAAATTCGCCGAGGATGGGATCGTCCGGCATGACGGCCAATCTTCCCGTCGGGTGGAGAATGCCCACTGCATCCTCCATCGAAGCCGTTGCAGCGAAACCGGTTGGATGAGATGCGCTACCGGCGTCGCGGAAGACGTACCAGATGACGGTTCCCTCGAACTCTTTGGGAAGAACACCGACTCGCTTGTGAACGGACCGGAACACCCACTCCGTACTGTCGGCCGTAGTGAAACGGAGAGATATCGTCTGTGATCCTCCTCCCGTTTTCATCGGTTTGAGTCCGCCGGCGAACGAATGAAGATCGAGAACCGGCACCTTGATTGGCGTCGTCCAGGCATCCCGGTAGTTGTCGCCGAGAAACCAGCGGTGGAAACCGCCAGCAGCGAAGTCGGGTCCGGCGACTATTGTCACGCTATCCTTGCCGATCTCGGGCAAGGGAGCGCGTTGCGATTGCGCGCTCAGCGATGAAATGGCGACCAGCGGAGCGGAAATCAGAAAGGCAATTCGATACACGAGGCAGGTTGTTCTCATTTTGTCTGTTGTGGGGCGGTGCGCGATGGATGCCACCGGTAGAGAGTTATAGCGGCGGGTTTGGTAGTTGCTTCATCGCTCACCATGAGGATGCTGTCGCTGGTTATCGCAACGCCTTCGGGCTGGTTGTGGCCCTCGGGAAGGGGCATCGAGCGAACGAGCTGGCCGCCCCGCGTGACCTCGAGGAGCGCCTTGTCGGGGTGCGACGTGATGATGACGTAGTTGCCGGTGGCCGGGTCGATGGTGACATCCGACGGTCGCAGATCCTTCCAGCCGTTCGATCCAATTGCCTGTGCCTTTGGGATGGCGACCGTCGAGACCCTCGATGAATCGGGACCCTGAAGACGCCACCGGTAGATCACGATCTGATCCTTGAGACTCTTGTCCTTCACGAGCTTGCATGGCATCACGAGCCAGTTGCTGTCTGCCTGGAAGACGATGCTCTCGAACTCGCAGTCCTTGCCAAGCCCGGTGTCGCGAATGGAGTACGGGACGTTTTCGCCGTCACCGCCTTCCTGGAATTCGTAAAGCCTGCCGTTGCTGGCGAGCAGATAGATATTGCTGCCGGCGATGGTGATGGACTCGAAATCTCCATGCGCCGGACTCTCGCCCAGGTTGAACCGCTTGAGTATCACGCCGCCGCGTGGATCGATGACGTAGATCCTGCCGATCTCGTCGTCGTGCGCGAGAATCCGTCCATTAGCCGTGAGCGCGAGTCCTGAAATCTCCTTGAGCTCCGGAGGCATGATCCACATCGCCACCGGCTCGGATTTCGTTGGATCGGCGTCGGCCTTTGCCAGCCGGCCGGCAAGCGCATGGCCCCGCGCGGCAATCTCAGCGGCCTGACTCTGCGCCGCGTCGGCCTGCTGACGGCAAGACACCACTGACCCAACAGCCGCCAGCAGTGTTACGGCGCGCGCAAGCCTCATCCCGGCTCGCTCGTTTCCTCTGCAGCCGGCTCTCCGATCTCGAGGTCGGCGGTTGCAATGACGTCACCGGCGTTGTCCCGCACGGCGGTGAGAAGTTCGTCCCGTGTCACCGCCTTCTTGAGGCGCGTCAGGTAATAGATCTCCGACGGCTTGCCGACGTTGGTCACCACCTCGTCGAGGCGCCACCGTTTCGCCATCTGCTCGAGGACGGTCTCCACCTTTGCCTGCGCTTCAGTCACCTGATCGGTGGTGATCGTGAGCACAGCGTTGAACCGGGCCTTCTTTTTCTTTGAGCCGATGACGTCGCGCACCCGCTCGAATCTGTCGGCGAGCACGTCGGCGCGGCGCGGAGTCAGCGACAGCACGAGATCGCGATCGGGCACGAGATGCTCCGCGGTGGGGCTGGCAAGCGCCTCCAGTGGTCCGGCCCACTGTGCGCTGGCGGTGGGAGTCAGGATGTTTCGCCCGTAGTCGTACCGCCACGTCAGGATCAACACGAAATTGAAAACAATCGACAGGAGGGCGCCGACCACCATCGACTGAACGCCGGCAGCAAAACCCACCCCGATGCTCAGGAAAATAAAAACGAGGTCGCGCGTGTCGCGCAGCGTGGTGCGAAACCGCACCGCGCCGACAACACCTGCGAGGCTGAACGCCAGAGCCAGGCTGTTCTGGACGATGATTATGACGCCGGCTACCACGAGCGGCAGGATGATCAGCGTCTGCACCACCGACTGGTTGTGCCCCTGAACCCGCCGGGCCGACATGTACACCCATGTAACGGGCAGCATCAGCACCAGCGTACCGACGAGAATCAGAATTGTCGTGATCGCCAGCTCGGTCACCGATCCGGAGGCGAGTACCGCTGCCTGCGTTGCCTTCTTGCTGAGGCCGTCCTGAAGAAGCTGGGTTGTGTTTGGCGACGCTTCGAGCCCTTTGCCAGACAGCAGATGTCCAATGCTGGGAATGAAGTACACCAGCAGGAACACGATCAGGGCGATGAACGCGTAGTACGCGATCAGACGCCTGACCGGACGGTCCGAACCCTGAGCCACTACGTCGATTATCTGCCTTAAGACGGGCATGGGTGACTCCTGTGCAAGTTGGACGCCGCAGTAAAGTGCGATTTGAAGCGGTTAAACCTCACCCGACCGAGCCCAACGCTACGACTAACTGCCGGCAATTGCGACCCCATGGCATGGCCGCTTGTTCCGGATCAGGAGTTTGCGCCAATTACGGTAATTCCGCCGAGAACGCCACCGGGTCCTGTCGAAAGAACTTCTTCATCTCCGCGTATAGGGCAGGATGCCGCGCCTGGAGGGCCTTTGGACGCTCGAAGAACGCCTCGGTGGCGACAGCAAAGAACTCCGTGGGGTTGGTTGCGCCATAACCGTCCAAAACGGTTGGGAGCCCGACTCTCTCCGCGTGACGCAGCGCATCGAATTCCGCGCTCATCACTCTCGCCCACGCGAGATACTCGGCGCGGGTTTCGAGCGCGGGTGTGCCGTCGGCGTCCCGGTTCTCGAAATCGAGCTGATGGGCAAACTCGTGGAGAACGACGTTCTGCCCGTCGCTCGGGTCGGACGCTCCGTGACTTGCCGCATCCCACGCCAGCACCAGCGCTCGCAGATGATGACCGGTGTGGCCGAGCCGGTCTTCCGGACCGTCTTCCCAGACTCCGCCGCCGATGTGACGCTCGCTGTGCTCGGTGTATCCCGTTGGGTACACGAGTATCGACGTCAGCTCCGGATAGTAGTCGGTCTCGCGGTGAAGCAGGAGCAGGCACGCCTGCGCAGCGATCGTGACGCGGATCTCGTCCGTCAGTTCCAGCCCGCCGCAGCCCTCGAAATACTTTTCGGCGAGAAAGACCTGGATGTGGCCGAGCAGCTCGGAGCGATCTTCGGGAGGAAGCCGACGGAAGACACCAAGGTTACGGCGGAGAATCGCCAGCCAGGCCGGCGGAAAGGGCTGAGCGCGCAGTCGCTCGCGGCGACGCTCGTTGAAGAGACCGAAAACCATTTTATCGGCCCGCTGCCAGGCCGGTGACCCTCCATATAGTATTGCCAATGTCGTCGGCCACCAGCAGGCCGCCTCGAGCGTCGATGGCCACGCCCACCGGCCGGCCGAACGCATCGCCATTGTCCCTGATGAATCCGCTGAGCACGTCCACGGGCACGCCTGCCGGCACGCCACCGGAAAAGGGAACGAAGATCACCTTGTAGCCGCTCCGCGGCTTGCGATTCCACGATCCGTGCTGGCCCACGAACATTCCGTTGCTGAACCCGGGCGCAAGCGATGTTTTTCCACCATACGCCAAGCCCAGTGACGCGGTGTGAGGCCCCAATGCGTAGTCCGGGACAATGGCTCTCGCGACAAGCTCGGGCATCTGTTCCTCGATGCGCGTGTCGACGTGCTGCCCGAAGTAGCTGTACGGCCAGCCGTAGAATCCGCCGTCGCGGACCGCCGTCATGTAGTCAGGAACGAGGTCACTCCCGAGCTCGTCGCGCTCGTTCACCGCGACCCATAGGGCATCGGTCTCCGGCTGCCACGCCATCCCCACAGGATTCCGCATACCTGAAGCGAAGACACGATGATTTCCCGTTGCCGGGTCCACCTCCCAGACCGCGGCGCGGTCTTTCTCGTTCGTTATACCGTTCTCGAGTTCATTGCTGTTGGAGCCAATCGTCACGAACAGCTTCCGCCCGTCCTTGGAGGCAACGACGTTCTTGGTCCAGTGATGATTGATCGGACCAGCGGGAAGCGCGACGACCTTGGTTCCGGGCGCGACGATCCGTGTCTGGCCCGTTGCATAGGGAAAGCGAACCAGGCCGTCGGTATTCGCGACGTAAAGAGCATTTCCCACGAGCGCCATGCCGAAAGGCGATGTGAGACCCGAAAGAAAAACCGCTTGTGTCTCCGCAATCCCATCGCCATCGGCATCCCTGAGGAGCGTGATGCGATCCGCGCTCGGCACTGCTCCCCCGGCGCGCTTCGTCAGGAGATTGGTGAGCCAACCCTTGATTCCCTTGTTGTTCTCCGGCCGCGGCGGAGCATTCGTTTCGGCGACAAGTACGTCGCCATTCGGGAGAACGTAGAGCCATCGTGGATGATTCAATCCGGTGGCGAAGGCAACGACTGAATTTCCTTCGGCGGCAATCGGCTTGGCGCCGGCCGGCCACCCCTTCGCCTTCACGTAGTTCACGAGCGGGATCAGCGATCCGTTGGGCTGGGGAATGACCGGATGCGGCCCCGTACCGGCCACAACCGGATACCGCGCCGAGGCGCCGCAGCCCGCAACGCACACCGCGGTGACGAGGATCAAAATGTGCCTCACACCGACTAATCTACGCCGCGCTCATATTTTCAGCGCAGCTTTGTGGCGAGCGCCGGGAAACACAAACGTCCGAACCTGGTGGTTCGGACGTTTGTGTGCGGTACAACGGCGGCGCAATCAGTGGCTGATGGCGAAGAACCAGGTGCCAATGATCGGCCCGCGGGGTCCAAAACGGCCGGGCGCCGGTGGAGGCGCTCCCGGAGCTGGCGCCGGTGCCGGACCGTACTCGGGCTGAAAGAGATACGCCATGTGCCGCACCGGATCGACGGCAATCGTCTTTGCGCCACGCATCGTCCGCACTGTCGCCACAACCGTGTACTTGTCCGGCGAATCCTGGTGCACGACGGTCACGCTGCTGTCCCGGCCGGCCGGTATGTAGATCAGCTTCTGCGTCGGGTCGTAGCCAAGCGCGTCCACACCGTCACCGTTTGGAATCGTCGCGACAATCTTTCCGTTCGCAGCGTCTACAACCACGGAAGTCTTTCCGCAGCCGGAGAAGATCCGGTTTGAGGCTTTATCGTAGGCGATTCCGGTCGGACCCTCGCAAGGTGCCAACGGCCACGACGCCAGCACTTTCATCGTCTTGACGTCCACCACCTGGATCGTGTTCTTGCTCTCGTTGTTGACGAAGATCTTCCCTTTTCCGTCGCTGGCCGCACCCTCCGGCGCATTGTCCTCGAGGTCTGCAGAACCGACGATGTCGCCGGTTTTGGCGTCGATCGCGGTAACGGTGCCAATCGGGCGGCTGTGATTGGTGAGGATGACCCGGTCTGAGAAATCGTCGTACATGATGCCGTCGAGCCCGCCGCTAGCGATCTTGATCTTCTTGATCGGAACGAGTGTCTTGAGATCGAACATCGTCACAGTCGAGTCGCCACCGTTGGTGGTGAAGCCATGATTCGACTTCGGCGCGAGGGCGATGCCGTGCATGCGAGGCGTGTCGGGGATGTCGCCGATCACCTTGCCCGTGGGGCCGTCGATCACCATGACGTGCGTGCCGCGCGAAACAAAAACGCGTCCGGTGCCTGGCTCGGCCGTCAGGTAGTCGGTGCCACCCTCTCCACCGGTGCTGTACTTGTCAACTTTGAATGTCTGCGCGTGTCCGACGCCTGGCGAAGCCACGAAGAAGGCGGCGACGAGGAATGCGGTTGCTGTAAGCGAGTATCTAGTCATGAAATCCTCTGTTATGGATGCGAATTGCTGAAACCACTGCGCGGTTCAAGGATTGGAACGGAAACGGCGCGCGAGCCAGATCACCAACACAAACACGATCACGAAGATCAAACCCAGTCGGTAGTTCATGAAGTCCCTCGTTTGGTTTGGGTCATTCTGAAAACGTTGCCGTTGCCAATCACCCCTTCCTGCGCGCGCTATACATCAACACGCCACCCACGACGACTGCGACGACCCCGTAGATCGGCGGTATGAAACCCTTCTCCTCCGTCATCATTCCGATGGGGCCGACCTGCACGGTCTGGCGATCCTTCGTGTAGCTGATGCCGCGCAGCGCGAGGACTATCGCGCCGCAGACGATCAGTACTGCGCCGACTACACCGAGTGGTCGCATCTTCAGCTCCGGCGCAGGCAGCTGCGCAGTGAGAGTGAGTGTACTTTCGAACTGAACGATCTACCGATGCATCTGCCGCCAGGCGCCAAACGCAAATCCAAGCCCGACCAGGCCAATGCCAAGAGCATAGAGCGGGCGAAACTCACCGACGATGTCGCTGATGATCGCGAACAGCACAACGATGACGCCCAGTGCAAAGAAGAGCTGCGACTGAAGACCTGCTTTGGCGCTCATGATCCGCGCCGGCCAGACTTCTTCGACGTTGCATGGGGCTTGGCGCCCGGAATTGGAACGGGCTGTGACGGGTGCACCTTCGGCAGCAGCGGGTTCTCCGGAATGGGAGCTCCAGGTCGCTTTGTCGAGAAGTCGGGAATTGCGCGAGGTCCCTTTTTCTTCATAATGCTGGCTCCGCAAGGATTCTACTGCATTAAACCTGCACTGACTATCCATCCCATGGCGAGCGGTCAATGCTCCAGGCACCCGTGGGACGCGCCGTTGCGTCTGTCGCGCCGGCACCGACCACTGTACTATAGACCCCACTGTCTGCGGTCTCACGAGCCCTCACCTCATGTTCGGGCGCGAGCTGTCGTTCCACCCCATTCAACGGAGCACAGTATGGCGATCAACACGAAGAAGGTATTGCTCGGTGGCCTGGCCGCGGCTGTCGTCCTCAACGTGGTCGATTACATAGTGTACGACCACATCCTCGCCACTCGCATGACCGCCGCGGCGGATGCGTTCAAGCCTGGACTCGGTGCACAGATGATGAGCGGCAACGCGGTAATCGGCTACGTTCTCACCGATCTTGTCATCGGGATGTTGCTGGTCTGGACGTATGCAGCCATCCGTCCGCGATTCGGACCTGGCATGCGCACAGCGACCTACGCCGCGCTGCTGTTCTGGGTACTCGGCTTCCTTTCTGCCATGGGTTCCATGCAGACGGGCATGATGTCTGCCAAGCTCTGGGGGGCGACGATGGCCGTCCTGCTCGGTAATCTCCTGATCGCCGCATGGGTGGGAGCCCGGATTTACACTGAGGAGGCAGCCGCCGCCTAAGCCCTATGCGGCCATGGAAAATGGCTCGATTCGCGGCTGTCCCGATTCTTGCTCTGTTTTCGCTCGCATGCGCCGAAGGAGCGCCGAATGCCAGAGACACGGCGTCGGTCGCGCCTTCGGCAGCAAGCGAGGACACAGCAATGAGCGCATCCGCATCGTCACTCCAGCTCACGTCGACCGCATTTACGCAGGGCGGCGCCATTCCTGCTCGATACACCTGCGAAGGCAACGATTCCTCGCCGCCGCTGGCGTGGTCAGGCGCTCCCGCGGGAACCAGAAGCTTCGCCCTGGTGGTTGACGATCCCGACGCCCCCGATCCCGCAAAGCCGCAACGGGTCTGGGTTCATTGGGTGGTGTACAATCTCCCGGCGACCGTCACTGGTCTCGCTGAAAACGCCTCGAAGCAAGGGCTCCCGCAAGGTGCCGCGCCCGGAAAGAACGACTCCGGCAAGATGGTGTACGGCGGTCCGTGCCCACCGATCGGCCGGCACCGCTACTTCTTCAAGCTGTACGCGCTCGACAGGGAGCTCACTGGACTAAAGTCTCCGAACAAGGCCGAGCTGACGAAAGCAATGAACGGACACGTTCTGGCGAACGGGGAGCTGATGGGAACGTACCAGAAAAAGAAATAACAGCCCCGCTGCCCGCTGCCCGCTGCCCGCTGCCCGGTACCCGTGCCCGCTGCCCGCTGCCCGCTGCCCGCTGCCCGCTATTCGCCGCCCGCTATCCGCCGCCCGTTATCCGCCGCCCGTTATCCGTTTTCCGCATTGAATCCGGCTAAGTTACGGAAGAGGCCCCCAAACGGGCCGCTCAGGAAAGCCCCGGCAAACAGTCTGCGCCCACGATAGGAGTCACAGCATGTCAATCTGGAAAGAGCCAACCCCTGCACGGAAGGAGCCCGCCCCGATGCCCCAGGATCCCGCCCCGAGAAAAGACGAAGAGATCGTCTCCCGTACGTCCACGAATTACAACCCGCCCCCGACCCCTCGCGCACGAGAGCGTGAGGCGAAGGAAACGGTCATCGCGGCCGACCTGGCGATCGAAGGAAAAATCGAAGGTTCGGGTCATGTGCGGGTCGCCGGGCGGTTCAAGGGCGATGTCCATGTGCAGGGAAATCTCACCATCGAGCCGGGGGCAAAAGTCACCGGTGGCGTGCGTGCGAGCACCGTCATCATTGGTGGCGAGCTCGAGGGCAACGTCGATGCAGCATCGCGCGTGGAGCTGCTCGAGACCGGCGTGCTGAACGGCGACCTCAAGGCAGGCTCGCTGACAGTGGCGGCGGGATCCCGGATGCGTGGTCAGGCCGAGTTCGGCTGGGACGAAAAAGCGCAGCCAGGCCTGAGAATGGAGCTCGGCGCGGCTTCATGAATAGTGCGGGCAGTGCTCCTGGAAAATCGCGTACCTGCCCGCACTGCAAGGCCACAATTCTCGCGAGCGCGAGATACTGCCCGGCCTGCAAGCACCATGTTCAATCCGATCCATTCAAGACGCAGAGTGCGCAGCCGAGCTTTACGCCGCTCCGCGTCGAAGGGAAGGTTCGCAACCCGAACGTCGGCGAGTCCTGGGAGTATTCGGTGTCGGTGACGATTCGAAACGACCGCGGCGAAGAGATCGGCCGCCAGATCATCGGGGTTGGAGCAATCAGCCCGAATGAGCAGCGGACGTTCACCTTCGCCGTGGAAGTTTTCACCCCGGCAGCCGCGGAGTCAGCGAAGACAGTAAAGTCTCGCTGACTGCGCGGCTGCCGGCTACCGCTCGTTTACAGTTGGGTAAGCCGGCGACGGATACGGACCGATCGCCTGCACAGCGTAAGCGCTGGCCCAGAAGTCAGGTGGTCCTTCGCTGTCGAGCACCTTGTTGGTGACCGGCTTCAGCCCACGGTGCAGGTACGCCGCGATGGCCCACAGCTCCTGGTCGGACATGAAGCGCCACGCCGTCCACGGCATTGGAGGAGCGAGGTATCGCGGGTTCGCGGGAAATTTGCCCTTCCCCGGCGTCATGGAAGTGATTGTCACATCTGGAGTTTCCTCGGGGCGCAAGCCATAGCGCAGCGCGTTGAAGATCTGGCGCTCGCTGAATCTGCCGAGACCCGTGGCGTTGTCCGGAGTGAGGTTTCGCGGCCGAGTGATGAAGCACGGCTTGGCAGTGGGATTACCGACGTAGCAGGCCCCGATGTAGAACTCCTGCAGAGGATTCATTACTCCGGCCAGCCATCCCTTGTCCGACGGATTCGAGCCGCCGTGACAACCCGCGCAGTCGTGACTGATCACCAGCTTTCGGCCCAGAAGAATCTGGGCTTTCGAACCCTGGGCGACCTGGGTGTCCGAGGTGCCTCGGGGACTCGTGCTCGTCCAGGCGGTCAGCCCACACAGTGCGGCGATGGAAAGAAGTGGAGTCATAAAGCGGGACATCGTGATCGGTCGAAGCATACGATTCTCCTCCGGTGAGTTATTTGACTTCGAGAATTCCCATCATGCCGTGGTCCTCATGATCCAGGATGTGGCAATGGAACATCCACCTTCCCGGATTGTCATCGTAACGAACGATGATGCGCACCGACTCGTGCTTTGGAACATTCACAGTGTCCTTCCATCGCCGCTGTTTTTCCGGAACGCCATTGCGGTCGAGCACCTGGAACTGAAACCCGTGCAGGTGAAACGGGTGGTCCATCCCAACGACGTTTTCGAGCTGCCATATCTCGGTATCGCCAAGCCGGGCACTGACGTCCACCCGGTTCATGTTCATTATCCTGCCGTTGATCAGCCCCTGGCTCAGCACGAGCACGCGAGTCGCCCTGGACTTCGCCGGATCGAGAGCTTCAATCCGCCGGAGAGTTGCAGGTATCGCCGGGGCGATCGTCGGCGGCGCGGTGGAATACTGAACCGAGAGTAGATCCAGCGGAGTGTCCCAGCCTTCAGGCCGGGTTTGCGGCATGTACCGATCGTAGGGGAGCGATTGCAGAACAGTGGCGGAGCCCGGCGCCCCAGTGCCGCGTACGAGCACCTCCGCGCGCTCGCTGTTGGCAATCACGATGTCCTTCACTTCCTCCGGTTTCTCGAAAAGGCCGCCATCGCTTCCGACGTACGTCAGAGTCTGACCCGGTATCGCCACCCTGAACACTCGCGCCGCAGTCGCGTTGACGATTCGCCAGAGCTGGACCTCGCCGCTGCGGATCGTCAGCTTCGGCATCACCTGCCCGTTGACGAAGACGATGTTGCCTTCTCGTCCGTTCTCCAGATCCACGCTTCCCTGCACCGACTTCGGATCCGAGATGTCAACTGAGCCGTCGGCCGTGAACCGGTTGTCGGTGATGACAAGGAGCTTGTCCGGCATTGTCGGCAGCGGATCGTCGTCGGCCCGGACAATGATCGCTCCGACCAGACCCTTTGCGACCTGGTACCCGGCTCGAAAGTGGGGATGCGGATGATACCAGTACGTCCCCGCCGAGCCGCGAGGGACCGTAAAGACGTAGTCTTTCTGCCCTCCTGGCTGGATCGGATAGAACGGACTGCCGTCGGAGGTAATTGGAACGTGCAGGCCATGCCAGTGGATCGTTGTTTGCTCCGGCAGCTTGTTGTGGAAGTGCACGATCACGTGGTCGCCTTCGCGCATTTCCAGCGTCGGCCCCGGGATGGTTCCGTTATATGTGAAGACTTCAGTGGTGGTGCCGGGACGAAGCGACAGCCGCTTTACTTCAGCGGTGATCGTGACTTCAACCGTGTGCGGGACGGTCGATGCGTTGACGAGGACGGGCGGGCTCGAAAGAGTGTCCGAAAGAGCGGGCGCGACTGTTCGGCTGGCATCACCATGAACCGGTGCGGTCAGCATCGCTGGAGAAGCCAGCATCAGCGATAGCAACGCCAAAGAATACTTCATCACTTCCCTCGGGGCTCATCCGTGTCAGTCGTCTTCGACCGGCACCGACTGGTGCCAAGTCCCGAACCTTACGAATCTCTTACGATTCGCGAGTCGGCTATTATGGGGTGTAACCGCCCAGTCGGCAAGGAACGCTTTTCCATGATGGAGGTAGCCGCCAGATGAAGCTTCTCGTCATACGCCACGGGGCCGCGATGGACCAGCAGGAATTTGCGCGAACGGGCCAGTCCGACGACTTGCGCCCGTTGACCGCTGAAGGGGCGCGCGAGATGAAAAAGGTGGCCGCCGGCCTTCGCGCGGAGATCAAGAAGCTCGACCTGCTGGCAACGAGTCCCCTCGAGCGTGCCAAACAGACAGCCGTTATCGTCGCCACTGCGTACCACATCGGGCCTACGGAGGTTACGGACTGTCTGGTGCCGGGTGCGTCGTTCGAGGCATTTGAGGAGTGGTGCGCCCTGCACGCCGACAAGAACGTCGTCGCTGTCGTGGGGCACGAGCCGCACTTGAGCTGCCTGGTCACCTGGCTGCTCACCGGCAAGAACGACTCTCGCGTCCGCCTCCGCAAAGGCGGGGCGTGTCTGCTCAAGTTCGACGACCAGGTGCGCCGGGGTTTGGGAACGTTGAACTGGCTCCTCACTCCGCGCCAACTCGTCCGGAGCGGGAACTAGCCGCCGGACGCGGTGAAGCTCCGATGTGGCGCCTGGCTCCTCGGCGGCGAGCCCTACTGCACAAGTGTTTGCCGGAACTGAGCTACCGCAACCGCCGCAACTCGATTTCGGACATAATGAATCCGAACGCGGGCCAGCCACCCGAGCTGATCGAGCGCTCGAACCAGGTTCGTGCGCGCTTGATATCGCCTCGCACCAGATACCAGTTGCCAACGCCGTAGCTGAGCGTTGCCACCTGGACGTCAGCGGTATCGGCGGGCGTCATCACTTCGTCGGGGCCGATCTCTCCGCGATACAGCTTCAGTCGCCTGGCATAGGCGTTGGCAACGGCAAGTGAATCGGGGCGCCGCGCCAGCATTGCCTGCGCCTCGGCGCTGCGCCCGGCGCGCATCAGCGACATCCACAGCCAATCGGTGGCGCCGGCGAGCTCGCCCGCGTCGGGAGCGCGCGGTTGCGCGCGCGTGAATGCCTGCACCGCTCCCGCAAAATCGCCCTTCGAGTAGCGGACGATGCCGAGATGATACCAGATGCCGTAGATCGTGCTGTCCAGGCGACTGCCGCGCGTGAGGTCGTCCATCGCCCGGTCGAATTCGCGCACCGAGAGGTAACGATGGCCGCGCCAGCGAAGCAGTAGCGCATTGTTCGGCGCGATGGCGAGCCCGCGCGTGAAGGTCGCAATGGCTTCGCGGAACTGGCGCGCACCGGATTGAGCGGTGCCCAGTTGAATGATCAAGTCAACATTGCGCGGATCGGCCGCGAGAGCGCTCTCAGCGCGCGCAATTGCGCCGGTGTCGATCTGCGACCGGTACTCCACTCCCGTCGGGGAGCGGTACTGCACCGACTGGGCGGCCGCCGGCACAACGTCAGCAGTTACAGCAACCAGGACTGCGACAGAAAGTCGAACGAGCGTCTGCATGTGACCTCATTGAGGCGGCCGGCCATCGAGCCAGTACCAGAAGGGATCGGTATAATATGCGTCATGAGTCCCACTTCGAAATGCTTGGCCGTCGGCGCACTGCTGGTGACGGCGTGCGCACCGCAGAAGCCCCAAACGCCGACCCCGCGAATCGCGACACCGCCGGAGGTCCGCGCATTGTGGGTGGTGCGCACCACGCTGGACAATCCCGACAGCATCAGGTTGATGGTCGCGCGCGCTCACGACAGCGGCTTCAACACGCTCATTGTGCAGGTGCGTGGCCGCGGAGATGCGTTCTACAACTCCCGCTGGGAACCACGTGCCGGATCGATCGTCAAGGACGCGAAGTTCGATCCCCTCGCGCTGACGATCAGCGAAGCTCACAAGCGCGGCATCGCTGTGCACGCGTGGCTGAACACCCAGCTGCTTGCCAACATGGACGACCTGCCGACGGACCCGCGTCACATCTACAACCTGAGGCCGGACCTCATAGCCGTTCCGTACAAGCTCGCGCGCGAGCTGTATTCCGTCGATCCGCATGATCCGCAGTTCCGCGCGAAGATAGTCGAGTACTCGAAGGCTGCGCGTGAGCACGTGGAAGGACTCTACATGTCGCCGGCTGCGCCCGAAACGAAGGAACACATCTATTCGATATGGATGGACGTTCTCGAGCATTACGACGTTGATGGGATCAACTTCGATTACGTCCGCTATCCGGCACCCGACTACGACTACTCGCGCATCTCGCTCGACAGGTTCCGCCTGTGGCTCGTGCCTCAGCTCAATGATGACCAACGCACCCGGTTTGCGGCGCTTGAATCGGACCCGCTCGTCTACGCGGATTCCTTTCCGTCGAGATACAACGACTTCCGCCGTGCGCAGATCACCGAGCTCGTCGAACGCATCTACTGGGGCGTCAAGAAGCGCAATCCGAACGTGGTCGTCTCAGCGGACGTGTTCGCAAACGCAAAGGACGCATACGACAATCGTTTTCAGGACTGGCCGACCTGGCTGCGCCGCGGCTTCCTCGACGTCGCCGCGCTGATGGCCTACTCGACCAACACTCAGATCTTTCGAGATCAGATTCACTTCGCGGTCGAGGCTGGTGGGCGCGATCACATATGGGCCGGCATCGGCGCATATCGTCAGGTTGCCGACTCCACAGTCGAGAAGATCCGTGCTGCACGCGAGCTCGGAGCCCGAGGTATCGTACTGTTCTCGTACACTTCAACGGTACGAAAGAGCGAGCTGAATCCCAATGGCGATTATCTGCAGCGCGTCATGAAGGCCGCTTTCCAGGACTCGCTGATCAGCTCGTTTCGCTGATACCTCAGGCTTCCGGCCACGCTCCGAGCAGTCTCCGCACGGCGGCGAGCTCGCCGGTGTGATATGCCGTATGGTCCAGGGCCACCAGCACCGTGCGAAGATATGTCTGCCCCGTGCCGGCGGGAATTTTCTCCGTGAGGTCGCGGACCGGTTCCATCGTGAATGCCTTGAAGGCGTCACGGTCACGGCGGATTTCTTTCAGACTGTTATTCCACGACTCGTCGCTGATGTTTTCCTCGGGCTCTGGCCAATAGTCATCCGGCCAGTCCAGGTCGTGGTGATAGTTGAGGTTTTGGCAGAAGTCGAGGAGATCGTGCTGCGAAATGCGAATGTGCTCCACCACGTCCCACGGCGAATGCGGCAATCCTTCCGGCCGGCGGCCGCGAAGATTTGCCGGCAGGTCCTTCAGCACATTCTCGAGACTGAGATGACCTTGTTCCCAATCCAGTGAGGAAGCGACGATCGCTTTCCATGCTTTATCGGTGGGCATGTGACTCTCCTTGTCATTGACGCTCAGTAGATGCATGCATCCAGGATCGACAACACTTCCTCAAGCATTTCTGCCGAGGCCTTCCCGAGTCGCCTCGCCTTTCGGGACCGGAAGTCGATCGATTTAACCTGCTCCACCATGATGAACCCGGTAACGCCGTCGCCTGCTGGAATTGCCACATGGAACGGATAGTCGCGGCGCGTATTGGTAATCGGACACGCGATGCAAAGACCCGTGTGTCGATTGAATAAGTCGTTGCTGACGACGAGAGCGGGACGACGCCCGCGTTGGTCGTGACCTGATTGCGGGTCGAACGTGAGGGCAATCAGCTCTCCCTTGCGCGGGACATAGTCAGCCACCTACCAAACCTCACGGCCGACTGGGGAGCCCCAGTCAAGCTCTCCAGGTTTGTAGCCCTTCGGGACGCGGCGAACAAGGTCACGCAGGTCGTGCCCGCCCCGCACGCGCCGGACGGGGGTCACGATCAGGGCGCCCTTGTGCACTGCAACATCAACCGCATCGCCGACATCAATGTCGGCGTCGGATAGCAGGGTCTTGCTTAACCGCAGCCCCTGGCTGTTTCCCCACTTCTGGATCTTGGTGATCATTGTTCAGCCTCCGGGGCTATCCGAAGTATAGCCCGCGAGATCCAGCAGGGCAACACGCCCCGAGGAAACGACTTTCCTTCCGAGTTGTTCGCCAGCTAACGCCCAGTTACCTGAAACTCCGAGCCTGATGCTCCAGTTTTCTCACATTCAGCTCCTTGAACTTCTCGCCCACCACGTTCAACACGTTCCCATCCTTCTCGAACCGTCCCTGCACCACAACGAACGTCGCAAACTTCACCACCTCGCCGTACTTCTCCACCAGAAAACTCGGTACCACAATGTTGATGAATCCCCATTCATCCTCGAGCAGGAGAAAGATCGTCCCCTTCGCGCTCGCCGGCCGCTGACGGATCGTCACGAGCCCGGCGACGAGAATCCTCTCGCCTCCCTGCAGCTTCTTCAACCCCTCGCTGTCCACCACTCCCGCCTTCCGCAGCCGCTCGCGCATGTGCTGGAGGGGATGCCCGTGAATGCTCACACCGGTAGCGAAATAATCGAGATAGATCAGCTCGGTCTCGCTCAGCGGACGCGGGTTGTGCATCTCACGCCCGGCCGGCGCCAGCGGCAGAGAATCACCAACCGCGCGCAACCCTTCCCATCCGGCACGCCGGCGGTCGGGCTCCCACGCCGCGAAAGCCCCTGCGCGCGACAGATGGAGCACGTCGTCCCGCCTCAGCTTTCCCCGCAGCACGACGTCTTCTATTGAAATGAATGGACGCTCGGGCGGCATGGCACTCCCCGCTTCCATCGCCTCCCGCGTCAACGTCTCGAGCGTCTCCGCCTTCCTCGGCCGCCTGCTCCTACTCTTGCCGATGCTCGATCCAACACCGATCGCCGCCTTTCCGCCGCGAGCCAGTCGTAATGCATCGAGAGTCTTTTCGCCCAAGCCCCGTATATGTCTCCACCCAATGCGTAGAGCTACAGCCTCGTCAATCGGCTCCACTGTGCATTCCCATTCGCCGTCGCGCATGCACGGCGGACGCACCACTACACCGTGTCGCCTTGCATCGTGAATCAACGTGGACGGCGGATAGAATCCCATTGGCCACGAATTCAACAGCGCCGCAAAGAATTCCTCCGTGTAGTGCGCCTTGAGCCATCCTGTCGCGTACGCGATCAGCGCAAAGCTCCACGCGTGCGATTCCGGAAATCCATAGTTCGCGAAGCTCTTGAGATCCTCCACGATTCCAGTCGCCACCGACTCCTCCACTCCTCGCGCGACCATGCGGTCGCGTAGTCTGGTGAGCACGTCGAGCAAGCGCGAAATCTTGCGGATGTGGCCCATTGTCCGTCTCAGCTCGTCCGCCTCCGCCGCGGTATATCCGCCGAGTACCATCGCGATCGCCATCGCCTGCTCCTGAAAGATCGGGATGCCCTGCGTCCTTTTCAGAATCGGCTCGAGCAACGGATGCGCATACGTCACCGGCTCCAGTCCTCGGCGACGCTTGGTGTATGGGTGGACGAACTTCGCCTGGATGGGGCCCGGCCTTATCAGCGCCACCTGCACCACAAGGTCGTACATCCTGTCCGGCATCGTGTGCAGTATCGACGCGATCTGTGCCCGGCTCTCGATCTGAAATGTTCCGATGGTCTCGCCGGTGGCGATCAGCTCGTAGGTCTTCGGATCGTTGGCCGGCAGCTTGTACATCTGCGGCCGTTCGCCGGTGCGCACCTCGATCATGTCGAATGCGCGCCGCACCAGCGACAGGGCGCCGAGTCCGAGGAAGTCGAACTTGGGGACGCCCACTGCGTCGAGGTCGTCCTTGTCGAACTGGATGATCGTGCGGCCCATCGAGGTATGCTCGATGGGCATGTAGTCGCCGAGCGGCGAGGAGGAAAGGATGAAGCCGCCGACGTGAGTGGCGCGAAGACGCGGCAGTTCTTCGAACGCCGCCATTGCCGCCAGCATCGCTCGTCCCCGTGGATCGTTGACGTTCAGACCGAACCTGGGGCCGAGTGTCTCGCGGACGCTCTCGGCGCCGGCAACGGGGTCGTCGTAATGCAGGCGTTTGGAGATGTCGTTGGCCAGCTCGATTGGATATCCGAAAGCGCGCATCGAGTCGCGGAGCGCGTTGGGCGCGCGATAAGTCTGGACGATGCAGGCGATGGCCGAGTGCGAGCGGGCGTAGTGGTCGTACATGTAGTCGAGCACTTCCTCTCGGCGGTCGTGCTCGATGTCGACGTCGATGTCGGGGGCTTCGGTGAGGCCATCGACGCGCATCTCGGAGAGAAACCGCTCGAAGAGGAGGCCGTTGGCGACAGGATCGACGGCGGTGACGGCGAGGCAGTAGGCGACGGCGGAGTTGGCGGCGCTGCCGCGTCCCTGGCAGAGAATGTTTTTGCTGCGGGCGAAGTGGACAGCGTCCCACATGACGAGAAAGAATCCGGCGAAGCCCAGGCGGCCGATGATGCCGAGCTCGTGCTCGATCTGCCGGTGGTGTGCTTCGCTCAGGGTTCCCCATCGTTCGTGCGCGCCTTCAAAGACTTTCTCGCGCAGGAAAGAGATGTCGGTGTGACCGGGCGGAACGGCGAACTTCGGCAAGGGGGGCCGCAGCCAGGCGAGATTGAAGTCGCATTCGCTCGCGATGCGGTCGCTCTCCTCAAGGCCCTCCTCTCTCCCCTTCCATCGCTCCGCCAACTCCACCGGGGAGAGCAGCCGCCACTCGCCGTTGGGGTGCAGCAGCCCACGCGACGTCGCCCCTTCAATGGTGGAGTCGTAGCGCAGAGCGGTGAGGATGTCGTGAACGAGGCGGCTCGAGGAGTCGATGTAACGCGGGTCGTGCGCCACGACCCAGGGAACGCGATGCCGGGTGGCGAGCTCGATGAGCGCCGCAGCGAGGGCGGATTCGCACCCGCCGGCGTGATGCAGACCCACCTCGACGGCGAGGCGGTCGCCGAAGACATCCTTCCATTCCGCGAGCATGCGTGCCGCTGCGGAGTGATTGCACGACTGGACGCGCGCGGAAATCGGACCCGAGGCAGGACCAGTGAGCGCATGAACCCCCGCGCTTCGCTCCGCGACGTCCTTCCAGCTCACGCGTGGCCGCCCGCGCACAGCAGCGTTCTGGCCTTTCTTCCACTGGCGCAGATCGCTGTGCACCCGCGCGCGGGTGACGAGTGATGCGATGTTTCGGAATCCTTCGTCGGTGCGGGCGATGAAGGCCGCGGTGTAGCCGTCGACATTGAGCTCGACGCCGGCGATGGGTTGAATTCCCTGACGTTTTGCTTCGAGGGCAAATCGAACGATGCCGCCCAGATCGGCGGTATCGGTTATGCCAAGGCTCCTGTACCCCAGCTCGGCAGCGCGTTTGGCGAGGGTCTCGGGTGTGACGGCGCCGTCGCCAAAGGAGAAAGCAGTGTGGGCTCGGAGCTCGACGGGCATACGTCTTCTTATTGTAGTACCGAATAAACACCGAAGCAACTACACCCGAGAACTGCGAGCTGGGGGCTTTCTGAGTTGAAGCCGACAGCTTGGTGCTAACTGCAAAGAGACAGATCGTTTTATTGAAAGCCAGCGAGTTAAAGCATTACGTGTCACAAAGACACGCTGGACAAACCTCACTTTTGATCGCTTGGTGGGGCCGTGTCACTTCAACACACGGTAATGTCGAAGTGGTTGGTACGCAATGATTTGTCACGTCATAGGCAGCACCCGGCTGTCAGCTTCTTTCCGCTTGCTGGCTCCCAGCAGGCAGTTCTCAGTTTGAAGTTCCCGGCATGCACCACTCAAAGAATCTCAGCGCCGGCGAGAGGCTGTGCCGCGTGATGCTCGGGCGACTGACTTCTCCAGGATGTCGTGAATGAGGGTCTGATACGGAACGTGCTTCCGGGCAGCCAGCACGCGAAGGTCTGCGAGCAGGTTGGGATTGATACGGATGGCAATTGATTTTTTCACGGCATCACCGACGGGAGGACGGCCTACCCGACGCATCCGACTGAGCTGTTCCTCGGTGAGCTCCGGAAAATCGGAAAAATCAATTTCGCTGTCGGGCGGCTGCGGCGCGCTCGGTTCTGCTCGCCGGGCGCGCGTTGATGATGCGGATGGTTTCGGTGTCATCGGTCCTCCGGATGGTATATATGATGCTCAGCATGCGATTTCGGCTCGAAGATCCTACCAGAAACCAGCGCTGTTCAACTTGAGAGTGCGCCGTGTCTTTCGCGGTTGTTCGGTCTGGATCGCTGAAGACAGAAATAGCCTCTTCGAACGAAACTCCGTGCTTCAAGAGATTGGAAGCGGCCTTGGCTGAATCCCAGCTGAACATTATTTAGGTATATACATAATATCAAGAGGTGCGGTTCGTTCCAGCTTAGCCTCGAGGCGGCCGCCTGCAGCATCAGTTTCACAACCATGTCTCCATAAACCCCTCGCTCGCCCTCAATCCCTGACATTTGAATGAACCTGACCCGAATTGCCGGGATCGCGGCGCTGATCCTCTCGACTGCTTCTACCGGCCAGACACAAACGCTCAGTAGCGCCGACACCGTGGCGAAAAGAGACACGTCGCGAAGCGCCGGGCGTAACAGGTTTGAGGCTCGGGCAGGGCTGGGACTTCTGGGCGGGACTGCCGGGTTTGTTCTTGGTGTCTATGCCGGATTCGGCATAGCCGGGCCATGCAACGGATGCGGCGACGATTTTCACGGGTTCGGCGAAGCGCTCGTCGGTGCTGCTATCGGCGCGATTGTCGGCACCGGAACAGCGGCTGCAATTCCGAAATTTGGCGGCAACTGCAGTTACGGAAAACGGGCTGGCCTCGGATTGGCCGGTTCACTCATCGGCGGTATCGGCGCAATCGGAATTCTATTCCTGCGGTCGCCAATCAACCGGACCGCGGCGCTGGTTCCGCCACTGGGAGCAGCGATCGCCCTCAAGGGCTGTTGATTCTCCGCTGGGGTCCTCACTCCGCAGTAGGTCCGCATTCCGCACTTAGTCGTAGATCCGCAATGGCCGTTGGTCCTGAGTCCGCCATAGGTCAACAGTCCGCAATTGCAGTTTCCTCTCATTAATCCCACCATCCTTGCAGGTACCACTCTCCCTTCTCCAGGAAAATCCAGACGAGCGTCCCCTCATCCGTTACGCACCTGAAATACTCGCGCGCGTAAGGCTCCTCCCATTGTCCGCCTGACACACGGTCGGGGCCAGCCGCCGATTCGATCGTCACCCACCGATCGCCGTCGCGATACCTGACGGGCAGATCGTGATCGCGCCGCTTCGCTGTCTTCACCGAGATCACGCGTGGCGTCTGAAGCAGCTGGAGAGTGAATCGCGGCTCGGCGCCTGACTCGCGAACCATGTGCGTGCGCGCAGCGTGCGCCGGCTCCTGCGTCAGCCAGCTCGTCCGCTTCTCGAGCAGTGGATGCCGGGTGTTCGACGGCACGACAATCACCGCGCCCTGGTCGTCGAGCAGCTGAGCGACCGTCTCCTCCGTTGCCCGCGCGGTGGCGAAGCCACGATCGAAGATGTCCCCCTGCCGCTCGACCTCACCCGTCACCGCCTCGACCCTGAGAGTCATTCCGGTGACTGCATCAGGGAGTCTGATGGTATCGAGGTGCGTACGAATGAGGCGCATCCATGCCTTTCGGCTCGACGTCGAGCGCGAGGGACGCACGAGATGCTCATAGCTCGTTTTGTTGGCGAGCGAAAAAACGAGCGTCATCTCACGCGCACCCTGGCCCCGCGCCGAAAGCGCGGTGCAGACGTTATCGACCAGCGCGTTGATGACGAAGATGAGACGCTCCGGATCCTTGAGCGCATAATCCACCCAATCGAGCGTCGCCTCCGGCAACGACCTCGCCGGAGACCGGAAGATCACCCGCCGGTCATCGGCCCGCGACAGCCGCCAGAGCTGAACACCCTCCGCGCCAAACCTCACCTCCACCGATTCGCTCTCGAGCCGTGCGAGATCGGCACACTTCTCGATGCCAACTCCCTCGAACAAAGATTCGAGCTGAGGCGAAGGACCAAGAACCCCCACCGGTTGAGGAGCCAGAAATTTCCGCTCGTCGCCGAGCGGTATCAGAGTGACAGTGGAGGAAAGGGCGGGGTGCCTGGCTGCGATTTCGGCGGCTATTGGGACGATGGACACACCAACTTGTGCGCCAGTGATTTGACACTGTTTTAATACTGTCAGCAAACTGGCAGCTGTTTCACTCGGCGACAAACTCCGTGAATCAGCCCAGACCAGCCGCCTTTCACCCTCCAGCGATAACCTCGGCACCACCTTTAGAAAACTTGGCGACAGGCCGATCATGGACTCCGAGGTCCAGCTCGAATTCCACAGGCAGATGTAGGTCATGAGGCGATCCGGAGGAGCGGCCTTTGCAGAGTTTGCCTCCCGGTCAGCAAAAAGGAGATGTGATGATCAGAAAGCTCAGCTCTGGCAAATACCGACTCTACTCGAGGAAAAAGGACAAATCTGGAAAGCGGAAAAATCTCGGCACCTTCAAGTCCCGAGCTGCCGCGGAGAAACACGAAAGAGCCGTCCAGTACTTCAAGCGGGCGGGTTGAACACCGCCGGGGAGTATTCGCCTCAACGCAATACTCCCCGCCGATCCACAAGGCCCGCCTCGAGCGATATCCGAAGGTCGTATGGCGAGATTGGAACGGGGAATTCAGTCTGCTTGTTCCAGCCCAGTGAGTAAGCCCGCACCCGGATCATCGCCGACCGCGCCTCGGCGGGATCGCCAAAGGGACTTCTCCACCAGCGATAGCTGTGTGGAAGGACCTGGGACGTGAGACGGAGACTCGCCATCGAGGTGTGGGACGTCAGCGCCACGAAAGCACTCCCACCTTCACGCGCGGCGCGGGACAGACGAACCATTTCCGTTCCTTCAGGTTCGGCTCCAGCCAGCACCAACAGAGCAAAGCCCCCACAGCGCAATAGTTCTTCCGCCGAGCGAAGCGAATTGAGGCGACTGGCGGGACGAACCAGCACCGGTCCCTCGTCCCAGAACTCTCCGGCGATGGTGCCAAGAGCATCTATCCACGCCGCGCGTTCTCCGCCGGCGACAGTCGTGTGGCACGCGGCACGGAGCACGGCGGTGGCTCCCCCTTTTGGCAGCCACACCGAGAGACGTCCGCGGGGAAGACCGCCACCGGGAAGAATTTCGTCCAGGGGCCGGACTCCGGTGATGACCGGCTCCGCTGTCCGATGAGTGACCGGAGTCGCATCGGGAAAACGCTGCTCGAGCAGCGAGCGGAGAAACGGGAGAGCGGACATTATTCTTTGGGCTCAAGGGATTATAACCCGAAGAAAACCCGAAGACAACAACTACTCCGCTACCCGTACCCGTTACCCGTACCCGTTACCCGTTACCCGGAGTACCAGATTGTGAAAAGCCTTTGGGAATCGGACGCTCGACAGGAAATATCGGAGCGCATTGATCTGCTCACCCCGGAGTCACCGGCACTATGGGGACGCATGAATGCGCGTCAGATGATATCACACCTCGTGGACGCTCTGCGGATGTCAACGGGCGAGCTGGTTATCGAGGAGAGGAAGCTTCCGATAAGATTCACGCCGCTCAAGCAGCTCATCATCTTCGGCCCTCCCTTTGCGAAAAATCTGCCGACTGCGCCCGGGTTGATCGCGAGACAGCCTGACGACTGGGACGCGGAGTGTGCAGAGCTGCGACTGATGATGGACAAATTCGCCGCTCAGAAGCCCGGAACAAAACTGCCCCGGCACCCCGCGTTCGGGCAGCTCTCCCGGCGCGCGTGGGGCGTGCTCGGCTACAAGCACATCGATCATCACCTGAAGCAGTTCGGAGCCTGACGACGGAAATCACGCCATTGCCGCACGCTCACGGCGCAATCGACGGATCAACAGAGAGTACGCAACGAGATTGACCGCCAGCGCGATGCTGCCGAGCACCCAGCGAATCGCAGGGGTGAGGCCGGTTGGGTAGAGCGCGGCCAACAAATGGTGCTGAATGAAGTCGCCCGTGTATGCAACTTCACCGGCGCGCGCGCGAAGCACATTCTCCAGCGGAGTCAGCGGGCAGATCCAATCCGCATATTCGATCAGCACACCCCAGATCGCCGCCGGCACGTGGAGCCAGACAACCCACCGCCATCGGAGAGCGAGGAACGCTCCCAGCATGACGAATACAACAAAGGCTCCATGAACGACGACGATGCCGTCGGCGAGCCACCGGTAAATCATTCGATCGACACACCCGTCATGAGAACCACATTCGGCCGGCGACGAGGACGAGAAGAATGGCGAATGCCCGCTTGAGCTGGACCGGACTGAGATGTTGCGCCAGTCGCGCGCCAAGGTACGCGCCGAAAAAGAGGCCGAGAGCGATAAAGAGTGCGGCTGGGACATTGAGGTGTCCCCGCTTGTAGTACTCCCATGCTCCCAGTGCACCAACCGGCAGCAGAAGCGCTACCAGCGACGTGCCGGTGGCCGTTACCGGCGTCAGGCGCGCCAGCAGGATGAGTGCCGGGACAATCACAATCCCGCCGCCGATTCCGAAGATCCCGGAAAGAATGCCCGCACCGAACCCGATAGCGATGAAGACGAAGACCACGACAGTATTCTCCTGTGGAATTGCATGAATCTTCGGCTGGGACGGGTGTGAATACCAGAGCAGAGGCTCACGTGGGGCCACGTGCGGGAAAACGCGCGTGGCCGGCGCTCGCGCTCGGCCTTGGCGCATTCGCACTGGTTTTTGCCATCACGAGCGGTGCCGGACCCGGACTCGATCCCGACGCGATGGGGTATCTCGGAGCCGCTGCATCGCTGGCCGAGCACGGCACTCTTCGCATTCCGTCGGCCCAATGGGACTCCAGGGACTCCACCACCGCCCTCACCACCTGGCCGCCGGCATTTCCGGCAGCAATGGCAATTCCGCGCGTACTGGGTGCCGGACCACTGCTCAGCGCGCGAATAGTCATCGCTGTTTCGGCATTCGTTACAGCGGCCCTTCTCTTTCTCCTGTTCCAGGGTGCTGTGGGCACGGCGGCGGCGGTCTCAGGAGTGGCAGCAGTGTTCGTCACGACGGCGATCGTCGGCGTCCACCTGTCGGTTCTGAGCGAGCCACTCTTTCTCGCATCACTCGTGCTGACATTACTGGCAATGGTTCGTTCAGGCGGGGAAAGAACGGAGTCAGGCGGCGCCAGCAACGGAGCCAGACACTGGACACGACGCCCGCTGGTGGTAGGAATACCGGCTGCCCTCGCGGCGATGACGCGGTACGCGGGCGTCTGCGCTCCGGCAGCGGTTGTCCTCTGGTTCTTCTTCCGCGGCAACAAGCCACTGCGGACGAGATTTGCGGACGCCGCCGAAGCGGCCGCAGTGCCTGCGTTCGTAATTGCGGCATGGCTCATACACAGCGTGCGCGTTGGCGACCGCAGCGGCTCTCCCGAGGTTGGGCTGTATGGAGACTTCGGGCTGACCTTGCGCGAAACGGCGCACACTTTTGCCGACTGGCTTGCACCGGGCATACATCCGCCGATGGTGCAACTGATGCTCGCCATCGCGTTGGCGATCGGAATCGCGATGGTGGTGATCAATGGATTTCGGCGTTGCAGCGCCCCGGCGCGCATTCTCCTTGCCGCCGACGTCCTGCTGCTCGCGTGCTACGTTTTCGTATTGCTGTCCGCGCGCGTGCTCGTGGGCAGTTCAATCCCCTTTGACTTTCGTCTGCTGGTACCCTCCATTCTGCTGGCGGAGGTAGCAATCATCGTTGCCACAGCGTCGTACGTTGCCGTCGCCGGAAAGCTGATTCGACCTGTGATAATCACCGCCTGCGCCCTCTGGTTTGCGGCCTCGCTCGCGCAGAGCTCCAGTGATGCTTCCGAAGCGATCACCGAGGGCTCCGACTTCGCCTCGAGCACGTGGAAATCATCGCCGACACTGGATTGGGTGAGGTCGCGAAGCGCGGGGCATCCGCTTTTCAGCAACTGGCCGGCGGTCATCTATTTCAAGACGTCGCGCATTGCCCGTGACACCCCGCAGTCGCTCGACACCATCGACCTTAAGGAGTTCGGCCACATACTCGAAAAAGGTCACGGAGCGCTCGTCGCGTTCTCATTGCTGAACCCGGACTACCCGCCGGGCGACTCCATCGCGCGTGCACTCGGGTTGGTAAAGGTCGGGCAATTCAACGATGGCAGCGTGTGGCTGGCTCCGGAAGCGGGAACGAGATGATGGACCGCCCGCTGGCGCGGCTGATGGCGGCCATCCACGGCGGCTACGTGCTATTTGTCCTTCTGGGCAGCCTGCTGGTGCTCCGGTGGCCACGGCTGATCTGGGTTCATGCCGCGGCGGTCCTGTGGGCGTTCCTGACCCTCTCTTTCGACATGGGCTGCCCTCTCACCCCCTGGGAAAAGGCGGCCCTGAAGCGCGGAGGAGTGGAGCCGTACCCCGAGGGATTCGTCCAGCATTATCTCCTTCGCTCCCGATTCGCCGCCGATCACTCTCGGGCAGTCCACGCCTCGCTTGGGGTCCTGGTGCTGGTTTTCAACATCACGGTTTACTGGTTTGTTTTCCGCCGCCGGTGACGGGATGGGCCGCTGGTCTTGCCACCCCCCGGTTTCCTGATTCAAGTTACCAAAGCGCCCCGGCCCGCGAGTATGCAGAATGCAGTAATGGACGAGGCCGCGCGCGACAGTCATTCCCTCCCACCCTCGCTGATCTGAAACCATG
>Ga0097691_1000353_pt1 | contig 41639 bp, 36 predicted proteins | sample NGESurdeep072012_8_FD_72858 | JGI IMG/M metagenome (GOLD analysis project Ga0097691, IMG submission 72858) | Arctic peat soil microbial communities from Barrow, Alaska - NGEE Surface sample 210-1 deep-072012 | ecosystem: Environmental > Terrestrial > Soil > Wetlands > Peat ... | reverse complement strand
CGCCCTGCTGGCGATCATTCTGCTGACCGCCCTGCTGGCGATCATTCTGCTGACCGCCCTGCTGGCGATCATTCTGCTGACCGCCCTGCTGGCGATCATTCTGACGTGGTGAGCGTCCGTCATCGTCGGCGCCGCCCTCACGTGGAGCGTTCTGCGGGGCAGTGGCGACCGGCGCAGCCTGGTCAACGGCGACCGGCGCACCCTGGTCAGTGGCGGCTGGCGCGGCGATCTCATCGGCCGGTGTGACTCCGACCGGACGCTGCGCCCGACGGGAGGTGCGAGCCGGTTGCTCGGTGGCGGCGGGCGCGGACTCATCCGCGGATGTGGGCGGGGCAGCGAGCGCGGCTTCAGCCGGGGCCGACGTCGTGTCGGCCGAGCTCGAGCCGGTCTGCGTCGTGTCAGCCGAGGTTGAACCGGCCTTCGACGAAGCGCCGGACTGGCGACCCCTGATCGCGGTGACCAGGTCGCCCTTGCGCATCTTGGCGGTACCAGTCAAGCCCAGGCTGCCGGCCAAGCCCTGGAGCTCCGCGAGCTTCATCGTGCTGAGGCTGCCAGCACGCTTAACAGTCTCGTCGGCGCCGTTGGCGAGCACGCTGGCGAGATAGGTGGTGTTTGTCACGAAGGACCTTTCCCCTCGTTTTCGGTCCACGCAGAATGCCGGACCGGGGATGTGGTGTCAGGAGAACCCTGAATTGGGGTAACACTGACTTTTGGGAAACCACTGAGCGGCATGAAGACGCCGCGTGCATCATCAAGGTGCACTTGCGTAGTGGTTGACGCACCTGCGGTGATCTCCTCGATCCAACACGATCGCCGGTGACTACCGGGGTGCAACGTCAATATAACACCGTTCGCTGAAGTCTTGTGCTTCCCCACCGCGCCTGGCGAGTCAGGCAACGGCTCAGGCAACGGCTCAGGCAACGGCTCAGGCAACGGCTCAGGCAACGGCTCAGGCAACGGCTCAGGGCGGGAGCCTCTCCAGGCTGGCGCCGGTGACCGGTATCCCCGGCTGGAGCACCTGCCATACGGACCGGTCGCCCTGAGCGCGTGCTTCCTGAAGCTGCGCCGCCGTGGTGAGGACGAGCACGCTGGGTCCGGCGCCGGAGATCACAGCCGCATGTCCCTTGCTGCGCAGAGCATCCAGGAAGGCCATGGAGTGCGGAAAAGCCGGACGCCGCTGTTCCTGGTGCAGCCACTCACGCGTGGCCGCGAACAGCACGTCAGGGCGCCGGGTGACCGCCTCGACGAGCAGACCTGCCCGTCCGGAGTTCCGGGCAGCAACGGCATGGGGGACCTGAGCAGGCAGGACCGCACGTGCGGACGCCGTGGACAGCTTCGCAGCAGGGACGAACACCAGCGGAATGACGTCCGCGTTCACCTCGAGTTGCACGGTGTGGATCTGGCCTGGCTCGAGGTCGTCGGTCCACGACAGCGTCATCCCTCCGAACACGCTTGCGGAGGAGTTGTCAGGGTGGCCCTCCATCGCAGCGGCCAGGTTGTTGGTGAAAGTGCGGTCGAACCCGTCGTCGACCTGCTCTCGCCCGGTCGCGATGTCGCACAGTCCTTGCGCCGCAACGACTCCAGCCACGATCGAGGTGGCGGACGACCCCAGGCCTCGGCAGTGCGGAACGGCGTTGTGACACCTCAGGTGCAGGCCGGCCGGGGTCTGGACCTGCAGCCGCTGCCAGGCCGCAGCCATGGACCGATGGATCAGGTTCAGCTCGTCGCGGGGCACCTCCCCCGCACCTTCACCCTCGACATCGATCCGCAGACCGGGCTCAGCGGTCACGGTCACGACGCACTCGTCCCAGATTCCCAGTGCGAGCCCGATGGAGTCGAACCCCGGGCCGATGTTGGCACTGCTGGCCGGGACCCGGACGCGAACCGACGACCCCACGGCCAGACTCAACAGATCGACCACGTCTGTCAGCCCCCGAGCCCAAGTGCTGTGGCTGCGGTGAAGGCGTCGACCGGCACCCGGGTCGGGACGACCTCGACCCCGTGTGCGTCCTTGAGCGCCCACTGCGGGTCCTTGAGCCCGTGACCGGTCACGGTGCACACGATGAGCGCACCCGCCGGGACCAGACCAGCGGCATGGGCTGCCAGCAGCCCGGCGACGCTGGCGGCAGAAGCCGGCTCTACGAAGATGCCCTCACGGGACGACAGGAGTCGGTGTGCGGACAGGATCTGCGCATCGGAGACGGCATCGATGCGACCTCCCGATTCGTCGCGTGCCTCTTCAGCCTGCCGCCACGAGGCAGGGTTGCCGATCCGGATGGCCGTGGCAATGGTCTCGGGGTGGTCGACCGGGTGGCCCTTGACGATCGGCGCCGCACCCTCGGCCTGGAAGCCCCACATCTTGGGCAGTCGCGTTGCGGGGCCAGGCTGTTCACTTTCGCGGTGGTACTCGCGGTAGCCACGCCAGTAGGCCGTGATGTTGCCGGCGTTGCCGACCGGAAGGCAGTGGATATCGGGTGCGTCGCCCAGCACGTCGACGATCTCAAAGGCCGCCGTCTTCTGGCCCTCGATCCGGGCCGGGTTGACGGAGTTGACCAGCTCGACCGGGTACGCCTCGGCCAGTTTGCGGGCCAGGGTCAGACAGTCATCGAAGTTGCCATCCACCTGCAGCAACGTGGCACCGTGGGCGACGGCCTGGCTCAGCTTGCCCATCGCGATCTTGCCGTCCGGCACCAGCACGCCGCACGTCATGCCGGCCTTGGTGGCGTAGGCGGCCGCCGATGCGCTGGTGTTACCGGTCGAGGCGCAGATCACTGCCTTGGCGCCGTGTCGTGCGGCCACCGATATCGCGGCCGTCATGCCGCGGTCCTTGAACGACCCGGTCGGGTTGACCCCCTCGTACTTGACGAAGACCTCGGCGCCGACCAACGCGCTCAGGTGGGCCGCCCGGATCAGCGGGGTCCCGCCCTCCCCCAGGGTGACTATCGGCGCGCCGTCCAGGGAGGGCAGCCGGTCGGCATACTCGTGGATCACTCCGCGCCACAGGTGGGCCATCTCACTCGCCTTCGACGCGCATCACCGAGGTGACACCACGCACTGTGGACAGGGCGGCCAACGCATCAACGGTCGCGGAAAGGGCGGCGTCTGAGGCCGCATGGGTGACCACGACAAGGCTCGCGCGCCCCTCGTCCGGGTCCTGCGGATCGGGTGAAAGAGGTTGCTGCCGAACGGTTTCGATCGACACGTTGTGTTCGGCGAAGGCCAGCGCAACCTGAGCCAGCACACCTGGGCGGTCGGCCACGTCGAGTCTGATGTGGTAGCGCGTCACGGCCTGACCGATCGAGAGGATGGGCAGGTCCTGGTACGTCGACTCCCCCGGTCCGCGACCGCCGACGACCTTGTGCCGGGCCACCGCAACAACGTCACCGAGGATGGCAGAGGCGGTCGGGTCACCACCGGCACCCTGACCGTAGAACATGAGCGAGCCCGCGGACTGCGCCTCGACGAAGACGGCGTTGAACGCTTCCCGGACCCCGGCCAGCGGGTGGGAGCGCGGGATCATCGCCGGATGAACGCGCACCGAGATGCCGCCTTTGGAGTCACTGCCCTTGGCCCCATCACCTTTCATACGCTCGCAGATGGCCAGCAGCTTGACGACGCAGTCCATCTCGCGGGCAGCTTTGATATCAGCGGCGCTGACGTCCGTGATGCCCTCGCGATAGACGTCCTTGGCACCGACGCGGGTGTGAAACGCCAGCGAGGCCAGGATCGCGGCCTTGGCCGCCGCGTCGAAACCCTCGACGTCGGCGGTCGGGTCTGCCTCGGCGTAGCCCAGGGCCTGTGCCTGCTCGACCGCGTCGGCAAAGCCCGCCCCGGTCGTGTCCATCTTGTCCAGCACGTAGTTGGTGGTGCCGTTGACGATGCCCAGGATGCGATGGACGTCATCGCCGACCAGCGACTCACGCAAGGGGCGCAGCAAAGGGATGGCACCGGCGACCGACGCCTCGTAGTACAAGTCGACACCGCAGTCCTGAGCCGCCTGGTAGAGCCGTGGTCCGTCCTCGGCGAGCAGTGCCTTGTTCGCGGTGACGACGCTGGCGCCGTGCTTCATCGCGGCCAGGATCAGGGTGCGAGCAGGCTCGATGCCACCAATGACCTCGATGACGACGTCGGCCTTGGTCACGAGGTCGTGAGCGTCGGTGGTGAACAACGAAGCGTCGACACCGGTCTGGGAGCGGTCCTTGTCCGGGCGCCGGACCGCGACGCCGACGATCTGCAGAGTGCGACCGACCCGCGCGGTCAGGTCCCCCGCATTCTCGGTCAGCAGCCGCGCCACGGCCGAGCCGACGACTCCGCATCCGAGCAGGGCTATGCGCAATGGCTGGCTCTGCTTGTCGCTCTGGCTCACGATCGCTCCCTTGGTCCGCTTTCGGTCCGGACGCTCCTGTTCATCCTGCCGGTGCTCCACCTTGTGAACCCCGGTCGTTCCGCCATGCGGTCATTCAACGTCCAGCGCCAGGAGGTCCTCGATCGTCTCTCGCCGCACGATCTGGCGCGCTGCACCCCGTGCAACGGCGACCACCGGCGGACGTGGCGTGTGGTTGTACTGGCTGGACAGACTCCGGCAGTAGGCGCCCGTGACGGGAACGGCCAGCAGATCCCCTGCCCGGATGTCAGAGGGCAGGAACTCGTCCTTGACCAGGATATCGCCGCTCTCGCAGTGCTTGCCGACGACGCGGGCCAACGTTGCGGGGGCCTGGCTGGCGCGGCTGGCGATAGTGCATGAGAAGTCGGCGTCGTAGAGCGCCGGGCGGATGTTGTCGCTCATCCCGCCGTCAACGGCGACATAGGTACGAGAGGCATCGCCGTCAAGGAGCACCTCCTTGACCGTGCCTACCTCATAGAGCGTGAAGGTCGACGGTCCGGCGATGGCGCGGCCGGGCTCGACCGAGATCCGTGGGACGGGCACGCCCTCGTCCTGGCAGGCCCGCTGCACGATCCGGGCCATGCCGGTGGCCAGGTCGCGCGCAGACATCGGGTCGTGCTGGGTGGTGTACGCGATGCCGAAGCCACCACCGAGATCAAGCTCTGGCAGCTGGATGTCATGTTCTCGAGCGACCTCTAGATGCAGCCCGAGGACGCGGCGGGCCGCTACCTCGAAGCCGCTGGTGTCGAAGATCTGGCTGCCGATGTGGGAGTGCAGACCCAGCAGGGACAGGCTTGCCGGGTGGCCCAGGATGCGACGAACCGCCTCGGCCGCCTGCCCGCCGGCCAGGCTGAAGCCGAACTTCTGGTCCTCGTGCGCGGTGGCGATGTACTCATGGGTGTGCGCCTCGACACCGACCGTGACCCGGACCATGACCGGTGCCATGACACCGAGTCGCTTGGCGGCGCCGGCCACCCGCTCGATCTCCTCGAAGGAGTCGACCACGATGCGGGCGACCCCGTGACGAAGTGCCGCCTCGATCTCGGCGACGCTCTTGTTGTTGCCGTGTACACCGATCCGCCCGCCGGGCAGGCCGGCGCGGATCGCCACGGCCAGCTCCCCACCTGAGCAGACGTCCAGGTTCAGGCCGTCTTCGTGGATCCACCGCGCCACGGCGGTGCACAGGAAAGCCTTGCCGGCGTAGTAGACATCGGCGCCGCCGCACAGATCCTGGAAGACCTCGTCGAAGGCCGCTCGGAACTCCCGTGCCCGGCAGCGGAAGTCCTCCTCGTCAAGGACGTAGGCCGGGGTGCCGAACTCACTGGCGAGCTCACGTACGTCCAGGCCGGCGACCGTCAGCGCGCCCTCATCCGAGCGCCGGACTGAGCGCGCCCACAGCACCGGTACCAAGGCATTCACGTCCTGCGGGGGGCTCAGCCACGATGGGCCGTGGTGTCCACCCTCGGCGTGCAGGGCGCCGGCCTCATGGGCCGGCATCAGAGCCGCTCCGGGGCCGACACCCCGAGTAGGCCAAGGCCATTGGACAGGACGATCCTGGTGGCCTCGTTGAGCCAGAGCCGGGTGCGGTGCAGGTCGGTGACCTCCTCGCCGGCCTCGCGCGGGCGGACCCGGCAGTCGTCATACCACTTGTGGTAGCGGCCGGCGAGGTCTTCGAGGTAGCGCGGGACCCGATGCGGCTCGCGCAGCCTGGCCGCCTGGGCGACGGTCCTTGGGAAGTCGCCCAGGATCGCCAGGAGCGCCGCCTCGGACCCGTGGGTCAGCAGCGACGGGTCGAACCCGTCGCCCAGATGCACGCCATCCTGCCCGGCCAGCCGGGTGACGTTGCAGGTCCGGGCGTGGGCGTACTGGACGTAGTAGACCGGGTTCTCGTTGGTGTGCTTGCGCAGGAGGTCCAGGTCGATGTCGATCATGGAGTCGGTCGAGGACCGGGTGAGCGCATAGCGCGCCGCATCCACTCCCACGGCCTCGACGAGATCCTCCAGCACCACCACGGTCCCGGCCCGCTTGCTCATCCGCACCGGCTGGCCGTCCTGGATCAGGTTGACCATCTGACCGATGAGGATCTCGAGGTTCTCGTGCGGGGTGTCGCCGAAGGCCGCGCACATGGCCATCATCCGGGAGACGTAGCCGTGGTGGTCGGCCCCGAGCATGATGAACGCGCGGTCGAAGCCGCGCTCCCGCTTGTTCAGATAGTAGGCAAGGTCACCGGAGATGTAGGCCGGCTGGCCATCGGACTTGATGACGACGCGGTCCTTGTCGTCCCCGTAGTCGGTGGTGCGCAGCCAGGTGGCGCCGTCCTTCTCGTACATCACGCCCAGCTCGGTCAGCCGGGCGACGGCACGCTCGACGGCACCGGACTCGTGCAGGGTGTTCTCGTGGAAGTAGACGTCGAACTCGACGCCGAAGTTGTGCAGGGACGCCTTGATCTCGGTGAACATCAGGTCGACGCCGAGCACCCGGAAGCGTTCCTGTGCCTGTGGGTCGGGTAGGTCGAGGATTCCCGGTTCCTGCTCCATGACCGCAGTGGCAATATCGTCGATGTAGGCGCCGGCGTAGCCGTCCTGCGGGGCCGGATCGCCCTTGGCTGCGGCCAGCAACGACCGCGCGAACCTGTCTATCTGGGCGCCGTTGTCGTTGAAGTAGTACTCGCGGGTCACCTGCGCGCCGGAGAACTCGAAGATGCGCGCCAGCGCATCGCCGACGGCAGCCCAGCGCGTGCCGCCGAGGTGGATCGGGCCGGTCGGGTTTGCCGAGACGAACTCGAGGTTGATGATATGACCGGCCTCGGAGTCGTTGCGGCCGTAGTCCCCCGCCGCCGCCACGATCGTGCGTGCCAGCTCCCCGGCCGAAGCGGCTTCGACGGTGATGTTGAGGAAGCCAGGCCCTGCGATGTCGACAGCCTTGATGCCCTCGACCGTGCCGAGACGGGTCGCCAGGCGCGTCGCCACCTCGCGGGGCGGTACACCGGCTCCCTTGGCCAGCTGCAGCGAGACGTTCGTGGACCAGTCGCCATGCTCGCGGTTCCGAGGCCGTTCCACGCGCACCTCATCAGGCACATCCACGGCAAGCTCGCCGGCGGCAACGGCGTCGTTGAGGGCGTTACGGATGGCAAGCACGAGTTGTTCGGGGGTCACCCCGAAGATTCTAGCCAGGGACCTGCCCGTGCCGGCCCGGCCCCGTGTCAGGCGTGGTGGATCCCGGCCAGGGCCTCGATCTTGGTGAGCAGCTCCTGCGGAGCGAACGGCTTGGCCACGAACTCGTCGACGTCAGCCCGCTCGGCATGGGCTCGATCACTGTCCTGGGTCGAGGCCGTGACCAACACGATAGGGATGTGCGCCAGTCTGGGGTCGGCCCGGATCGCGGACACCATCCACCACCCGTCCCGCCGCGGCATGACGACGTCCACAGTGATGACGTCGGGCAGCGGCTGGGTGAGGTCCTGGAGCATCTCCAAGGCCGCAACACCGTCGACCGCCTCGACGACCTCGTAGCCGTCGAGCTCGAGGTTGACCCGGATGAGCCGCCTGATCTGCTCGGTGTCGTCGCAGACGAGAACGCGCCCGCTGACACCGCCTGGGCCGCCGCTAGGCCCAGCCGCCGGCTCAACGCCCGGCACCGGGTCACCTTGGGTGGAACCGCCCCATTCCATGGTTAGCAGCCTAGGCTGCTAACCTCAGCGACGCGCCAAACCACGAAGAGAATGTCAACAACCGTGGCCATTGGCCCCCGTAGCTCAGGGGATAGAGCGCCGCCCTCCGGAGGCGGAAGCGCAGGTTCGAATCCTGCCGGGGGCACCAGTATTATGCACCCCTGCCGTGGCAACAGATTCCGGCGTAAAGTTCTTGGCAGAAGTTCTGAGTTTGCTGCCAGTTTTTCGAGTTTCGCCAAGACTCGAAGGGAAACCAGATGGCCCCGCAGACGATGGGGTTCGAAAGCCTGCTGGAGGCGGTCCCTGATGCCCTGGTGGGGGTGGACACGTCCGGGGTGATCCGGTTCCTCAATCACCAGACGGAATCGATGTTCGGCTATCAGCGCGACGACCTCATCGGCGCATCCCTGGAGACGCTGGTTCCAGGGTCTGCCCGGCAGGTACACCCGGCGCACCGGCAGGCCAACAACCCGGCGCCCAGGACTCGACCCACGGGGACCGACGTGAGGCTGAGCGGACGGCGAGCCGATGGCACCGAGTTCCCGGTCGATATCGTCTTGTCCCCCATGGACGGCGGGGGCGGCGCCTTGGTGCTCGCAGCAATGCGCGACGTGACCAACTACCGCAAGGCGGAATGGGATCGTCGCCGCCTGGCTGCCACTGTCGAGCATTCCGACGATGCCATATTCAGCCAGACGCCCGAAGGGGTTGTCACGACCTGGAACCCGGCCGCCGAGAGGATCTACGGCTACTCCCGCCAGGAGATGATGGGCAAGTCCGTCGATCTCCTCAGTCCCAAGGATCGAATCGAGGAGACCAGCTCCATCCTGGCCAGGATCCGGGGCGGAGAGTCTGTCGACCACGTTGAGACGGTCCGTATCCGAAAAGACGCAACAGCGGTCACGGTCTCGCTGACCGTCTCACCGATCCGCGACGAGAACGACGCGATCGTAGGCGCATCGGTGAACGCCCGCGACGTGACCGAGCACAGGGAGGCGGTCAGGGCCGCCCAACGCATGGCATCGATCGTCGAACACTCCGACGATGCCATCATCAGCAGCACCCTGGACGCCATCATCACGAGCTGGAACCCGGCCGCCGAGAGGTTGTACGGCTACGCCAGCGACGAGATCATCGGCAGGTCCACCCAGGCAGTGACTCCCAAGGATCGACCCGACGAGATCAGGAACATCCTGAGCAGGGTCAGGGCCGGTCAGCCTGTCGAACACTTTGAGACCATGCGTGTCCGAAAGGACGGGACGGTGTTCCCGGCCTCGCTCACCGTCTCACCGATCCTCGATACGGACGGGACGGTCGTCGGCGCATCCGTGATCTCCCGCGACGTGACCGAGCAGATGCAGGCGCTGCAGGCCGCCCAACGTTTGGCGGCGATCGTCGAGCACTCTGACGATGCCATCATCAGCAACACACTCGATGGCGTTGTCGCCACCTGGAACCCGGCCGCCGAGAGGCTATTCGGCTACCCAAGCGACGAGGTCATCGGCAAGTCCGCCGGCATCATCATGCCCGCCGGTTACGACAACGAGATCCCCGACTCCCTGGCCAAGCTCAAGGCCGGCCAGCCTGTGGTGCGCCTGGAAAGCCCCCGGGTCCGAAAAGACGGAACGGTGATACCCGTCTCGCTCACGGTCTCTCCCATACACGACATCCACGGCCAGATCGTCGGCGCATCGACGATCGCGCGCGACCTGAGCGAACAGAAACGTACGTTCGAACTCGCCCGGTCCATGATCGAGGCGAGCCTGGACTCATTCGTCGCGATCAGCCCCGAAGGCAAGATCACCGACGCCAACGAGGCCACAGTCAAGCTCACCGGGGTCCCCCGCGACAAGCTCATCGGCACCTCCTTCTCCGACTACTTCACCGACCCGAAGAAGGCAGAAGAGATCTACCAACAGGTGTTCACCGAAGGAATGGCCGTGGACTACCCGCTGACCCTGCGCGGCCGCGACGGGCACAAGACGCTCACCGAGGTTCTGTACAACGCCTCGGTCTTGCGCGACGAGCGGGGAAACGTGGTCGGCGTCTTCGCCGCCGCCCGCGACGTGACCAGACAGGTGGCCGCCCAGAGGGAGCTCGTCGGGCAGCAAGCCAGGGAGCTGGACCGGCTGGCAGAGCTCGAGCGGTTCCAGCGGTTGACCGTCGGACGTGAACTCAAGATGATCGAGCTCAAGAAGGAAGTCGAGTATCTCAAGGAGTATGGCCAGGCCGATGGAGGTGAGCCAGGTGACCACCGCTGAGACGACTACTCAACAGCACACCCACGCAGCCCAGGCACTCGAGGCAGCCGACGAGGCGAGCTACACGCAGGCAATCCTCAACATTCTGAGCGACGCGGGAGAAGAGCAGAAGAGACAGGGCGACAACCAACGCGCCATGCTGAACATCCTGGAGGATCTCGAGACCGAGAAGACCCGACTCGAATCCACCCAGAAGGCCCTCATCAACATGCTGGACGACCTTGCAGTCGAGCGGAACAAGGTCGACATGACCAACATCGAGCTGCGGGAGGTCAACGAGGCCATGCGGAGCTTCATCGCCACCGCCGCCCACGACCTGCGCTCGCCGCTGGCGTCGATGGTTGGCTTCTCCTCGCTCCTGTCGAAGAACTGGGCAACGCTCAGTGAGGAGAAGCGGCTACAGTTCGTCACCACGGTTGACCGTCAATCCCACAAGTTGACCTATCTCGTCAACGACCTACTGACTTTGTCGAGCATCGAGGGCGGTGTGTTGAGCACCCAGCCGGAGCTGATCGTGTTGTCGGAGGCCATCAGCCAATGCCTCGTGGCCAGCGGCAGGGACACCGCGGGCGTGTCGGTGTCCTGTTCACCGGATCTGGTGGTCTGGGTCGATCCTTCCCACCTGGGACGGATGATCGACAACTACCTGCAAAACGCCTTGAAGTACGGCGAGCCGCCGGTGCGGATCGAGGCGAGCCAGCTGGAGGACATGGTCGAGATCAGGGTCGTCGATCATGGGCCGGGCGTGCCGCACGAGTTCGCGACCAAGTTGTTCGGCAAGTTCGCCAGGGCTGACATCCCGAGCACGAGGAGAAAGAAGGGCACCGGCCTGGGGCTGTCGATCGTGCGCGGACTGGCCGAGGCCAACGGCGGTCGGGCTACCTTCCAGCCCAACGTTCCCCACGGCTCGTGTTTCATGCTCTTGCTGCCCAAGAACCCTGGGACGCGCCCGACAGAGGAAAGGTAACGCCGATGAAATCCGTCGTCATCGTCGAGGACGACCCGGACATCCAGTCCCTGATCGCGACCATCTTCTCCATGGATCCCCGCTTCTCGGTGGCCGGGCTGGCCGACTCGGCCGAGCAGGCCGTTGAGCTTGCACGAACCAAGGAACCGGAGATCATCGTCCTTGATGACCGTCTTGCAGGGGAGCTGAGGGGCCTCGAAGCCGTGCCGCAGTTGAAAGCGGCGGCTCCAGGGGCGAAGATCATCCTTTTCACCGCCCACCCCGACCTCCAGGCCCGAGTTGTCAATCAGCCGGCCGTAGACGCGTTCTTGCTCAAGACCGAAACCGGTGAATTACTCCCCCTGGCTCAGCAGCTGACCAACATGTTGTCACTACTGTGAGAACACAGTGAAACTCCCCAGATGAACCCAGCGAGACCGAACGAGGCGAGTCCGATGAGCAGTGTCGATTCCCGGGATGTGGACAAGGACGGTGTCGACTCGCCGAAGTCGCCGAACTCGGCGAAGATCCTCGTCGTCATCGAGGACGACCCTGACGTCCAGTTCCTCATAGAAGCCATCTTTGGCATGGATCCTCGTTTCGGCCTCCTTCACGTCACGGAGTCCGCCGAAGAGGCCCTCGAGGCGCCACCCACATCCGAACCGGGGATCATCGTGCTGGATCACGGCCTGGCCGGACCGCTGCCCGGCCTCGCCGCCGCGCCATTGCTCAGAGAGCGGGCTCCGCAGGCGAAGATCATCATGTTCACGGCCCATGCCGCGCTCCAGGCCCGCGCCGACAATGAACCCTCCATCGACGCGTTCCTGCTCAAGACGGAGTCGGAGAAGCTCCTGCCCCTGGCCCAGCAGCTGACCGGCCTGGGTCCGGCGCCCGCCTCATACTGACCGACCACCGCGGGGGCCGGGGTCAGCGCCGGCTGGAGTCCGTCACCTCGCCGACCAGCTCCTCCAGCACGTCCTCCAGGAACACCACGCCACTGACATTGCCCTCGGGGTCCACGACCCGGGCCAGGTGGGCTCCGGTGTGCTGCATCGTCGCCAGCACGTCCTCGACCTCATCGCCGGAGCGCACGGTGGCCAGGCTCCGCACCCGTTTGAGGGGCACCGGCGCCCTGCGCTGAGCTTCATCGGCATACAGGATGTCCTTCAGGTGCAGGTAGCCGACGACCTCGCCCGCCGCATCGGTGATGACGAAGCGGGAGAAGCCGCACTTGGCCACCAGCCGCTCGACTTCGTCCGGGGTCGCGCCGAACGACAGAGTCACCAGCGCACTGAGCGGCACTGCGACGTCCCCGGCAACCCGGTCGCTGAACTCCAGGGCCCGCCGCGCAAGACCATGGCGTTCGAACTCGATCAGGCCCTCACGATGACTCTCGGCAACAATGAGCTGGACCTCATCGGCGGTGAAGGCCGAGGTCAGCTCGTCTTTGGGCTCGATACCCAGAGCCCGGACCATTGCCTTCGACAGACCCACCATCAGCCGAATCACGGGCCTTAGTGCTCTGCTGACGAACAGCAACGCGGGCGCCAGCAGCAGGGCCGCCTGCTGGGGACCGGCGATGGCGAGGTTCTTGGGGACCATCTCACCGATCACGACGTGCAGGTAGGCCACGATCAGCAAGGCGACCAACAGCGCGATGATGCGGCTGAGCGAGTCTGAGAGGCCAAGCCGGAGCAACGTCGGCGAAATCATCTCGTGCAGCGCCTGCTCGGCCACGGCTCCCAGCCCCACCGAACAAAGCGTGATCCCCAGCTGAGCGGTGGCCAGCAGGGACGCCACCTGCTCGAGGGCCTGCAGACTGACCTTGGCGCGTTTGCTTCCGGCCTGCGCCAGCGGCTCGAGCCGCGAGCGCCGGGCGGTCATCACTGCGAACTCGGCGCCGACGAAGAACGCGTTGCCCAGGAGCAGGAACAGCGAGAGCCATAGCGCGGCCGCGTGACTCATCCGGGCTCGCCTCCACCCAATCGCTGGCTCGACCGGTCATCGCCGTCCTCGCCAGACCCCTGCGGCAGTGGGGTGAGCCGAAGCCGATCGACGCGACGGCCGTCCATGACGTGGACCTGCAGGCTCCAGCCGGTCACGAAGACCTCGTCGCCGACCACCGGCACCCGCCCAAGACATGCCATGACATAGCCGCCGATCGTCTCGTATGCCGGCCCGTCCGGAACCGGCGCGCCCAGCCGGTCGCGCACCTCGTCGGGCCGCCAGAGACCAGGCACCGTCCAGGACCCGTCGGTGCTGATCCGTCCGGTGGTGCGGGTTCGATCGTGCTCGTCGCTCACCTCACCGACGATCTCCTCGATAACGTCCTCGAGGGTCACGATGCCTGACGTCCCGCCATACTCGTCGACGACCACGGCGATCTGGTGCTTGGCTCCGCGCAACATCAGGAGCAGCGGGTCGAGCCGGATCGTCTCTGGCACCATCAGCGCGTCGACCATGAGCGCCGAGACCGGCACGTCGCGGCGGCGTTCGTGAGGAACGGCGATGGCACGCTTGACATGGACCACACCGTCCACGTCGTCCCAGTCATCGCCGGTGACGGGGAAGCGCGAATGACCGGTGGTTCTGGCCAGCCTCACCACGTCCTCCGAGGCTGCGGTTCGTTCGATGGAGGTGCAGCGAACCCGAGGCGTCATGACGTCGGCCGCGGTGCGGTCTCCAAAACCCAGCGATCGGGTCACCAGCCGCGCCGTGCCCTCGTCCAAGGTGCCCGCCTCGGCCGAACGACGCAGCAGCGACGCGAGTTCCTGAGGGGTTCGGGCAGCGGAGAGTCCCTCGCGTGGGGTGATGCCAAATGCCTTGAGCACCAAGTTCGCCGAGCCGTTGAGCACGATGATGAGCGGCTTGGTGACCACCGAGAAGACGCGCACCGGCACGGCGACGAGCTTGGCACTTCGAAGTGGCGCGGAGATACCGAGGAACTGCGGCAGCAGCTCGCCGAACAGCATCGAGAACAGGGTCGCAATGACCAGGGCGATGGCTGTGGCGGTGGGCTGGACCGCCGACCCCGGGACGCCCACGGCGCTCATGGGGCTGCGCAGCAACCTGCCAAGCGAGGGCTGGGCGAGGTAGCCGAGAACCAGGGTGGTCAAGGTGATGCCGACCTGGGAGGCCGACAGCTGCGTTGAGAGCTGAGCCAAGGAGGCAAGGACCGGCCTGGCTGCGGTGTCCCCCGCGTCGATGGCCTGCTGGACGGTCGTCTTGTCCAGGGCCACGAACGCGAACTCCGCGACGACGAAGACGGCGGTCCCGATGGTCAACCCGACGCCGGCAAGAACCAGCAACCACTCCGTCATAGTGCCTCCATCCTAGGGCGGGGAATTCGCCCGGTGCCCCTGAGCGGCTACCGTGTGCCCCTGACTCCACTCGTGCCCGGTATCCAGTTGGGCTTGATATCTCTTCTCCCAAGGCTGGCTACATGAGAACCGACACGATTCCGGCACCGAGCATCCCGACACCGAGCTCGGTGTCGGGACCGAGGTGGCGCGCCATGGTGATGGCCCTGATGTTGTTGGCCGGCGGGTTCTCCATTGCGGGGATGGCTGTGCCGACCACGGCCAGTGCCGCCACGATGGCGGTCGAGCAGTGCAACGGCCACGGGCCGGGGGCTGCGGGCGCGACGACGGCGATGAAGTGCACCGTGACCGTGGTCAACACGATCAGTGGCACGACCACCTACTCCCGCACGACCGTGACGCGACTGTGCACGCTCGGCCCCTGCTCCACCCCCAACGGCACGTTCACGGCCGACTCGGTCAGCCTCGTGACCGACATCAAGCAGTGCAACACCTCGGACAACGATGCGTCGCACGCGATCAAGTGCTATGTCAACGTCGTCAACAACATCGGCAGGGACACCCCCAATGCACAGCCCCTGGCGGCCCCGACGGTCAACCAGTGCGTGGGCTCAGGCACAGGCGGCGGAGGCGTGGTGAACTGCGCCCCCTCCCATGTCACCGGTGGCATGCTCACCCAGTGCAACGGCTCCGGCAACGGTGGAGGCGGCAAGGTGCACTGCACGGTCGACCCCCAGTCCAAGGTCAGCGGCGCGATCCCGATCAAGATCAGCCAGTGCAACGGCAGCGGGAACGTAGGCGGATCCGCGGTGACCTGCAATGCCAGCGTCATCACCAGGATCAGCGACATCGCCGCGACCGCGATCCCGACGGCGACCTCGACCCCCACCCAGACCACGACCGCGTCCGCGGCCCCGACCTCAGCCCCACCGACGTCCTCACCGGCCGTGTCCGGTGCCGCCAACACCGCGGCTGCCTCGACCTCTGGCGGGCAATCTGGTCTGCTGATGCTCGGCGCCGCCGTGGTGCTCGTCGCGGCCGTCGGCACACTGCTCTACCGCAGGTATGCTCCAGCCGGTTTCTTGCGGCGGTTTGCCCGAAAGCACTAATCGCCGGGCGATCCACCGGTGCTCACCAGAGGTAGCCATGATTGGCTGTCCACATGAAGCGCTCGGGGTGGACTCATGACGGATGACTCGAAACCGCAGATGCGCGTCGAGGTGGCCGACCTCACCAAGAAGTTCGGCTCACTGACGGCGGTCGACAACCTCAGCTTCTGCGTCGAGCCTGGCCGGATCACCGGCTTTTTGGGACCGAACGGAGCCGGAAAGACCACGACGTTGCGGATGTTGCTGGGCCTGGTCCGACCGACCAGCGGCAGCGCGACGATCGGCGGCCAGGCGTACGGCCACCTCCGGACGCCGCAGCACGTCGTCGGCGCGGCACTCGAGGCCACCAACTTCCATCCGGGCCGCTCCGGACGTGACCACCTTCGGGTGATGGCCGATACGGCCCACGTCGACACCAAGCGCGTCGACGAGATGCTCGAGCTGGTCGGCATCCCCGCTGCAGCGCGCCAGCGGGCCGGCGGCTATTCCATGGGGATGCGCCAACGGCTGGCGCTGGCGGGCGCACTGCTCGGCGACCCCCAGGTGCTCCTGCTGGACGAACCCGCCAACGGCCTGGACCCCGAAGGCATCCGTTGGCTTCGGATGCTGCTGCGCCATCTGAGCGGTCAGGGCAAGACAATCCTGATCTCCAGCCACATGCTCGCCGAGGTGGAACAGACCGTCGACGACGTCGTCATCATCGCCAACGGCAAGCTCATCCGGCAGGGAGCCATCAGCGACCTGCCGACCGAGCACGTCTCGACCGTCCGCACCAGCGAGCCGCAACAGCTGATCGCGGCACTGACCACGGCCGGTCTGCAGGCCACAGCGGCCGACGGCAGCATCCAGGTGATCGGGCGGGACCTCGTCCGTATCGGCGATATCGCCCTGCGCGCCGGACTGCCGATCCACGAGCTGCGAGCCAACGAGAACGACCTCGAGAAGCTCTTCTTCGAGCTCACCAGCGCCGAAGTCAACCGCAACACCGAAGGTGGCGCCTGATGGGCGGCGCGATCACGGCGGAGTTGCGCAAGTTCTTCACCACCCGGATGTGGTGGGGCCTGGCGACCGGTGTCTTCCTTTCCGGCGGCGCGCTCGCGGCGGTCTTCGCGCTGCTGGTGCCCGGCTCCAGAACCCAGGGTCCCGGCGGTCCGGGCGGCCCGCGGTATCCCGGCCTGGACGACCCCACCATGGTCACAACCGTCTACACCGCGGGGCTGAGCATCGCCTACCTGCTCACGCTGACCGTCGGGGTCATGTCGATCGGCTCGGAGTACCGCCACATGACGATCACCAGCACCTTCCTGGCCACACCCAAGCGGGTGCGGGTCATGGTTGCCAAGGTGACCTCGCTGCTGGGTATCGGCGTGTTCTACGGGCTGGTGTTCCTGCTCGGCTCCGTCGGGGTCGGCGGCACCACCATCGCCATCAAGGGTTACTCCCTCTTCCCCGAGGTTGGCACGATCAGCCGCACTCTGGCCCTGAGCCTGCTGGTCCTGGGGTTGTGGAGCCTCATCGGGCTGGGCGCAGGAATCCTGATCCCGAACCAGGTGGCCGCGATCCTCATCGCCGTCGGCGCGGCCTGGATCGTGTTTCCGCTGGCGGGGGTCTTGCTGGGTTTCGTCAGCTGGGGCAAACCGATCGTCCCGTACCTGCCCAGTGAAGCGACATCGGCAATGGTCGGAGCGCTCAATACCAACAGCAATGTCGAACTGTTGTCGTGGTGGGCCGGTGCGCTGGTTCTGGTGGCCTACGCCGCGGTCCTGGCCGGCATCGGCTCGCTGCTGACGATCCGCCGCGACGTGACCTGACCCGGCCCGACCCAGCGTGGGGTCGTCTGCAAGGGCCGGTTCCGGGCCCCGACCAAGTCGCGGTCACCCCGCAGCTGGGTCGACGGCCCGAGTGGGTCGTATCTTCCCCGCGAATAGGGATGGGGCTTCATCGGGGATACAGTCTCGCCTCTGTGGCTCTTGCCAGAGGCTGGACCAGCAAAGGATCGGAAATGGCCTTCCCACCAAACAGGCTGCACCTGCCAAACCTGCGTTTGGGTATCGCGGCGGTTGCGGCCCTCGGCCTGCTTGCCGCGATCCCGGCAAGCGCCCAGGCGGCGTCAGCGCCGGTGCCGCTGGGCAAGGCGGACAGCTTCGTGGTCCTGGCCGGCAAGACCATCACCAACACCGGGGCGACCACCCTCAACGGGGACATCGGGTTGACCCCCGGCTCAAGCATCACCGGTATGCCGCCACTGGTTCTGCACGGCGCCTCCCACGCGGCCGACAATGTTGCGCTTCAGGCCCAGGCCGCCCTGAAGACCGCCTTTGACAACGTCGCCGGCCAGAAGCCGGCCACGGCGATCCCCAACGAACTGGGCGGTTCGAAGCTGGTGCCCGGCGTCTACAGCTCGGGGGTATTCGCGATCCACAAGACCCTGACGTTGGACGCCGCCAATCACCCGAACGCCATCTTCGTCTTCCAGTCCGCCGCCACGCTCGACGCCGGCGCAGGCAGCCAGGTCAAGCTGATCAGAGGCGCCTCGCCCTGCAACGTCTTCTGGCTGGTCAGGAGCTCAGCGACCCTGGAAACCACCGCCAACTTCAGCGGCAACATCCTGGCCTTGACCGACATCCACCTGCGAACCGGCGCGACCGTCGTAGGCCGGGCACTGGCCCGGACCGGCGAAGTCACGCTGGACTCGAACACCATCACCAACTCGTCCTGCAGGGCGATGCCCGTGTCGTCGGCCGCCAAGCCAACCGCCCAGGTCACACAGGTCCCGACCGGGCCGGTTCGCACCGGTGACGGCAGCACCAGCGGTGGCGGCAATGACACGCGGGGCCTGTTGGCCGGCGCGCTGCTGCTCGCTGGGGTCGGCGCAGCCAGGGTCGTGGCTGTACGTAGGCGTCGTCGCGTAGACGCCTGAGGAACCGCGGCCTCGTGCGGCACCACTTCGTGAGCAGCCGCCCACCCCTGGCCCGCTGCACACCGATGGTGACGGCGGCGGCGCTGCTCGCCACCATCACCATCGGTACCACCGCATGTTCGGGTCAAAGCGGTGCCGCGGTGGCACCGCCGGTTTCGTCGACAAGCCGGGTTCGGGGATCAACCCCGCCCGTGCCCAGTTCCAGATCGTCGCGGGCCGTCAAGGCCTCGTACCTGGCTAGGTCCTCGCCGGTCCGCCTGCAGATCGCCTCGATCGGCGTGGACTCCGCCTTGATGGCCCTCGGCCTGCGCGCTGACGGATCGATGCAAGTCCCTCCGGGAGGCTTCCCAGCCGGTTGGTACACCGGTGGGCCGACCCCGGGCGAGCTGGGTCCGGCGATCATCGCGGGCCATGTCGACTGGAACGGGCCAGGGGTCTTCTTCAGATTGCACAATCTGAAGAACGGCGACGAGGTCAGCATCACCCGAGCAGACGGCAGCAAGCCGGTGTTCCGCGTCACGCGGGTTGCCCAGTTCCGCAAAGACCGGTTTCCCACCAAGCTGGTGTACGGCAACATCGACCACGCTGGACTGAGGGTGATCACCTGTGGTGGATCATTCAACAGCCAGTCGGGCGGTTATGAGGACAACATCGTCGCCTTCGCCGATCTCGTCGCACCCACGCGATAGTCATGTGAGCAGGCTGTGTGGCCCTGACCACAAGGCGCTGATCTGGAATGCGCGGGGCGCCCTGAGCGTTAGGCTGGGCATCACGTCTGACTCTCGCCATCGCGTGTTTCCCACCATTGTCGACGCTACGAAAGAGGCGTATTAGCTGTGCCTGCCCAGCCACCCAGCAACAACCCCATGGCGGACTTCGGCCCGAACGAGTGGCTCGTGGATGAGCTCTACCAGCAGTATCTGGCAGACAAGAACTCGGTGGACCAGGCCTGGTGGGAGTTCTTCGCCGACTACCAGCCCAGCGATGGCGCCAAGAGCAAGGGCAGCGGCAACGGTGCACCAACGGCCCCGCGGAGCGTGGAACCCCAGCCCTTCGTCACCCCTGCTGCGCCGGTTGCGGGCCCTGCACCCAGCCCGCCGGCACCCGCCAAGAAGCCAGCGGCCAAGACTGCCCCCAAGCCGCGTGACATCCCCCCGGTCAAGCCCACCGGCCCGCTCACCGACGACGACGTGCAGCCGTTGCGGGGAGCCGCCGCCCGCACCGTGACCAACATGGAAGCCAGCCTGAGCGTGCCGACCGCGACGAGCGTGCGCGCCATCCCGGCCAAGCTCCTCATCGACAATCGGGTGGTCATCAACAACCATCTGCACCGCAGCCGCGGTGGCAAGGTCAGCTACACCCACCTGATCGGTTTCGCGCTCATCAAGGCCCTGGCCCTGATGCCGCAGATGAACCGAGGCTTCGTCGAGAAGAACGGCAAGCCGGCCCTGATCACCCCTGCCCACATGAACCTCGGCCTGGCGATCGACATGGCCAAGCCGGATGGCACCCGTACCCTGCTCGTGCCCGCCATCAAGGCGAGCGAGGCGATGGACTTCGCGCATTTCTGGACGGCATACGAGGACGTGGTCCGCAAGGCGCGTACCAACAAGCTCACGGTCGAGGACTTCCAGGGGACCACGATCAGCCTGACCAACCCCGGCGGCATCGGCACCGTCCACTCCGTGCCCCGTCTGATGTCCGGCCAGGGCGCCATCATCGGCGTCGGTGCCCTGGAGTACCCAGCCGAGTGGCAGGGTGCCAGCCAGGAGACACTGAACCGCAACGCGGTCAGCAAGATCATCACGATCACCTCGACCTACGACCACCGCATCATCCAGGGTGCGGTGTCCGGTGAGTTTCTGCGGGTCCTGCACCAGCTTCTCCTGGGCGAGTACAACTTCTACGGCGAGATCTTCGAGTCGTTGCGGATCCCCTACGAGCCGATCGCCTGGGTTCAGGACATCACGGCCAGCCACGACGAGGACATCAACAAGACGGCTCGCGTGCAGGAGCTCATCCACGCCTACCGCGTGCGCGGCCACCTCATGGCCGACACCGACCCGCTGGAGTACCGCCAGCGACATCACCCCGACCTCGATGTCTCCACCCATGGCCTGACTCTGTGGGACCTAGAGCGCGACTTCGCCACCGGCGGCTTCGGCGGGGCACCGCTGATCAAGCTGCGCAAGATCCTGGGCATCCTGCGCGACGCCTACTGCCGGACCGTGGGCGTGGAGTACATGCACATCCAGGACCCTGAGCAGCGCACGTGGATCCAGGCCAACGTCGAGACCCCCTACGCCAAGGCATCCGCCGACGAACAGCTGCGGATCCTGAGGCGGCTCAACTCCGCCGAAGCCTTCGAGACGTTCCTGCAGACCAAGTTCGTGGGACAGAAGCGCTTCAGCCTCGAGGGTGGCGAGTCGGTGATTGCCCTGCTCGACCGGATCCTGTGCCGGGCCGCCGGCGAGGGCATGGACGAGGTCTGCATCGGTACGTCGCACCGTGGCCGCCTCAACGTGCTGGCCAACATCGCGGGCAAGTCCTACAGCCAGATCTTCCGTGAGTTCGAGGGCACCCAGGACCCCAAGTCGGTCCAGGGCTCGGGCGACGTGAAGTACCACCTCGGCACCGAGGGCATGTTCGTCTCCGAGGACGGGGCCAAGACCAAGGTCTACCTTGCCGCGAACCCCTCACACCTGGAGGCCGTCAACCCGGTTCTCGAGGGCATTGTGCGCGCCAAGCAGGACAGGCTCGACCTCAAAGGCGAGGCGTTCACCGTCCTGCCGTTGCTGCTGCACGGTGATGCCGCGTTCGCGGGTCAGGGGGTCGTTGCCGAGACGCTCAACCTCTCCCAGCTGCGCGGCTACCGCACCGGCGGCACGATTCACGTCGTCATCAACAACCAGGTCGGATTCACCACCTCGCCGTCAGCATCACGCTCCTCGGTCTACTCCACGGATGTGGCGCGGATGATCCAGGCGCCGATCTTCCACGTCAACGGTGACGACCCCGAGGCGTGCGTGCGTGTCGCCGAGCTGGCCTACGAGTTCCGCCAGAAGTTCAACAAGGACGTCGTCATCGACATGATCTGCTACCGCCGCCGCGGTCACAACGAGGGTGACGACCCCTCGATGACGCAGCCGCTGATGTACAGCCTGATCGAGGCCAAGCGCTCGGTGCGCAAGCTCTACACGGAGTCCCTGATCGGTCGCGGCGACATCACCGTCGAGGAGGCCGAGGAGGCGCTTCGCGACTACCAGCAGCGGCTGGAGGCGGTGTTCCTGGAGACCAAGGAAACCGTCAAGGGTCTGGACCCGGTCGACCCAGCCACCCAGGCCGCCCACTCCGCCCATGCCGGCGAAGTCCCCGGCACCGACACCGAGGGACATGGCGGGCTCGAGCGGCCCAATGCACAAGAGGTCGACGAGCACACGCCACATCCGTTCATGAACACCGCGATCTCCGTGGAGAACATCCACCACCTGGGCGACGCCTTCGTGAACAAGCCCGAGGGCTTCACACTGCATCCCAAGCTCGAACAGCTCATGCAGAAGCGGGCCGCCATGGTCCGCGAGGGTGGCATCGACTGGGCCATGGCCGAGCTCCTGGCCTTCGGCTCGCTACTGCGGGAGGGGGTGCCGGTCCGGTTGTCGGGTCAGGACTCACGTCGAGGCACCTTCGTGCAGCGTCACGCGGTTCTCATCGACAAGGTGACCGCCAAGGAGTGGACGCCGCTGAAGAACCTCGACAAGGACCAGGCCCACTTCTGGATCTATGACTCGCTGCTGTCCGAGTTCGCGGCGATGGGCTTCGAGTACGGCTACTCCGTCGAGCGGCCCGACGCGCTGGTCCTTTGGGAGGCGCAGTTCGGCGATTTCACCAACGGCGCCCAGACCATCGTCGATGAGTTCATCAGCTCCTCCCAGCAGAAGTGGGGCCAGCGCTCATCGGTCGTCCTGGTGCTCCCTCACGGATACGAGGGCCAGGGCCCGGACCACTCCTCAGCCCGCATCGAGCGCTTCCTGCAGCTGTGCGCCGAGGACAACATGAAGGTGGCCTACCCCTCGACGCCGGCGTCCTACTTCCACCTGTTACGTCGTCAGGCCTACCGCCGGCCGCGGCGTCCGCTGATCGTGTTCACGCCCAAGTCGATGCTTCGCCTCAAGGCCGCTTCGTCGGCCGTGGCGGACTTCACGTCGGGCTCGTTCCAGAAGGTGCTACCCGACCCGGCTGCCCTGGCGGCCGAGGCAGTGACCAGGGTGCTGCTGGCATCGGGCAAGGTGATCTACGACCTCGAAGCCGAGCGAACCAAGCGCTCCGACACCACGACGGCGATCCTGCGGGTCGAGCAGCTGGCACCGGTGGCCACTGACGAGATCCTGGCGGCCATCAAGGCTTATCCGGGCGCCGAGATCATGTGGGTTCAGGACGAGCCGGCCAACCAGGGCGCCTGGCCGTTCATGGCAATGAACCTGCCCCAGGCGCTGGCCAGCCGCGGCGAGACCCGGGTCCTGCAGGTGGCCTCCCGCGAGGCCTCGGCCTCACCGGCCACCGGATCGAGCAAGAAGCACGCCCTGCAACAGGCCGAGCTGATCGCCAAGGCCTTCGACCGCTAGAGACCCGGTCTGCAGACAAACCCGCGCGCAACGGGGTATACATGGGCACGAGCCAACGCAAATAGGGCAGAATGCGGAGCGTGTATTTCACGGATCGGGGCATCGAGGAGCTGGCGTCGCGCCGGGGCGGGGAACAGGTCAGTCTCGACTGGTTGGCCGACCAGCTTCGCACCTTCGTTGACCTGCATCCCGACTTCGAGACACCCATCGAGCGCCTAGCCACCTGGCTCGCCCGACTCGACGATGATGAGGACTGAACCAGTGTGAGCTCCGTAGACAACACCACTGTCAACTCCGGCGACGTCGATGCCCATGGCGTTCCGACCGAGTTCAACCCGAGCGCGCAGTTCCAGGTGAACGAGGGGCCGCGTGACATCGCGCTCGTGTTCATCGGCGACGCCTACGTCGCCGGATATGGCGACCCCAAGGGCTCCGGCTGGGTCTCGCGCGTCGTCGGGCGCACCGAGCACCCCGACGTGGACATCACGGCCTACCAGCTGGGAGTTCGGGGCGATACCTCCGCAGACGTGCTCAGTCGCTGGCGCGACGAGGGTCCGCCCCGATGGAAGGGCCGCTCGGAGAAGCGCCTGGTCGTAGCGGTGGGGCACAACGACGCCGCGAAGTTCATGTCGATCGCGCGCGTTCGGCTGAACCTGGCCAACATCCTTGACGACGCCGCCGCGAGCGGGGTCGCAGCGTTCGCGGTGGGACCGCCGCCGACGCTGGACCCGGAGCTGAACGGGCGGCTCGAGGTCGTGGTCGAGGCACAGGCTGACGTGTGCGCCCGCCGGGGTGTGCCGTATGTCGACTGCTACCGGCCGCTGAACGGTCACGAGCAGTACCGCTCGGACCTGGGCGCATCCGGCGACGGCATTCACCCTGGCCAGGCCGGGTACGGGCTGATCGCATGGCTGGTGCTGCACGGCGGCTGGGATCGGTGGCTGGACCTCGGCCGCTGACGTCAGGCACTGACTCGGGCCTGTGTGCGCGGCGACGCGGGGGCAGATGTGGTTTGGGTCTTGCACACGCGATACAACGCGTTATATCGTGAGTAGATAGAACGCGATATAACGCGTATGGCGAGTGTCGCCGACGCCCCGTGAACAAGCACGACGCAAGGGAGCCACCATGGCACAGGAATGGCAGATCGACGGACCGAAGGTCCTTGACATCGGCAACGAGAACGAGACCGTCGGCAAGCTCAAGCTCGGCTTGGTCGCCGGGCGGGTGGACATCGTCACCCATGACGACTCCCCCACGGCACGACTGGAGGTGCATGAGGTCACCGGGCAACCCCTCCTGGTCAGCTGGGACGGCTGGACCCTGAAGATCAGCCACGTCAAGGACAAAGACGGCAACCTCTGGGAGAACATGTTGTCCCTCGGCCAGGACAAGGGCAGGCGCAGGGCCCGGATCAGTATCTCGGTACCGGCCACCACCGACATCAACGCGAGCACCGTCAGCGCTGAGGCTCTGATCAACGGCGCCCGCGCCAAAGTCAAGACCAACACTGTCACCGGCTCGCTGACCCTCGATGACATCGTCGGGGACGTCGACGCCAACACCGTCAGCGGAGACATCGAGTGCCACGGCCTGCAGGGTGACTTCAAGGGCGCCTCGATCTCCGGCGCACTCACGGTGCAGGCCAGCCGTCTGCGTCAGATCCGGCTCAACACTGTCAGCGGGGACATCACCCTCGACCTGACCAACGGCGGAGCACAGATCCAGTCCAACTCCGTCTCGGGTGACGTCACCGTCCGGATCCCCCAGGGCGGCGGCTACGACGTGGCCGCGCGCACGGCGTCCGGACACATCGTCATCGACGGGCAGTCCATGGACGGCAACGCGCCCCACCAGCACGGCGGGCGACTGATCGAGGGCGACAAAGCTCTTGTCATCAAGGCGTACTCAGTGTCCGGCAACGTCGTCGTCCTGCGCACGACGGACATCCAGGACACGGTGCCCGACACCCAGGACGCGAGCTGACGATGGCTGTCTTCGCCCACGGGCAGCTGCGTCTCTACCTCCTGGCCCTGCTGAACGAGGGACCACGCCACGGATACGAGGTCATCCGGGCCCTGGAGGAGCGCTTCAACGGGCTCTACTCGCCCAGCGCCGGGACCGTGTATCCACGGCTGGCCAAGCTGGAGGAGGAAGGTCTGGTCGAGCGCACCGACGACGGCCGCAAAGCCACGTACGCGATCACGGATGCGGGCCGAAGCGAAGTCGCCGCCAGGGAGCTCGACCTCGCCGACCTTCAACAGGATCTCGACCACTCGGTCAGAGAGCTGGCCCAGCAGGTGCGTCAACGCGTCCACGGCGGCGCCACGGATCTGCGTGCCGAGCTGCGGGAGGCAGCCAAGCAGGCACGGGCCAGCGCGACACCGGCGGGTATGTCGTACGAGACCCAGTGGCCGGACACCGCGGGACGCGATGGCAGCGGGAGCGGAGCCACGACCGCGCGCGACATCGAGTCCGCCATCAACGCGTTCCGCTACGAGGCCCGAGATGCGGTACGCCGGGTCGCGGACGAGTCGGCGCGCCAAGAGATCCTGGACATCCTCTCCGATGCGGCAAAGAAGATCCGCACGGTTCTGCGTCGCCCGTAGGTGCCAGCACCAGTGAGCGCGAGCTGCTCAGGGCGTGAAGACCACTTTCCCGAACACGTCCCCGGCGGCCATCTTCGCGAAACCCGCACGCGCATCGGCCAGGGCGAACGTCGAGTCGATCACCGGCGTAATCCCTTTGTTGACAACGAACTTCGTCAAACGCTCGAGCTCGGCCCGGTTCCCCATCGTGGACCCGACGACACGCAGCTGCTTGAAGAAGATCTTGGTCAGCTCAGCCTTGGCCGGCGCATCACCTGAGGTGGCGCCGGAGATGACAACGGTGCCGCCGGGCTTCAGCGAGTTGATCGAGTGGGACCACGTGGCCGCGCCGACGGTTTCCATCACCGCATCGACCCGCTCGGGGAGTCGCTGGCCGGGAGCAAACGCCTGGTCAGCGCCTATGTCCACAGCTTTGGCCCGCTTGTCCTCGTCGCGCGAGGTAGTCCAGACCCGGTAGCCGGCCGCCGAGCCGAGCTGGGTCAGGGCGGTCGAGACTCCACCGCCGGCGCCCTGGACCAGGACGGTGGCGCCAGGGGTGAGCCCCGCATTGACGAACAACATCCGGTAGGCGGTCAGCCAGGCGGTGGACAGGCAAGCCGCCTGTTCGAACGAGAGCCCGGCGGGCTTGGGAACCAGGTTGTTCGAAGGCACGGCGACGAGCGCGGCCAGCGTCCCGTCATACAGCTCGGACAGCAGGGTGCGCGCCGGGTCCAGGGTCTCGTCGCCGACCCAGCCATCGGAGGGCACCACGGCGTGGATGATGACCTCGTTGCCCGCCTCATCGACCCCGGCACCGTCGCAACCCAGGATCATCGGCAGCCGGTCGGCGGCCAGGCCGACGCCCTGCAGGGACCAAACGTCGTGGTGGTTCAGCCCCGCGGCCCGCAGCGTGACCAGAGACCACCCGGGCCGGACGACCGGGTCAGGTCGCTGACCGATGACCAACCCTGACAACGGATCCGAGGACGACTGACTGGCGGCGTAGGCACAGAGCATGCTCAGACCTTAGGCCAGGGACGCCGGTGACGGCACAGGGCCCGGTACGTCTGCCACGTTCGGCCCGGATCCGTCTGCGATATGGCCGATCGCGGGGTCGGGTCTGGCCGATGTGGCGGCTCTGGGACCTGGCCGCGACAACCGGGGGCAGGCCTGATGTCGCACACCCGGCCTCGGGACACGAACGCCCTGGCGGGTCGGCGCCTGTTATGATTTCCACCGGAATGGGCAGAACCGAATCGATGTCGAGGCTTGCCATTTTCGCACTGGAAAAGTCCAAAATACTCGCGCGACTGCATCCGATGTCGACCAGCCAGAACGGAATGGCACCAGATCTGCAATTGAGGGAGTATCCGTAGGCACGACAGTCACGATCACAGCCACGATGACGAGCAGGATTCGAAGCACGAGAAATATACGGTTGCGGGTCTATCTCACCATCGCACTGGTCGCGGTCCTTGCGTGGGGTACGGCGTTTCTTGCTCCAGGGTCCCGATTCTGGGACGACTGGGTTGTCGACCACGAGATCCTGAAGTCCGCCCAGGAGGCCGGCCAGCCCTGGGCCGGTTACGTTATCGTTGCGCTCAGCGCCATCGGGATATGGGCATTCAAGGTCGTCGCGCTCGGCACCACGATCGTTGTCGGATGGATGACCTACGAGATCTCCGGCCGCTCTCTGGGCCTGCGCCCCAGAGAGCGCTTGCTGCTTGCGATGCTCATGGTTGCCCTTCCGCTCAACACAGCGAGAATGATCGCGGTGCTTGACATCTACGCGTGGAGCCTCGCACTTTTCTTTGTCGCGTGGTACTTGCTGGTCAGTAAGAGCCCTTCAAGCCCAGGTCGAGCTCGCTATGTAGTCGCGACGCTCATCTTTCTCGTGAGCTACGGCACCGGCTCCCTGCTTCTATTCACCCTGCTCCCTATCGCCCACCTCGCCTACCTCGCGCTTTCGCGCAACGTGCCGTTGTGGCAAGGGGCACTTCGGTTCGCGCTGCGGTTCTGGTACCTATTCCTGGCGCCTGTTGTCTTCTGGGTTGTTCGAACGCTCTTCCTTCAGCCCTATGGTCTTTACAAGGGCTACAACAGAATCGGACTTGCGGGAGGGCTGTCGAACCCCCACACCGTGGATGCTCTCGCCCTGTCTGCGACGCTGGTTTTCGTTGTCCTCGTTGTTGCCTCTTGGCTATTCGCCCGGGCGACAAGTCACGCCCGGATTGCGCGACGCCTGTCTCTTGGGGCGCTGGCCGCCACGACTGGCGGAATGGGCTATTTTCTGCTGGAGAACAGAGCCTCCGTCGCGTACACGGCGCGAGTGATTCCTGTGACTCTCCTGTTGTGCGCCCTGATTCTGCTTGCCACCGCCATCTTCCCCATCGGCCACAGCCGCTCACCGGACGACGATATGAGGATCGAATCGGGCGACCGCGCGGTGACCCCGCTTCTCGCGGTCGCTCTGGTGGCACTCATTCTTGCCATACTCCCGTACCTGTTGGTCGGCAAGCTCCCATCGTTCCACCAATGGGAGACCCGCCACCAGCTCCTGATGCCTCTCGGGGTTGCGATCATCATTGTGGCCACTATGCGGGCATTGTCAGGGATCTTCCCACTTTCGGCGGTTCGACTTGTCGCGCTGGGGCTCGTCACCGTCTTCACTTTCGTATCCTTGACCGTCTCCCTCAAGCTCGTCGCAGATTGGCGGAAGCAGGCTCAGGTTATCGAAGCACTCGCCAAAGATCCGCTCGTGCGGAGGGCGAGCATCGTCGTTTTCTCGGATCGGGCGCCCAGATTGAACTACGACGCGCGAGGGTTCAATTTCTATGAATACACGGGGTGGCTCGACGAGGCATTCGGGACTGAGTCGCGTCTGGGAATTGACCGGACCTCTGTTCCTTCATTTCTCCGTGGGGATTTCCAGCATTTTCAGGACGCTGCCTCGCGCTACGGTTTCGCCGAGTACAGGAAACCCACACACGGAGTCCTCATACAAATCATCCCCATCGAGGGTGCATCGTGGTGGACTCTGCTGGCTGGTGAGCCAGGCGTCAGCCTCCGGGTGACACCCATCGCCAGCTGGACCAAGCTGGCCGCAGAAAGCAGATCGGCTTCGGCTACCCCCGTGCCCACCGGCACGGGTTAGCCGTTTGGGGCAGCGACCTGCCAGCAGATGTTGGTGGGTCGCCGGGCGCGAGGCCGATCAGCGCGGGGCGACCAGCGGCAGGGCGCTGGTCAGGGACTGGCGCCAGGAGGGCAGCGGGTCCAGGGCGGCCCCTCGCCAGGCCTCATGCCCGAGCACGCTGTAGGCCGGCCGGGGAGCCGGCAGCGGGAACGCGTCGGTGCTCGTGGCCTTCACCCGCGCGGAGTCCAGACCCAGCTCGGCGAAGATCGCCTGGGCAAAGCCGAACCACGTCGTCTCCCCCGCGGACGTGCCGTGATAGGTCCCGAACGGCGCGCCGGCCTGCACGAGTCGCACGATCGCGGCCGCCAGGTCGACGGTCCAGGTCGGCTGGCCACGCTGGTCGTCGACCACCATGACCGTGTCCCGCTCGGCGGCCAGTCGCGCCATGGTCTTGACGAAGTTCGGCCCGTGGGCGCCATACAACCAGGCGGTGCGCACGATCCAGGACTGCGGGCACAGGGCCCGGACGGCCCACTCCCCTGCCGCCTTGGTCCGGCCGTAGGCCGAGCGCGGAGCGGGAGGCGCGTCCTCTGGATACGGTCTGCTGGCGTCGCCGGCAAAGACGTAGTCGGTGGACAGCTGCACCATCGGGATCCGGGCACCCGAGCAGGCGCGGGCCAGGTTCGCCGCCCCCACTGCGTTGACAGCAAAGGCCTCGCCCTCGTGGGTCTCGGCATCATCGACCGCGGTCCAGGCTGCGACATTGACCACGAAATCGTGGCCGGCCACGGCGGCAAGACAAGCGTCCGGGTCAGTGATGTCGAGGGCGTCGCGGTCCACAGCAGTCACCTCGTGAGCGCTCAGTGACCCGTTGGGCGCGCGACCATCGACGTCGCCGTCACCGAGTTCGGCGACCAGGTCCTGCCCGAGCATCCCGCCTGCGCCGACGACCAGCCAGCGGCTCACGGGTTTGGTACCACGGTTGGGTTGGGCATGCAGCGAGGCTACCGGAAGCGGCGGCGGCCAGCCGGGGCCGGCAGCAACCATCGGCCACGATAGCCTGCCAAGCATGAAAGGAATCATCCTCGCCGGGGGCTCCGGGACAAGACTTCACCCCATCACCCGCGGAATCAGCAAGCAACTCATGCCGGTCTACGACAAACCGATGATCTACTACCCGCTGTCGACGCTACTGATGGCCGGCATCCGCGAGATCCTGATCATCACCACGCCGCAGGATCTTGCGCAGTTCAAACACCTCCTCGGAGACGGCTCCGCCTGGGGCATCAGCCTCTCGTACGCGGTGCAGCCCAGCCCCGATGGTCTGGCGCAGGCCTTCATCATCGGCGCCGACTTCATGGGCCAGGACGCGGTGGCGCTGGTACTGGGCGACAACATCTTCTACGGCACCGGGCTGGGCGCCTCGCTGCGCAGGCACACCGACCTCAAAGGTGGTCACGTGTTCGCCCACCACGTCTCCGAGCCGAGCGCTTATGGCGTGGTCGAGTTCGACCAGGACGGCACGGTGCTATCGATCGAGGAGAAACCGGCCCGGCCCAAGTCGAGCTACGCCGTCCCCGGGCTTTACTTCTACGACAACGACGTCATCCAGATCGCCGCGAACCTGGCGCCCAGCGCCCGCGGCGAGCTCGAGATCACCGGGATCAACGAGGACTATCTGTCGCGGGGGGAGCTGAGCGTCACCGTTCTGCCCCGTGGCACGGCGTGGTTCGACACCGGCACGTTCCAGGGTCTGCTGGAGGCCAGCCAGTTCGTCCACGTCGTGGAGGCCCGGCAGGGAAACAAGATCGGGTGTGTCGAGGAGATCGCCTGGCGCAACGGGTGGCTGAGCGATGCCGAGTTCTCCGACCTGGCCGATCCACTGGTCAAGAGCGGCTACGGGGTCTACATGCACTCCGTGCTGGCCGAGGCCAGGGCCCACACCTGATGGACATCAGAGCGCTGGACATCGCAGGCTCCTTCGAGATCACCCCGCGGCAGTTCTCCGATGACCGCGGCTTGTTCCTGGAGTCCTTCCGCGGCGACCGGCTCGCCGGCGCCATCGGGCACCGACTGGACGTCATCCAGACCAACGTGTCCGTGTCGTCGCGGGGAACGGTCCGCGGCGTGCACTTTGCCGACGTGCCACCGTCCCAGGCCAAGTACATCACCGCGCTATCGGGGTCCTTCATCGACTTCGTCATCGACATCAGGGTGGGCTCCCCGACGTTCGGCCAGTGGGAAAGCGCCCTGCTCGACACCGTCGACCGGCGCGCCGTCTACCTCGCCGAGGGCCTGGGCCACGCGATCTGCTCCCTGGAGGACGACTCCACGGTCATGTATCTGTGCTCTGCCACCTACGACCCGGCGCGCGAGCACGCCATCGACGCCCTGGACCCCCAGCTCGCCCTGGCCCTGCCTGAGGGGGTCACCCCGTTGCTGTCACCCAAGGACGCCGCGGCCCCCTCGTTGAGCCAGGCCGCCGCACAAGGACTACTCCCCCGGTATGACCAGTGCCTTCGCTACTATGCGAAGCTCAGCTCAGGAGCAGTAGAGACTACCTGAGCGGCCCCGCAGCTGGCTTTGCGCGGGTTGGCGCAGCCTCAGCGCCCCAATCCCCTGCGACGCCCAGATCCGGGCGGCGATGTGGAAGAGCTACGGCCGCCCGGAGCTCGCCGGTGTCATGGACCTGCACCCGGTCGCGCTCAGCGACCTGCTGGCCGTGAGCGGCCCGGCCACCCTGCCAGACGAGTCACAGATCAGCGGGGCCATCGCCGTCGACCATGGCGTCGCCGGGCAGATGGTTCATCCCGGCGCCAATCAGTGCCTCGATGAGACGAAACTCGTAGTCGTCGTCTATGGAGAATGCCTGCGACTCCGGGATCACGAATCCCCTGAACGTGCCTTCGTCGAACCAGCTCGTCTGCAGGCGCCGAACGAACTCGGATCGCCAGACGTAGAAGTTGCCGTTGATACGAAGGAAGGGCGCAACATCCTGGCGCCGCGTGATGCCGGCCGCTTCGGGGAACAGGCGCTCCAGGGCGCCTTCTGGTCCCACCCGCACTCCGACCCACAGCGGGTTGAAGACGGGCTCCGACACGGCAATAACACCATCGGCAGCCTCATCGAGCGGGTCACCAGAATGGAGCTGGCGTATGGCGCGCCCCAGGACCGATGGGTCGCGGCACGGACTGGTCGGCTCCATGAGGATGACCGCGTCGTACAGCTTCTGATCCTCACGCTCGGCATGTTCGAGAGCGTGACGGACGACAGCCGCCATCGGGGTGTCGTCGCGCGCAAGTTCCTGCGGACGAAGGAAGGGAACGTCCCCGCCCAGATCTTTTGCGACGGCAGCGATCTCGGGGTCGTCCGTGGAGACGATGGCACGGGTGACTTCTGGGATGAGCGTCGCACACCGAATCGTGTGGCCGATCAACGGAATGCCGCCAAGGAGCCGCAAGTTCTTGCCTGGCAGCCCCTTGGAACCACCGCGCGCGGGGATAATCGCAAGGACCTCAAAACTCAAGGTGACGGACCTCTCTTGTCAGCTGCGAGCGCGCTGTGCCGACGGTCTTGGGTGGGATCTCGGTGTATTCCGCGCCTGGGCATCCCTAGTATGACGTGTGTGCTGACCGATCCCAACGCGACCAGGGCGGGTTGCTGATGCTTCAGGTGCAGGCCGGAGACTGGATGCTCCTCGGCGCAGGCGGCCATGGTCGTAGCGTCGCCGACGTCATACAGCGGGCAGGCGGTCGTGTCGTCGCTGTCCAGGACCCCGGGCCCGAATCCGGGTGGTCCGTTCCGGCGGAGGCATCGCTGACCCGCGCCCTGGCCCGGTTCGGGGCCAGCTGCCAGGGGCGCGTGCTCGTCACCGTCGGCGAGAACCTGCTACGTGCTCGGATCTATGACGAGGCCGTGGCTGCTGGCGCCGCCCTGGGCACCTTGGTGGCCGTCACGGCGACGGCTTCGAGTCCCCCAGGGGGCAGCGCCGTCCTGTTGGAGCACTCGCACGTCGGTCCAGGTGCCGTCATCGCCGAAGGAGTCATCATCAACACCGCAGCTGTGGTCGAGCACGACGCCCAGATCGGCGCTTTTGCCCACATCGCACCTGGCGCGCGAGTTCTGGGAGGTGCCCGGGTAGGTCATGGCACGCTGATTGGTTCGGGCGCCGTGGTGCTGCCGGGGGTCGTCATCGGCGCGAACGTCGTCGTCGGCGCGTCAGCCGTCGTAACATCTAACGTGCCTGACGGTTGCGTAGTTGTTGGCGTGCCCGCTCGTATTGTCTCCCGCTGAGCGAGTGGCGCGTCGAAGGCAAGAGCCGAACAATCCACCCGAAACCCCGAACAAGGAGCACGAAATGCAACCCGTTCCGATCGCCGGTCACCTGGTGGGCGGCGAAACGCCGTTCGTGATCGCCGAAGTCGGCGTGAACCATGACGGGAGCGTGGACAAGGCTCATCTGCTCATCGATGTGGCGGCAACATCGGGCGCACAGGCGGTCAAGTTCCAGACGTTCTCACCCAAGGCCCTTGTTTCGGCCAACGCCGCGACGACTCCGTACCAGAAGCGTGCGGGTGCCACCCAGACTCAGGCAGAGCTGCTTGAGTCGTTGACCTTGCCGCGTGGCGCGTGGCTAGAGCTGGCTGAGCATGCCAATACTCGTGGCCTGATCTTCTTGTCCACTCCCTTTGACCTGGTCAGCGCGGATCTCCTGGTCGATCTCGGCGTGCCCGCCCTGAAGTCACCTTCTGGGGAGCTGACCAATCTGGCCTTTCTGAGGGCTCTGGCCGACTACGGGCTACCGCTGTTCGTATCTACCGGGATGGGTGAGGAGCGTGAGGTCGACGCCGCCGTCGCCGCCGTCGCCAAAGCCCCCGGACTCATCCTCTTCCACTGCGTGTCTGCCTATCCTGCGCCGCCCGAGGAGTGCAACCTGCGGGCGATCCCGTCGATGCAGGCACGATACGCGGTGCCCGTGGGATGGTCCGACCACACGCCCGGAGCGACCACAGCCGTGGTCTCGGCTGCGCTCGGCGCTCGAGTGTTCGAGAAGCACTTCACCCTCGACCGGAACGCACCAGGTCCCGACCATGCGGCCAGCGTCGAACCGGATGAACTCGGCGCGTACGTGCAGGCCGTGCGCGACGCGGTCAAGTCGCTCGGGGACGGTGTGAAGCGTCGGGTTGCCAGCGAACAAGAGAACAGCCCGCTGGTCAGGCGCGGTTGGCATGCCGCACATGACCTGCCGCTGGGCCATGTGCTGTGCGAGGGAGACCTGCTGGCCCTTCGGCCTGAGACGGCTATCTCCGTAGGACGGGACTTGGTCGGCATACGCCTGCGGCGGGGTGTGGCACAAGGCGATGCCCTCAATCCCGAAGATCTTGAGCCACCGCTTGCCGACGATCGATGAAGGTCATCGTATTCGTCGGCGGTCGGGCCGACCTGGGTCCACTCGCCCCGGTGATCGACTCGATGGCGCGGCGGCCGGGGTTCGACGTGAGGGTGGTGACCGCTTTGACCTTCGACGCAGCATCGCTTCGCGCCGAGCTGAGCGCACATGGGGTGGCAGCCGCTGTGCAGGTCGCCGCAGTCGGCCCGCTGCTTGATGGCGACCAGGCCGAGAACCTCGTTGCGTGCGGGGCTCGGGTATCCGAAGGCATCTCGGCGTGCCTGTCCGAGCAAGCCGATGTTCTCGTCGTACTCGGCGATCGCTGGGAGCTGCCCTTTGTGGTGATGCCGGCTGTGCTGTTCGGCGTCCCGGTGGTTCATCTGCATGGGGGCGAGGTGACCGAGGGCGCGATCGACGAACGAGTCCGTCATGCGGTGACCAAGCTCGCCGACGTGCACTGCGTCGCATCCAAGGACGCGGCCGCGCGACTTCGCCAGCTCGGTGAGGAGCCGGCGTCGATCCATGTCACCGGGGCGCCAGGGCTCGACCGCTATCGCAAGACGCATCCCGCGAGCGAGCGCGAGCTCGCCGCGATTCTGGGCCGCGCCGTTGCGCGACCGCTCGCGCTCTTCACCTACCATTCGGTGACCACCGAGCCAGTTGACGCCGTCGCGCAGAATGCGGCCGCAGCGCTGCGTGCGGCTGCGGGGGTCGCGTCGCAGGTCCTGGTGACCCACCCTGGGCCTGACTCCGGACGAGATGCCGTCCTGACGGCGATTACCGAAGTGGCCGCGCAGTTGGACAACGTTGTCGTGGTGCCGAGTCTGGGGAGTCGGTACCCGCCGATACTGGCTGCCTGCGACATCGTCGTCGGCAACTCCTCCAGTGGCGTCATCGAGGCGGCTGCGGTGGGGATCCCGGCGGTCGACATCGGCCGGCGGCAGACAGGTCGCCTGCGCGGGGCCAACGTCCTGCATGCCGAGGATGGGCTCACCCCGGTCGCTGACGCACTACGTCGAGGCCTCGATCCGAGTTTCGCGCGTTCATGGGGACACCTGATCAACCCGTATGGTGACGGGAAGGCTGCCGACGGTATAGCCGATGTGATCGCCTCAGCCGGTGGGCCGCCGCGACGCAAACGGTTCCTAGACACTGAGTTCCGCACGAGCAAGGAGTATCGATGACCATCAGAGAGCTCAACGAGTTCGTGGTCGGGGTGGCGGCGACTCTCGGAGACGCCATGCGGACGATGGACAAGTTCGGGCACGAAGTGGCCGTGCTCGTTGACGAGCAGGGAAAGCTCGCGGGAATCATCACCGACGGCGACGTCCGTCGTGCGTTCCTGGCCGGCGCGGGGCTGCAGACCGCCGCAGAGCAGGTCGCCTCCCCCGTGCCCACCGTGGTCCTGGAAGGGATGGGCCGAGCCCACGTGCTCGATGTCATGCGGGCCAAGCATCTCAACCAGATCCCGATCGTGGATGCCGAGGGCACGGTAGTCGGGTTGCACACCCTCTCGGCGGTCGTGGGGATCGAGCCTCGCCCCAACGCCGCGGTGATCATGGCAGGGGGACGCGGAGTCCGGCTGGGGGCTCTGACGCGCGACACCCCCAAACCCCTCGTGCCGGTCGCGGGGCGGCCGATTCTGGAGTGGATCGTCCTGAATCTGGTCGGCAGCGGTGTCAGCGACCTGTTCATCACGGTGAACTACCTTGCCCACCAGATCGAGGAGAAGCTTGGTGACGGCTCCCAGCTGGGCGCGCAGATCCACTACGTCCGGGAGAATCCAGAGACTCCTTTGGGGACTGCGGGTTCCCTGGCGCTGATTCCCAGGGACCAACTTCCTTTGGGGCCCCTGCTGGTCATGAACGCCGACCTCATGGTTCAGTTCGATGCCGGAGAGCTGATCGACGAACACGAGCAGAACGGTGCCGCGGTAACGATAGCCACGAGGCGGTACCGCCACGAGGTGCCGTTCGGTGTCGTCACCCGGAACACCAACGGCGACGTCGAGAGCCTCGCCGAGAAACCGGAGCTCGATGTGGAGGTGAATGCCGGCATCTACGTGGTGTCGCAAGAGGTGCTGAGTCTGGTCCCGGCGGGCCGAGCCAGTACGATGCCTGGGTTGATCGAGGCATGTATCGCGGCCGGCCACGAGGTCGGCGCATGGGCTATGGAGTCCGACTGGATCGACGTGGGTTCGCCTCGGGATCTGGCGAAGGCGAAAGGGCAGTTTTGAGCAATCCGGTTGTGAGCAATCCAGTTTTGAAGAGTCTCAGCGGAAAAACGGTACTTGTGACCGGCGCCGATGGGTTCATCGGCAGTCACCTGGTCGAGCGGTTGGCCGAAGAAGGCGCCAACGTGCGAGCAATGTGCCTGTACAACTCGAACGGCTCTGCCGGGTGGCTTGACGACTCGCCCGTGCTGCGCGACGGAAGCGTCGACGTCGTCCTCGGAGACGTCCGAGACCCGGAGTTCGTGCGGCGGGTGGTCTCCGGCGCCGATGTCGTGCTGCACCTCGCAGCGCTGATTGCCATTCCGTACTCCTACGAGGCTCCGCGCTCGTTCGTCGACACCAACGTGATGGGCACGCTCAACGTGCTGGAGGCTGTCCGTGCCGAGGGCACGCCGCAGCTGGTGAACACCTCGACGAGCGAGGTATACGGCACCCCTGAGACCGTGCCGATCGACGAGAGTCACCACCTGCGAGCGCAGTCCCCCTACAGCGCGACCAAGATCGCTGCCGACAAGCTGTGCGAGTCATATGCCCTCTCCTTCGAGACGCCCGTGACGATCCTGAGGCCCTTCAACACCTTCGGCCCGCGCCAGTCGATGCGCGCGGTCATCCCGACGATTCTGGCTCAGCTGATCGCTGGTGTGCGGGAGGTCAGCCTCGGCGCGGTGGATCCGCGTCGCGACTTCACCTTTGTCAGCGACACCTGCGACGGCTTCGTCCGCGCCGCGACCGCGGGCCTGGAACCGGGCTCGGTCGTCCAGCTGGGGACCGGACGGACGGTCTCGGTCAGGGAGGTCTTCGACATCTGTGCGAAGGTTGTCGGAGTCGAGGCAAGGATCATCACCGATGATCGTCGGATTCGTCCCGCCGGCTCTGAGGTCGAGATCCTTCAGTCAGACCCGAAGCGGGCCCTGGAGACCCTCGGGTGGCGCCCGAGCGTCAGCCTCGAGGAAGGCCTGGCGGCGACCGCCGAGTGGTTGCGGACACGAGTCGACAAGCACAGCGCACAGGAGTACCACCGATGAGCGACAACACGATGGTGCCCCTGGCCGTGCCTGCCATCGGCCCCCGCGAGATCGAGCTGGTCACTGAGGCCGTCACCTCGGGTTATGTCTCCTCGGTCGGTCCGTTCGTCACGCAGTTCGAGAACACGTTCGCCGAGACGGTCGGTGCGGGTTACGCGATCGCCTGTGCGACCGGGACCGCGGCCCTGCACGTCGCGCTGCGGGTGCTGGGCGTCGGGGCCGGAGACGAGGTGGCCGTCTCGGACTTCACGTTCGTCGGATCGGTGAACCCGATCGCCTACCAGGGAGCATCCCCGCTCTTCGTCGACAGTGAACCCACGACCTGGAACATGGACTCCTCCTTGCTGATCGAGCACCTCACCGAGCGGCTCTCCCGCGGCGAAGCGATGCCCAAAGCCGTCGAGGTCGTTCATGTGCTCGGCCAACCGGCGCAGGTGGACGACCTCTTGCAGTTCTGCGGGGAGCACGGCATCGCCGTGCTGGAGGATGCTGCCGAGTCGCTCGGCGCCAGGTGGTCGCAGGGCGCACTGGCCGGAACCCACACCGGCACCGCCGGGACGATCGGTGCGTTCTCGTTCAACGGGAACAAGATCGTGACAACCGGCGGTGGCGGCATGATCGTGACCGACGATGCCGCTCTGGCGGCCCGTGCCAGACACCTGACGACCCAGGCGAAGGTTCCGGCCGTCGGATACCTGCACGACGAGGTCGGGTACAACTATCGCCTGACCAATCTGTCCGCCGCCCTTGGTGTCGCCCAGCTCGAGCGGCTCGGTGAGTTTGTCGATCGCAAACGAGCCATTGCAGCGCGCTATGACGCGCAGCTGCCGGCCGTCGGGATCCAGACCCCCCCACGGGTCCCGGGACTGGACGCGACGTACTGGCTGTACTCCGCGCTGGTCCCTGTCGACATGGGAGCGCAGGGACGCGACCTACTCCTGAAGTACCTGAACTCTCACAACATCGGTGCCCGCGCCTTGTGGCGACCGCTGCATCAACAGCCTCCGTACCAGGACGCCCGCCGTCTTGGTGGGGCCGTGGCCACTGACCTCTTCGAGCGCGGGTTCTCGCTGCCGTGTTCCTACGAACTGACCGATGAGCAGCAGGATAGGGCTATCGACGCTGTGAAGTCGTTCTTCGGGACCAGTCGTTAGCATCGGAACGGGAAGTGCCAGCCGAGAGGTTCTCGGCCGTGGTTCCATCTACACACTGGCCACCGCAGCACCAATGTTGGCAGGGGTGGTTCTTCTGCCTGCGCTGACTCGTTTGCTCAGCCAGACGTCCTACGGGCTCGTGGCAGTGGCGCTCATTGTCATTCAGTTTGGAACCATCCTGATGGGCCTGGGACTGTCGCTGTCAATCGTGCGGCATGCGATTCTTGAGGAGTCGGGTTTGCCCGGCGCCCGCGGTCTGGTCATCTCGTCATTGCTGACGGCCGGTGTGATCTGCGCACTCGGCCTGCTTACCGGGCAATGGTGGAGCGGGATCCTGCTGGGTCAGCCATGGGTGCCGGCCCTGGGCCTGGCGGTTCTGGCGGCAGCAGCCGCTGCGGTCGTGGCGAACGTTCAGGCGCTGTTCCGGGCCGAGGACCGGGCCTGGTGGTTTGTCGCGCTGGCAGCAGCGGGCACGTTGCTCGGGCCACTGGCCGGCATCCTCATCATGCTCACCACGGAGAGAAGCCCCCGCGCCTACCTTGTCGGGTTGACACTGGCGTACCTGTGCGCCGCAGTGTTCGGCGTGGTCTTCGTCATGCGCAGCGGAGAAGTCCTCTACAGACGCAAGGAGCTGGGGCTCGCCCTGAAAGTCGGGCTGCCAACGATCCCCCATCAGCTGGCGCTTGCTCTGGCCACGGGAGCGATGGTCCTGATCGCGACCCATCGATACGGGCTCGGCGCCAGCGCGCAGCTAACGGTGGCGCTCTTCATCGGAATCGTACCGACGTACATCACGTCTGCCCTGAACAATGCCTGGGCTCCCCTGGTCATGCGCGCTCCCGCCTCCGAACGCGGTGAGACGATCAACACGACTGCTCTGGATATCGGCTGGGTCGCTGCCTGTGGTTCAAGTGTCGTGGCCCTCCTGGCGCCGTGGATCATCCAGATTGTGGCTCCGCCCTCTTACTCGGTCAGTGTGCTGGTTCCTGTTGTCGCTGCGGTCTCAACTGTGGCCGTCCTGTCCGTGACGTACCTTGCCAGCTCGCACCTTGTCTTTGTCTCCGGCAGAACCACCGGACTGGCGATCAGCACGCCGATCAGTCTGGCGCTCGGTGTCCTCACGGCAGTAGTTCTGGTGGGACCCCTGGGGTTGTTTGGTGCCAGCTCTGGCATCGTCGCCATGTACGTGTGTCTGGCCATCACCACGTGGATTCTGTCGAAGATGGTGTCCCCCGATCACTGGTCACCCAACGTGATGCTGCGACCCACCGCGCTGGCGCTGTGCGGCGCCCTCCTGGGCGGGCTGCTGCCCTTCGTCGGGGCGGGTGCGGCGCTGCGGGTCGGGCTGAGCCTGGCCGTGACCTTGTTTGGGGTGCGTACCCTTCGTGGGGCCATGCGCCTTGCCTGATCTGAGGCGCATGACTTGACGGCGAGCGCGGCCGGGCTGGCCGGGTCGCGGGCTGTGCTTCTGTAGTATTGGCCGGTGCGCAAACCGAGCAAGCGAGTCCTAGGGCTCGACGGTGTTCGGGGCATAGCGATCCTGCTCGTGGTCGCCGAGCACTACGGCACGAGCACCGCACACGGAACCTCGTGGTTCCGATACGGCGGCATCGTCGGGGTAACCCTCTTCTTCGTCCTGTCGGGATACCTGATCAGCAGACTGCTGCTCGCTGAGAACACACGACGGGCAAAGATCGACTACCGGGCCTTCTACATGCGGCGAGCGCTCAGACTGCTGCCCGCCCTGCTGGCGTTCCTGCTGCTGACACCCCTGATCTACTGGGCGGTGGGTGACCCTCGCCTGCATCAGTTGCCCAAGTATGCCCTTGAGGTCTTGTTCTACGTGGGCGACTTCGTCCGGGCCGGCGGCGACAGTCTCGGCGCGTTTGACCACACCTGGTCGCTGTCGGTCGAGGAGCAGTTCTACTTTGTGTGGCCGGTCGTCATCAGCGGCGTTCTGGCCTGGGCCGCCTACACGAAGCGATCAGTCACGAAGATGATCTTCGCTCTGGCCATCCTGTCGCTGGCTTGGCGGCTGGTTGCGGCCCACCGGTTCGGGTTCACCCGGGTTTACTTCTCGCCCGACACGAACGCGTTCGCCCTGCTGTTCGGATGCGCCCTTGCTGCCTGGGATCGGGACCGGGTCAGGGCGATACGAGAGCACAGTGCCCTGGTGTGGGCCACTGTCATTGCGTTGGTTGCCTGCTCCGCGTTCCCCACCATCAACTTGTTGACCACCGACCAGACCATCATCAGGTACGGGGCACCATTGGTGGCACTGCTGGGGTTGGCTCTGGTCTACGTAGGAAGCAGCAGCAACCACTGGTTGCTCACCAACCCCATCCTCACGTCTTTCGGCAAGATCTCCTACGCCTGGTATCTGTGGCATCAGACGCTGTTGACGCTGGCGCCGAACGGCCACCCGTTGACATCCGAGGGTCGGGTTGTTGCCGTGTTTGCCTCCTATGTCGCCGCGTGGCTCTCGTGGTTCCTGGTGGAGCGCTCGACGCTACGGCTGAAGGGCCGCTTCGACCGGACTCAGGTGCCGGTGACCCATGAGGCTCTGGTGCCGGTGACCCATGAGGCTCTGGTGCCGGTCGTGGTCGGCGAAGTGGCTTCGCGGGACTAGCCGGACTGTGCAGTGCCACGGACCCGGTCTGCTGATCGGGTTGGCGCGGTTTCTGACCGGCGACCTGGCACGGTTACTGCCAGACTGCGGTGGGGGCCCAACGTCGGCAGGGACGACGAGTCCCCATCGAGGGAGTGATGACCATGACGATGACCATGACCGACGAGATCGGATCTGCAGGCACCGAAACCGGCCTGCTCCGGCGCCCCCACCCGCGCATCATCGCGGGCATCGAAGGCCTGCGAGCCTGCGCGGG
>Ga0097691_1000352_pt1 | contig 41711 bp, 38 predicted proteins | sample NGESurdeep072012_8_FD_72858 | JGI IMG/M metagenome (GOLD analysis project Ga0097691, IMG submission 72858) | Arctic peat soil microbial communities from Barrow, Alaska - NGEE Surface sample 210-1 deep-072012 | ecosystem: Environmental > Terrestrial > Soil > Wetlands > Peat ... | reverse complement strand
CAAGCTGTTTTTTTGAGTACACACCCCGCTCGATCTCGCCAAGTGTGGGCGCTTTTTGTTTGGATTTTTTCATGCTGTCGCTATAGCAATCCTGCGGGCCGAATGTATTCGGCAGTCACGCATCGAGCGGTGACGTTCCCGGTTTCTGCGTTAATTTGAAAACTTGAGAGACTGCGAAGGATGGCTGTTTCTATTTCCTGCGTCTTGGGTTCAACTCCTGGCTCATCGGTTTCTATACAAATTTCGTAACGTGTCAATACTTTCATTTGAGGATCCTTTCATTTAACTATCGACAGATGCGACTCTTTGCTGCGGCATTTAACCTTGGCTATTCTGATGGCTTCAACCAGGCGCGCGCCGGCGGCAATAACATCCTGCATGGATTGCTCTTCAAGCCAGATGGTTGTTTCTCCCCATTCAGAAAATTCATATTTTCCGCTTAAATCATTCATGGTTACACGGAGGAAAGAATTCAGCGTGCCGATGGCTCTATCTTTGAAAATCTCCGAAGAGAAATATCGGGCATCTTTCGGAGTGGGCTGCGGGATACATTCGTGAGATATATGCAATCTGAAAAGTCCGCCCTTGAGTTTATTTATTTTCCACCATTGGTTTTTTGGGGTCTCAGTCCTATCGTGGGAAGCATACTTGACGCGCTTTCTTCCCTCCGGAAAATAGGATTCATCGGCAAAGCCGGCGTCGATCAGCTGCTCTTTCGAGCCGACGTATTTTGTCCAGCAACCATTTTCGCCGCGAATGATTTCGATCGGGGTGGTGTTACACTTCTCGACAGCCATGATGCGTACCTCCAGTTAAGGTTGCGTTGTGGTTAGGGGCTGCCCGGTGTTGATGCACCAGGTGCCCCGCTTTCCCTGATCTTGCCGCGTCAGGGGTGCGGGTGTTCATGCCGATTCTCCAAACAATGGAATGATGTTCGCGCCCTTGGCCAGCCCATCTAGATAGTCAGCCCATGATTGCATCATCCGCTTGCGCTCGGGTAAATACTCAGCATAGTTGTATGCCGCTCTCACGCCGTCCCGCTCAGCGTGTGCCAGCTGCCGCTCGATTGCGTCCCGGTTGAATCCTTGCTCGTTCAGCAGGGTAGAGGCCATGCTTCTAAAGCCATGGCCGGTCATTTCATCGGTGGTGTAACCCATGCGCCGCAATGCTGCCAGCACAGCGTTTTCACTCATCGGGCGGGTGGTGGTTCGCGCCCCTGTAAAGACGTATCGCCCCGCACCAGTCAGCGGTTGAATCTCGCGCAGGATCACCACTGCTTGAGAGGCGAGGGGGACTATATGCACCGCGTTCATTTTCATGCGCTCTGGGGGTAGGCGCCACTCGGCTTTGTCTAGGTTAAATTCTGCCCATTCCGCTTTGCGCAGTTCGCCAGGGCGCAGGAATACCAACGGGGCAAGGCGTAGGGCGCAGCGTGTAACAAACGCCCCCTGATAGCCCTCAATGTCTCGCAGTAGTTCGCCTATGGCCTTTGGGTCAGTGATTGAAGCGTGATGTGTTTCTTTCGAAGGCGGTAGTGATCCGCGCAGATCAGCCGCTGGGTCGCGTTGTGCGCGTCCGGTCGCCACGGCATAGCGAAACACCTGCCCGCAATTGGCAAGGGCGCGGTGTGCGGTTTCCAGTGCTCCCCGGCTTTCAATGCGCCGGATTGCTGCCAGTAGTTCGGGGGCCGTTACCTCACCGATCGGGCGCGCACCCAGCCAGGGAAATATATCCACCTCTAAACGCCGGATGATTTTGCTTGAGTGGTTTTCTTTCCAGTTAGGCGCATGCTTATCAAACCACTCGCGGGCAACTGTCTCAAAGCTATTGGCGGCGCGTTCACTTTGCGCGGCCTTTACTGCTTTTTTGTTTGCACTGGGATCCACGCCGGCAGCAAGGAGCTTGCGCGCCTCGGCGTGTTTCTCTCGGGCCTCTTTCAGTCCAACATCAGGATACACCCCCAGGGATATCCGTTTTTCCTTACCCTCAAAGCGATATTTGAATCTCCACCATTTTCCACCGCTCGGGGCAACTTCGATATATAGCCCCCCACCATCAGCCAGCTTGCGCGGCTTGGCGGTTGGCTTTGCATTACGAATTGTGGTATCAGATAGCGGCATGGGGCAACTCCTTTCGTGGTTGGTTCAGTTGCCCCGTATGTTGCCCCCAGTTGCCCCCGGTTGTCAATGGACAAGTATGGATTGATATGGACGGAACAACCAAAGAAAAAGCCCGCTGGGTGCGGGCTTTAAGGATGTTGCTGGATGTTGCTGTACTACTTATTGGTGGAGACGGCGGGAATTGAACCCGCGTCCGCAAGTCCTCTACAGATAGTTCTACATACTTAGCCATGTTATTTAATTTGATCCCGTACACGCCAACCGGCGGGCTGGTAAAGGACGAGTCACCTTAGTTTTAGCTTCGAGCAAAGTGACCCTGCCCGACACGATTCTGTGTAGATTACCTCACTCATCTCAGCCTTGCGGCTTTGAGCCCCTCCACAGACAGCAGGGTGTGAGGTCTAGCAGACTAAGCTGCTAAAGCGTACTTTTCGTCGTTTGCGACTAGTTTTTTCCAGCTGATTTACGAGGTGGCGGGTCCTCGGTATGCCCTACGCTGCTTTGTAACCCACGTCGAAGCCAAGTCGTCCCCGGTTCGATATGCTTTGTAACTTACTACGGTGCAGATTGTAGCAGGTTCAGAGTGTGATAAAGCCGGGAAGTTCCATCAAGGTTTACAAGGTGCTGTTAAAGCGGGGCATGGTTTGCCCAAACCTCGCGATATTTATAAAACGCCCGGCATGCCGGTCGGTCTTGGCGATATGTCCGGTAAACCAGTCACACAGCAGAAGCTGGGTGCGAAATGAGAGATAGGGAAGGTCGTAATTGCCTGCATCGGCTTCTTCCTTGAGTGCCGTGAAATTTTCAATGAAGCGCCTATGTTCTTGCATATGGATTTTGAGGAAAGGGTAGTCATATTGGCCCATCAGTTCTGCTTCATTGCTCTCGCATTCCTTGAAGTGGCTGGCAAGGTTGGCAAATAATATGCCGATCGCTTGGTTGTCCCCGGCCATGGATGCTGATATGAACTCATTTGTTTTTTCGAACAGCCACCTGTGTGACTGATCTATCGTATCAATGTTGATCTGGAATGCCGCCTTCCATTCCAGGTGGTTATTCAGTTCGCCAGTGGAAAGGTGGAGCCCGGTGGCCAGATATTGTTCGCAGCGTGCCAGGTAGATTTGAGCCGGGGTGTCCATGGGCGTCGTCTCGATGCATTGCTTGAGCAACTCCATTGCAAGAGGAATTTCTTTCATGTGATAAGAGGCAATCGCCGCTTCAAAATTGGCTTTGGTGGAGCGTTTGCCATCCCTTAGCTTGATCGGGTCATTGTCGAAAACTTCATAGATGGATAGCGGTTGTGTTTTCCCCTTGACGCGGATGCGATCAAGAAAGCGGATGTCATATTTCCCCGGGGTTGTAAGGTCATAGAGAGTGTTCTGGCTGATCAGTAGCGGAGTCTGGTAAGTCTTGGTCGCTTCTTCGATGCGGGAGCTGAGATTGACGGTGTCCCCGATAACGGTGCTTTCCATACGGCTCTCGCCACCGATCGTGCCGATCATGACCAGGCCGGTGTTAAGCCCAATTCCGATCTTGATAGGAATATAGCCAGCGCGCGCCCGACCGGTATTGTATTCTTCAAGCTTTTCGAGCATGTGGATTGCGCCGCTTAAGGCATCATCGGCACCTTGGGTGAAAAGCGCCAGGATAGTATCGCCCACATATTTGTCGATGATGCCGCGGTGTGTACCGATGATTGGCTCCATCTGTTTGAGATAGGAATTCAGAAAATTGAAATTTTCTTGCGGAGTCATGCTCTCGGATAGCGAGGTGAAGTTGCGGATATCGCTAAACATGACGGTCAGCTTGCGTTCGATTTGATCACCCAGTTTAACGTCGAGAATACTGCTTCTTTCCAGAAGCGCGAGGAGTTGATGCGGGATCAGGCGTCCAAAGGCCCATTCGGTTCGTTTCAGCAGGGAAAGCGATTTTTCGTGCTCATCAACGGACTTTTTGCGGAGCTGAGTTTCCTTATCCAGTTTGTCCTTGATTAATTTTAATTGTGCTGTACGGCGGGCAATTATCCACTCTGCGCGTGATGTGCGGCTTACCATGCCGATAATCGAAGCTATCAGGATGCCGGTCAGGAATGTGATCCATTGCATACCGAGCTCGGTGAAATAGATCGCAAATACCAGCATTCCTGCGATGGAAGTGACTGCCATTGCTGTCAGGTATGGTTGCATGACTTGAAATACTCTACGGGCACGCATAGTTATTCCTTATGTGGACTCTGACCTTGATATGCTGATCTTGGCAATTTCGCCGCTCCGGCGTTATTCTGGAATATTACTAGGTTTCAAGGCTATGGAATTATTGTAAATAGCGTAACAGATGAGATGGAGAATCAATGCTGCCGTGCGCGTTCCAGTTTTCGACGGAGGCATCGCCGCTGACATAGCCATAGTTGGCGATGATGCCGCGCATGCCGCTGGCGTTGGCGGCTTGCATGTCGCGCAGATCGTCGCCGAGATAGAGACAATGCGCGGGGGTAACACCGATGATCTCGCAGGCTTTGAGCATCGGTTCTGGATGTGGCTTGGCGTGGCTGCAGGTGTCGCCGCTGATCAGACAGTTGGCGCGGTCGGCATAGCCCAGGGCTTGCATCAGCGGCACGGTAAAGAGGTGCGGTTTGTTGGTGACGATGCCCCACTTGATGCCGCGCTGTTCCAGTTCTGCGACAAGCTTTGCCGTGTCGCCGAACAGTTGCGTATGCACGCAGATGTTTCTTGAGTAGTAATCGAGGAAGATGTCGCGCAGGTTGTCGTAGTCGGGGTGTCCCGGCTCGATTCCGAAACCGGTCTTGAGCAGGCCGCGCGAGCCGTGCGAGGCTTGCGGACGCAGTACTTCAATCGGCAGGGGCGGCAGGTGGCGTGTGGCGCGGGTGTGATTGAGCGCAGCGGCGAGGTCGGGCGCGGTGTCGGCGAAGGTGCCGTCCAGGTCGAACAGTACAGCTTTTATCACGATCAGTCCTTGCGGCAGGCGATCATGTAGTTTACGTCCGTGTTCTTGCCCAATGAATACACTTTGGTGAGCGGGTTGTAGCTCATGCCGGTCAGTTCGACCAGGTTCAGTCCCGCATTGCGGCAGGACTGCGCCAGTTCGGAGGGCTTGATGAACTTGGCGTAATCGTGCGTGCCGCGCGGCAGCATGTTGAGAATGTATTCCGCGCCGACCACGGCGAGCAGATAGGACTTTGGGTTGCGGTTCAGCGTGGAGAAGAATATCCAGCCGCCCGGTTTGACCAGCTGGGCGCAGGCCGCAATCACGCTATGCGGATCGGGCACGTGTTCGAGCATTTCCAGACAGGTGATCACATCGTAGCGGGCGGGTTGTTCGGCCGCCAGGTCTTCCACGGCGATCTTGCGGTAGTCGACCTGATTGCCGCTTTCCAGCAGATGCAGCTTGGCGACTTGCAGGGCTTTGTCGGACAAGTCTATGCCGGTGACGTTCGCGTTCAACCCCGCCATGCTTTCCGACAGGATGCCGCCGCCGCAGCCGACATCCAGCACGGTCTTCCCGGCCAGGCCGGCGTGGCGGTCGATGTAGCCCAGGCGCAGCGGGTTGATGTCGTGCAGAGGCTTGAATTCGCTGTTCGGGTCCCACCACTTGTGGGCCAGTTGCGAGAATTTTTCCAGTTCGATGGGATCGGCGTTGGTCATGGGAGCCTTATATATGAGTGGGCGACTTTAACAAAAATCAATGCTTTAGCCAAATGAACCAGCTTGTCAGTCGGGTGGCTCAGGGTAGTCGCGCTGTGCTAAAATGCGCGCTTTGTCATGCGTCGCTTGCACGCTATCACTTGCCTCGGGTCAGATCAAATTCATGGAACAACAATTCGCCAAAGAAACACACCCCGTCAGCCTCGAAGAAGAAATGCGCAAGTCCTATCTGGACTATGCAATGAGCGTCATCATAGGACGCGCACTGCCCGATGTGCGCGACGGCCTGAAGCCGGTGCATCGCCGCGTGCTGTTCGCGATGCACGAGCTGTCCAACGACTGGAACAAGGCCTACAAAAAATCGGCGCGTATCGTCGGCGATGTGATCGGTAAGTACCACCCGCACGGTGACACGGCGGTGTACGACACCATTGTGCGCATGGCACAGGATTTTTCGCTGCGCTATCCGCTGGTGGACGGGCAGGGCAACTTCGGTTCGGTGGACGGCGACAACGCGGCGGCGATGCGTTATACCGAGATCCGCATGGCGAAGATCGCCCACGAGTTGCTCGCCGACCTGGACAAGGAGACCGTGGACTTCGGGCCGAACTACGACGGCTCGGAGCACGAGCCGCTGGTGTTCCCGTCGCGCTTTCCCAATCTGCTGGTGAACGGCTCGTCCGGTATCGCGGTGGGCATGGCGACCAATATTCCGCCGCACAACATGAGCGAGGTGGTGGATGCCTGTCTCGCGCTGCTGAAAAATCCGGATCTGGATATTGACCAACTGATCGAATACATACCCGCGCCGGATTTTCCGACTGCGGGTTTCATCTACGGTCTGGCCGGGGTGAAGGAAGGTTATCGCACCGGCCGCGGTCGCGTGATCATGCGCGGACGTACCCATTTCGAGGATATCGGCAAGGGCGAGCGCCAGGCCATCATCATCGACGAGCTGCCGTATCAGGTGAACAAGGCCAACCTGCTGATCAAGGTCGGCGAGCTGGTGCGCGAGAAACGTCTGGAAGGCATCTCGGAAATTCGCGATGAATCCGACAAGTCCGGGATGCGCGCGGTGATCGAGCTGAAGCGCGGCGAGAACGCCGACGTGATCCTCAACAAGTTATATAAAGATACCCAGCTGCAGGACAGCTTCGGCATCAACATGGTCGCGATCATCGACGGCCAGCCCAAGCTGCTCAACCTCAAGCAGGTGATCGACGCGTTCCTGCGCCATCGCCGCGAAGTCGTCACGCGCCGCACCGTATTCGAATTGCGCAAGGCGCGCGAACGCGGCCATATTCTGGAAGGTCTGGCGGTGGCGTTGTCCAATGTGGACGAGATCATCGCGCTGATCAAGGCCGCACCGACGCCTGCCGATGCCAAGCGCGGACTGATGGAACGCAGCTGGCGCTCTTCGCTGGTCGAAGACATGTTGAGTCGCGTCAGCGACGCGTCGCGCCCGGATGGACTCCTGCCCCAGTTCGGTCTGGTCGGGAAGGACAACACGCGCGGCTATTTCCTTTCCGACGCACAAGCGCAGGCGATCCTGGAATTGCGTTTGCAACGCCTGACCGGTCTGGAGCAGGACAAGATCGTCGGCGAATATCGCGAAGTGATGGACAAGATCACCGACCTGCTCGACATCCTCGCGAAGCCTGAACGCGTGACGCAGATCATCCATGACGAGCTGGTGGCGGTAAAGGCGCAGTTCGGCGACAAGCGCCGCAGCGAGATCATCACGCACACGCAGGACATGAGCATGGAAGACCTGATCGCACCTGAGGATGTGGTGGTCACCATGTCGCATGGCGGTTACATGAAGTCGCAGAAGCTGGACGAATATAAAGCGCAGAAACGCGGCGGCCGCGGCAAGCAGGCCACCGCGACCAAGGAAGACGATTTTATCGACAGCCTGTTCATCGCCAACACCCACAACTACATTTTGTGCTTCTCCAATCGAGGTCGCGTCTACTGGCTCAAGGTTTATGAAGTGCCGCAAGGCAGTCGCATTTCGCGCGGCAAGCCTATCGTGAATCTTTTGCCTCTGGAAGAAGGCGAGAAGATCAACGCGGTGTTGCCGGTGAGCGAGTTTGCCGAAGACAAGTATGTGTTCTTCGCTACCACCAACGGCACGGTGAAGAAGACCCCGTTGACTGATTTCTCCCGCCCGATGAAACGCGGCATCATCGCGATCAACCTGGATGAGGGAGATCACCTGATCGGGGTTGAAGTCACCGACGGCAAGCATGACGTGATGCTGTTCTCGAACGGCGGCAAGGCCGTGCGCTTCGATGAAAACGATGTGCGCCCGACCGGACGCGCGTCGCGCGGCGTGCGCGGCATGAAGCTTGCGCCCAAGCAGCAAGTGATCTCGTTGCTGGTAGCCGAGAACGAGCAGCAAAGCGTGCTGACCGCGACCGAGAACGGCTACGGCAAACGCAGCCCTATCGTCGAGTACACCCGCCACGGCCGCGGCACACAGGGCATGATCGCGATCAAGACTTCCGAGCGCAACGGCAAGGTGGTTGCCGCGACGCTGGTGAATGTCGAGGACGAGATCATGCTGATCGGCACCAGCGGCGTGCTGATCCGCACCCGCGTCAAGGAAATCCGCGAGATGGGCCGCACCGCTCAGGGTGTCACGCTGATGAATGTGGAGAAGGGCGAGAAGCTGGCCGGTTTGAGCCGCATCGCCGAGCCGGAAGAAGAGGAAAGCTAGGATGCCGGATGCGGGATCAAGCTAAAAGCAGAGCAGCGGGTTTCGTTCTTGAATCCCGAATCCCGTATCCTTGATCCTGATTAAAGATTTTTATTTAAAACCTGGAGTGACAGAATGACTATCTACAACTTTAGCGCGGGTCCGGCAGTGTTGCCGAAAGAGGTGTTGCAGCAGGCTCAGGCGGAATTGCTCGACTGGCACGGCAGCGGCATGTCGGTGATGGAGATGTCGCATCGCGGCAAGGAGTACATGGGCATACAGGCGCAGGCCGAAGCCGACCTGCGCGAGTTGATGGGCATCCCGGCCAATTACAAGGTGCTGTTCCTGCAGGGCGGGGCCAGCCAGCAGTTCGCGATGATCCCGTTGAACCTGTTGCGCGGCAAGCTCTCTGCAGACTACGTGAACACCGGCGAGTGGTCGAAGAAGGCTATCAGCGAAGCGAAGAAGTTCAGCTATGTGAACGTGGTGGCGAACAACACCGACAAGAATGCTAGCTACGTACCCGCGTTCGATACCTGGAAGCTGGACAAGGATGCAGCCTATGTGCATTACACGCCGAACGAGACCATCGGCGGCGTCGAGTTCAACTGGGTGCCCCAAATAGATAATATGCCCGGCAGCGTGCCGCTGGTGGCGGACATGTCGTCCAACATCCTGTCGCGTCCTGTCGATGTGTCCAAATTCGGGCTGATCTATGCCGGCGCGCAAAAGAACATCGGCCCGGCGGGCCTGACCATCGTGATCGTGCGTGAAGATCTGGTTGGGCATGCCCCATCCGGTTTGCCGACCATGCTGGATTACAAGACCCATGCCGACAACGACTCGATGTACAACACGCCGCCGACTTACGGCATCTATATCGCCGGTCTGGTGTTTAAGATGCTGAAGCGCAAGGGCGGAATTGCACAGATGGAAAGGACCAACATCGCCAAGGCCAGGCTGCTGTATGCCGCGATCGATGCCAGCAACGGTTTCTACAATTGCCCGGTGGCGACATTGGACCGTTCGCGGATGAACGTGCCTTTCACGCTGAAAGATGCGAATCTGGATGGCGACTTCGTCAAACAGGCCGATGCGCTGGGGCTGCTGCAGCTCAAGGGGCATCGTTCGGTGGGCGGCATGCGTGCCTCGATTTACAACGCGATGCCGCTGGAAGGCGTGCAGGCTTTGGTCAACTTCATGAACGAGTTCGCCAAACAACATGGGTAAGACGTTTCAGATACTGACGCTGAACAAGATCGCCGCAGTCGGCCTGAGCCGTTTACCCGCCGCGCGTTATGTCACCGGCACCGAGATCGCCGAGCCTGATGCGATCCTGGTGCGCTCGCACAACATGCTGGAGATGCACATCCCCAACACGGTGATAGCCATCGCGCGCGCCGGCGCGGGCACCAACAACGTGCCGGTGAAGAAGATGAGCGAACGCGGCGTGCCGGTGTTCAACGCGCCGGGTGCAAACGCCAACGCGGTCAAGGAACTGGTCATCACCGGCATGCTGCTGGCCTCGCGCAACATCGTGCCCGCGCTGCATTTCTCCGCAAGTTTGCACGGAGACGATGCGACGCTGCACAAGCTGGTCGAGGACGGCAAGAAACACTACGCGGGCACCGAGCTGCGCGGACGCACGCTGGGCATCGTCGGCCTGGGGGCGATAGGCCGCCTGGTGGCCGATGCCGCGATCGGCCTCGGCATGAATGTGATCGGTTTCGACCCGGAGATCACCGTGGATGCCGCATGGAGCTTGCCTGCGCAGGTGAAGAAGGCGAACAGCGTGGAAGACCTGCTCAAGCACAGCGATTTTGTTTCCCTGCATGTGCCGCTGTTGGATGCCACGCGCAGCCTGATAGACGAGAAGCGTGTCGCGGCGATGAAGGCGGGCAGCGTGCTGCTGAATTTTTCGCGCGACGCCATCGTCAATGAGGATGCGATACTGGCCGGTCTGGCGAGCAAACATGTGCGCTGCTATGTGTGCGATTTTCCTACCAGCAAAAATCAGAACAATCCCGGCGTGATCGCGCTGCCGCACCTGGGCGCTTCCACGCAGGAGGCCGAGGACAACTGCGCGGTGATGGTGGCGGAGCAGCTGCGCGATTACCTGGAGCACGGCAACGTGGTCAATACGGTGAATTTCCCCAGCGTCAGCATGCCGCGCGAATCGTCATTCCGCCTGGCGATCGCCAACAGCAACGTGCCGAACATGCTGGGGCAGATATCCACCAAGCTGGCCGCCGCGGGCATCAATATCCACAACATGATGAACAAGTCGCGCGGCGAGATGGCCTATACGCTGGTGGATACCGACAGCGCGATTCCGGCTAAACTGATCGCGCAGATCGCCGCGATTCCGGGCGTGCTGATGGTGCGCGATCTGCCTTTACTAAAAGAGATATGAGCGAGAAATTAAAACAGCTCCGCGAGCAGATCGACAGGCTGGATGACGAGTTGTTGAAACTCGCCAATCAGCGTGCCGCGCTGGCGCAACAGATCGGTCATCTCAAAGAGGATGGTGTGGTGCTGCGCCCCGAGCGCGAAGCTCAGGTGCTGCAACGATTGCAGGAAAAGAACAGCGGGCCATTGAGCAATGCCGCTGTAGCCCAACTGTTCACCGAAGTGATGTCGCAATGCCGCGCGCTGGAAGCCCCGCTGACGGTCGCCTATCTCGGTCCGGAAGGGACATTCACCGAGGCGGCAGCACTGAAGCGTTTTGGCAGCGCGATACAGGAACTGTCGTGTGCGACCATAGACGAGGTGTTCCGTTCGGTGGCAAGCGGCACAGCCCGTTACGGCATGGTGCCGGTGGAGAATTCAACCGAAGGTGCGATCGGACGCACGCTTGATCTGTTGATGCAAAGCACGCTGCAAATATGCGGCGAAGTGATGTTGCCGATACACCAGTGTCTGCTCGGCCAGCACGGCGAATTGACCGCGATCAAGACTGTGTATTCGCACCCGCAATCGTTGGGCCAATGCCAGGGCTGGTTGAATACCCATCTTCCCCATGCGGCGCGCATCCCCGTCTCCAGTAATGCCGAAGCGGCGCGGCTGGCCGCGGAAAATCCGCACAGCGCGGCCATAGCCGGCAGTCAGGCGGCGGCACTTTTCGGTTTGAAGGTATTGGTGGAAAACATCGAGGACGATGCCAGCAACACCACGCGTTTCCTGGTGTTGGGCAATCAGCAGGTCGCTCCATCGGGCAATGACAAGACATCGCTGGTGATGTCCACCGCGAACCGTCCGGGCGCGGTGCATGATTTGCTGGTGCCGCTGGCCAAACACGGAGTCAGCATGACCAAGCTGGAGTCGCGCCCGGCGCGTTCAGGGCTTTGGGAATATGTGTTCTACATGGACATAGAGGGTCATCAGGCCGATGTCAACGTTGCTGCCGCTTTGGTTGAACTCAAGCAAGTTGCGGCTTTTGTGAAGGTGCTGGGTTCATATCCGGTCGCGGTTTAGAGCAACCCCGCAGGTCGGGCTGCACCCGACAACATAATCCGGCGGGCGTAGCCCGCCCTACGAAATACAAGTTTGATTTTGGATTTTAGGTTTCAAATGAATTATTCTGAATTGGCTCCTGCCTATATTCGCGCCATTGCGCCTTACCAGCCCGGCAAGCCGATTGCCGAGCTGGAGCGCGAGCTGGGCATCACCGGCATTGTGAAGCTGGCATCGAACGAGAACCCGCTCGGTTGCAGCCCGCTGGCCGTGGCCGCGATGCACGAGGCGATCAAGACCATCGCTCTGTACCCGGACGGCAACGGTTTCGAGTTGAAGGCCGCGCTGTCCAGACGCTACGGCGTCGAACACGCAAGCATCGTGCTGGGTAACGGATCCAACGACATGCTGGAACTGGCCGCGCGCGCCTTCCTCACGGTGGGCGACAAGGCTGTGTACTCGGCCCATGCCTTTGCCGTGTATCCGCTGGCGACGCAGGCGGTCGGGGCGACGGGCATCAGCGTGCCCGCATTCGATTTCGGCCACGACCTGAAAGCGATGTTGAAGGCCGTCTTGGAGCAGCAGGCCAAGCTGATATTCATCGCCAATCCGAACAATCCGACCGGCACCTTCCTGAGCGCGGCGGACTTGCTGGATTTTATGCGCGCGCTGCCGCCGCAGATTCTGGTGGTGCTGGACGAGGCATACAACGAATACCTGCCGGTGGAATGCCGCTATGACAGCGTGAGCTGGCTGCGCGAATTTCCCAACCTGATCATCTCGCGCACGTTCTCCAAGGCCTACGGCCTCGCCGGATTGCGCGTCGGCTATGCGTTCGCCAATGCGCAGGTGGCTGACATGATGAACCGCGTGCGCCAGCCGTTCAACGTCAACAGCTTGGCGCAGGCTGCCGCCGTCGCGGCGCTGCAGGATACGGACTTCGTGCAGCAGACATTTGCCTTGAATCTGCGCGGCATGAAACAGATAGTGGACGGGCTGACCGGGTTGGGATTGGAACACATCCCGTCATTCGGCAACTTCGTCAGCTTCAAGATCAGGGATGCTGCGCGCATCTACCGGCGGTTATTGGAGTTGGGTGTGATCGTGCGCCCGGTCGCCAATTACGCGATGCCGGATTATTTGCGCGTCAGCATTGGTTTGGAATCAGAGAACGAAAAATTTTTGTCTGCGTTGCAGCAGATACTTGGAGAGAAGCAATGATTATCGTAATGGGAAGAGACGTCACTGACGAGCAGATCGGCGTAGTGGTAAACAGACTTGAAGCAGCAGGCTTGAAGGCCAACATATCGCGCGGCATCGAACGCACCGTGATCGGCGCAATCGGCGATGAAAGTCCGCTGACCGAGGAAATGTTCACGCCGCTGCCGGGCGTGGAGTCGGCGATGCACATCGCCAAACAATACAAGATCGTGTCGCGCGAATCGCACAAGGAAAATACCGTCGTCGATATTGCCGGCATCAAGTTGGGCGGCAATCAGATCCAGATCATCGCCGGACCGTGTTCGGTGGAGACACAGGAGCAGATGGATCTGTCGGCCAGGTTCGTGCATGAGGCGGGTTGCCGCCTGATGCGCGGCGGGGCATTCAAGCCGCGCACCAGTCCTTATACCTTCCAGGGCAAGGGCGTGGAAGGGCTGGATATGTTCCGCAAGGCGGCGAGTAAATACAAGCTGCCCATCGTCACCGAACTGATGGACATCCGCATGCTGGACACCTTCCTCGAATATGACGTGGACGTGATCCAGATTGGCACGCGCAACATGCAGAACTTCGACCTGCTCAAGGAAGTGGGGCGCATCAACAAGCCGGTGATCCTGAAGCGCGGCATGTCGGCGACCATCTCGGAATGGCTGATGGCGGCGGAATACATCGCGGCGGGCGGCAACCACAACATCATCTTCTGCGAGCGCGGCATCCGCACCTTCGAGACCTACTACCGCAATGTACTGGACGTGACCGCGATCCCGGTGCTGAAAAAAGAGACCCACTTGCCGGTGATCGTTGATCCTTCGCACGCCGGCGGCAAGGCTTGGATGGTTGCTGCACTGTCGCAAGCAGCGATTGCGGCCGGTGCGGACGGCCTGCTTGTCGAGATGCACCCGAATCCCTGTGAGGCATGGTGCGATGCGGATCAGGCGCTGACCCCGCAGGAATTAAAAAATATGATGGGCACATTGGGTGGGATCGCCAAGGCGATCGGGCGCAGTCTGTAGGGGCGGGTTTGAAACCCGCCCGTACGTTGGTTTGAAACCCGCCCCTACGGAGATATCGATGACACAACCAAAATTCAAAAAAATCGTCATCTTCGGCGTAGGCCTGATTGGCGGCTCGTTCGCGCTGGCATTACGCAAAGCGGGTGTGGTCGGCGAGGTGGTCGGCTTCGGGCGTAGCGCAGCCAATCTGCAACAAGCCCGGCAACTTGGCATCATCGACCGCATCGGGCAGAACGTCGCCGAAGTTCGCGATGCCGACCTGGTGTTGCTGGCGACCCCGGTCGGGCAGATGGCGGAGTTGATGGCGCGCATCGCGCCACACCTCGGCGCACATACGCTGGTCACCGACGGCGGTAGCACCAAGAGCGACGTGGTGCGCGAGGCCTATGCACACCTGGGGAAAAAAGTGGCGCAGTTCGTTCCCGCGCATCCGATAGCCGGAGCCGAGCAGAGCGGGGCGGCAGCGGCGGGGGCAGACTTGTATCTGGGCAGAAATGTGGTCTTGACCCCGTTGCCGGAAAACTCGGCGCATTCGGTCGCGCGCGTGCAAGCTGCGTGGCAGGCCTGTGGCGCGAATATTCACCAGCTCACCCATGCCGAGCATGATGCTGTGTTTGCTGCGGTAAGCCACCTGCCGCACCTGCTCTCGTTCGCGCTGGTGCACGACCTGGCGCAACGCGACAACCGCGATCTGCTGCTGTCCTTCGCCGCCAGCGGCTTCCGCGATTTCACCCGCATCGCCGCCAGTTCGCCGGAGATGTGGCGCGACATCTGCCTGGCGAATCGTGTCGCCCTGCTGAAAGAATTGCAGATCTACATCGCGGAATTGAACCGGATCAACGCAGCGCTTGCGGCTGGGGATGCCACACAACTTGAACACACCTTCCGTGCCGCGAGCGAGTTGCGTGCCGGTTGGACAGAGAAATAATTTTAAAAACTGCTCAAACCACGGAATACACGGAACACACGGAACTTATAAAATGAATTGCACAATATCCAGCATTCACACATCGGGCGAGATTATAAAACCCAACTACCCTGCGGTAAGTCCCATGCAGGTTTTTCTTTTTTCCGTGTATTCCGTGGTTACGAACTTGGGTTCTTAGGGTTAAGGCAACGATGAATCGCATTTCAAATAAGCAACTTTGCTGGTTGATCATTGCCGTCGCAGTGATCTGGTTCGCAAATCTCGAATACCGCAAACTGATCAAGCCGGACGAAGGCCGCTATGCCGAGATCCCGCGCGAAATGGTGGTCAGCGGCGACTGGACCACACCGCGCCTGAATGGAATGAAATATTTCGAGAAGCCGCCGCTGCAATATTGGGCGACGGCCACCGCTTATACCGTGTTCGGTGAACATCAATGGACTTCGCGGCTGTGGACGGCGCTGACCGGCTTTGCCGGCATTCTGCTGGTGTGGTTCGCCGGGTTGCGTTTGTTCGGGCGCGAGGCGGCGAACTATGCCGCGATATTGCTGGGCAGCAGTATGCTGTATTCGTTGATGGCGCACATCAACACGCTGGACATGGGCGTCACGTTTTTTATCACTTTGGGCATAGTCGGCTTGTTGCTGGGTCAATCCGAAACCGACAAGAGAAAACAGCGTAACTGGATGCTGCTGGCCTGGGCCGGTCTTGCACTGGCCGTATTGAGCAAGGGCCTGATGGGTTTGGTGTTGCCGGGTGCCGCGTTGTTCATTTACATGGTCGTGCAGCGCGACTTTTCCGTGCTCAAGCGCATGCACTGGTTGCCCGGCCTGGCGGTGTTCCTGCTGATCACCGCGCCGTGGTTCTACCTGGTGATGAAGGCAAATCCGGAATTTTTCCAGAAGTTTTTCATCTACGAACACTACACGCGCTTCACCACCAAAGACCTGGGGCGCTATCAGCCCTGGTATTACTTCGTCCCGATCCTGCTGTTGGGCATGTTGCCGTGGACGGTGCTGATGTTCGATACCTTGATCAAGACATGGCGCGGCAGCAAGTTGCCGGACAAGGCATTCAATGCCGCGCGATTCCTGCTGGTCTGGGCGGTATTCATCTACCTGTTCTTCACCGTCTCCGGTTCCAAGCTGCCGTCCTATCTATTGCCTATGTTTCCGGCACTGGCGCTGCTGATGGGCAGGCAACTGGCAACAATGGATACGCGCAGATTGTTCTGGATGATCGCCCCGATGTTGCCACTGATGCTGCTGGCAGTGGGGTTGGCGCCTTTTACCGCGCGGCTGGCAGACACGCCACTGCAAGTGCAGGGATACAGTGCATATGCCTGGTGGCTGTTCGCGGCAGCGCTGGTCTGGTTGCTGGGAGTGATAGCAGCGCTGGTTTTGCTGCGTCGCCCGCATGCTGACAAAGCGCCAAGGCAGGCAGCGGTGCTGGTGTTGGCGTTCAGTTCATTGCTGGCCGCGCAGCTGGGAACGTGCGGCTACAACACGATCGCAAAAGAGCGCTCCGCCTATTTCATAGCCGATGCGATACGCCCCTACGTCAAGGCGGACGAACCGTTCTATTCGGTGAATACCTACGAGCAGACCTTGCCGTTTTATCTGAAGCGCACTTTCACTCTGGTGCAGTATCAGGATGAGATGGCATTCGGTATCATGCAGGAACCGCAGCGCTGGATACCGGATTACGCCAGCTTCGCGAAGATCTGGCAGGCGCAACCGGCGGCGCTGGCGATCATGCCGGTGGATACATACACGCGACTCAAACAACTCAATTTTGACATGAAGATTATTTACGAAGATCCTCAATACATCGTGGTGAGCAGGCCATGAGATCAGCAATGCGCATGATATTTCTCAGAGGTTTAAAATGAACCTGATCAGCTTCGGCCTCATCTTCACCGGCGTGATGCTCAACGCAGCCGCGCAGATACTGATGAAGGCGGGCACCAACAGCATCGGCTATTTCGAGTTCAGCATGGAGAACATCGTGCCGATAGGCTGGAAGCTGGCGACCGAGTGGCACATCTTCGTCGCGCTGTGCTGTTATGCGCTCAGCGTGGTGATCTGGATACTCGCGCTGTCGCGCGTGCCGGTCAGCATCGCGTTCCCGATGCTGTCGATGGCTTATGTCGTGAATGCCATTGCAGCCTGGTATTTGCTGGGCGAAGCCTTCAATCCGACCAAACTGGTCGGCATGGGCGTGATTATTCTGGGTGTCATCATTATTTCGCGAGCATAAAAATCCAATTTTCGTCGCCATGCTGCGTTGCTCACAAAAAATTACTCCTTACATATTACAAATATGCCGCGTCGCAATTTTTTGCTCGCGCCTTGCCTGACTTATAACCAGCCACTTGGCTACCGTTTTTTGGTGGCCTAGTGGAATGGCTAGAAGTTTAATCAGAAACTTGAATTTTTAGAGGCATCCCTAAATGAACAATACCTTTCTTCCCTTTTCCAAACCCACGATAGACGAAGCGACCATCGCTTCGGTGGCCGACACGCTGCGCTCCGGCTGGATCACCAGCGGCCCCAAGGTGCAGGAATTCGAGAAACAACTTTCCGCCTATTTCGGCGGTCGTCCGGTGCGCACCTTCAACTCCGGCACCTGCACGATGGAGATCGCGCTGCGCATCGCGGGCATCGGCGCGGGCGATGAAGTTATCACTACCCCGATCTCCTGGGTTGCCACCGCGAATGTGATTATCGAAGTCGGCGCGACACCGGTGTTCGCCGACATCGACCCGGTCACGCGTAACATCGATCTGGACAAGCTGGAAGCCGCGTTCACGCCGCGCACCAAGGCGGTCATCCCGGTCTATCTGGCGGGCAAGCCGGTGGATATGGACAGGCTGTATGCGATAGCCAACAAGCACAAACTGCGCGTGATCGAAGATGCCGCACAAGCCATCGGCTCGACATGGAAGGGCAAGCCCATCGGTTCGTTCGGCGATTTCGTCTCATTCAGCTTTCAGGCCAACAAGAATATCACCACCTCCGAAGGCGGCTGCCTGGTGCTGAACAACGAGGCTGAAGCCACGCTTGCGGAAAAATACCGGCTGCAAGGCGTGACGCGCAGCGGCTGGGACGGAATCGAGGTGGACGTGCTGGGCGGCAAATACAACATGACCGACATCGCCGCGGCGATCGGCCTGGGCCAATTTTCAAAATTGAATGACATCACTGCGCAGCGGCGCAAGCTGGCGAAGCATTATTTCAAGACGCTGGGCAAGGATTTCGAGAAACAGACCGGTGCGCAATTACCGCCGGAGGAGTTTACGAATACCAACTGGCATCTGTTCCAGATCGTGCTGCCGGAGCGCATCACCCGTCCCGAGTTCATGGAAAAAATGAAAGCGCACAACATCGGCATAGGCTTCCACTACGCGCCCATCCATCTGTTCAAGCTGTACCGCGAGCGTGGCTTCAAGGAGGGGATGTTCCCGGTCGCCGAGCGCGTCGGCAAGCAGATCGTCTCGCTGCCGATGTTTTATGCGATGAATGAGGCGGATGTAGAGCGCACGTGTAAGGCGATGCGCGAAGTGCTGGCAGTGTCGCCTAATTCGCGTTAGGCATACAAAATGGTGTTAAGAGTTAACGACGGTGCAAATCATATTAGCATCCTTGATGAGCAAGACAATCTACTTACGGACACCGATCGGCAAAAAAGCCTGTTTGGTGACGGGTACAGATATGAAGCATGTTCTGCGCAAGCGTTAATGGTCGAGACTTTATGTTCAATGTATATGGGCCTTCAGCATCAAGCATATGGAATGCCTATGTTGGATATGAAGGGAAGGGATGTTGGAATAGAGGGAAAGGCTACTTTTGGAAGGGTCGTTAATTTGCTTGCTTCAAGCAACGCTTTTCATAAAGAAGGAATTGAAGCTGATTTAAAAGAGTATGTTGAGCTTCGAAACAGTCTTGCACATGAAGTATCTGGTACTTCTTCAAATTTCAATTTCCATACGTTTTTTGAACTTGGGGAGAAAATAGTGAAAGAGTTAAAACCACATTTTGAAAAAACATTTGAAAAGATTGTTTCTAAGCCAGCGTAGGGCGCAATAACCAATGGGCATTGCGCCGTATGTGTCTCTCCTAAACATCCGGTGCAATGCGCTACGCTTATTGCACCCTACGATAATCCCGATTTCGTTATCCGCGCTCCATGCGGTAAAATGCCGCCCTATGGGAACCTCTAAAAATTCACTTTTGCGGGATGAAGCGCAAGGAGCCGCGCAGCGAATGACGAGACATATCAGATTGATAGGCGAGGATTGAGCGAGCACGCGACACCGCGATTCGCCCGGAAAATGAATTTATAGAGATTCCCATATGAGTACACCCCAACTTTCTGTCGTAATCCCCGTCTATAACGAGGAACAGGGCTTGCAGGCCTTGTTCGACCGTTTGTATCCGGCGCTGGACAAGCTCGGCATCTCCTACGAGGTCTTGTTCGTCAACGACGGCAGCCGCGACCGCTCCGCAGCGATTCTGCGCGAGCAGTTCCAGAAGCGTCCCGATGTGACGCGGGTGATCCTGTTCAACGGCAATTTCGGCCAGCACATGGCGATCATGGCGGCTTTCGAGCATAGCCGCGGGCAGCGCGTCGTCACGCTGGACGCCGACTTGCAGAATCCGCCGGAGGACACCGGCCTGTTGCTGGCGAAGATGGACGAGGGGCATGATTACGTCGGCTCGATCCGCCGCCAGCGCAGCGACAGCTGGTGGAGGCATGTTGCCTCGCGCGCGATGAACGGGCTGCGCGAGCGCATCACGCGCATCAAGATGACCGATCAGGGCTGCATGTTCCGTGCTTATGACAGGGGCATCATTGACGCGGTCAACAGCTGCAAGGAAGTGAGCACGTTCATTCCGGCGCTGGCCTACACCTTTGCGCGCAATCCCGCCGAGGTGGTGGTGGGTCATGAAGAACGCACTGCCGGCGAATCGAAGTATTCGCTGTACAGCCTGATCCGCCTGAACTTCGATCTGATGACCAGTTTTTCGCTGGTGCCGCTGCAGATGTTTTCGATGCTGGGCATCGCGATCTCCGTTCTGTCGGCATTTTTCGTGGTGTTCCTGGTGTTGCGCCGCATCATCATCGGCCCGGAAGCGGAAGGGCTGTTCACGCTGTTCGCCATAGCCTTTTTCCTGATCGGCATCACGCTGTTCGGCATCGGCCTGCTTGGCGAATACATCGGCCGCATCTACCAGCAAGTGCGGCACAGGCCGCGTTATCTCGTTGAGGCTATTCTGGAAAAGCAGGAGGGCGTGAAGATGAGGAAGCCCAGAGCATTACGTGCCGCCAAAGTCGCTGGAGAGGCTGATCCATTTGCTGCGCCGGAGATCAACAAGGAACCAGAGAAGGCCGCGAGGGCCGAAGATGCAGCATACCCTTCCCTGTTTTCGGATAAACAGGAATGAGTCGAGCAGTCGTATTCGCCTACCATAACGTGGGCGTCCGTTGTTTGTCCGTACTGCTTGCTCATGGCGTGGATGTCGCGCTGGTTGTGACGCATCGCGACAACCCGAAAGAAACCATCTGGTTCGACAGCGTCGCGGAATTGGCGGCATTGCACGACATCCCGACCATCACACCGGACAACCCGAATACACCGGAAATCATCGCGCAGATCCGCGCCCTGCAGCCGGATTTGTTCTTTTCGTTTTATTACCGCGAGATGCTCAAGCGCGAGTTGCTGGAGATACCCAGGCGAGGCGCGCTGAACATGCACGGTTCGCTGCTGCCGAAATACCGTGGTCGGGTACCGGTGAATTGGGCGATAATCCACGGCGAGACGGAAACGGGCAGCACCCTGCATTATATGACCGAGAAACCGGACAACGGCGACATCGTGGCGCAGCAGGCGGTGCCTATCCTGCCCAACGATACTGCGCTGCAGGTGTTCCAGAAAGTGACTGTGGCGGCGGAGATGGCGTTGAATGACTGCCTGCCGGATCTGCTGGCAGGGCGTGCAAAAGCGCTGAAGCAGGACTTGAGCAAGGGCGCTTATTTTGGCGGACGCAAGGCCGAAGACGGTATTATCGACTGGACCAAATCCGCGCAGGAACTACACAATCTGGTGCGCGCCGTAGCGCCGCCCTATCCGGGTGCGACTACCCGGTTGATGAACAAACCCATGCGCATCTTGCAAACGCTGGTGACGAAATGCACAGCGGCCGGAAAAGAGCAGCCAGCCTTCTATGTGAAAGAGGGCAAGGCGTATGCGATCTGCGGGCAGGGTGTGTTGCGTGTGGTACGCTTTGAGCTGGATGGCATCGCAATGAGCGCGGCGGAATTTGCGACGCGCTTCGGCGCGGCAAGATTTGAATTTAATTATTAAGGAAATGAAAATGAAAAAAGTATTGATACTCGGTGTGAACGGCTTTATCGGTCACCATCTTTCCAACCGCATTCTGGCCACGACCGATTGGGAAGTGTACGGCATGGACATGAGCACAGACCGCATCAGCGACCTGATCGGCAAGCCGCGTTTCCATTTCTTCGAGGGCGACATCACGATCAACAGGGAGTGGGTCGAGTACCACGTCAAGAAGTGCGATGTGATCCTGCCGCTGGTCGCGATCGCCACGCCCTCCACGTATGTGAAGCAGCCGCTGCGCGTGTTCGAGCTGGACTTCGAGGCCAATCTGCCCATCGTTCGCGCGTCGGTGAAGTACGGCAAGCATCTGGTGTTCCCTTCCACTTCGGAAGTATATGGCATGTGCCACGACGAGGAATTCGACCCGGAAGAGTCCGAGTTGATCTGCGGCCCGATCAACAAGCCGCGCTGGATATATTCCTGCTCCAAGCAACTGATGGATCGCGTGATCTGGGGCTACGGCATGGAAGGATTGAACTTCACGCTGTTCCGCCCGTTCAACTGGATCGGCGCCGGGCTGGATTCTATTCATACTGCAAAAGAAGGCAGTTCGCGTGTGGTCACGCAGTTCCTCGGCCACATCGTGCGCGGCGAGAACATCAGCCTGGTGGATGGCGGTCATCAGAAACGCGCCTTCACTTATGTCGACGACGGCATCGCCGCGCTGATGAAAATCATCGCCAATAAGGACGGTATCGCCACCGGCAAGATCTACAACATCGGCAATCCGGTGAACAACTTCTCGATTCGCGACCTGGCCGACATGATGTTGAAGCTGGCGAACGAATATCCTGAATACCAGGCATCGGCCAAGAAAGTGAAGATCGTCGAAACCACTTCGGCTGCGTACTATGGCAAAGGCTATCAGGACGTGCAGAACCGCGTGCCGAAGATCACCAATACCTGCGAAGAGCTGAACTGGAAGCCGACCATCAACATGGCCGACACCTTGCGTAATATTTTTGACGCGTATCGTGGTCAGGTTGCGGAAGCACGCGGTCTTGTCGACTAAAAAGCAGAACTGAGGTACGAGGACTGGGGACTGAGTAAAGTCCGCTGCTCCGCCTTTATCTCAGTCCTTTTCCCTCAGCCCCCAGTCCTTTTTATTATGAAACTTGCCCTAAAAATCGATGTGGATACCTACCGCGGTACCCGCGAAGGCGTGCCGCGTCTGGTCGAAGTGTTGCAGCGCCATAACGCGCAGGCCACATTTTTTTTCTCGCTCGGCCCCGATCACACCGGGCGTGCGATCAAACGCGTATTCCGCCCCGGCTTTCTCGGCAAGGTTTCACGCACCTCCGTGGTGGAGCACTACGGCATCAAGACCCTGCTGTATGGCACGCTGTTGCCCGCGCCGGATATCGGCAAGAAATGCGCGGACATCATGCGCATGGTGCGCGTGGCCGGTTTTGAGGTCGGCATCCATTGCTACGACCACATCCGCTGGCAGGATCATGTCGCGGTCAAGGATGCAGTATGGACTCGTTGCGAAATGCAGCTGGCTGTGGACAGGTTCACCGAGATCTTTGGCGAGGCGCCCAAGGCGCATGCCGCAGCAGGCTGGCAGATGAACCGCCATGCGTTGCGCCTGACGCAGCAACTGGGCTTCGATTACAGTTCCGACACGCGCGGCACGCATCCTTTCATTCCCACCGTAAACGCCGAGATCATCGTCTGCCCGCAACTGCCTACCACCTTGCCGACGCTGGACGAGTTGATGAACCGCGACGGCATCACGCTGGACAATATTGCACAACACATCCTGAAGCTAACTGAAGTGCCGTCCGCTACCGGTCATGTGTACACGCTGCATGCCGAGTTGGAAGGCGGGAAATGGCTGCCGATATTCGAACAGTTGTTGCAGGGCTGGCAGGCGCAGGGCTATGAACTGGTATCGATGCGGCAATATCTGCAAGGGCTGGATGTGGCTGCACTGCCGCGTCATGAGGTGGTGATGCGCGAGGTGGAAGGACGCGTCGGCACGCTGGCTGTTCAGGGAGATTAATCAGCCTTCACGGCCGATGCCGTGATATTCGATGCCCAGCGCGGCGACGCCGGCAGGTTCGAACAGATTGCACCCGTCAAAAATCACCGGCTGTTTCAGACGTGCCTTGATGACATTGAAGTCCGGGCTTTTGAAGGCTTTCCTGCTGCCGGATCATAGGCGGCAAACGTCGCATTTGCCTTTCCAGAGCCTGTTTAGTCCTTACCAAACAAATCACGACTGTAAATCTTGTCTGGCACGTCCCGGATGTCGTCAGTAATGCGGTTGGCAACGATGATGTCGGACTCTTTTTTGAATTGAGCCAGGTCATTCACCACTCTGGAGTGGAAAAATTCCGCCTCCTTAAGCGCAGGTTCATAAACAATGACCTCGATACCCTTGGCTTTGATGCGTTTCATGATGCCCTGGATGCTGGAGGAACGGAAGTTGTCGGAGCCGCTCTTCATGACCAGGCGGTGAATGCCGACTACCCTCGGGTTGCGCTTGACGATGCTGTTTGCAATAAAATCCTTGCGCGTGGTGTTGGACTCGACGATGGCATGGATCAGGTTTTGCGGGACATCCTGATAGTTGGCGAGCATCTGTTTTGTGTCTTTGGGCAGGCAATAGCCGCCGTAACCAAATGAAGGGTTGTTGTAGTGATCTCCGATGCGCGGGTCGAGGCTTACCCCCTGGATGATCTGCTTTGTATCAAGCCCGTGAGTGGCCGCATAGGTGTCGAGTTCGTTGAAGTAGGCCACGCGCATCGCGAGGTAGGTGTTGGCGAAAAGCTTGATCGCCTCGGCCTCGGTCGAGTCGGTAAACAGCGTGGGGATGTCTTTCTTGATGGCACCTTGCTTGAGCAGATCAGCAAAGGTCTCGGCGCGTTTCGAGCGCTCGCCGATGACGATGCGCGAGGGATGCAGGTTGTCGTACAGCGCACGGCCTTCGCGCAAGAATTCGGGCGAGAAAATCAGGTTGTCGCAATTGAATTTGGCGCGGGTTTTAACGGTGTATCCGACGGGAATGGTGGATTTGATCACCATCACTGCATGTGGGTTGATGCTCATGACATCCTGAATCACTGACTCGATGGACTTGGTATTAAAGTAGTTGGTCTCCGGGTCGTAGTCTGTCGGCGTGGCGATGATTACATAGTCAGCCCCGGTATAGGCTTCGCGTTTGTCCAAGGTTGCTTTAAGGTTGAGGGTCCGGTGGCTTAGATAATCCTCAATCTCTGCATCTTCAATGGTTGACTGCTTGCGGTTAAGCATTTCGACCTTTTCAGGAACGATGTCGATTGCAACCACCTCATTGTGTTGGGCAAGCAGGACAGCGTTGGAAAGACCTACGTAACCGGTACCGGCAATGGCAATTTTCATAGCACCTGACTTTCAAAAAATAGGCGTGCATTATGCCGCAGAATGAACCGGAGGTCAGCCGCCTTCCATGTTTCCGAGGAGTGATTGATATATCGCCAGGTCGCTCGCCGAATAGCAGCAGAAGATCACTTCGCGCAGTGAGCATGGCATTTGAAGGAAATCGCGCACCGCTGTGATTGCCACCTCCGCAGCCTGTTCCGGCGGATAACCGTATACGCCGGTGCTGATGCAGGGGAAAGCGATGCTGGCAAGTTGCTGCGCGGCGGCGAGTGACAGGCTCTCGCGGTAGCACGAGGCCAGCAGCTTCGCCTCGACCTGCGTCCCGCCATGCCACACCGGACCCACGGTATGGATCACGAACTTCGCAGGCAGCCGGTAGCCGCGCGTGAGCCGTACCTGCCCGACCGGGCAGCCGCCCAGCGTGCGGCACTCCTCCAACAACTCCGGCCCCGCCGCGCGATGGATCGCGCCATCCACACCGCCCCCGCCGAGCAGCGACGAATTCGCCGCATTGACGATGGCGTCTACGTTCAGTTGGGTGATGTCGCCTTGGAGGGCGCGGACGGTGGTCATAGTGTTTAGTTAGAGATTCTCGGTGAGGTTATCGAGCACCTTCTGCGCCAAATCAGGCGCAAGGCAATCCAGTTCGATATTGTCAGGCATCGAGCGCAGCCAAGTGAGCTGGCGTTTCGCCAATTGCCGCGTGGCGGCGATGCCGGTTTCCAGTAGTTGTGTGTCATCGATCTCACCCTCCATGAATTGCCATGCCTGACGGTAGCCGACGCAGCGCATCGAGGTCATGTTCGGATGCAGCGGATATTTTTTGCGGAGAGCGCGCAGTTCGTCGACCAATCCCTGTTTGAGCATGGTGGCGAAGCGCGTGGCGATGCGCTGGTGCAGCACGGCGCGGTCGCTTGGGACGAACGCGATGGGGATGATGCGGTAGGGCAGTTCGGTGCTTTGCTGTTGGCCTATCAGCGTGGACATCGGCGATCCGGTGAGGCGGTAGATCTCCATTGCGCGCTGGATGCGCTGCGTGTCGGTCGGTTTCAGGCGCGCGGCGGTTTCCGCATCCACTTGCGCGAGTTGCTGGTGCAGGTGCTGGATGCCGTGTTGCGCGATCTCGGCTTCGAGTGCGGAGCGCATTGCGGGATCGGATTGCGGCAGGTCGTTGAGTCCTTCGCGCAACGCCTTGAAGTACAGCATCGTTCCGCCGACCAGCAAAGGGATCTTGCCGCGCTGCGTGATGTCGTGCATCAATCGCAGCGCATCGTGGCGGAACGCGGCGGCGGAATAGGCTTCGGTCGGATCGATGATGTCGATCAGGTGGTGCGGCGCTCGGGCGAGGGTGGCGGCGTCCGGCTTGGCGGTGCCGATGTCCATGTCGCGATAGACCAGCGCCGAATCCACGCTGATAAGTTCCACCGGCAGGCGCTGCGCCAGTTCCACCGCGACGTTGGTCTTGCCGCTGGCAGTGGGGCCCATCAGGAAAATTGCCGGAGGATGACTCATCATCCAAGTTCCTTATCGCGTGTCTCGCGCATCAAGAATACAGCCAGCACACTGATCGCGGCTGCGGCGGAGATATAACCGCCCACCCAGGCGAGTCCGCCGTGCAGCACCAGTTGTTGCGCGAGGTAGGGTGCGAGCGAAGCGCCGAGTATGCCGCCCAGGTTGTAGGCCGCGCCAGCACCGGTGTAGCGAACAGCGGTGGGGAACAGTTCCGGCAGCAAGGCGCCCATCGGCGCGAAGGTCGCGCCCATCAGGAACAGTTCGATGGAAAGGAAGGCGGTAATTTGCCACATCGATCCGCTGCCCAGCATGGGCGCGAGCAGGAAACCGGACAAGAATGCCGCACTGCCTGCAACGAGCAACACCGGACGGCGGCCAAAACGGTCGCCCGCCCAGGCAGAAAGCGGCGTGGCTGCCGCCATGAAGAGGACGGCCACGCAAAGCATGCCGAGGAATTGCGGGCGCGGGATGGCTAGCGTGGCAACACCGTAGCTCAATGCGAACACCGTTGAGATGTAGAACAGCGCGTAACACACGACCATCGCCAGCGCACCCAGCAGCAGGGGCGCGGCATGACGAGCCAGCAATTCCGCCAAAGGGAGCTTCACAGGCTGCCGCGATTGCATGGCTTTGGTGAACACCGGGGTCTCCGTGAGTTTGAGCCGCACGTAGAGGCCTACGATGACCAATACTGCACTGGCAAGAAAGGGAATGCGCCATCCCCACGCGCGGAATTGCGCATCGTCGAGAAAATGCGAAAGCAACAGAAAGCCGCCGGTGGCAAACAGGAAGCCGACGGGCGGCCCCAGTTGCGGGAACATGCCGAACCAGCCGCGTTTACCCGCAGGCGCATACTCCGCGGCCAGCAAAGCAGCGCCGCCCCATTCTCCGCCGAGGCCGATGCCTTGGCCGAAACGCAACAGGCAGAGCAGGGCGGGCGCGGCCCAGCCGATCAGATCGTGGCCGGGCAGCACGCCGATCAGCATAGTGGAAACGCCCATCACCAGCAGCGAAGCGACCAGTGTCGTTTTCCTGCCGATCCGATCTCCGAAATGCCCGAACAGCAATGCGCCGAGCGGACGTGCAAGAAACGCGATTCCGAAGGTGAGGAATGCATTCAACGCCTGCGCGGCAGGATCGCTGCCGGGGAAGAACACCGGGCCGATTACCATAGCCACGGCGAGGCCGTAGATGTAGAAATCGTAGAATTCGATAGCTGTGCCGATGAAACTGGCGAAGGCGATGCGAGCAATGGAGGGGGGTGAGGATTGAGGACTCAGGACTGAGGACTGAGTCCTGGATCGCGAGTCCTGAGTCCTCAGTCCTGAGTCCTGTGTCTTCATTTTCCGCGCATAAACATCTTGTCCAGATCGTTTAGTGAAATCTGAAACCAGGTCGGGCGGCCGTGGTTGCATTGGCCGGAGCGTTCGGTCTGTTCCATCTCGCGCAGCAGCGCGTTCATCTCGGTGATACTGAGGATACGATTGGCGCGCACCGCGCCGTGGCAGGCGAGGCTGGCGAGCAGCTCGTCGCGCCGTTCGGTCATCGCGCGGCTCGCGCCGAATTCGCGCAACTCATCGATCACATCGCGCGCGGCGGCTTCGGCTTCGGATTGTTTGAGCATCACCGGCATCGCGCGCACCGCCAGCGAATTCATCGAAAGCGGTGCGATGTCGAAGCCCAGTTTTTTTAGCGCGTCCTGTTCGGCCTCCACGGTAGCCACTTCCAGTGCGTCGGCATAAAAACTTACCGGGATCAGCAGCGGTTGGGTGGCGATCTGTTCGTTATCCAGTGAGGTCTTGAGTTTTTCATACACGATGCGCTCATGCGCGGCGTGCATGTCCACGACGATCAAACCTTGCTCATTCTGCGCGAGGATGTAAACGCCGGAAAGTTGCGCGAGGGCGAAGCCGAGGGGGACTTCGTCCTGGGGCAAGGGATAAGGAGCAAGCATGTCCTGAGCCTGTCGAAGCGGGTGCAAGGGCGTCGCCGATTCAGAGTTTTTCGTTTCCTGTTTTCCACTTTCTGTTTGCGCTTCCCACAGGCGATAAGCGGCTTCTCGTTCTGCAACACCCAGTCGCATGGTTTGCTGCGTCGGGATGAACGATGCGGGTCGTTGTGGTTCGGATGTGCGGGTATCTTGCCCGCTTGCCGGAACAGCGAGCGCCTGTTGCAAAGTGTGGAAAATGAATTGATGTATCCCCTGGCTCTCGCGAAAGCGCACTTCGCTCTTGGCGGGATGCACGTTCACGTCCACTTGTTCCGGCGGCAGTTCGAGAAACAGCACGAAGGCCGGGTGGCGCTGGTGATGCAGGATGTCCTGGTAGGCCTGGCGCAGCGCGTGGCTGGCGACTTTGTCGCGCACGAAGCGGCCATTGACGAAAAAATATTGCGCGTCGCGGCTGGCTCGCGAATAGGCGGGCAGCGCCGCCAGACCTTGCAGCGACAGGTTCGCCGCGCTGCGGGAGACCGGCACGGCGGCGTGTCCGAACTCGTCGCCGAGCAGTGCCGCGACGCGTTTCAGCGCGGCTTGATCTCCCCGCAGGGCGGGTAATTGCCAGTTGGTGCGTCCGTTGTGTTGCAGCGAAAAGGCGACATCGGGACGCGACAGCGCGATTCGTTTGAAGGCTTCTTCACACCAGGCGAATTCGGTGGCTTCGGATTTCAGGAACTTGCGCCGCGCCGGGGTGTTGAAATACATCTCCCGTATTTCCACCGTAGTACCTTGCGCTTGGCTGGCAGGAACAGATTCGCTGAGCCGGCCGTCGATTGCCTCCACTTTCCATCCGTGAGCATCGGCTTCGGTATGGCTGGTCAGGGTGAGTTGCGCCACCGCCGCCATGCTCGCCAAAGCTTCGCCGCGAAAGCCCATGCTGGCCACCTTTTGCAGATCATCCAGCGAGGCGATCTTGCTGGTGGCGTGGCGCATCAATGCCAGCGGCAGTTCATCTTTGGCGATGCCCCTGCCGTTGTCGCGCACGCGCAACAGCTTGATACCGCCGCCCTCCAATTGCACCGCGATGTCCGTCGCACCTGCATCGAGGCTGTTCTCCAGCAATTCCTTCAGGGCTGCAGCGGGACGCTCGATCACTTCACCGGCGGCGATTTGGTTGATGAGCAGGTCGGGCAATAGCCGGATGACAGGCATGGGATAGGAGCAGCGTTAATATGAGGCGGAATTATAGCGGAGAAGCCGCAATCTCTTTGCGGCGCGATGTATAGGATGAATGTTTCAAAAAAGTTGTGAAGAGTGTTATTGTAAACACCGGCATTCAGCCGGGGATGTAAACTTTAGGGGAAAAGGTTATGAAAAGTGCAATTCTGTGGGTATCAATTCTCGCGTTCTTTCTATCGGCGTCATCTTTCGCAAAGGAACAATTTGCCACAAAAAAAGAAGCCGAAGCCATGGTAGTGAAAGCAGTAGCGGCTCTTAAAACGAATCGAGCCAAAACGCTGGAGGAAATTACGGCCAAGGATCCCAAATACAATGATCGCGACCTCTATGCAGTCGTCTACGACATGACGGGCAAGGTGGTGGCACACGGCGCAAACAACAAGATGGTCGGCAAAGCTCTGATCGAGATGAAGGATCCGGATGGCAAGGAATTCGTCAAGGAACGTGTGGAATTGGCCAAGAGCAAAGGCAAGTTCTGGCAGGATTACAAATTCACCGATCCGACAACCAGAAAGGCATTGCCGAAAGAAGCCTATTGCGAAAAGACTGGTGATGACATCGTCTGCGCGGGAATTTACAAGCGCTAATCGTATCAAGGGATGGCTGGCGGATGGCAGGTCACGGGAGCTTCATACACTGGTTGCTGCCTTTACATATGATACTAATGTGAAGACCGCTTGGGTCGTAGTGGCGACCAGTGTGGCTGTGATCCTGACAACCGGATAGCGTACCCGGGCAGTCTCCATACATCGACAGAAATTACTGGTTCTCGTCCTGACAGTGAATTTGGTCTGGCGATAGCGTATTGCCTCCGGATGGGATTGGCGCATGGCCATGTCAGTAACTCCCCATTCATTATGGTTGCCGGTATCTGAGTTAATGAATCCTCATTACACTCCCAAAGCTTTATTTATTGGCTAAATTCGCTACAAAGTATCACGAAAGCGGCTTGACTTTCTTGCGGAAAGGGTGCTAATTTGCTCCCGTAGTTGACTATATTACTCGTGTTTATTCCAATCTATTTTAATTAAGGAGATTTTCATGAAACAGTTCAAAAATTTGTTCATTGGTTTAGCCTTGGTTGCTTTAACTGGTTCGGTTTGGGCAGCCGATTCCGCAGGTTCGATCACCATCACCTCACCGGCAGACAATGCGGTCCTGCAGAGTGCCACCGGGAATAAACTGGATTTCAACGTCCGTTTGGGTCCCAATGGTAATCACGTCCATATTTATGTCGATGATCAGGCTCCTATCGTTTTCCGTGATGTCAGCCATTGCCCATGCAGCATGGAATTGCCGAAACTGTCGCCCGGCAAACATACCATCGTGGTGAAAGAGGCGACATCCAGCCATGCCATGACCGGAGTGCAGGGTTCTGTGACAGCCACGGTTAAATAATTATTGCGGACGTGCAGAATCTTATTTATGCACTCATCCAGGTAATACATAACTTTGGTGCTGTAACCGTGGTAGGCACTGCCGCATCGGCCCTTTGGCTCGTCCGTGACAATGCGGCGGTTCAGCACCGGCTTGCATTGCTCTTGGCCATGGCTTGGGCAGTGCAGGTGGCCAGTGGATCGCTGTTCGGCATTACAACTTTTTATTTTGAAGGCCATCTGCCGGATATTCATGGCATAGCGGTGGATGCGCTGCTGGTCAAGATAATCTGCGCCCTCGTTGGATTTATTGTAGCTGTCACCTATGTAAAGTTGCATTCGGGATGGGCCCCGAACAAGCAGCTTCTTGTCTGGCGCCTTTCGTTCGCAATCGGGGTTGTCGCCCTGGGCTCTGCAGCCTTCCTGCGCTGGTTTTCCTGATTGCTGGATGGTCGAGAATGGGTAATAATGAAACCTGATTTTTTCAGGTTGGATGCAGGTTACATAGTCACTATCAGCGCAGTACAGGTATAATCATCCGCGCCAAAAATCTGTTTTGGGCAATATCCAAATCCAGGCATCAAAATCCAGGCATCAAAAAAATTCCACGAAAGAAATTAGGAGAAATTCATGCGTATAGGCATTCCTGCGGAGACGCGCGCAGGCGAAACTCGTGTTGCGGCGACACCGGAAACGGTGAAGAAGATGCTGGCATCCGGCCACACGGTGATGGTGCAAAGCGGGGCCGGCACCGGTGCGCATATACCTGATGCGGAATTTCAGGCGGCGGGCGCGACTCTGGTCGATGCAGCCAGTTTGTATGCACAGTCGCAGATCGTGCTGAAGGTCAAGGCACCCACTGCGGATGAACTGGCGAAATTGCCGCGCGATACGGTGTTGATCGGGCTGCTCGCGCCGCATCTGGCCGAACAGGTCGCGGCTTATACCCAGCAGGGCATCATTGCTTTCGCGATGGAAAAATTGCCGCGCACTTCGCGTGCGCAGGCGATGGACGTGCTGTCCTCGCAGGCCAACATCGGCGGATACAAGGCGGTGCTCGTGGGCGCGAATCTGTATCAGCGTTTCATGCCGATGTTGATGACCGCGGCCGGAACGGTGAAAGCCGCGCGCGTGCTGATCCTTGGTGTGGGCGTGGCGGGCTTGCAGGCGATCGCCACGGCCAAGCGTCTGGGTGCGGTAGTCGAAGCGTCCGACGTGCGTCCCGCCGCCAAGGAACAGGTCGAATCGCTGGGTGCCAAGTTCATCGATGTGCCGTTCGAGACCGATGAAGAGCGCGAGATCGCAAAGGGCGTGGGCGGATATGCGCGCCCGATGCCGGCTTCATGGATGCAGCGACAGGCCGTGCTGGTGGCGGAACGCGCCAGGCAGGCCGACATCATCATCACCACCGCGCTGATCCCGGGCCGTCCGGCACCCGTGCTGTTGCATGAGGACACCGTGAAGCTGATGAAACCCGGTTCTGTGGTGGTGGATATGGCGGTCGAAGCGGGAGGCAACTGCCCGCTGTCAGAGCTTGGCAAGACCGTGGTCAAGCATGGCGTCACCATCGTCGGCGAAGCCAATCTGCCAGGCCTGGTGGCGACCGATGCCAGCGCGTTTTATTCGCGCAACCTGCTCAACTTTCTCAATCTGCTGTGCGACAAGACCGGCGCGATGAACATCAATCTGGAAGACGATATCATCGCCGGAACATTGCTGTGCAAGGGCGGCGCGGCATTCGCCCCGGCCGCAAAATAATTAACGGAGAAAAATCATGACTGGTGCAGTTGATCCATTTGTTCTGAATCTGACCGTATTCGTGCTGGCGATCTTTATCGGTTATCACGTGGTATGGAACGTCACGCCCGCTTTGCATACCCCGCTGATGGCGGTCACCAACGCCATCTCCGGCATCATCATCGTCGGTGCGATGCTCGCGGCGGGACCCGAGAAACTCGATATTGGCACGGTGCTGGGCCTGATTGCCGTGACGCTTGCAGCAGTGAATGTGTTCGGCGGCTTTCTCGTCACACAGCGCATGCTGGATATGTTCAAAAAGAAAAAGTAGGGTGGGCAAAGCCCACCATGTCGGGCGTAGCCCGACCTGCGTGGCGTTAAGGAATTTTAGAGTTAAGGAAAAAAATAATGTCGGCAAATTCTGTTGCACTCGCCTATCTGACCGCTGCGGTCTTGTTCATTCTCGCCCTGAAGGGCTTAAGCTCGCCGGTTTCGGCACGGCGCGGGAATATGTTCGGTATGGTCGGCATGGCGATCGCCGTGCTGACCACCCTCACTGTCACCCACAACCTGATGTACATCCTGATTGCGATTGCCGCGGGTGGTGCCATCGGCGCGCTGGTCGCCCGGCGTATCCAGATGACTGCGATGCCCGAACTGGTCGCGGCAATGCACTCGCTGGTCGGTCTGGCTGCGGTGCTGATCGCGATGGCTGCGTTCAATAATCCGCTCGCCTACGGCATCGGTGCGACCCTGCACGCCAGCAACCGCATCGAATTGTTCATCGGCACGTTCGTCGGTGCGATCACCTTCACCGGTTCCATCATCGCGTTCGGCAAACTGTCCGGCAAGCTGGGCAGCAAGCCGCTGCGCTTTGCGGGCCAGCACTGGCTCAACCTGCTGCTCGGCGTGCTGATGATCGGCTTCGGCATCGCGTTCTTCTTCACCCAGAGCTGGCCACCGTTCCTGATCATGACCGCCATTGCGATGCTGATCGGCGTGCTGCTGATCATGCCGATCGGCGGCGCGGACATGCCGGTGGTGATATCGATGCTGAACTCCTATTCAGGTTGGGCTGCGGCGGGTATCGGTTTCACGCTGAACAACAACATGCTGATCATCGCCGGTTCGCTGGTCGGCAGCTCAGGTGCGATCCTGTCCTACATCATGTGCAAGGCGATGAACCGCTCGTTCTTCAGCGTGATCCTCGGCGGCTTCGGCGGCGAGGCTGCTGCGGCAGATCAGGGTGACGGGGAGCAGAAGACCTATCGCAGCGGCAGTGCGGACGATGCGGCATTCCTGATGGGCAATGCCGACAGCGTGATCATCGTGCCGGGTTATGGTCTGGCCGTGGCGCGCGCGCAACACGCCATCAACGAAATGTCCAAACTGCTCACAGAAAAAGGCGTGAAGGTACGCTACGCGATCCATCCGGTGGCCGGTCGTATGCCGGGGCACATGAACGTGTTGCTGGCCGAGGCGGAAGTGCCTTACGAACAGGTAGTTGAAATGGACGAGATCAACAACGAATTCGGCGACACCGACGTGGTGCTGGTGATCGGCGCGAACGACGTGGTGAACCCTGCCGCCAAGAATGACAAATCCAGCCCGATCTACGGCATGCCGATTCTCGAAGCATACAAGGCGCGCACCGTGTTGGTGGTGAAGCGCAGTATGGCTACCGGTTACGCCGGGCTGGACAATGACCTGTTCTACTTGGACAAGACCATGATGGTGTTTGGCGACGCGAAGAAAGTGGTCGAGGACATCATCAAAGCGCTCGCCTGATTTTGATCTTTACAATGAAAATGAGCCGCTGCTGCGGCTCTTTTTATTCTATGTGCGCCCAGCTTGGGCGCACTCTTGTGGGTGAAAGTCCCACCGTAAGTTGATCACAGCGAACGAAGCGAAGCTGCGAGCCGATGAACAAGAACCGGATAGAAGGCGTTACCGAGCAGGGCGAGGGGGCATGATTCCGCGAAGCTTTCGTGATCAAGGCGAGGTGGCGTAGATCCGGCGGTTGTGCAGTGAAGGAGTGCGTTCTTACCTAGGGAAACGCAGATTTATTCGTTAATTGGCAGCAGCGATCACCCGTTATAAATTGCACTGAAGATTTTCACTGCTGCGATCTGGTTTTATGTTTTTTGTTGCTGATTCTACTCATCCAGAAGCTTGCCAAGGGGCATTTCGCCCTTGTTTTACCCACTAGGGGCACAGCTTCCCCCTGACCATGTACAAATTGCTCAATGCGAACAGCACATTCAACTGCGCATCGTTTTTCTGGAGTCCCTTGTAACGAGCCCTTTTGTGCTTGAAGATGTTCTTCACAATATGGAACGGGTGTTCGACTCTCGCTCGAATGCGCGCCTTGAGCTTTTCAAAGGCCAGCGCCAAATCTTTCTGCCAGCATTCTTCCATCTTACGAATTGGCTTCCTGCGTTTGGCTATGTACCAGCGAACTTCATGCGGCATAGCTTGCAGTTTCTTTTGCACCTCTTCCCGTTTGGTCACGCCAACATATCCGGCATCCGCACCCACGCGAGTTTCCTCACCATGCAGTAGTTCGGCTGTCTGGCTGATGTCGCTGACGTTGGCTGCCGTGCTCACCACGGTATGCACCAACCCGGATTCATCGTCTGCTCCAATGTGTGCCTTCATGCCGAAGTGCCATTGGTTGCCTTTCTTGGCTTGGTGCATGTCCGGATCACGCTCGTGCTTCTCATTCTTGGTTGAACTCGGGGCAGCAATCAGGGTGGCGTCAATCAGCGTGCCTTGATTCATCAGGAGTCCGCGTTCCTTCAGGAGTGTGTTCACTTCCTTGAGAATCGCCTGCGGCAATTGGTTGGCTTCCAGCAGGTGTCGGAAGCCCATCAGCGTCGTGGCATCCGGCACAGATTCCTTGGTAAGATTGATGCCGCAGAAGTTACGCAGTGCCTGGCTGTCATAGAGCGCATCCTCTACCGCTTCATCGGCTAGGCCATACCACTGCTGCACAAAGTACCTGCGTAGCATCCGCTCCAGTCCAATCGGTGGCCTGCCTCGTCTGTCGCTCTTGGGGTAGTAAGGTTCGATCACGGCGATCAACCGCACCCAAGGCACAACGCTTTCCATCTTCGCTAGAAATACGTCCCGTCGAGTAAGCTTCTTCGTGCTCCCATACTCCGCTTGAGAAAAGCTGAGCTGCTTGGTCTCCTGGTCAGTCGTCATCGGGTGCGCCTCCCAATCTTCTTCTACGCAATAACGTTCAGCTACTCAGCTTCGTTGGCAATTTGAATGAATAAATCTGCGTTTCCTTAGCATAATCTAACGCGCACGAACCGTTTAGAGGCTCTACAGCGCATCAGCGTGGCTTCTGGCATATAAGGCGTTAGCGCGAACCTGCTTTCCAATCGCGCATAATTCGAGCTATCCACTTGCCACGCGATGCGTTACGCGATACAGTAAACCATGATTAAGACATTCCGGCATAAGGGACTGAGAAACTTTTTCGAGAAAGGAAGCATGGCCGGTATTCAAGCTGCCCATGCACCGCGACTGGCCGCTATGCTGCGACGCCTGAACGAAACGACCAATGCCCAAGGTATGAACTTGCCAGGCTGGGGCTTGCATCCGTTGAAGGGGCGAGAATTCAAGGGGCATTTTTCGGTATGGGTTAGCGGCAACTGGCGCATGACGTTCACATTTGATGGCACGGATGCCGTGCTGGTGGACTATCAGGACTATCACTAAAAGGAGAATCAACAATGGCACACATGTACAACCCACCGCATCCCGGGCTGACCCTGCGCGACGACGTATTGCCCGCGCTGGGGTTGTCTGTGACCGAGGCCGCGCAGCAATTGGATGTGGCCCGCGTGACACTTTCCCGCGTGCTGAATGGCCGAGCCGCGATCTCGCCTGAAATGGCCTTGCGTATCGAAGCATGGTTGGGCGTGGAGCGTGGTGGTGAAGCCCGTCTGTGGCTGGCAGAGCAAAGCGCCTATGACTTGTGGCAAGTTCGCAAGGCTGGTGCGCCGAAGGTAAAGCGCGCCGAACTGATGGCTGCATAACGAGTTCTAAGCTGGTGCGGACGTGATAGCGCTACACAAAAAAGCGGGGTAAGTTAGGGGTGGAAAAAATTGGACTTGCACTAAAACTCCGATCAGCTACAATCCTCATCAATCCACTAGATACAGGGGCAATTCTGGCCGGATGCTACCAGATGTAGTGGAGTGTAGAAATAAAAGTAACCTACCCGCACGCTTCCCAAGCCCATGATCCGACTGGCTGAGGTTGGGGGCTAATCAAGAATACAAATATCAGTAGCACGCGGCCTTCTGTCCATACTCGATACATTTCTGTCTTTAGTTCTGCCGAAGATGGCCTATGACTTCCTGCATTTGACGTTAGGTTTAGCCCGAATGGCCTTATTGACATTTTTCTCCCTTTACCACAGGATGCTAGCGTTGCAAACGTCGACACTGCTGCAGGAAAAGCTTTGACGTGTAATCCAGATTCATATTCAATCCAGAACGGGGGCTTAGGCTCCCTTTTTTCTTATTGGGGATGCGGAATGCGGGTGGGGAGAGAAGGAGTGAAGTGGGTGCGCTTGCTGGCGCTGCTTTGCGTATTGGTCGCAATGGATGCCGGATCAACGCCGGCTGCCAATGAGTCGGCGCCGGCCGGGCCTGGTCTGCAAGCGGAGCAGGTTGCCGTCGTCGTTAACGACGAGGACGCCAACAGCGTGGCGGTGGCGAACTACTATCGGCAGGCGCGGCACATCCCGGAAAAAAATGTCGTGCATGTGCGCATTCCTCACAGTCCGCGCAAGCTCAACGTGGCGGATTTCAATGCGCTCAAACAGCAAATCGAAGCCAACCTTGGGCCTGAGATTCAGGCGATCGTGCTGGTATGGACCGCACCTTACTCGGTCGAATGCAATTCCATCACCGCAGCGCTGACCTTGGGTTTCGATGCCGAGCAGTGCAAGAATACTTGTGCGCCGGGCAAGCCCAGTCCGTATTTCAACTCGAATTCGCGCCAGCCCTATACCGATCTGGGTATCCGCATTTCCATGCTGTTGCCCACCGATTCGATGGAACGGGCGAAATCTCTCATCAATCGAGGTGTGCTCAGCGAATTCCGCTTGCAGCCGGCGAGCGCCTATTTTCTGGTCACCGCTGACAAGCAACGCAGTTCGCGCGCACGATTTTTCCCGCCATCCGGAAAGATTCCACGGCTTAAGTTTCAGATCAAGACGCTGCGGATGAATGAAATTTCGGGGCAGCAGGACATCATGATTTATCAGACTGGGCTGGCCAGCGTGCCTAAGCTCGATACATTGGGATTTCTTCCCGGTGCGCTTGCGGATCATCTTACTTCTAGCGGTGGTGATCTGCTCGGCTCACAGCAAATGAGCAGCCTGCGCTGGCTGGATGCCGGCGCGACCGCCAGCTACGGCACGGTTTCTGAGCCGTGCAACCACTGGCAGAAATTTCCACATCCACTGGTTTTGCTCAGGCGTTACTTGGCCGGGGAAACTGCTATCGAAGCCTACTGGAAAAGCCTGGTCTGGCCAATGCAGGGCGTGGTGATCGGTGAGCCGCTGGCAGCGCCCTATCGCCGGCAAAAGTAACATACATGGACGCCCACTTTTGCCAAGCTTTCAATCGATGATTTTGAGAAGGTAAAGATTGCAGCCATACATCCGGATTTTTGGTGAGGCTTCGCCTCTATCCCTGATGGAATTCGCTGAGTAGCTCCTGATCACGGGGGCGCACTTTATGTGCTATGTTACTTACAGGTTCTGCCACTCACGGTCTGACCAGTCTCGCCATCACTTCATGATTGCCTGTGCAATCGGTGGAACTCCTCCTTAAACTCGTTGTTACTCAAGTTTTACTCAACCGCCTTACATTCCGGCAACGACGGCTGCCGGGGTGTAATCGGAGCGGAATGTTCGGTCGTTGGCCAAGAGCGCCCACACGATCCGGGCATTCTTGTTCGCCAGTGCGACCGCCGCTACGTTCTTGTTGCGCCTGGCCATCAGCTTTCTCAACCAGCTCTCTGGCTCTGCCTTGTTCTCGGCAAATCGAATTACGGGTCTTGCTCCGTGGATCAGCAATGTTCTGAGGTAGGTATCGTTATCGTTTTTTATCACTGACAGTAACCTGCTCTGGGCATCTTATTTTATTGGAGGCCCATTTTTTTAGTACCCGGAATCAAAGTCGACAAGGCACTGGAGATTTCAGGATAACTCGTGTAGCCTTCAACGAATCAAGCACTAATCGTGAACCTGCATGCATTGCGACTTTCAATCGTACAGACCGGTAGGTCTGTTGAATTACTGTTAGACACTGAACATGCGGCTCAACCGATTCGCAGCTGCCTTGGCGCTGTTCGCGACAGGCGTCATATGTGGTGGCTACCTCTTCTCCCAGAGCGTGCCCAGATCCTTTCTCGCCTTCGGGAATTGTAAAGATCGCTGCTATACGCCGGCCGAGATTGCTGGCCTTGTCACATCGGCGGCCATCCTTCGCGCGCCATTCATTATCCCGGGTGTCGTTCTCGAATCGGGCACCTGTCTCGCCATTCGCAACCCCAGGCCTGAGGCAAGAATTCACTACGTACTCTTTCCGAAGTACGACATCAGGGACATCACTACCCTCACACCCGCGAATTCACCTTACGTCTTGGGCTGCTTCGCCTTGGCCCGTGAGCTTGTCTCACGAGATAATCTTAAAGCCTACCGTCTGTACACCAATGGGCCAGAGGTTCAGGAAATCGCCTATCTGCACTTCCACCTCATTTCGGTTGATGCTGCAGAGCCTAACCCTTCCATCAAGCCGACAGCCAGTGGCAGGTCGGTGTCTGCCGCTCATGTCAAACGTTCTGACTGACTTCTTATTGGGACGATAGCTGACTACAGAGATCGGCAGAAGCGTGCCAAGCAGCCAATCAAATCATCGCGCCGAAATCGGCTGAGTCCTCTTTGTATAACCAAAAGTACACCAACATCATCCGTCTGTATTATTATGCATATGCTGACAGACAAATTTGTGGAGCCGTCAATGAATCACGCACTTATCATGAACCAGCATGCATCGCGATTTTAATAGTACAGACCGGTGGGTCTGTTGAATAACTGTTAGGCATCCATACGGCGGGGCGGCTGGACGCAGACAGATTGAGGTTAGGCGGACGTCACGCTCTTGCGCACTGCGCACAACTTCTTTAGGACGCAGCGCTTTTGTACAGTCAGAATCGTGTGGCAAGTAGCTTTGTGCTCGGCGTATCCGCAAGAGAGGAGCCCGGTCGCTGTAAAATTCTGTGGAAGTGCGCAAACGAACTGAGCGCAGGTCAAACGATCTCCCACGACAATCTGGCTGGACGACTTGACGACCACGTGGTCAAGCTGAAGGCCGGGCAATCCATCACCCCGGTACCACTGACACCAGCACAGCTGGCGACGTGGACAAGCGCAATAGAGTCTGGCGAATCAGCGAGCGCCAGTGCAGCTATTGACGAAGTTCAGGTGCTGGCGAAGCGCATACGGAAACGGGCGCCGCACGACCTCCACATGCGTCGCGTCAATGCCCAGTATCCAGTATGTAGATCACCCAACCCGGCGGGAGTTGGTCGAAGCACTGCGACATTGAAAGGACGGAGGTCCATGCCCTCATATAGACTGTCATGGCCGAAATCGCGAACGTGTTAATTGCCGCCCAAGCCAACAAGGATGCTGTACGCATCGCCACTCAAGAAGCCACACTGATCCCCAACATGGGTTTGTATACAACCAATATGCTGGGCCACCTCCAGAGCGAGAATGCCTAACCTTCTGTAGCTAAAGTGCAATCAATGGGGTCAGCTGTCCCCTATTATTCTTCGATGAAGGCGGAGTGAACAACCGTCTCAAGAAGCTGGTTCATCGACATAGAGGCCTTCCACAAGACCGAAAATCAAGTGTTGTTAGCAGAATATTTGGCGCGATGCAGAGAGAAAAAACCTCCACGAAATGACACTTAACTCGCGAATTTTGGATTTGACCGTCAAGTGACGTACCTGTACCTAGGTACAATAGCTTTTATAAATTTAATCTATATTATCGCGACATGCTTCTGCTTCTGCGTGGTCAGTGATGGTCAGAACAGGGTATACGGTGCATGTCGCAGGTCGCCGAGGTGCATGACGAGATCGCGCTGATAATGCAGCGTCAAGGGTGTGACATCCGTCAAGAATGACATGCGGGTTAAGGGTCGGCAGTAAATAAATCGGCTCGTCTTATTAGATGATGCATAACTTTAGGAGTGAATGTGATGAAAACACCAAAATACTTGTCGATCCTGTCATTGGCAGTGATCGGAGCGGTTTACGGCGCCTCACCGGCATTGGCCGACCCAATTCTGGGTTCGGATTTGGCGAGCTTCGCGATCCTGGGTGGCGGGGGGGTGACCATTGGCGGTACGGGGTCCGTGATCAACGGAAGTATAGGTGCCTTCCCCACTACTTCGATCACCGGCGTTATACCAACCAATTTCAACATATCAGGCGGAACGGTACAAAGTGGGGGCCCAACCGCGTCGTCGGCTCAGGGTCAACTCACCACTGCGATCACTGCCCTAAGCGGCATGACGCCGACAGGTGGTACCGTAACGTCGTTGGGGGGACTAACGCTCGGGCCGGGCGTCTATTCTTCTTCGTCGACAATGGACTTGACGGGGATACTGACTCTCGATGGCGGAGGCAACGCCAATGCGTTGTGGGTTTTCTTGGTGGGGAGCGCGCTCAACACTGCAAGTAACTCGGTTGTTAACGTGACCAGTACAGGTGCAGGTGCCGGCGTATATTGGGTTCTCCCGACCACCTCTGGATCCGCGACTCTCGGTAAAGACTCCGTGTTCGCAGGAAATATTCTCGCAAATATCAGCATCACTGCGGACACCAACGTAACAGATTCGTGCGGTAGACTCTTGACGCAGACTGCTTCAGTGACACTGGCGGGTACCGACACCATCGGCATCGGCTGCTCGGGTATTCTGGCTGGCAGCAACGGATTGAGC
>Ga0097691_1000351_pt1 | contig 41740 bp, 36 predicted proteins | sample NGESurdeep072012_8_FD_72858 | JGI IMG/M metagenome (GOLD analysis project Ga0097691, IMG submission 72858) | Arctic peat soil microbial communities from Barrow, Alaska - NGEE Surface sample 210-1 deep-072012 | ecosystem: Environmental > Terrestrial > Soil > Wetlands > Peat ... | reverse complement strand
GCCCGCCTGCAGGTAGAACTGAAACCAGCCGTCGGTCCTTTGAAGGAACACCTGCCCGTTACTTAGAGCCACTTGAGTGGAGTCATCACCCGGGATGTGATTGCTCTGCCACAGGCCCATGCCGCTGAGAATGCCGTTCACAGCGACTTTGCCGAAAGGTCCGGCGTCGAAGATGGCTGGGGGGAGATTCTGCAGCGGTCCCGTTATGGAAGGAGTGGGGAGCGCTGCCGGGGCTGGAGGCGGGGTCGGCGGCGCAACCGCATTCTGCTGGTCCGGCGTCTGCGCTTGTCCTATAGCGGCAACTAACGTCATCAAACAAAGTAGTCCACCACAGATCATCTGTTTCCGAACTGCTAAAATGAGTAATAAAAGCTTTGTTGTGTGCATTGTTATTCCTTTATCTTTTAATTCTGGATTGTGTCCATCGCAACTCCTGCGAGCGCCCCTTGGCGCGTTCATTTCGCGGAATCGCGTGTTTGACGCCGGGCGACGGCGATTCCTCAACATCAACGTCCCAGTCAATGATCGAATGGGGAAGAATGCGTTCGACTCGGGGTGCTTGACCGCCGACCTCCTTGTGGAGAGCGATCAGGAATCGGATCAGGAACGCCATTCCGGCGAAGCAAATCGCAGCCACGATCAACGTTGCAGTCATTTTCGAACTCCTCGTGCGATCCCGCCTTACCGGCCTCAAGAATCCTGTTTGATTAGACCCATTCGCGCATAAGCAGTGCAGAAAAGGTGGATAAAGAGTTCATATATAGTCGGGGCCGACTGGCAGCGATTTCTTTATGGAGGTTTTATTTGGTTTTTATGGCTTTGTGGAAGGACAGGTAGGATTATTGATGTGGAGGGCGGAAAGAGTGGGCTAATTGATGTTCTGCCTAGCGAGACAATCCAATGAAACTTCTCAAAATGCTCAGCAGGCCCGGTGCGTTGGTAAGCGGATGGACAAGTGCTTTTCTTTGTTTCAGTGCAGCTAGCGGATTCTGGTTAGCCGGGGAGCACCGAAGAGCGATCTGCTGGGCTGTGATTGGTGCGGTAGAAGTGTTGGCGATTGTCCTGTAATCCTCGGAGAGGTTCACGGCCGGCCAGGCGAAGCTCACTTCAGTTAGTGGCAATCCGATCGAGCGCAAGGTTAAGCTCAAGAATATTTGCCCGCGGTTCCCCGAGAAACCCCAGTTGGCGCGGCTGAATGTGAGACCGCACCAAAGCGGAGACCTCATCTTCGCTGAGATGGCGTGCACGAGCGATGCGCGACACCTGGAATAGCGCTGCCGCAGGCGTGATGTCCGGATCCAGGCCCGAAGCCGACGTGGTCACCATGTCCACCGGGACCGGCTGCCCGGGATTCTCTGCTTGCAGAGCAGCCACATCCTGCTTCACGCGGTCAATCAGCTTCTGATTCGTAGGCCCGAAATTGGTGCCGCCGGAATTTGCGGCATCGTATCCGTCACCTGCGGCGGAAGGACGTGAATGAAAATAGCCAGGTCCGGTAAACGTCTGGCCGATGATGCGCGAACCAATCACCTTGCCGTCGCGAACAATCAACTGCCCGTTCGCCTTGTCGTGAAACAACAACTGCGCGATAGCGGTCATTGCCAACGGGTAAATCAGTCCCAGCAAGACCGTGGTCACGATCGTCATCAGTATCGAGATGGTGATGTTCTTCTTCATACGATTCCTCAGGCCAGCCGCACGGCGGTAATCAGCATGTCGATCAGCTTGATTCCGATGAACGGCACGATTATCCCGCCAAAGCCATAAACAAATAGATTGCGACGGAGCAGCGCAGCCGCGCCCAGCGCCCGGTACTTGATCCCGCGCAGCGCCAGCGGAATCAGCGCGACGATGACCAACGCATTGAAGATCACCGCCGACAGCACCGCCGACTGCGGCGTCTGCAGGTGCATGATGTTGAGCGCGTTTAGCACCGGGAAAGTCCCGGCAAACATCGCCGGAATGATGGCGAAATACTTGGCGACGTCATTTGCGATTGAGAATGTGGTGAGCGCTCCACGCGTCATCAGCAACTGCTTCCCGATCTCGACGATCTCGATCAGCTTCGTCGGATTCGAATCCAAGTCCACCATGTTCCCGGCTTCCTTGGCTGCCTGCGTCCCGGTATTCATCGCAACGCCGACGTCGGCCTGGGCCAGCGCGGGCGCGTCGTTGGTGCCGTCGCCGGTCATCGCGACCAGTTTGCCCTCGCCTTGCTCGCGCCGGATCAAGTCCATCTTGTCCTTTGGCGTGGCCTGCGCCAGGAAGTCGTCCACCCCGGCCTCGCGCGCGATCGCCGCGGCGGTCAGCGGGTTGTCGCCGGTAATCATGATGGTGCGGATTCCCATGGCGCGAAGCTGCTCGAAACGGTCGCGCATGCCACCCTTCACGATGTCCTTCAGTTCAATTGTGCCCAGCACGCCCCGAGTGCGCTCGGCCACCACCAGCGGCGTCCCACCGGCGCGACCAATCTGGTCCACGCTGGCGCGCACTGCTTGCGGGAATACGCCGCCGCTTTCCTTCAGGTAGGCTTCGATGGCGTCCGCGGCTCCCTTCCGGATCTCGAACGCGTTCATGTTCACGCCCGACATCCGCGTTTGCGCCGAGAAGGCGATGAATTCGGCCTGGTGGGAGGCCAAATCGCGTCCGCGCAGCCCGTATTTCTCTTTCGCTAACACCACGATGGAGCGTCCTTCGGGTGTCTCGTCGGCGAGCGACGAGAGTTGCGCTGCATCGGCGAGTTCCATTTCGGTGACGCCGGGCGCGGGAATGAAACGCGACGCCTGCCGGTTGCCCAGAGTGATGGTGCCGGTCTTGTCGAGCAGCAGGGTATTGACGTCGCCCGCCGCTTCCACCGCGCGCCCCGACATTGCCAGCACGTTGTGCTGCACCAGGCGGTCCATGCCGGCGATTCCGATTGCTGACAGCAAGCCGCCAATCGTCGTCGGAATCAGGCATACCAGCAGCGATACCAGCACGAACACCGTCTGCGGCGATCCGGAATAGATCGCGAACGGCTGCAGCGTGACCACCGCGAGCAGGAAGATGACCGTCAATCCGGCCAGGAGAATGTTGAGCGCAATTTCGTTCGGCGTTTTCTGCCGCTCGGCGCCCTCGACGAGCGCGATCATTCGATCCAGGAACGTTTCGCCGGGGTTCGCGGTGATCTTCACCTTGATCTGGTCCGACAGCACCCGGGTGCCGCCCGTTACCGCGGACCGGTCGCCTCCTGATTCGCGGATAACCGGCGCGGATTCGCCCGTGATCGCCGACTCGTCCACCGACGCGACACCCTCGATAATGTCGCCATCGCCGGGAATCAATTCGCCCGCGGAGACGACCACCACGTCGCCCGTAAGCAATTTCGAACTTGGCACTTGCTCTACCGACCCATCGGCGAGCTTGCGGTTGGCAATCGTCTCCGAGCGGGCTTTGCGCAGCGTGTCGGCCTGCGCCTTGCCGCGTCCTTCGGCCATGGCTTCGGCGAAGTTTGCAAATAGCACCGTGAACCAGAGCCAGAGCGTGATCTGCAAATTGAAGCCGAAGGCGGCATGCGGATGGAGAATGAGCAGGATGGTGGTGATGACGCTGCCCACTTCCACAACGAACATCACCGGATTGCCCATCATCTTGCGCGGATTGAGCTTCACCAGCGCATCCACCGCGGCGCGGCGCACGATCTTCGGGTCCCAAAGCGATTTGCGGGATGATTTACTGGCCATGTGTCCTCAGAACGTCTTTCCGGCGTGCAGGAGCAGGTGCTCCAGGATCGGCCCCAGGCTTAATGCGGGGAAAAATGTCAGCGCGCCGACGATGATGATGACCCCCATGAGCAGCACGGTGAACAGCGGCGTGGTCACCGGAAAAGTGCCCAGCGAGGGCGGAACATATTTCTTGCGGGCCAGGTTACCGGCGATGGCCAGCATGGGAATGATCATCAGGAAGCGTCCGGCCAGCATGGTCAGCCCAATCGTTACGTCGTACCACAGCGTGTTCACGGTCAGGCCGCCGAAGGCGGATCCGTTGTTCCCGGCTCCCGAGGTGAATGCGTACAGGATTTCGCTCAGTCCGTGGGGCCCAGGATTCAGGATGCTCGATGTGCCGAACGCCTTCACTGACGAGATAGCGCTGAACGCAAGAATCATCATCGGGAAGATCAGCGCCACCAGCATCGCCATCTTTACGTCGTAGGCTTCAATCTTCTTGCCCAGGTACTCCGGAGTGCGTCCCACCATCAGCCCGGCGATAAATACCGTGAGCACGATGTAGATCAGCATTCCGTACATGCCCGCGCCCACGCCGCCGAAGATGACCTCGCTCAACATGATGTTCACCAGCGGGACCATGCCGCCGAGCGGCATGAACGAATCGTGCCAGCCGTTGATGGCGCCGCAACTGGCGTCGGTTGTGACCGTCGCAAACAGCGCAGTACTGGCGATCCCGAGGCGGACCTCCTTGCCCTCCATGTTGCCGCCGGCTTGCTGCGCCGTCGCGCGCTGATCGACGTTGGCAAGCAACGGATTTCCGCCGGCCTCGGCCCAGTACACCGTCGCGACCCCGACTGCGAACAGGATCGCCATTGCCGACCACACCGCCCAGCCGTGCCGCTGCGATCCGGTCATGCGGCCCAGGGTATAAGTCAGTCCGGACCCCACCGCGAAGATGGAGAACATCTCGATCAAGTTCGACAGCGGCGTCGGGTTCTCGAACGGGTGCGCGCTGTTGGCGTTGAAGAATCCGCCACCGTTTGTGCCAAATTCCTTGATGATCTCCTGCGACGCGACCGGCCCCTGCGCAATCGTTTGCTCGGTGACGGTAGTCGTCGTTGGCTTGCCGTCGGCGCCGGTCTTCTGCACCTGCTGTGGCTCGACCAGCTTCACCGTGTCGTACGGCCTTAGGTTCTGCACCACGCCCTGCGACACCAGCAGCAGCGTTCCCACCACACAGAAGGGAAGCAGCACCCACAACGACGCGCGCACCATGTCCACCCAGAAGTTGCCGATGGTCTCCATCTGCCGCCGCGCTATTCCGCGAATGAACGCGATAGCGAGCGCGATGCCAGTCGCCGCCGAAACGAAGTTGTGGTACGCCAGCCCCGCCATCTGGGTGAAATAGCTCATCGTCGATTCACCCGCATACGCCTGCCAGTTCGTATTCGTGGTGAACGATGCCGCGGTGTTAAACGCGAGGTGCGCCGGCGATACCGCGCCGAACTTTTGCGGGTTCAGCGGCAAGTAACCTTGCAGCCGCTGCATCGCGTACAGCAGCAGCATCGAGACCGCGCTGAACAGCAGCATGGCGGCCGCGTACTCAGTCCAGCGCATCTCGTGCTCTTCCTCTACGCCTGTCAATCGGTAGATAAGGCGCTCCATCGGCCGCAGCACCGGGTCCAGGAAAGTGCGCTCGCGATTGAACACGCGCGCCATGAAGACCCCAAGCGGCTTCGTCGCCGCCAGAACCAGCGCGAGGAACAATGCGATCTGAAACCATCCATTGGCCGTCATGTCAGAACTTCTCCGGGCGCAACAGCGCGTAGAGCAGGTAGACCATCATCAGGGCGGTCAGCGCGAGCATGATTGCCGATTCGAGATTCATGGGTTTCGCCTCACTTCACCCGATCGCAAAAACGTACGTAGCCGATTGCCAGCACGAAGAATGCAACCGTGATTGCGAGGAACAAGAGGTCTTGCATGGATCAGTCCTCCTTCTCCTTCTCTTTGCCAAAGGTCGCCCTGACGTCTTCGTACCCGGCGAGGATGACGACCAGTATGGACCCGACGATGCCGAACACAAAGATGACCTCCAGAATCCGGATTCCGATCGTGATGGCCAGTCTTCCCAGCGTTCCCATACCCACATTGCGTTGCGCGCCAATGCCTCGACGGCGCATCGCCGTCACCTTCATTGGAGATCGTGGGAGTTAAATCTGGGATAGAAAGTGCGTTAAAAGTGTGTAAATGGGTGCCCCGGTCTAGCCCGATGTTGGCTACGCCGGGTTGTTAGTCGCCGGGCTCAAAGCGATAGCCGACCCAGGGTTCGGTGACGATGTAGCGTGGGTTCTCGGCGTCGGATTCGAGTTTTTTGCGCAGGTGAGCGACGCACACGCGGACGTATTCGGGTTGCTCCGTGCTGTTCGGGCCCCAAACGGCGGCGAGCAGCTTGCGCGTGGTGACGACCCGGCGCGGATGTTGCGCCAGGTAAACGAGGAGATCGAATTCCTTGGGAGTCAATCTCACCTCGCGCTTGCCGACGGTCATGCTGTGGCCGTCGATGTCGATGTGAAACTCGCCTTCGTCGATGATCGGTTGGTCTGCGTCTTTGGCGGGAGCACGCCGCAGGTTCGCCCGCACCCGCGCCATCAGTTCGTCGATGCCGAACGGCTTGGTGACGTAGTCGTCGGCGCCTGCATCCAGCGCTTCCACCTTGGTCTTCTCCGCTTCGCGGACCGAGAGAACGATGATGGGAATCTCCGAGAGATGCCGGACGCGCCGGCAAAGCTCGACGCCATCGACGTTCGGCATCGCCAGGTCCGTGATCAGCAGGTCCGGATGCCAGTCCTTCATCAGTTCCAGCGCACTCTCGCCGTCGTGGGCGATGCGCACTTCGTAGCCATGCGCAGTCAGCGACGTCCGCAGCACGCGGGTGATCTGCGGCTCATCGTCGACAACGAGGATGTGGCGTGGCTCGCTCATGCCGAAGTCTGTTTCACGATGTGAACGTCCACCGAGGGCGCGTCGCGCAGGAACTTGTGGACCGCCGACATATAAAGATAGCGGCGCCATCCGGTGGTGGCCGAATGGCCAAACACGATCTGCGTGACGTGTTTCTCGCGCACGAATTCCGCCACAGTTTCAGAGACGCTTTCGCCCTTCAACTTGACCACCGCCGCCTCCAGGTTTTCGGCGAACTCGATGTTCCGTCTCAAAGTCCGCCTGTCCTCGGCGCTTTCGTCAGCACCGATGTCCACGTACACGACAACGAAATCGGCGCCGATGGCCTGCGACATGCGCCACCCGCGCGCGATCAGGTACTGGGCCGCCGGGTTCGAGCTGATGCACACGGCGATCCGCTCGTGCACCGCCGCCGACTGCTCGATGTTCTCCTTTTGCAGATAGGATTCCAGGCTCCGGTCGACCACCTGGGTGACCTGGCGCAAGGCGAGTTCGCGCAGCGCAATCAGGTTGCCGGAGCGGAAGAAGTGCCCGAGCGCCCGCTCGGCACGTTCCACGGGATAGATATCGCCGCGGGACATGCGGTGCCGAAGCGCTTCCGGGGTCAGGTCGGCGAGCACGATTTCGTTTACCCGCTGCATCACCCAGTCGGGGACTGTTTCGCGTACGGTCACGCCGGTGATGCTGCGCACCAGGGGAGTCATGCTCTCCACGTGCTGCACATTCATGGTGGAGAGAACGTCAATGCCGGCGTCGAGTAATTCCACGACGTCTTCATAGCGCTTCGCGTGCTTGCTGCCCTCGACGTTGGTGTGGGCGAGTTCGTCGATCAGGGCGACCGTCGGCTTGCGGGCGATAATTGCATCCACGTCCATCTCTTCGAACACTGCGCCCTTGTATTCGAGCTGGCGGCGGGGAACGACTTCCAGTTGCGAGGCGAGTTCGGCAATCGGCTTGCGCCCGTGGGTTTCGATGACGCCGATCGCGACGTTCTCGCCGCGGCTATGCCGCCGGACCGCCTCGCTGAGCATGTTGTAAGTCTTGCCGACGCCCGGAGCGTATCCCAGGAAAAGCTTGAACACCGCCTTCTTTGTTGGCGATGCTTCCTCCAGCCATTGCTCTGGCGTCTTGGTTGCCACCTGGCTATTCTCGTTCACCGGAGCCTGTTTGCAGCCATGTTTATGCGCTTTTTACGAAGTATCTACGGATGCTTTATGAATGGGCGCTGGCCGCGTAGGCTACAATTCCGTTCTGTGCCGCGATCGAGCAAGACCGTGCTGGCGCGGTTCGCCGTGTGCACGACGGCGGTGGTCGCCGTTGCCGCTTTCTACAACCGCATCGTCCACGTCAATCCGACAACCGTCGCCCTCACTTTTCTGGTCATCGTCTTGCTGGTCGCCGCCGCGTGGGGCCTGAAGTACGCCGTCTACACTTCGTTGCTGGCCACCGCGGCCTTTAACTACTTCTTCCTGGAGCCGGTCAGGACCTTCACCATCGCCGATCCCCAGAATTGGGTCGCCCTGTCCGTATTCCTGCTCACCGGCATCATCGCCAGCCATCTTTCCGATAAGGCGCGCCGCCAGACCGTCGCCGCCGATACCCGGCGCCACGAGGTCGAGCACCTGTACTCCTTCAGCCAGCAATTGCTGGTGACTGACAATATCTTCGAGCTGTTGAATGCGGTTCCGAGACTGATCGTGGAGGAGTTCGATCTGACCGCGGCGGCGGTGTTCCTGAGCGGACGCTCTCAGGTCTACTATTCCGACGCAACCGCGCACGGCCTGATCGCTGCCGACGAATTGAAGGCGGTCAGCGGCCGCGGCGAACCCGGTAGCGACACCAAGCGCGGCATTCTCTTGATGCCCCTCCGCATCGGCGTTCGGTCGGTCGGCAGTATCGGCATTATTGGCGTCCTGTCATGGCCAACCTTCGAGGCCATCGGCAGCCTGGTGGCAATCGCCGTCGAACGCGCCGGTGCGGTGGAAAAACTGACGCGTGCGGAAGCTACCCGCGAAAGCGAACGGCTGCGCTCGGCGCTGCTCGATGCGGTTACCCACGAATTCCGGACACCCCTCACCAGTATCAAGGCCGCTGCCTCGACGCTCAGCTCCAGCGTCGAGCTCGATGAATCGCAGCGGAAGGACCTGCTCGCGGTGGTGGAAGAGGAAGCCGACCGTCTGAACCGCCTGGTCGGAGAAGCCGCCGAGATGGCCCAACTCGACGCCCACCAGGTCCAGCTCGAATTCGAAGTGAGAGACGTGCAGGAAGCGATCGATTCCGCGATGAAGGAACTGCAGTCGCGATTGGCGGAGCGTGCCGTCGAGGTCAAGGTTTCCCCGGACCTGCCGCGGGTGCGCATGGACGTTCAGCGGATCAGCGAGGTCCTCCGCCACCTGATCGAGAACGCGGCCAAGTATTCGCCCGCGGGAACGCCCATTCACGTCACCGCCGAGCGCTCCGGCCGGCAGGTGCGCGTGAGTGTTGCCGACCACGGCCCCGGCATCGACGACCTGGAACAATCGCTCATCTTCGAAAAGTTCTACCGCGGCCGCGGCCAGCGCTCCGTTCAGGGCACCGGCATGGGACTGCCCATCGCCCGGGCAATTATCGAAGCGCATGGCGGGCAAATCGAGGTCAGAAGCCAGCTCGGCCACGGTTCGGTTTTTTCTTTTACGTTGCCGGTGGGCTAGCGAAAACGCGTGACTGCTCCACGGCCGGGACACCCCCGTGGCCACTGCTCACGCCAGCAGGTGATGTGCATCACTAACCCGAGTGCGCTAACCGTCATATCATCGGCACAGCCGCATGCGTGTGCGGCGCCGCCAACATGGTCAGTGGCAATCGCGAACAACGGTGGTTCTGGGGCACGCTGGTCCTGTCCAGCGTCAGCATTATTGCCCTCGTGTTTGCCTTCTGGGAGCTGGTCGAAAACCACTACTTCCGCGACCTGAATTACGTCAGCCTGCACTATCTCTACATCAGCCGCGGCGTCGCGTCGTCGCTTCTGCTGGCCGCCTGGGCCGCGTGGTTCGTGCTGCGGCAGCGGCGGCATGCGGAAGCGGAGTTGCGGCGCTCGCACGCTCGTTATCACGGGCTGCTCGAAGCCTCGCCGGGCGCGGTGGTGTTGTTCGATCGATCTTTCCGCGTGGCGGAATGGAACGCCGCCGCCGAGCGGCTCTATCGCTTCGAACGCGCCCAGGTGGTGGGGCAGACACTGCCCACCGTCCCGCCGCAACGCCAGGCCGAACTCGATGCGTTGATGCAGCGCGTCGATAAGGGCGAATCGGCGCTCGATTGCGAAACCCAACGCTTCGACCGTGCCGGCAAGTTGATCGACGTCCAGCTCAGCTTGCAGGCTTATCAGGAGCGCCACCACGAGTATTACCTCGAGGTCACGTCCGACATCTCGGAGCGCGTCCGCATGCGCGAGATGCTGCTCGAGGTCGAAAAGCTGACCAGCATGGGCAAGATGGCCGCCGGCACGGCGCACCACCTCAACACGCCCATGGCCTCCTTGCTGCTGCGCGTGCAGATGATGCGCGATCGCGCCGGTAACGACGGTTTCGCCCACGATCTGGAGCAGCTCGAAAGCACGATCGGTTTCTGCCAGCAGTTCATCCGGCGGCTGCTGGATTTCTCGCGCCGTCCCGCTCTGCAAAAGGAGCCGCAAGCGATCACACCCCTGATCGAGGCGGTCCTGGGATTCATGGGGCCTTCGTTTGCGTCTCGCCAGGCGCAGGTGACGACCAACCTGTCCGGCTTCGACTGCAAGGTCTACGCCGAAAGCAATCAGATCGAAACGCTGTTCATCATCCTTCTCAGCAACGCACTCGACGCGATCTCACCCGGTGGCAAGATCCACGTCCGCTGCCTTCGCGAGGACGACAACCTGCGCATCGAGCTCTCCGATACCGGCGGCGGCATCAGCGACGCCGACCGCGAGCGCGTCTTCGAGCCTTTCTTCACCACCAAGCCTCCGGGCAAGGGAACGGGACTGGGCTTGGCGATTGCGCGTAACATCGTGAGCGACCACGGCGGCCAGCTCCAGTTGCGCAGCGCTCCGGGCGTAGGCACGACTGCCGAGATCTTGTTGCCGGTCGTTTCGCCGGTTCGTCCGCAGGAGGTCGCCCCGTGAGTGCCCCGTTCGAAATCCTTATCGTGGACGACGACCTCGGCCTGGCCGCCACCTTGCGCGACCTGCTCTCCGAGGAAGGCTACTCCGCGGCCGTGGCGGCGAATGCGAATGAAGCCGTGCGCCTGCTCGACGAAAACCCTTCTGCCGCCCTCGCGCTGCTCGACCTCGTGATGCCCGGTTGCGACGGCCTCGCTTTGATGGAACGCCTGCACACTCGCCATCCCGAACTGCCCGTCCTCATCATGACCGGCTTTGGAACCATTGAAACCGCGGTCGAGGCGATCAAACGCGGGGCCGAAGATTATCTGACCAAGCCCTTCGACCGCGAGGCCGTCCGCAAGAAAGTCGGACGTCTCATGGAGCTGCACCTGCTGCGCACGCGCGTGGCGCAGCTCGAGGAAAATCTTCAGCACGCCAGCGATCCCTTTGCTCCGATCTCCTACGTCTCCCCCCAGATGCAGCGCATCGTGGAGCGGACGCGTGCGGCGGCCCTCAGCAATGCGTCGGTCCTGATCGTCGGCGAAACCGGCACCGGCAAAGAGATGTTGGCGCGCGCCATCCATGGCGCCAGCCGCCGCGCCTCGGAGCCCTTCGTCCCCGTGAACTGCGGCGCCCTCCCGCGTGATTTGGTGGAGAGCGAGCTGTTCGGCTATCGCAAGGGCGCGTTCACCGGTGCGCACGCCGATGCCCCGGGCGTTTTCCTCTCCGCCGGGAAGGGAACGGTCTTCCTCGATGAGATCGGCGAGATGCCGAAAGACGCGCAAGTGAAACTCCTCCGCGTCTTGCAGGAAGGCGAATTGCGTGCGGTGGGCAGCGCACGGGCACTGAAGATCGACGTTCGCATCATCGCCGCCACCAATCGCCCGCTGGCACAATTGCGTTCGGAGTTCCTGCGCGAGGACCTCTACTTCCGCCTCGCGACCGTCATCATCGAAGTCCCGCCATTGCGCCAGCGTCCGGAAGACATTCTTGTCCTCACGCAACACTTCGCCGACGGATTGGCGGACCGCTACGGCCGCCACATCACCGTCTCGCGCGCCGCCACCGAACTGCTGGTGCGGTACCCGTTTCCCGGCAACGTTCGCGAATTGCAGAATGTGCTGGAAAGCGTGGCTGCGCTCTCCCAGGCGGACCCGCAAGTTGTTTCCGACCGTGACGTCAAGCCGTTGCTCACGCGCGCCGACGCACCCATTTCGCACGAGCAGCCGCTGGCCCTGGAAGACATGGAACGCGTCGCCATCGAGCGCGCACTGCGCCTTTGCCAGGGAAACCGCACCCGCGCGGCCACGCTGCTGGGCATCTCGCGCGACACCCTCTACCGCAAGATGCGCGAGCTGAAGACCAACGGAACCGAGTCCCCGCAATGAGCCAGCGCCGCCAATTCGTGCTTTGGATCGCGCTGGCGCTGGTCGCGGTGTTGGGTTTCGCGGCGATCCTGCGCTGGCAGTACCAGCCGACGCAGCGGCGCTTCGCTCTTTCCGTCACTCCCCGTCCCGCCGAAGGCCGTACCGTCTATGAAGTGAAGGGTTGTGCAAAGTGTCACGGCACCGACGGCGTCGGAGGGACGGATGCACCCGCACTTCGCGAGCGCAGTTCGCTGACCTCGTTGCCGCTCCTTGTGACCGCGGTATGGAACCATATTCCGCGTATGTCGGACGCGATGCAGCAGGGCCGCATGCCCTATCCCACCATGTCGAGCGAAGACATGGCCCAGCTCTTCGCCTATCTCTACGTCACCGGCGCCACCGACCAGTCCGGCGATGCGGAACGTGGCCGCGCTCTCTTCGCGGCGAAGGGCTGCGTGCAATGCCACGACCCCACCGGAAAAGCTCCCGCCGTCAACGTGCTGGGCCGCGCGGATACGCCGCTCCTGCTGACCCAGGCGCTCTGGAACCACGCTTCGGCCATGACGTCGCAAATGCAGCAGCGCGGCATGCAGTGGCCGTCGCTGAAAGCCGGCGAGCTGCGCGACCTGCTGGCCTACATCCAGGTTGCCGCCGGTCGTCAAACCGCGCCGCCGGTTCGTACCGGAGATCCCGCCCGCGGTTGGGCCGTGTTCCAGGCCAAGGCGTGTCTCGATTGCCACACCCTCGGCGGACGGAATCATTCGCCGGCGCCCCAGCGAACTTCCGCGTCACCGGCTGCGCGCTCGCTCGCCGGCGACGGCGCCCTTCCCGCCACGCTTTCGCAATTCGGGGAAGCGATGCTGAACCATTTTCCCGACATGCACCGCGCCCTGGCCGCGGCAGGGAAGACACCGCCATCATTCCGCGACAACGAAATCGGCGATCTCGCCGTGTTTCTGTATAGCCTGCGCTATGTCGAGCCCGGCGGGTCGCCGCACGTCGGGGCCACTGTTTTTCGTTGGCGCGGATGTGCCGCCTGTCATGGGGAAGATGCCTCCGGCGCCAGCGCTCCCGCCCTGCGCGGCCGCGGACAGAGCTACACCGCCGTTCGTCTTGCCCGGGGGCTGTGGGGCCACGGCGACCGCATGTACGAATTGACCCGCCGCAACCACCAGCCCTGGCCGCAACTCGAAGAGTCCGACATCGGCGACCTGCTCGCGTTCCTCAACACGCCGGTTGAATCCCGCGCCCACTGAACTCACTGTCCGATTCTCTGACACTGCCCGGGAATCGGACACCCTCCTACCCGACAGTCAACAATTCCCGCGCGCCGATCTCCTGTATTTGCAGTAAATTGGCCGCTGCCACCGGTTGGCGTGCCACGTGCGAACGTTCGTTCTAGATAGTACGGCAAACAGTTGGAGGGAGCCCGGCAACCCGGCGTCGCAAAAGATCAGGCTTACGGCGCTCCGGACTTCCTCCATTGACAAGGAGTTCTATAAAATGCGCAGATTGGACACGTTAGGGATGACGGGAGTCGTGATGCTGGTCGCTGGGGCCACCACGTTTCTAAGTTACGATCATGTGCTGCCGCTTTGGGTCGCCTGGATCGTCGGACCGCTGCTTTGGTACCTCGGTTTTGCCGTGATGATCGCGTGGCTGTGCGGTCGCTTCTTCCTCACCCAGGCCGAGGAAGAAGACGCCATTGAAGTCGCGCCGGTCCGCAAGCCGCAGCCGAGCAACTTCCTCGAACACGACTGGGAGCCGGCGCCGCCCGCCCGCTGGCAGACCGTTCCCATACTCGCCACGGTCATGCTGCTGCTCCTGGTCTCGATGCTGGCCATTCGCGCCTATGCCGCCGACAACCCGGGCGCGCCGCTCTTCAAGGCAAAATGCGCCATGTGTCACGGCGCCGACGGCGTCGGCAAGACCCCGATGGGCGCCACCCTGAAACTCCGCGATCTCACTTCGCCCGAAGTTCAGAAGCAGTCCGATACGGAACTCTTGACCGTAATCACCAAGGGGCGTAACAAGATGCAGGAGTATGGCAGCAAGCTCAGCAAGGACCAGATCGCGGATCTGCAGAAGTACATCCGCACGTTAGCCAGGAAATAGGAGCCCGGAATGCAGGCCAGCAACGACAGGAACCCTTCGCCTACTATCGATTCGGACGAGGGCGGCGCGCCGGATAAGTCGGCGCGCCGCGGATTTATCAAGGTACTTCTTGGAGGCGGCCTGTTGGCCTCGGCCGGATCGTTTTTCTATCCGGTCTTGCGCTACTTGGTCCCGCCCGCCACGGTGGACATGGGCGGCGACACCGTCATCGCCGCAAAAGTCGGAGATCTCAAACCGAACTCTTCCAAGATCTTCAAATTCGGCAGCCGCCCCGGTTTGCTGGTCATGCGTTCCGACGGCGCGTACGTCGCCATGGCGGCCACCTGCACCCACCTGAGCTGCACCGTGCAATACCGCGGCGACATCCGCCAGGTCTGGTGCGCTTGCCACAACGGCATCTATGACCTCGCCGGACGCAACGTCTCCGGCCCCCCGCCGCGTCCGCTGGAGGTATACGACGTCCATGTGAGCGGCGAAGATATTGCGGTCGCCAGAAAGCGGGAGGCGTGAGATGAGCGCATTTGCCGTCATCCGCGACTGGCTCGACGAGCGCTTCGGCTGGGCCGAACTGATCGCCCCGCTCGAGCACAAGACCGTCCCCCTGCACCGCCTGTCCTACTGGTATTTCCTCGGCGGCATCACGCTGTTCCTGTTCGTGCTCCAGGTCTGCACCGGCATATTGCTTCTTCTTTATTACCGCCCCAGCGCCAACGAGGCCTACGAGAGCGTGCAGTACATCAGCACCAAGGTGCAGTTCGGATGGCTCATCCGCTCCATCCACTCCTGGTCCGCGAACCTGATGATCCTGACCGCCTTTGCCCACATGTTCAGCGTTCTCTTCCTGCGCTCCTACCGCAAGCCGCGCGAGCTGACCTGGGTCACCGGCGCGGTCCTGCTCTTCCTGTCCATGGGCTTCGGTTTCAGCGGCTATCTGCTGCCCTGGAACACCCTGGCGTTCTTCGCGACCAAGGTGGGCACCGATGTGGCTGGACAAGTCCCGTTCATCGGTCACTTCATCGTCGTCTTCCTGCGTGGCGGCGAGGAGGTCACCGGCGCCACGCTCACCCGCTTCTTCGGTTTCCATGTCGCGGTATTGCCGGGAATCACCACGTTATTGCTGGCGATTCACGTCCTGCTAGTGCAGCGCTTCGGCATCAGCGTGCCGCCCTCGGTAGAGAAGCAGTGGATTGCCGACCCGAGCGCCAGGAGCGAAATGAAGTTCTTCCCCAACTTCATGCTCCGCGAAATGATGGCGTGGTACATCGCCCTGGGGGTGCTGGGCGTGCTGGCGGCGATGTCGCCGTGGGGCATCGGAGCCAAGGCCGAACCGTTCGCTTCCGCACCGGCCGGCATCAAGCCCGAATGGTACTTCCTCTTCATGTTCCAGACGCTGAAGCTGCTCCCGTCGAAAATCTGGTTCATTGACGGCGAACTCCTCGGCGTCCTCGGCTTCGGACTCGCCGGCGCCGTCTGGGTCTTTCTGCCGTTCCTGGAACAGCCCCGCTGGCAGTGGGCGCGCGTCTTCATCATCGGCCTGGGCGTCTTTGCCCTCGCTTACATGGGCAGCATGACGGTTTACGGGTTTATCGCGAAATAAGGGCGCAATCATGTCGGACCTACGATCATTACGGCTCTCGTTCCTCGCACTCGCTCTGCTCGCCTTGCCGCTTTCACTCCGCGCGCAACAGCAGAACACCTGCCTCGATTGTCACGGCTCGGCCGATGGCAACCTGAAGATCACCAGCGAGCAGATCGCGCAGGACATCCACTTCCAGAAGGGACTCACCTGCGCCTCCTGCCACGGCGGCGATCCCACCAGCATGGAAGCCATGGATCCCAAGAAGGGCTTCAAGGGACATATCTCGCACAACAAGGTCCCCGAGCTTTGCGCCTCCTGCCATGCCAACGGGAGCTACATGCGCGGCTTTAACCCGTCGCTGCGCACCGACCAGCTCGCCCAGTACAAGACCAGCGTGCACGGCAAGAAGCTCGCGGCGGGCGATACCCACGTCGCCGTCTGCATCGACTGCCACGGCGTGCACGGCATCCGTCCCGCCTCCGACACGCGTTCCCCCGTATATCCGACCAACGTCGCCAAGACCTGCTCTCGCTGCCACGCCGACCGCGAGTACATGAAGGCCTACGACATCAAGACCGACCAGTTCGCCGGCTACAGCGCCAGCGTCCATCACGATGCGCTTGCCGTTCGCGGCGACCTGAGTGCGCCGACCTGCACCACCTGCCATGGCAATCATGGCGCTGCGCCGCCGGGCGTGGCTTCGGTGGAAAACGTCTGTTCCACCTGCCACGTCCTGCAGGCGCAACTGTTCGACACCAGCAAGCACAAGGCTGCGTTCCAATCCGCGGGATTTCCCGGGTGCGTCACCTGCCACAGCAACCACCGCATCTCCAAGCCCTCTGACACCTTGCTCGGCACCGGGCCGGGAGCCGTCTGCGTCAACTGCCATGTGCAAGGCGATGCGGGCTTTGCCTTGGCCGCTTCCGTCCACAAAGAGTTAGTTTCCACGCAGGCTGCGATTGCCCGCTCCAACGAAATCCTTACCCGCGCCGAGCGCGACGGTATGGAAGTGAGCCAGGCGCAACTGGAGCTGATCGACGCCCGCGATCGTCTGACCAAGGCGCGTGTTACCCAGCACAGCTCCCAGGCGGCGAAGATTGATGAGGACATCAAGGTCGCGCGCACCGTCAGCGATAAGACGTACGAAGCCGGTGTCCAAGCCATGAAGGAACGCAATTACCGTCGCTTGGGATTGGGGATTTCGCTCATCACCATCGCCGCGATGGTCCTCGGCCTGCGCCTGTTTATCACCGACCTTGAAAGAAAGAAGTAGAACTTGATTTGTTTGGCTACCTCCTGTCTTGCCCCGGCCTCCCGAAGGCCGGGGCTTTTTTGTGCCTGCGGGATGCGTCTCTCTTGATTTGTCATCCGGAGCGAGGACGAGGGGAGCTCTTGTTTCGTAGCACTGGCGTCTCGCCGTCCACGCACAACCCTTAGGAAGTGTCATTCCGAGCGAGGATGCCGCCTATCGCGTCGCCCGCTGTTGGCGACGCTTGCGGCGTCCGAGTCGAGGAACCTGCATTTTCCCGTTCCGCACGATGGACACAAGGTTGGGCACGAAGGCTCGACCTATTACCAATTAATAAACCCTAGAGGGACCCCTACCCCCCTCCCCCCTCGACTTGGGCTGTTATTCAGCTAAAGCGCAGAAGACAAGAGAGTTGCTCCCGTTCCAAGTCCTCCAAGTAACTTACTGTTACTTGGGGTGTCCCGAGGGCGTCCCGAAGCCCGTCCCGACGCCGATTCGGGGGAAGTGGCAGCCTGAGATTTCAAAGAACTCTAACTAAGTAGCTAATGGGAGCCGGATTCGACACAACTCCCTTCACTATTGCCAGCGTTAACCTATATTTGCGCCGAAACGGAGGAGAGTCAAGCGATCTGGTCACTGACGCGCGTGATAGCGGGCCAGATTGGGAAACGTGTGATGGGAATCTGTATGGAGAAATTTCATTTCCAACACCCACCTCTGCCAAGAAGCCCGCGACGAAAATCGAATCATCCGCAGAAATGGTCAAGTGCTGAGGCTTGAAGTAAGGTGATGCCAGTTCCAAATGCACATCGGCTTTGGCATTGCCCTTCGAATCAAACGTGATAATGTGTGTTCCGTCTGGCTTCTCGGTGGCGAACGCAACCACCCCATCCGGTGAAACGTAGAAGGCGGCAAATGCCGTATCGGGATTCGCCGGTAATGAAAAAAGCGCCGGCTCGCCGCTTATCTGAAACCCTGCGATTATACAGGTCCGTGCGGATGCACATCGACCCCCACGTACCAATCCGGGACGCCGGCGTTCTTAGTATTCGCGATTCTTGTCAAGCTATCTGGATCTTTTGTTGGAATACGGGGCTTGGCACGACAGGGAGTGAACGTGCGAAGGAGGGCTAATGTTTAAAGCGGTATTGGGGTGCATTCTTGCGGTCGTAGGTACCGCTACCCAAGCCCAGCTTCCGGAAGTCACCTTGCATTCCACCTCGCGGTTGGTGGTGGTGGACGTGATTGTCAGCAGCCCTGACGGGCAACCGGTCACCGGCCTGAAACAAGCGGACTTCACCGTCTATGAAAACGGCAAGCCGCAGCCAATCCGGTCTTTTGAAGCCCATACGCCTGAATCCGACGCAGCGCAAGAGCGCGCGACACCTCCGGCGCCTCCACTCGGCCCTGACGAATATAGCAACGTGCCGCGAACGGCGGTGCCCGGCAGCCTCAATATTGTTCTGCTGGACACCCTCAACACGCCGCTTCTCGACCAGTCCCAGGCGCGCCGTCATATGCTTGAGTTCCTTAAGCAAATGCCGCGTGGGCAGCACATGGCCGTGTTCACGCTCACCGCTTCGCGCGTGCATATGATCCAGAACGTCACCGGCGATTCCGCTGCGCTGATCGCCGCGGTGGACAAACTGCTGATCAGCAAGTCCATGCTGCTCAAGGCGGACGAAGAAAGAGCAGAGGACTTGACCATCCTCAACAGCATTGCCGTCTTCGATGCGAAGAAGGCACAATCCATCGCCGATTTTTTCGGCACGGTTGAGAAAATCCAGACCGAGGAGCGCATCCAGATAACGCTGCATGCGCTTCAGTCGATTGCCCGCGCCGTGGCGGGTTACCCGGGACGCAAGAACCTGGTGTGGATCTCGGGCGGCTTCCCCATCTCCTTTGATCCCGGTGATCGGTACGGCGGTCGCTACTTCGGTGGGATCTCGTTCCCGGAAAATTTCACTTCCCTGGTCCGCGAGACCGCGAGCCTGCTCGCCTCGTCGCAGGTCGCCATTTATCCGGTGGACGCGCGCGGGCTGGTGACCTTCTCGCCGCCTGCGGATTTGCCCAGGGGCACGGCCCGCGCGGTTACGAGTATTAATGCAGACTCGAACCTGGACATCCTGGGGGTGATGAAGGAACTCGCCGATCTAAGCGGCGGCAAGGCCTTTTACAATGGCAACGATTTGAAGGCAGCCATCGCCCAAAGCATAAGCCTGGGCTCGTCGTATTACACCCTGGCCTATGCTCCTTCTCATCCCAAATGGGACGGCAGCTTCAAGAAGCTCAAAGTGGACGTGGCGCGCGCCAAGGTGAACCTTATGTACCGCCGCGGCTACTATGCGCTGTCCGACGATGCGGTCCCGGACAAGGCCGCACTGAAGGAGGACATCGTACTGTCGATGATGCCCATCAACGCGGAGTCCACCGCCATCCTGCTGAGTGCCACGGTCACGCCGAACCCAAGCGATGGCAAGGTGCATGTCCTCTACAGCGTTGGCCCCGGGCAGATTTCCAGCCGCGACTCGCAAGGCCACGCACGTGATCTGCAGATCGAGTTCGTGGTGGCGGGGTGGGATGACAAAGGCCACAATACCGGCGACGTCGCGCACATGGTGCGCATCGGTGCCGGCAGCCACGCGGCGGATGAGATCGAGCGCAACGGCCTTGCCAAGAAAGAGGAACTCGCGGTGAAACCCGGAACCACTCACCTGCGGATCGGCGTCATCGACCACAACACGGGGAAGATCGGGACACTGGATGTCCCGCTCGCGCCGGCAGCGCACGGCGGAGATTAAGCAGACGGGTGGCCAGCGCCGAGACCCGCCGCATTATCTGAAGTGGAGCACGAAAGTTGTCGGCTCGTCGCCCGGGTGCCCGTTACATAGGGGCGGAGTGTAGGTCCACTGCGCAATGATTTCCAGCGCCTTGGCGTGTAGTTCCTGATGGTCAGGTGAATCGACGATGGCGTCATGCACGCGGCCGTCTTTGCCGATCACGCCATGGATGGTGATGTCGGCGGGGGCTCCCGGTACGCCCGGTGGTGGCTGAGGGACGCTTTGCGCGAAGGCACGGCGGAACTCGCGGCAAGCTCTATTCTCCACCGCATTGTTGGAGACGTCCAAGGCGTGGGCTACGTCGTCCAGGGCAGATTCTTCATCGGTCATCGTCAGCAAGAGCGCGCCGCCGCGGTAATAGTCAATACGGCCGGCGTAGTAGGAGCCGGCAATCTGTTTGTATTCCGCGAGCTCGGTGCGCTCGTTCCCGACCTGGAGACGCAGCAGGGCGCCGTTCTGCGCGTCCACGCATGCCTCGTTCTGCTGGCGCTTCTCACCGAAGATGGTCTCAAAAACAATGCACTTCACGAGACGCCCATTCACCGTGCTGCTGTTGATAGCCCGGATCACGTCTTCATGGTCGAAAGCACCTGTAACGGTGGATACTTGAATCACTAATCGGATTGCAGTGGGTACCTTTTTCAAATCGCCGACCGTCATCACCGTCCCATCCGCGTGATGCGCAATCTCGGCATGGTAATCACCGAAATCGTAGGTACGCTTGTATCCGACCTGGGGCACGACCACGGCCACGACTTGCCCGCGCTGCTCAGCGGCGTCACCGAACCAACTGAAGTGAACGACGGCGCGGCGCGCGGTCGAAGGAGGAGGCTGGCCGACGGCTACTGCGCGCTCCAGCAGTCGAACCGCCTCCATGCGCAATTGCGGATCCTCTTGCGCGAACACCGGGCCAACCAGGGCGAGCACCATCAGCCAGCGCCAAAGACGCGTCATTTCGTTCCTCTCGCAGTCGACAGGATTGTAGAAGTTCGGGGTTGAAATGCAAGATGCATTCAGGCGCGTATTATCACGTCAAAGCGTGTGTCTGCCGGCCATAAAGTTTTCTCTGACATGCAAGAAAAAATTGAATTTTCGGCCATTCTGCGGTTCCCACATTGGGAACGCAGATGGGCTACCCGCCTGTTGCCAGCGTTAATCTATAGTTTGAGCTGCGGCGGAGGAGAGTCAAGCGATCTGGTCACTGATGCGCGTGATAGCGGGCCGATTTGGGAAACGTGTGTTGAGCACATCATTTCCCTTCAACTTTGCCGCGCTTGCAGGTTTAGCTCGAAACCTGACAGCTTTCAGTTTATGACTTGAAATCTGAAAAAGTTCGTAACGATTTGAGGTGTACCGGAAACAATGCTTTCCGCGCCCGGCCACTGAACAGGCTGGTGGTCCATATCTGCCGCAGTTAGCAGATGTGGGTCTGTGATTAATTCCTCGGGAATCCACAACAACTTTGGAGCGAGGCGATCTCGCCGGCCCGAGGTAACGCACCCACATCTGCCAAAACCGACCAGATGTTCGGCACCGGGCTATTCGTTCGACCGTCTGAGTTTTGCGTCCAATGAGAGTCGTCCGCTCCCCACGGCAATCAGGAAGAGCAGACCCAGGAACATGCAGAAGTCGGTTCGAGCTTCGTGCATGGTGCCCCAGAAACCCGCCTTCGCGAGCATGGGTATCTTCGTTGTCACAATGGCAACGGAGATGTTGATGAGCAGCGGGATTGCGGCCAGTCGGGTGAGCAGGCCGAAGATCAGCAGAAAACCGCAAACAATCTCAACCACGCCCACGAATGGAGCAAAGAAGTGAGGAGCCGGAATGCCAATCTTTTCAAAACGTCCGACACCCAGGGCAGCGGGAAAGAGGAACTTCTGGATGCCCTCGGAAAGAAAGACCCACCCAACCATGAGTCGTACCAGGCTCACAGCAGCAGGTGCGCTGGCGTCGAACAACCACTGTTTGAGTGACATCGATTCCCTCTGCGGCAGCACAGTTCAATTACGAAGGTCCCGGCGTCCAGTTGAGAACAGCGCTGAATTCAGCTTGGAACTCTCGTGTCCGCTCTTCCGATCGCTGCCCCACGTCCAATAAAGCCCGACATAAGCCACGGTGTGCGCCTCGCCCCGGACCGTGTGGCCGGCGGTGAACAGCAGGCTGAAGTTCTGATTGAAGTTGTAGTATCCGCCGAGGTTGGCGATCTGGGAGTTGCCGCTCGCCAACGAATCGCGTCCCGGATTAAACCACTCCGCACCCAGCGTCACTTTCTTGCTCAACTCACGCTGCACCTGCCATCCAAAGAAGGTATGGTCGCGCATTCCGGGAGCACGATTCACCACGTATCCCCCACCGCCGTAGCTCGTCCACGGACCCCAACTCTTTTGTATCCAAATGGGTAGTTTCGCCCATAATGTTCCGTTTCCAAGTCCCCGCGAGGCACTCCCGGAGGGTAGTTCCAGCATTGGAAACACCCCCACTTGGGGCCGCGCTCCTTTTTCATCAAAGAAACGGTACTTTGCCCCAACCTCAATGTCCCCGACTCCATAGCCGTTGCGACCGTCCGTTGGAACGGCGAACTGAAGCGGAGCGACAACGTGCAGTTGCAGATTGGGCGCCGCTCCCACGTTGAACTCGAATGCAGGAATTGCTACGCCATAGCCGTCGGGAGAGCGGTCGACCGTCGAAAACACATAGAACTCGTAATGTCGGAATGACACCGGTACTGGGTCATCGGTGAAGAATGGGGGACCGCAAAAGGCAAATGGCGCTGCACAACTCAGCGCAACACAAACCACCAGGGTTGAACGCACTGCGTGAAATAAAGACATGTGATCGAGCGTCGATAGCGGCGTTCGATATTATGGCAGGCCAAATGGCATTGGCAAGCCTCGTAACGGTTTACTAGTTCATAATATTTGCGCAATGCCCGCCGCTCTCTAACTAACCCGCCGCCCCACAGTCGCTTCCACCGGTCAGATCGCCGAAAATCTGGATTTTTCGTGTCGCGTAAGTCGAATGAATCAGGGATTTTGCAAATGCCTATCCCCAGGTCCCCGCGTCTAAAGCACTTACAGACCCGGGGGTACCCCCCTTGTCCGAGTACATTTCCATTTTCCGCCTGTTAACCAATTGCTAACCTTCCTGAATCGGGAACCCGCACCAATCCTCGCTTCGCGTATCCTGTAACTTCATTCTTCAAGGAGCCATTCATGAGTGTCTTGCAGGAACTGGAACCGAAAGCGATCTGGAATCATTTCGACGAAATCACGCAGATACCTCGGGCGAGCACGAAGGAGCAGCGCGCGCGCGAATGGGTCATCGGCATCGCCAAGCACAAAGGCCTGGAAGTCATCGAGGACAAGGTCGGAAACATCATCGTCCGCAAACCCGCGCACAAAGGCCGCGAGAGCGCGCCCACGGTCGTGCTGCAAGGCCATCTCGACATGGTTTGCGAGAAGAACGAGAACATCACGCACGACTTCGACATTGACCCGATTCGCGTCGTCCGCCGCGGCGATTGGCTTTATGCCGATGGGACCACGCTCGGCGCGGACAACGGAATTGGCGTTTCCTCAGCGCTCGCCGTCATGGAAAGCGACGACATCAAGCACGGACCGCTGGAGTTCGTCTTCACCATCGACGAGGAAACCGGACTGACGGGAGCTGCCGAGTTTTCCCCAGGAGTCCTCAAAGCCAAGTACTTCGTCAACCTCGACGGAGAAGAGAAGGGAACGCTGTGCATCGGCTGTTCGGGCGGAGTGAACACCACCGCGCGCCGGAAAGTCACGCTTCGCGCGGCAACCGCTAACACCGCATATAAGGTCAAGGTTTCCGGCCTGAAAGGCGGACATTCCGGAGTGGACATTCACCTCGGTCGCGGCAATGCCATTCGCGTTCTTGGAGAAATGGTCCAGCTCCTGGTCGAGAAGCTCTACGCCGAAGTAGCCGACCTGAAGGGTGGAAGCGCGCGCAACGTGATTCCGCGCGAGGCTTCGGCGGTTGTTCTGCTCGATTCCGCGCGCGAGAAGGAACTGAAGTCGATCATCTCTCAGTTCGAGGCGGAAACGCGCACGGATTTGGGCAGCTTCGATCCGGGAGTAGAGATTTCGGCCGAGAAGACCGATCGTCCCGCGCAAGTGCTCGATTCCAGCGATGCGCGCGCAGTTGTCTCTCTCCTGGTGGCGATTCCGCACGGAGTTTTAGCCATGAGCCCCGACGTCCCCGGACTGGTGCAGAACTCGACCAACCTCGCCACGGTTTCGGTGAATGGAGATCGGGTGGAGGTCGGTTCCAGCCAGCGCAGCGCGATCGAGAGCAGCAAACTGGCTGCGGCGCGCATGGTCGCCTCAGCCTGTCGTCTCGCCGGATTCGAAGTGGAACACGCGGGAAGTTATCCCGGATGGAAGCCGGAGCCGAACAGCGAGATCGTCCAGAAATGCAAGGAAGTATTCAAAGAGGTCTTCGGCACCGAGACTCGCCTGGTCGCCATGCACGCGGGACTGGAATGCGGCGTGATCGGCGAGAAGTATCCGGGAATGCAGTTGATCTCCTTCGGCCCGCAGATCGAAAGCCCGCACAGCCCCAACGAGCGCGTGGAGATTGCCTCGGTCGGGGAGTTCTGGAAGTACTTGAAGGCGGTGTTGGAAAAGCTCTAGTTGCCCCAGAGCGGCGGTCCGTCAGACCTGTTAAAGTTTTAGCGGAACCTTGCAGGCGGACCGCGAAATGAAGGAAGAAATCCAGGCCAAACAAAGAGCTCTCGAAGCACGGCTCCGCGAGTGTGGACGGCTGCTGGTCGCGTACTCGGGCGGAATCGACTCCGCCTATCTCGCCTATGTCGCGCACCGGGTCCTGGGAAACGACATGCTGGCCGTGCTTGCGGATTCGCCCTCGCTGGCGCGCAGCCAGTATGCGGATGCGCTGGCGTTTGCGGAGGAGCACGCGATTCCCCGGCGCGTGATCGAGACGGCCGAGTTGGAGAATCCCAATTACGCCCGCAACTCCGCGGACCGCTGCTTCCACTGCAAGGACGAGCTCTTCACCGTTCTCGAGCGCTTGCGCGCGGATGAGGGATTTGCCGCGGTAGCGTACGGAATGAATCTGGATGACCGCGGCGATTTCCGTCCCGGTCAGCGCGCCGCCAGTGAGCACGGAGTGGTTGCGCCGCTGCTCGATGCCAAGCTGAGCAAAGCGGAAATCCGCGAGCTGGCGCGGGAAGCCGGTCTGCGGGTATGGGACAAGCCCGCGTCGGCGTGCCTGTCTTCACGGATCGAATACGGACGTCCGGTGACGCGCGAAGCACTCAGCGCCGTCGAACGCGCTGAAGAGCTGCTGCGTGAGTTGGGCTTCCGCATCTTCCGCGTTCGCCATCATGGCGAGATTGCGCGCATCGAGATCGCGCGCGAGGAGATGGCTGCGCTGTTCGCCGACGGCGTGCTCGATCGCATCACCGGTGAGTTCAAGGCACTGGGATTCAAGTTCGTCACCGTCGACCTGGAAGGCTACCGCTCGGGCTCGATGAATCCGGTGCTACCGGTCAGCCAGTTGATTGCCGCGGGAGGGAAGTAGATGCGGATCGCGTACCTGGATTGCTTCTCCGGGATCAGCGGCGACATGATGCTGGGCGCGCTGGTGCACGCCGGCGTAAACCCGGAACTCTTCCGGCGCACCATCGACGCGCTGGGCGTGGATGCACGCATCGAGGTTCGCGCGGTGAATCGCAGCGGAATCAGTTCGACCAAAGTGGACGTGATCGCTGCCGAATCCGGCGCGGACGACCAGCATGTCGTGCTGGAGCAGGCGCACAGCCACGAACAAGAACATCACCACGACCACGGACATCATCACGATCACGAGCATGGCGAGCATTCCCATCCACCTCACGGGCGGTCGTTGCAGGAGATTGAGGCACTGATCTGCGCCGCGCGCATTGAGTCCAGCGTTCGCGATCTCGCCTTGCGCGCGTTTCGGTTGCTTGGTGAAGCCGAAGCCAAGATCCACAACATCCCGCTGGAGAAGATCCACTTTCACGAAGTGGGCGCGGTGGATGCCATCGTGGACATTACCTGCGCGGCGGCGGGCTGCGTTTCGCTCGGCGTGGACCGCTGGCTGTGTTCGCCGGTCAACGTGGGCGGAGGAACGGTGAAGTGCGGGCACGGCGTTTTTCCCGTGCCCGCGCCGGCCACCGCGGAGCTGCTGAAGGGCGCGCGCGTGTACAACTCAGGCATCGACGCGGAGCTGGTGACGCCCACGGGTGCGGCGATTTTGCGTGCGCTCAACGTGGAGTACACGGTCCTGCCGGAGTTGACGGTCGAGCATATCGGCTACGGCGCAGGCAGCCGCGACCCGAAGGAGACCGCCAACGTGGTGCGCATCACGATTGGCGAAGCGGTGGCGCCATCCGAAGATGCGGATCTGGTTACCGTGATCGAGACGGCGGTGGACGACCTGACGCCGCAGATCATCAGCTACGTAATCGAGCAGGCGATGGCGGCGGGCGCACTGGACGTGATGTCGGCGCCGGTGCAGATGAAGAAGAACCGGCCCGGCCATTTGATCACTGCCTTATGCCGTCCCGAGGACGCGGAGCGGATCAGCAGCCTGTTGCTGCGTGAAACCACCACGCTTGGGGTGCGCATGCGGCAGGAGCGCCGCCGCGTCCTGCAGCGCAGCTTCGAGACGGTGACTACGCAATGGGGCGATGTCCGCGTGAAGCTTGGGTACTTGAACGGCGAACTCGCCAACTGCGCGCCGGAGTTCGAAGATTGCCGCCGCATCGCGCAGGAACACGGCGTACCGCTGAAGACCGTGATGCAGGAAGCGCTTCGCCGGTGCGGCGCAGCGCAAGGCCACTCCGCAAGATAAACATGGACCGAGACGCCGTACTCCAGTTGCTGGAAGATGTCCGACGGGAACGACTCTCGCCGGAAGCGGCGATGGAGCGCCTGAAGACGTTGCCATTCGAGGATGCCGGGATCGCCAAGATCGATCATCACCGCACGCTTCGGCTCGGCCTTCCTGAAGTGATTTACGCAGCGGGGAAGACACCGGCTGACACCGCGGAGATCTTTTCGCGGATGGCGGCGCACGGTGGCAACGTCCTGGCCACGCGCGCGACCGCCGAACACGCCGCCGCGGTCCAGGCGCGGGTGCCGAACGCCACGTATCGGGAACGCGCGCGGACGATCTCGCTGGTACAAAACACTACGGAGCGGGGTAAGGGAGTGATCGCGGTGCTGTGCGCGGGCACCAGCGATCTTGCAGTCGCGGAAGAAGCCGCCGAAACCGCCGGCGTGATGGGCAATCGCGTGGAGCTGGTATCGGACGTCGGGGTGGCGGGCCTGCATCGTCTGCTGGCGCACCAGGACATCCTCACTTCGGCGCGCGTGTTCATCGTCTGCGCCGGGATGGAGGGCGCGCTCCCCAGCGTGGTGGCCGGATTAGTGGCAGCGCCGGTGATCGCGGTTCCGACCAGCGTCGGCTATGGCGTATCGTTTCAGGGAGTGACAGCGCTGCTGGCGATGATGAACTCGTGCGCGCCGAACGTGACCGTGGTGAACATCGACAATGGATTCGGTGCGGCCTACGTCGCGTCCATGATCAACCGAATGTAGTTCCCGGCGACAAAGGAAAAAGCCCCGCATTTCGGCGCGGGGCTTTGGTTCGTTCGCGTAAGGCTCAGAACGCGAATTGCACTTGCATGGTGACGCGACGGTTCGCCGCCTGTCCGCCACCGCCGAATCCACCACCGGCCAGCGAGTTGGAAGTGCCAAACAGCGGGGAATTCATGTTGCCGACCGGAACCGACGGGTTCACGTGGTTCAACAGGTTGTTGGCATTCAGGCTGAACGTCAAGTTGTAGCGCTTGCCGGTTCCGCCGGCACCGCCCATCGGTCCACCACCGCCCATGCGCACCATCCCGCCACCCGGCCTGCCGCCGCCGCCACCACCCGGACCGTGATCGCCTCCGCCGCCTGGACCATGATCGCCGCCGCCTCCGCGATTGCCACGGTTGGCTTCTGCGGTGAGGGACGGACCAAAGCCGATGGTCTTGCTCACGCGGAGGTTGATGCTGAACTGTCCGTGACCCGTCCCATAGTTCACCGGCACCAGCCGGTGGCCGGCGACAGGCGTGGTGTCGAACGCGCCCCACTGGCTCGCCACCACGCAGCCAGGTGCGTAGGGCGGTGGCGTGGTGCAGATGTTCGACAAGTCTGTAGCAAGCGTCGGGCGATCGTTGAAGAAGGAGTCGCCGTTCAAGTCACGGCCGACCGTGAAGTTAAACGGCATGCCGGAACTGACGGTGATGAACGGATTAAATCGAACGCCAAAAGGCGCCGAGATATTGCCGCCGATGAAGAAGCGCTGCCGCACATCGAAGGCGGTGCGTCCGTACTCATTCGCCAGGCTGTACTGATTCACTGGGGAACTGTTGGCACCGGAAGAATTCCCGCTCGCCCAGCTGAGCACGTAGAAGGAGTTCAGGCTGACCCGGGTGCCGATGCGAATGTTCGCGTTGGTGATGATCTGGTCCTGTTTGAAAACGCCCTCGGAAGCGAATTCATAAACGTTGTCTTTGCCGCCCAGCGGACGAGTGCCGGAACCGGGGACGGTATAGGTACCGGGCAGAGGCGCATTGATGTTGTGCGTCAGCAACTGGTGCACGCCGCGCGAGTGCAGATAAGTGACGGCGATGGTTGCTGTCTTGGTCAACTGGTGCTCCAGTGTTCCCGCCATCTGGATCACGTACGGCGCGTGCAGGTTGGGGCTGACCTGGTAAATGGTCGGAGAACTCAGCGCCCCGGTCAGCGTGTTCGGCGCCGGCACGTTGGGATAGAAATCGGGATTGGTGACGATGTATTGCTGCTGCGTTACGCCATTCAGGCGCTGCGCTGTCATGACCAGGCCTTCACTGAAGCGATCGTAGAAAATGCCGGTGCCGAGTCTGAGCACCGTCTTGGCCGGCCCGTTCTTCACCCTGCCCAGTCCCCAGGCGAACCCGATGCGGGGCGCGAGATTAAAGCGGTTGGCGATATTGTTCTGCGTCTCAAAGCGCAAGCCGGTGGTCAGTGTGATGTTGGGACGCACGGTCCACGTGTCTTCGGCGAAGACGCCCGCATCTTCCTGACTGACGGAGACCAGCGGCTGGCCGGAGGTGATGCGGAACTGGCTCGCTCCCCCTCCCGCAGCACGGATTTGCGCGGCCGTGAGCCCCTGTGCCAAGCCCTGTTGAGTAATCTGGTACGCAGTCAGCGAATCGAAGTTGAACGAGCCGTTGTATCCGGAGGTGGAGTCGTTGGCGTCTCGCACAGCCCGGAAGCGTCCGCCCACGGTGATCAGGTGCTTGCCACGCGTCATGCGCAGGTAGTTCTGCAGCTCGTAGCGGTCAGTGTGGTCCTGGGAAACGCCGTTGGTATTGCCGCCGGCGTTAAACGCACCGGGGACCGAAATGTAAGCCGCAGAACTGATCGCTGAGCTGGAGTTGCGGTTACGCGAGTATTGAAAGCGCGTGTCAAACAGCATTGTGTCGCTCAGGATCTGGTTGTCGCTGATCTGGAGCTGATGATTTGTGCTGTCCGAATTCATGCCGAGGGTGGGAAGGGTAAAGGTGCTGATCCCGCCGTTCTGGCTTTCATTGCGGTTGAATTCGTAGCGCACGGTGAGCGCGTTTCTCTTGGTCAGCTGGTAATCGATGCGAGGACCGATTTCCATGCGCGTTACCGGGTTGGGTACGGCGGTGCTGAACGGGACCTGGTTGAAGTTGTTGTCCAGCACGACGGCATTAATGATGGACGTCTCGTCCTGCTTGCGGCGCTGGACGCTGAAGAAGAAGGACGCCTTCTTGCTCAGCGGGCCGCCGACGTTGGCGTTGTACATCTCCGACTGGTACCCGGGCTGGTCGCCGTGGTTGAACGGATTGCGCGCGTTGAAGATCTGGTTATTGAAGTTGAACATCGCCTGACCGTGGAACTTGTCGGTGCCGGGCTTGGTGAAGATCTCGATGCGGCCGTAACCGATGTGGTCGTACTCGGCGGAGAACGGGTTGGTGTTGATACGGACTTCGCGGATCGCCGACTTGGGCGGAAGCTGCCCGTTGGTGAAGCCGTCGATATAAATCTGCCCGCCGTTCGGGCCCGCGGAAGGGCCTGCCAGCGCTTGGAGGTCGGCGGCGAGGTCGTCCGGGTCGTCGGACAGGGCATCCAGGTCCTTACCTTTAAGGACGATAGCGCTCGCGTTGTTGGAAGGCGCGACGTCCACCTGCGTGGTCTGGTCCTGCACATCCACCTGCTCGGACTTCACGGCGATGTCGAGAGCGATGTCGAGCTGCTGCGCATGTCCGGCCTCGATGGCGAGGTCCTGGGTTTCATATTTCGCGAAACCCTTGGAGACAACGCTAACAGCATATTTTCCCGGCGCGAGCCCCTTGATTTCGTAATTGCCCTGCTTGCTGGTAGCCGCGGTAACGACCTGGCCGCCGGCCGACTTCGCGGTGACTGTCGCGTCGGTGACGACGGCGCCGGAAGGGTCCGTAACTTGTCCTTTAATTGTACCGGTTGATTGCGCGAGCAGGGAAGTGCTCACCAAGAGTAAGAACATCAAAACTGCAATTGTGCGACTTGCCGATTCCATAACTTCTCCCGAACTTTGTGACAGGCCCGGTAGCGCTTACTGCGCGTCGCCCGCGCCACCGGTACCGATATTCCACGGCGACAGGATGGTGGACGCATTGGGCGCGGTAAGAATTGGCTCCACGCCCGCGAGCAGCGTAACGGCCGAGACGTCAGTCCCATTTCCTTGCGTGGTGACGATCATCAGCGCGTCACCCTTCTGAAGTTCCGACAGCGCGAGTTGCGGCATGCGAGCCAGCATCTGCGACAGGTCGGCATTGCGCATGCCGCCGCCTCCGCCGGGTCCTCCCGGGCCGCCTTGCCGCAGACCACCGGCTTGTCCCGCGCCTGGTGCCGGCGCACCCTGTGGACGCTGTCCCGCCGGTTGGCCGTTGCCGCCCGGCACCCCCGGGAGTTCTCCGCCACGGAGACGGAACGCGAGTGCCTGCGCGACCATCTGCGGCAGCTTGTGCATTTGGGACTCAGGCGTGATCTTCACTACGACGGGCTTTTTCGTAGCCAGGTCCATGACGGTCATCGTTTGGTTTGCGACATCAATGGACGAGATCGTTCCCGCCACGTTGCGGAAAGTTCCAAAGACAATCTCTTCCGCGGTGAGCGAGGTGCCGTCGGTGCTGCGGGTGCCGCGCGCGCGAAGCTGGTCGCCGGTTTTGACTTCCGACAAAGAACTGAGCTTTGCGTCGTCAAACTTCACCGACTCTTGGGAATACTGGCGCACGATAGTGTCTTTGCCGGCGTGCACGGCAACGCTCTGCGCGGTCACGCCGGTGGTCGCAAGCGTGATCGTTCCCGTGGCAGCATCGACCGTCTTCACCGGGCCGCCCACGCCACGGCGCTGCCAATCTTCTTTTTCTTTTTGCTGTTTGGCGGCGACGTCGGTCTGCTTCATCACGACGACCGTGTTCGCGGCGATGGTCTTGCCATCTTCGGAACCTTTACCGCGCGCAAGAATGCGGTCGCCGGTCTGAACTTCGGAAAGCTGGATCGGTGTCGCGGTCTTGAGGTCGGTCTGCCCGGGCGCGGTGCGCAAAATGCGGGCGCCCTCGGAAACGTGAATTGTGACGTCAGCGCCGGCGTCGGTCTTGAGCGAGATGACGTTGCCCTGGATTGTTTTGACGGCGCCGACCGCGCGCGCGGCGGGCGCGTCCTGCGCCATCGCAGCGCCGGAAAGTCCAAGAATCAGAGCATATAAGAAGACGAGTTTTCGTGAGGCAACCATGGTCAAGTTAGGCGGCTCACTGTTCGACGGAACTAAGCCATGGGGGTGAGCGGCTACTCCTTATAGAATTACTTGAAATGAGGGTGACGTGCGACAGGAAAGCGTCTATTTAACAAGAATTTACGCGGGTTTACAGAGTGTTTACGGCTTCCCGTAGGGGCGGAACTTTCCAGCTTTGGCAGGGTTTACTTCTACAGCGCAGATTCGCCGGAAAACGAATGTAGCCGGCCGGGTGAATCGGCAGGTTGTTCCGGGCGGATGGAGGATTGGGGCAATGAAAACAAAACGCATACTGATAGCTACCGCGGTGGTGTTACTTCTGTCGCTGGGCGTGATTGCATGCAGCCGGGCCAAGACCGACGCGCAGATCATCGGCGAGGTCGTCACCCGCATTCATGCCGACCCACAAGTTTCGAATAAACAGATTTACGTCGTCGCCAGCAATGGCGTGGTGACACTCACCGGTTCCGCGGCCACCGATGCGGAGCGCGCCTTGGTCGCCAATGACGCGGCACAGGTCGAAGGCGTCAAGACGGTGGTGAACAATCTTCTCGTCGCCGGCGTACCTGTCGCCATTCCGCAACCGGCGGAGGTACAGGCAACGCAGCCCACTCCGGTGGCGAAAGCGGCGCCGGCTCGCGCGCGCAAGCCCGCCGCCTACCGCGAGCGGCAGGTCGCGAAAGACGCCTACATCCCGCCGGTACTCGGGTCGTCGCCCAGCTACAGCGCTCCTGCGCCATCCATGACCACGGCTCCGACTCCGGTGGCGAGTATTCCCACGCCCCCGCCGGCGCCGACGCCGGTTACGATTGAACCGGGGACGGTCCTGTCCGTTCGCATGATCGATTCGATCAACTCGGAGAAGAACCACCAGGGCGACATGTTCCACGGCACGCTGGATTCGCCCGTGACGGTAAATGACATGGTCGTGATTCCGGAAGGCGCCGACGTGACCGGCCGCTTGGTGGAAGTGAAGGACGCCGGCCACTTTGCCGGAAAGCCTGCACTCGCACTCGAGCTCACGAATCTGTCGGTAAACGGCCGCAAGTACACCATTCGCACCGACCAGTACCACCAGGCAGGCAATTCGCGCGGCGCGAGTACGGCGAAGACGGTCGGCACCGGCGCGGGGATCGGCGCCGTTATCGGCGCCATCGCGGGTGGCGGCAAGGGTGCAGCCATCGGAGCGGCAGCGGGCGCGGGCATGGGCGGCGGCGTCCAGGCAACCCGCAAGGCCGAGCAGGTGAACATTGCGTCCGAGGCACTGATCAGCTTCCGGTTGGAGAACTCGTTGACGATGATGCCGGTTCCGGCATCGCAGCAGCAACGCCGGCGGGTGGATGACAGTTCCTACTCGGCGCCGCCACCGCCGCAGGACAATCGGAACTACACCGATTACTCTTCCGACCGGAACAGCAACAGCAACACCAGCAACACCAGCAGCAACAGCAGCAACAACAGCAACGATCGGCCGGTGCTGAAGCGTCGCCCACCCAGCACTCCCGACCAGCAGGACTAACTTCCGAAGAGATTCGGATTCAGCAGCGCGTGCGGACTCCCGGTCCGCACGCGTTTTGTTCTTGGGCCGCTTGCTACACTGATGACGAAATGTCTTCCATCGTCATGTACGGCAAGCCGGTAGCGGAGCAGATCACTGCCCGGCTACTCTCGGAAGTTCCGCGATTCGTGGAGCGGCAGAAGGTGGTGCCCACCCTGGCCATTGTCCAGGTCGGCCGCAATCCCGCTTCCGATCGCTACATCGCCAAGAAGGTGGAAGCCTGCACCAGGCTCGGTATGGCCGCCGAGCATCTGTCGTTCGACGAAACGATTTCCGCCGATTCCCTGAAGGAAGAGGTGGACCGCGCCGGCCGCTCGCCGAAGTATCACGGCATCCTGGTCCAGTTGCCGCTTCCCGACCCTATCGAAAAACCGGAGACAAGCACCAACAAGTTCGACATCTTCGACGTGATCCCCGCCGGGAAGGATGTCGATGGCGTCGGGCGCGACGCGGCGACGGACCTTTATCGAGCGCGCCAGTCGCGCATGAAGTTTCTGGCCTGTACCGCGCTGGCCGTGCGCCGCATGATGGCCTACTACCACGTGACGACGGAAGGGAAGCGCGCCGTCGTGATCGGCCGCAACGACATCACCGCCAAGCCCATCCTGCACATGCTGGGCGGCCGCATGTGCAACGCGGCGGCGATCTGGTCGCACAAGTACGTGCCCCAGGCCGTGCAGGATGAATTGATCCGCGAAGCCGACATCCTGGTCAGTTCGGTGGGCAGTATGCATTTCAAAATCACTCGCGACATGGTGAAGCCCGGCGTCGTGGTCTTCGACATTGCCACTCGCGTGGAAGGCAAGAAGCTGAAGGGCGACGTGGATTTCGAGGGCGTATCGGCGGTCGCGTCGCTGATCACCCCGGTCCCCGGAGGCGTGGGCCCGGTCACCGTGGCGGCGCTCACCGAAAATCTTTTTCGCGCCGCCCAGTTCACTTGCGGCATCGGTACAGAGGGCTACACATTCTGATTTGGGTCCCCTACACATTGGGTGCCCCACACATCGCGCGTGAACGCGAGTCTGCTCTTTGCCGGGTGCCTGCGCGCGATGTGTGGGAATAGAGGTGAGGATGGCATTGCCCTCGGGGCAGCCGCTGCTGCCCGACCAGACCAGCCTTGAACAACAGAACCGGGACCTCGGTTTCGGCAGCGTAATGTCGCGCCAGCGGCAACTTCGCCTGCTGAACCGCGATGGCTCGTTTAACGTCTTTCGACAGCAGCCGAAGTGGTGGCGCCGCCTGGCCAGCTACCATTTCCTGCTCAACATGACGTGGCCGCGTTTCTTTGCGGTCGTGTTCGCCAGCTTCGTTGCCATCAACACGGTGTTTGCCACTGCCTATTACTTGTGTGGACCGGGGGCGGTGCAAGGCGACGTGGGCGTGCCCTACGCCTTCCTGCGCTGCTTTTTCTTCAGCGTGGACACTTTCGCCACCATCGGTTACGGAAACCTGGCGCCGTCGGGCGTGGTGGCGCACGTCCTGGTTTCGATCGAGTCGCTCTTTGGACTGATGACGTTCGCCATCGCCACCGGCCTGGTTTTCGCCAAGTTCGCGCGGCCTGTGGCCAACATCATCTATTCCAAACACGCGATTATTGCGCCCTACCGCGGGATTATGGGCTTCGAATTTCGCATCATCAACGGCAGCCACAACCAGCTTATCGATGTCGAGGCCCGGGTGGTGCTTACCCGCTTCGAGGACAACGCCGGCTCTCCCCAGCGCAAGTATTACCAGCTAACCCTGGAGCGCGATCGCGTCTCATTTTTTCCGGCGGCGTGGACGGTAGTGCACCCCATCGACAACGCGAGCCCGCTGTACGGTTGGACGCATGAGGAACTGGCCGGAAGCGGCGCCGAATTCCTCATCCTGCTCACCGCCACCGACGAAACGTTTTCGCAGACCGTGCAGAGCCGCTCGTCGTACACCTCGGAGGAGGTCGTGTGGGGCGTGCGCTTTGCAAGTCTGTTCCAGGATGTTGACCGCGTCCTTACCGTCGACATGCAGCGCTTCGATGCCTTGGAGCCGGCAAGCTAGGAAAGCTGGGTGCCCCGGTCTAGCCTGGTTTTGGATAGGCCGGGGATTTGCTCAGTTTCTTCCAGAATTCCCGCTCATCCAGCGTGTACTTGAAGGCTTTGCGCCCGTCGATAAAAACAACGGGGACTTCTTCGTTGTACAGGCGCTGGAGTTCGGGGTCGCCGTCGATATCGATCTCGCGCCAGCGAAAAAGGCCTTTCGCTGCCAGGCGCGCCAGCTTTTTCTTCACCTCATCGCAGAGGTGGCACTGCTTGCGCGAGTAGACGATCACGTCGTGCACGATGCTTACTGTACAATGCCGCACACATTTCAAGTGATATCGGGAGTTCCCATGAGCAGGATGGTATGGATGCTGTTGCTGCTGGCGCCGGTGGCGATGGCACAGCAGGATTTCAGCAAGGTTGAAATCAAGGTCACCAAGGTGGCCGGCACGGTTTACATGCTGCAAGGCGCAGGCGGCAATATCGGCGCGTCCGTGGGCGAAGATGGCATCGTGATCGTGGACGACCAGTACGCCCCGCTGGCCGACAAGATCCAGGCCGCCCTGAAGGGCATTACCGACAAGCCGGTGCGCTTCGTCATCAACACGCATTGGCATGGCGACCATACCGGCGGCAACGCTTACTTTTCGAAGCAGGGCACGATCATCGCGCAGGAAAACGTGCGCGAACGCCTGAAAAATGGCGGCAAAGTGCTGGGCAACGATGTCAAACCGGCCGCCAACGAAGTTCTGCCCATCATCACGTTCAACGATCGCGCCTCCGTGCACCTGAATGGCGAAGACATCCGCGCCATACACTTTCCGCACGGCCATACCGACGGCGACAGCGTCATCTTCTTTACGCAGTCCAATGTCGTGCACATGGGCGACGACTTCGTCACCTACGGCTTTCCCTTTATCGACCTGGAGAGCGGCGGCAGCGTTCGCGGCATGATCGCTGCGTGCGAGAAGGTGCTGGCCACCGTCGCGCCCGATGTGAAGGTAATTCCCGGACATGGTGGGTTAAGTACTGTTGCCGATCTGAAGCCCTTCCTTGCCATGCTGAAGGATGCGACCGCGCGCGTGGAAAACGGAATCAAGCAAGGCAAAACCGCCGATCAGCTCAAGCAGGGAAAAATCCTGGCGGGATACGAGCAGTTTGGCGGCCCGGACAAGTTCATCAAGACCGATCAGTTCGTCGAAACGCTATACAACGACCTGACCGGCAAGAAAACCGGCGAGTTGCTGAAGCACAACTAGGGCAGGAAAGAACCAGACTTGTAGCCCGGCGGCCCTCCGCCGGGTTTATTTTTTACCGAGGCAGCAAAACTCTTCGCGGCAATCACCGCCTCGTCAATTTCGCGCCTGTATTCCTTCGCCAGCTGCCGCTTCCAGCCGGTTGTCCACCAGCCGTGTTTTTCCAGGTACCGTTCCACATGCGAGATCGGGTCCATGGCAGAGTCAAAGGTCCGGCATTCGATGAGCGACGGTCCGCGCCCGCCGCGCGCGCGGTTGATCGCCTCGCGTGCCACCCGATAGACGGCGATCGCGTCGTTGCCGTCCACCGCAATGCCGGGTATTCCGTACGCTTCCGCCTTCACCGTAATGTCGATCTGAGCTTTGGACGACTCCGCGTCCACCCCAATTCCGCTTTCGACCACGACGATCATGGGTAACCCGTGGACCGCCGTGAAATTCAGCGCTTCGTGCGACGACCCAAAGTTGAGTGAGCTCATGTCGGTAACCGCCACCACCACGTTGTGCCCTTTTTGCAGTTTGTAGGCAAGCGCAACCCCCGCCGCTAAACCGAGCTGTGAGGATGCCGCAGCTTCTGCGGGGACCACATGCAGGGACACCTGTTCCGGTTGCGGGGAAGAAGTTGGGTTGCGTTCCGCACCGGCTTTGCGCGCAAAGATTTGCGCAAATACTTGGGCCAGCGGGGTGCCGATGGCAAAATGAATTGCGATGCCGTCACGCGGTGGCGCCACCGCATCTTCGGGCAGCAGGTCGATGGTCGCTCCGGCGATGGCGGCTTCCTTCTCATGCGCGACTCTACTGTCGCCGGTATGTCCATCACGGTGGAGAATCAATTGCGCGCGCTCCCCGGCCATCCGGCACTTCAGCATCCGGGCGTAGAGTCGCTTCAGGATGTCGCCATCCACCGTGACCTTCATCCCGGCACGTGGTTGCGGAGAGGAAGTTTTTGGGCCGTGATTGGCGGTCGATCGCTTCGCTACGCTGTTCTTGATACGGTTAACCATCAAGCTGTCCTTGAAACACATCATTGTATCCTCGCGCGAACGCTCACCCTGCGGCACAGGACGGGAGTTTTTCAACATGACTGTGGATAGGTCTGTGAAAAAGGGAGGCGCTTCTCTCAGAAAACGAGAATTGGCGCACCCTTGTACACTTTGCACCAATTCCGCTGCGCAGTTTGGAAACGATTTTGCGGCGGAAAATCAGGGGCATTTGTTACGCTTTGCGAGTGAAAATCCGGCTCGACAAATTGCTGGTGGAGCGCGGTCTGGCGAAATCGCGCGAGCGTGCGCAGGCCCTGGTCCTCGCCGGCAAAGTGCTTGTTAACGAACAGAAAATCGATAAAGCTGGAGCTAACGTTGAACAAGAGGCGGCGATCCGGTTGCTGGGCGCGGACTTGCGTTACGTCAGCCGCGGAGGGCTCAAGCTGGAGCACGCGCTCGAGCATTGGCGGATCGACGTCGCCGGCCGAATCTGTATGGACGTCGGCGCCTCCACCGGCGGATTCACCGATTGCTTGCTGCAATCTGGCGCCGCTCGCGTGATCGCCGTCGATACCGGATACGGCCAGATTGACATGAAGCTCCGCCAGGATCCGCGCGTTCGCCTGCTGGAACGTACCAACGCCCGTTACCTCACGGCCGTCGACGTTGCCGAGCCGGTCACCTTTGTCGCCATGGACGTCTCATTTATTTCCGCGACGCTCGTCCTGCCGGCAGTGGTCGCGTCGGCGTTCGCCACTCCCTCTAGCGGCCAGGAAATAGTCATTTTAGTGAAGCCACAGTTCGAAGTCGGCCGCGAAGCGGTGGGCAAAGGCGGCATCGTCCGCGACGAGCATGCCCAGCAGGAGGCGGTGGAGAAGGTCAGGGCCACGCTTGCCGATCTGGGCTGGGCGGATTCCGACGTAAGTGATTCTCCGATCCTCGGCATGGAAGGGAATCGCGAATTTCTACTTTATGCCAAGCGCTGTATCCCAAACGCCTAGAGTCCGAAGCCCGAAGCCCGAAGCCTGGAGCCCGCTGTTACAATCATCCACTTCCATGAAAACGGTCGCGATCATCAGCAAGCCGGACAAGCCCGAGCTCCTGGAACTTGTTCCGGAAGTGCTCAAGTGGTTTGAGGAGCACGGCTATCAAACGGTGCTCGACGATGAGACCGCTTCTTACGCCCCGGGCAGTCCGTCGGTCGAACGCACCACGATTGGGGAACATGACCCGAAGTTCGTGCTGGTGCTGGGCGGCGACGGCACACTCCTGTCCGCGGCACGCGCGGTCGCGGCCGCCAAGATTCCCATCCTCGGCGTAAATCTTGGTTCGCTGGGATTCCTTACCGAGGTTCCGCTGTCCGAACTGTACGAAACCCTTGCCGCAGTGGATAACGACCGCTGTGCCGTCGAAAAGCGTTCCATGGTCCATTGCCGCCTGGTGCGCCACGACGAAACGGTCGTGGAATTCCACGCATTAAACGACGCGGTAATCAATAAGAGCGCTATTTCCCGCCTCGTGAGCTTCGATCTCTACCTCGATAACGTGTTCGTGTCGAATTACAAGGCGGACGGCGTGATCGTCTCCACGCCTACCGGCTCGACCGCCTATTCGCTGGCGGCGGGCGGCCCCATCCTGATGCCTTCGGTGGATGCGCTGGTCATCAGCCCGGTGTGCCCCCACTCGCTGACGCACCGCCCCCTGGTCGTGCGCGATACCGTCGAGATCACGATCGAGGTGCAAAGTGCGGGGGAGGAAGCTTTCCTTTCCATCGACGGGCAAGTCGGAGTTCCGCTGGAAGACAACGACAAGGTCCTGTGCCGGAAGTCGCCGTATTCATGTACGCTCCTGCGCATGCGCAAGACGTTCTTCGATGTGCTCCGAACCAAGCTGAAGCTGGGAATCCGGTAACCAAGGCAGCACGCGGCTGCCACGATCGGCTGGCTGCTTATGAAAACGATACTCGTGCTCGTAACGGTTGTGATCAGTCTTAGCGCTGTCGCCGAAAACAAGCCCGCCGCCGACCTGATCGTCACCAATGCCAAGCTGTACACGGTCGACAAAGCTCACCCGCGTGCCGAAGCCGTCGCCGTCATTGGGACGCGCATCGTTGCCGCCGGTCTTCAGCTCTGCGTGCATGCCATCGGCGACGCGGCGATCTCGCAGATACTCGATCTCTACGCGGAACTTGAGAAGGCACACGGCGCCGCCGACCGGCGCTGGCGCATCGAGCACTCGCAGCACGTTGCCCCCAAGGACTTCGACCGTTACGCGCAGCTTCACGTCATCGCGTCGGTGCAGCCTTATCATGCGATTGACGATGGCCGCTGGGCAAAGCGCCGCATCGGCCCCGAGCGTATCAAGACCACCTACGCTTTTCGCACCTTTCTCGACAAGGGCGTGCGCCTGGCGCTGGGTACGGACTGGACGGTCGCGCCCCTAAATCCGATGCTCACCCTCTACGCTGCCGTCACCCGCGCCACCCTTGACGGCAAGAACCCCAACGGCTGGGTGCCGGAGCAGAAACTCAAGCTGGCGGAGGCGATTGAGGCTTACACCATAGGCTCAGCCTTCGCCGAATTCCAGGAAAGCCAGAAGGGCTCGCTCACGCCCGGCAAGCTGGCTGACATGGTGATCGTCAGCGATGATTTGTTCGCGCTCGACCCGAAGCACATTCGTGCCGCGCAGGTGGACGCGACCATCGTCGGCGGGCGCGTAGTATGGAACCGCGAATGATCTGTTTGGTTTGTCATCCTGAGCGCAGCGAAGGATATATGCATTTCTCATTTAAGCGAGTTCGGGGGTGGCCCACCCTAGCCGGGTTTGCTAGGGTGGGGCATCGACGCACTGAGCACTCACAATGATCCTCCATGAACAATCCTTTAACGCCGGTCCGGTCGCGATCAACTACGTGTGCTCCGCCGAATCCGGCCCGCCACTGGTCCTGCTGCACGGAATCACCAACCGCTGGGAAATCTTTCTCTCGCTCATGCCATATTTTACCCAGCGCTGGCGCGTGTTCGCGCTCGACTTGCGCGGCCACGGAAAATCCGGACATGTCCCCGGAGGCTACGTAGGCGAGCAGATTTCCGCCGACGTAATCCGCTTCCTCGAACAAAAAGTGGGCGAGCCGGCCGTGCTCTACGGGCACTCACTCGGCGGCCTGATTACCACCTACATCGCGTCCCACCGTCCGGAACTGGTGCGCGCCATCGCCCTCGGCGACAGTCCTTTCTTTTTCGATAGCTTGACCAACAGCGTGTACCCCGAGATGTTTTCCAAGGTGCATGAATTGATGGTCCGCCGCCTGGAGCTGATGGAGTTCGTGCGCGCATTGCAAAGCATGACCGTGATGCATCCGGCGTATGGGCCGGTCCTGTTCAAGGACCTTCCTTTCAACGACGAGGTCTTCCTGACTTGGTGGGCGCGATCGCTCATGCTGATGGACCCCGAGGCGCTGCAAATGGCAATTGACGGGCGCCTGGGCGCAAGCTGGGACCCGGAGTATTTTCGGAAAATTTCCTGCCCGACCCTGATCATCCAGGCCGACCCGAAATTGGGAGGTCTGGTCACCGAACGCGACGTCCGGGAGTGCAAGGCCGCGGTTCCGCAAACCGTGCACATCATGCTGGAGAACGTCGGCCATTCCCTGCACATTCACCAGCCCGGTCCGGTACTGCGCGCACTGGGCAATTTCCTGGGGAGTTTGGGCTAGATCACTTCGTTCCGAATCATGTCGTCGAAGCTCTCGCGCTTGCGGACCAACCGCGCTTTCTTCTCGTCCACAAGCACCTCGGCGGCGCGCCCGCGCGTGTTGTAGTTCGACGAAATCGACATTCCATACGCGCCCGCGTCGAGGATGGCCAGCAGATCTCCGTCGCTGACGCAGGGAAGTTTGCGGTCGCGCGCGAAGAAATCGCCGGTCTCACAGATCGGCCCGACCACGTCGCAGGCTGCGGGCTTCGGGCTCCGTGCTTCGAGCGCCAGGACGGGCACTATCTCGTGATAGGCGCCGTAGAGCGCGGGCCGGATGAGGTCATTCATCGCCGCATCCACCACTACGAAGCGCTTGCCGTTGTTCCGCTTGTTGTAAAGCACCCGCGTGATCAGCGCTTCCGCCGGTCCGACAATCGAACGCCCCGGCTC
>Ga0097691_1000350_pt1 | contig 41790 bp, 33 predicted proteins | sample NGESurdeep072012_8_FD_72858 | JGI IMG/M metagenome (GOLD analysis project Ga0097691, IMG submission 72858) | Arctic peat soil microbial communities from Barrow, Alaska - NGEE Surface sample 210-1 deep-072012 | ecosystem: Environmental > Terrestrial > Soil > Wetlands > Peat ... | reverse complement strand
CTTGGGCTTCTTGGGCTTCTTGGGCTTCTTGGGCTTCTTGGGCTTCTTGGGCTTCTTGGGCTTCTTGGGCTTCTTGGGCTTCTTGGTTTTCTTCTCGGCTCGGAGTTTCTCGATGGCGGCGGCCACCTGATCCTCCCAAGGAAGCTTTTCATCCTTGGCCGGGTCATAGGGCGGCAGCTTGGGAATCTCCGCACCGAGCTTCTCCAGCAGGGCGCGGGCTTTGTTCAGTCCGTAGCGGTGGACATAAGGCTCACCATCGGCCCAAGCCCACGTGAAGGCTGCTAGGGCATGCTTTTTCGCCTGCTCGTAATCGCCGATGGCGAGCCACAGGTCAGCGAGGGCGCTGTGGGACAGTTGCCTTGCGCTCGCGAGTTGCTCGGCCTCGCGGCGTGCATCGGAGAGTTGCCCGAGGTGGAACTTAGCAAGGGCGAGTAGAGTCTCCGCCTGGGCATCTGTCGCTCCGACTTCGCGTGCCATGCGCACGGCGTCGTGGAGGCTCTCGGCGGCGAGCGCCCACTGGCCTTGGCCCAGCCGCCATGCCCCGCGCAGACCGTGGAGGTAGCGGATGGCAGGACGGTTCTTGCCTGCTTCGGCCGGTTGCTCGGCGTGGGCGAGGTGTTCCTCACTTAAATCTCCCTTCCAAAACCGAAACAGCGCGTAGCTATGCTCCGCCTCGCCGGGACGGTAGATTGCGCGGGGCCAATCGCGGCCCATTGGGTCGAGTAACTGCCACATGGCTTCGGCATTCGCCCATTGCCCAATGTTGACAAGCTGCCGAAAGCGGTCCAGCCGGGCGCGGAAGAGATGCCGCTCCACGTCCATTAGAACCGCAAGACCGAGAGCCAGGAGGAGGCAATATTCCTGTTTTGCCAGACGGTTCTGAGCAGAGAGCGTGATGGAAATGTTGTGCAGAACGGTTCTCACACCAGTCCAATCCCCGCTTCCTAAGTCGACCAAAAGGGAGGTGCCGCCGGCGGCGAGGGCTTCTTTCAGCTCGCCTGTGTTCTGCAAGGCAATGGCGGCGCCATTTATCAGATAGGAGCCAGCAGGTTCATCCACTCCATCCGGCAGCGTGGCCCAGCCGCGGGGGAAAAAAGGCCGCAGCAAAGACAAGACTTCCACGTCGGCCTCCAAGTTGAAAAGAAGAGCGCTGGACAAGTCGCCGCTGTAGGCGTCACAGGCCTGCTGGTGGCGACCCATCTTGAGCAGGGTGCGGACAATATGGAGGGCATCGCGGACATCTTCGAGCGTCTCCGCCTCTTTGTAGGGACTGTGGGCCTGCTGAGAGAAGTGATCCACCACACGCTGGCCGTAGCGGTCCTTTTCCTCCGGCTGTAGTCCTCCGGCGACGATGCCGCGAACGACGGGGTGCAAATCATACCGCTTGGTTTGACCATCGAACTGCAACAGGCGCCGGCGGTCCAGATCGTGAACGGTGTTTGACAACTCATCCGGAGCTGCGAGGAATTCCGGTGATTTGCGCCACGCCTTGACGGCTTGTTCGTATTCCTTTCGGCGCTGGAGGGCGGCTTGGTACCGCTGCTGCGCCTGCTCCTTTACGGCGTTGGGCATCTCTCCCCACCACGGCAAGCTCTCTGGATTTGGCGGTTGCTCTACTTCCACGGGCTCGGGGGGTAGGTGCGGATTGAGGGCACTGAGCGTGGGGTAATCCACTGCTTCGGACAGGAGCGCAAGGGTAGAGAGGAGCTCGCGGCCTTTCTCCGGAAGGGCGTCAAGGGCGGCTTTGAGGATGTGATTGCGTTTCTGGACAAGATCGAGGTTGGCGAGGTTGAGTTGGCCGCCGCCGGCTGGATCGACGGCCCAAGCGTCGAAATTCCCCTTATCGGGAGGATAGTCGTTGATGAGGCCCGCGAGGACGCCGGTAACGAGAGGGTGGCAATCGCAATTGCTCTTGAGGTAATTCCGAATCGCCTGCGAGTCGCCTTTGACACCGCAGGAGCGGAGGAGCTCTTCTGCGTCCGCCGGACGAAGGCCGGGGAGGGGGACGCGGAGAACGCCGGGGATGGGCTGGCTCGCCGGATTGAGTAGCACACGGGGAACGAGTCGAGAGGTGATGAGTAGTTTCGATGGGGCGATGGCAGCGAGAGCGCGGAGCAGGTCGTCGTCCTCGGGGCGGATCGCGGCGCAAGGCTCGCGGTCGGCGATCTGGTCGGTGGGCCTGTTAGCCTCCTCATCTGGAATCTGAGCGGCATCAAATCGATGGTAGGCCACGAGGACGCGTTCGATACCATCGAGGACGAGCAGCCAAGGGGAGGCTTGGAGATGGTGGAGGAGGATTTCGGCAAGTTCGGGGGTCTTCTTCTTGCGGAACTCTTCGAACGGCCGGCCGGTGAAGTAGGCGAGGGCGTGCGCGCAGAAATCGGCCATGATGGCGACCCGCTCGTAGAAGGAATACCAGAAGCGGCCCGCCCATTCCCCACGGACCTGGGTAGCGTGTTTAGTCGTTCACTCCCAGGTCAGCATGCTCTTCCCCGTACCACCGATGGCCTCGAACAAAAGAACGGGGTGTGGGTCGGCAGGCACGGCCCAGTCATTCAGAATGTCGAGCTGAGCCTGGCGACCAACGAACTCGTAGGACCCGATGTAGCGCGGCTCAGCATAGGCGTGGGGATGGGGTCGGGCTCGGGAGGCGTGGGTTTTGCAGTTGGAGCGGTGGTTTGTGACTGGACGGAGGGTGTGGCAGTTTCATCGAGATAACCGCGGAGACCAGCGACGGCTTGCCAGGCTTTTGGGATGAATTCCTCCAGACTGTCGAACGGGGCATAGACGCGATGCACTTGCGAATCCGGCCCCATCTGTTTTGCCCGCTCGCGAAACGCGTTCAGCTTCTTTTTCTTGGCGGCGTTGGGTTCAACGTCTGCTTCGAGCAGCGGGTGTTTGTCTCCCATGATGAAAAGCAGGATAGGGCGTCCGAGCCGCTGGGCCTCATTGAATTCGAGTTCTGTGATTGAGAGCTTGCCAGGATTGCGCTCCGGGCACGGCAGGGTCTGCCCATATTTGCGGCTGATAACTCCAATGTAGGCCGAAGCTTCCCGGACCATCCGGAGAGAGGATTCGATAACATCGACAACTTTCGCCGAGCTATTTTCCATTGCAATTTCATGCAGCCCCGAACTCGTGATCGCTTTGATTAGAACCGCCCGGTGTTCCTCCAAGTCCGTGAAGGTGCTGGAAACCATGACACCTGGAAACTGACGCGGCGTAGGATGTTTGTCGTTCTTCATAATGGTTCTAATTCGAAATTCCCATTTTGAATCCTGATTCAGGCAAGCGCCGACTTCAAGTGGTGTGCAAACACAAAGTTTAAGCGCGGATTTAAATCCAAAGGCTTTCCGGGGCGCAAAGCCCGGCGACGGCGAGAAGCAAGCGCCGTAGTCATCGAGGCCGTGCCGGTTCGGTCAGGCTCAATCTAATCCGGGGTCCCTCGGCTGCGCTCGGGATGACGGGAAAAAAGGGCGCAGAGCGCGGAGGCGGCACCCTCACCTACCGGCCGCCTCTCCCGTGAAACCTGCACCCTCACCCGCGCCGGGGGCGCGGCCTCTCCCGCAACGAAGCGGGCGAGGCGGGTAGCAAGTCGCGCGGAACGCTACATCCTAACCGGGGCGAGGTAAGGAAAAAGATCCGGGATTCTTCGCTTCGCTCTAGAATGACACAAGGAGGTTCTGACAGGGACGAAGTCCCGCATCCCGCGGCGGTGCCGATTTTCTTATCATCGGGTGCAGAGCCTGTCCTGAGCGAAGCCGAAGGGGGTCACCCCTGGCCGTGGCGACGGCAGCGCAGTATTAAGCCGTTGGCAGGGGCCGCGCCCGCCAACGGGCAGGGCTGAGCCCTGCACCCGGTATTAACGCCGCGCTCCGTTGTCGCGCGCGGTCTCTTCTATCGCGTGGTCGCGAAAAGATGCGCTGCGCAGATTTTCACGTCTTCTCACTGCGGGGGCAGGGGCCGCAGCCCCTGCCCAAGGAAGTGTGAAACCCGGGGAGGGTTTCGCATCTGCGGAGTGAATCGCGTCGAGCAGTCTCGGCGCGATAAATCCGCTATAATTTACGGTAACCGGGGCGGTGTCGCGGCCGTATGCATTAGAGTGCGGCATCTGCTTAAATATCAAAACTCATAATCACGAGTCCCAAGCGACACTAAATAAATGTCAATGATCAAAAGACATCGATGGTCGATCACGCTGGCGGTTTCCCTGGTTGCCTGTTTCCTTGTCCTCCAGGAGGTCGCCGTGCGCCGAGCGCAGGCGCTCTCGAACGACACCTACCAGGAGCTCGACACGTTCGCGAGCGTGCTCGCAATCGTGCAGAAAAACTACGTCGAACCGGTATCGACCAAACGGCTGATCGACGGCGCAATCAGCGGGATGCTGGCGTCGCTCGACCCGCATAGCGCCTACCTGACGCCCGACCTGTACCGCGACCTCGAAGTCGAGACGCGCGGCAGCTTCGGCGGACTCGGAATCGAAATAACCATCAAGAATGGCGCGCTCACCGTAGTTGCGCCGATCGAGGACACGCCGGCGTATCGCGCCGGACTCAAGGCCGGCGACCAGATCATCAAGATCGACGATGACTTCACCAAGGACATGTCGCTCACTGAGGCGGTCAAGCGGATGCGCGGGCCCAAGGGCACCAAGATCAAGATGACGCTTCATCGCAACAACGTGCCCGAGCTGTTTACGGTGACGCTCGCGCGCGACGTCATCAAGATTCAGTCGGTCAAGTCCAAGACGCTCGACGGCGGCTACGGCTACCTCCGCGTCACCACCTTCCAGGAGAACACGGGCGAGGGGGTCGAGAAGGCGATTGACGAGTTCGAAGCGAAAGACCACGGCAAGCTCAAGGGAATTGTGTTCGACCTGCGCGACAATCCAGGCGGATTGCTGAACCAGGCGGTAAAGGTTTCGGACGATTTTCTCGACGGCGGCCTGATCGTTTACACGCAGGGGCGCGAGGAAAATCAGCAGCAGAAATACTTCTCGCACAAGAAGAAGGGTTTCGCCGACTATCCGATGGTGGTGCTGGTCAACGGCGGCAGCGCCAGCGCCAGCGAAATCGTCGCCGGCGCCTTGCAGGATCAGAAGCGCGCCGTGATTCTCGGCACCCAGACTTTCGGCAAAGGCTCGGTGCAAACGATTCTGCCGCTCGACGATCATTCGGCGCTGCGCCTGACCACGGCGCGCTACTACACTCCCACCGGCCGCTCGATCCAGGCGGTGGGAATCACGCCCGACGTCGATGTCGAGCCGCCCAAGGAAACGATCGCATCGCTAACGCAGCATGGCGCCGAGTTCGACGAAAACCCGGAAATCCACGAGTCTGATTTGCCCCATCATTTCCAGAACGGGCAGAAGAAGAATGACAAGAATCCGGCGACCAACGAAAGCGCGGCTCCTGCGCCCGGGACCGGAAAGGGCGACAAGGGGCCAGGCGCCAAGGGCGCCAAGGCCAAAGAGCAAAAGGACGTGCAGCTCGATCGCGCGATCAGCATCCTCAAGCACTGGGACACGTTCAAGCTCCAGCTCGCCAAGGGCGAGTCGCAGCCGGCGGTATCCACCGCCGCGGGCGACAGCGCCAAGTCCAAGGGCGACTAGACGACGAGGGCTTTGCGTAACCGGTCCGGGCTTCTGTTTCCTCGCCCTTTCACTGCGCTGCCGTCGCAACGGCTTTTTCAGGGACTTTCCACTACCGTTGCCCCATTTCGCCTGCGCGCCCGTTGGCACGGGGGGCCAGTGTTAAGACGCGCTCCGTTGTCGCGCGGCCGAACGTACAGACCAACGTCCAGATGAGCACGAGCGTGCAAAGAGCCTGCGCTGCCGTCGCAACGGCCGCCGTATAGGTGCCTGACGATTAGTTCTGATAGGCTAACCGACCATGGACGGGCAGCTCGATCTTTCGATGCGCAGCCGCCGCTCGGGCCCGATCAGCGTATCGGACCTGGTGCGGATGGTACGCGACGCACTCGACGCCAACCTCGGCGAGCACTGGGTGGTCGGCGAGATCTCGAACGCGCGGCTGGCGCCGTCGAATCATTTTTACTTCACGCTCAAAGACTCCCGCAGCGCGATCAACGTCGTGATGTTCAAGTCGGCGTTCAACCGGATGCGGTTCAAAGCGGTCGACGGGATGGAAGTGATTGTTCGCGGACGGGTGCAAATCTTCGAACAGCGCGGCGCGTTGCAGCTTTACGCCGAGGAAATGGAGCCGCGCGGCGTCGGCGCGTTGCAGGTCGCGTTCGAGCAGTTGAAGCGGCGGCTCGAGGCCGAAGGACTGTTCGATCGGGCGCGCAAACGCGCGATGCCGTACCTGCCACGCCGGATCGGAATCGTGACGGCGCGCGGCGGGGCGGGACTGCGCGACATGTTGCGCATCTTGTTCGATCGATTCCCGAACCTGCAGGTGATTTTCAGGCCCGCGAAGGTGCAGGGCGACGGCTCGGCTCAGGAGATCGCGGATGCGATCGCCGATCTCAATCGCGATGGCCGCGCCGAGGTGCTGATCGTTGGACGCGGCGGCGGCTCGCTCGAAGATTTGTGGGCGTTCAACGAAGAGATCGTCGCGCGGGCGATTTTCCGGTCGGCGATCCCGGTAATTTCCGCGGTCGGCCACGAAGTGGACTATACGATCGCCGATTTCGTCGCCGACCTGCGCGCGCCTACTCCCACCGCGGCCGCGCAGATGGTGGTGCCCAGCCTGGTCGAGTTGACCGAACGGGTCGCATCGCTGGGCGCGTCGCTGGCGAGCGTGATGCAACGGGAACTGTCGGGCCGTCGCGAATCAGTGGACGATCTGGCGGCGCGGATACGTCATCCCGGCGTCGCTATCGCCGGGGCGCGCGAACGCGTTGCCGAGATCGAGGGCGAACTCGCCGATGCGGTGTCGTCGCGAATCGCGGAGCGGCGGCGCAGTGTCCGCGAATTGCGGCTGCGTCTTCGCAGTCCCGATGCGATGGTGCGCGAGATGCGGCTTGCGACCTCCCGGCTCGGCAACAGTCTTGTTCATGGCACGCGGTCGGCGCTCGAAGGGATGCGGCGCCAGCTCGGCGCGCTGGCGGGCCGGCTCGACGCTTTGTCGCCGCTGAAAGTTCTCGATCGCGGCTACGCCGTGGTGATCAATAAGACCGATTCGCGCGCGGTGCTCGACGCGGCGACGGTGAAGCTGGACGACGAGCTCGATATCAGGCTGGCCAGGGGGCGGCTCGGCGCGCGCGCAATCGGCCGCACAATTTAGAAAGAATTTAGTTGCTGGACGATGGTCACGAAGACGAAAAAATTCGAGGACGAGCTCAAGGATCTTGAAACGATCGTCAATCAGATCGATTCGGGCGAGCTTACGCTCGAAGAATCTATCGGAGCCTTCGAACGCGGCGTCATGCTGGTGAAGGCGCTCAATGGGAAACTCGACGAAGTCGAGCGCAAGGTCGAACTGCTAACGCGGAGCGCCGGCGGCGAACTGCGCACGGCGCCCTTTGAAGCATCGTCTGATGACGAGCACCACGCCGGCGCAAAGGACGACGACGAAACACCCTTCTAGCAATGGTCCCAAAGTCAAGCCCAAGCCGCGGCGCTCTGTGGCGCCGTTGGTCCGCTTCAGGCTCGACGCCGAAATGGCGCGCCGTGGTCTGGCCGACAGCCGCGAAATCGCCCAGCGCCTGATAATGGCCGGGCGCGTGCGCGTCAACTCGCGGCCGACCTACAAAGCCGACCTCAAGGTCGATTCTGAAACTCCCATCGCGCTGATGGCGGGTGCTCCGCAGTTCGCCTCGCGCGGAGCGTACAAGCTTATCGCCGCGCTCGAGCATTTCGGCATCTCGGTCGAAGGCAAGCTCACGATGGACGTGGGCGCATCGACCGGCGGCTTTACCGACGTGCTGCTGCGCCGCGGCGCCAAGGCCGTGATCGCGATGGACGTCGGCTACGGGCAGCTGGTGCTGAAGCTGCGCGAGGATCCACGCGTCACCGTGCTCGATCGCATGAATATCCGGCTCGCCTCGCCGGACGACTTGCCCCACGCGCCCGAGCTGGTGACGATAGACACCAGTTTTATCTCACTGCGGCTGGTGATTCCGTCGGTGCTTGCGCTGGTCGCGCCGCGCGCTGAGATAGTCGCGCTGATCAAGCCGCAGTTCGAAGTCGGCAAGGGCAAGGTCGGCAAGGGCGGCATCGTCAGGGACGAAAAACTCCGGCGCGAAGCGGTGGCGGGGATCGTCGAGTTCGCCGAGAGTATCGGCCTCAACGTGGTCGGCACAATCGAATCGCCGATTGAAGGCGCGGCCGGAAATCGCGAATATCTCGCGCTGATGAAATTCCCGGGCGAATCCGGAAAATGACGCGAGCATGGGCGGCCGGGTTGGATATGGGTGGCACCAATATCCGGTGCGCGGCGGTGTCTGCCAGCGGCGGCGATGTGATCCTGATGGAGCATGGGCCTTCGCATGCGTCGCGCCAGGCCGCAGCCGTCGCTGAAAATATCGCCGCGCAGCTCACTCATCTACTGGACACCGCGCGCCGGCGCGGACTTGGATCGCCGCGAGCGATCGGAGTCGCGGTGCCGGGACCGCTAAACGTGTACTCGGGAACCGTGATGCAGGCGCCGCACGTCGGCGCATGGCGCGGATACCCGCTGCGTAGCAATCTCGAAGCGCTGATAGGCAGGATGGTGGTCGTCGAGAACGACGCCAACGCGTGGGCGCTCGGCGAATGCTGGCGCGGCGCGGCGCGCGGGCGGCGCGACGTCGTGCTGCTGACGCTGGGCACCGGAGTCGGCGGCGGACTGATCGTCGGCGGCAAACTGGTTCACGGGCGAAGCGGGATGGCGGGCGAATTGGGGCATGTCACGGTCGATCCGGACGGTCCGCGATGCGACTGCGGCTCGCATGGATGCCTGGAGTCATACGCATCGGCGTCGGGGCTGCGCGGCCTGGTCGAACAGCGCCTGGGATTATCCCCCGGAGCGCCTTTGCCCCCGCAAATCGTAGATTCTGAAAAAAACTTCTCGGTGCGCGGACTGTCGGCGCAGGCTCGCCGCGGCGACAAACTCGCGCTCGAGGCGTTCGCCACAGCGGGCTATTACCTCGGAATCGCGATTGCGTCTTTTCTCAATATCTTCAATCCCGAGCTGGTCGTGATTGGGGGTGGCGTCGCCGGCGCGATCCCATACATGCGCAAAACCATGATGACGCAGGTGCGCGAGCGGGCCTTCACGACGATCGCATCGCAGGCGAAGATCGTGCGTGCGGCGCTGGGTCCGCGAGGCGGTGTTGTGGGGGCTGCCTACGCGGCGCTGCATCCACCGACGCGCTCGTAGCATGTTTGCCACATCCTAGACGCTCGGCGGAATCTGATAGATACTGAAGTGGGTTGGCAGGCAAAGGGTCCATCATGAGCACGGGACGGTTTTGGTCAACTTTATCGAGACTGGCCCTGGCGGCGACGCTTATCGTTGTCGGCTGCGGATTTGCGTTCGCTCAATCCGATTTCAACGAGAGTACGATTCCGCCATCCGCGCCGCCCTCGCGAGTCGTGCGTCCGCCAAGCGAGGCCGAACCGTCTGAGGCTCGCGACACGGAACAGCCCGCGGAGCAGTCGGCGCCAAGGCCGGCCGTCAAGCCGGATCATCCCGCGAACATCATCCCGTACACGGTTCGCCCCGGCGATTCGATCGGCACAATTGCGCAGATGTTCGGGATCACCGGCGACGAGCTCGCCCACGCCAACCGGATTCATCCTGACGACGAACTGCAGGTGGACGAGGTGTTGAAGGTTCCGCATCCCTTCACCACCGAGGTCAATACGCTCAAGTCACAGGTCGAGGCGCTGAGCGCGCAGCAGCAAAGGGCGGAGCAGAAGGCCGATTCGGCGGAGGAGCAGGTCAAATCGCTCCAGACGCAAGTCCAGGAACTGAACGGCGACAATCAGGACTTGCAGCTCGGCATCAAGCTGCTGCCGTGGTGGCGTGCAACCGCCATCAGCGTGGGATTCTTTGCGCTGTTCATGCTCGGCGCGATGTTGCTGACGCTGTTCGAATGGTGGCGGATGCGGCGCAGGTTGGTGGCGCTGGCCGCGATGACCGACGCGCTCAGCCGGCTCGACTATAAGTACAAAGCGATGTTCGCGAAGGCGGAGCTGCGCTTGCAGCAGCTCTACGGCCGGCGCCGCGGCGCAATTACCGAAGGGCAGCCGCGGCCCAAGATGCCCGAGGAAATCGAAATCGAGCGGCTCAACGACGAACTCAAGCAGATTCTCGAGGTGCACCTGCAGCGGCTGGGGGCGAGATTGCCCGGGGCGCGGCGCCGCAAGGGATGGCGCGAGATATTCGGCGGCGACGACGTCGGTTCGACGGTTGAAGTACGTTCGTATCGCCGCTAGGCTTGTATTTCGTCGATTGTGAAGCCCGGGCTTGACGGCTATGTTTTTAGAATATCGAGGGAAAATTTCATCATGAAAAAACTCGCGCTGATGGCTTTGCTCACAACCGTGATGGTTGCGCCGGTGGCGTTCGCGGCTGATGGCAACGAGAAATCGGTCACCGGCAATCTCGAAGACGCCCACTGCTACGGCACGATGGGCGCCAAGGGCGCGGGCCACAAGGCGTGCGCGATAAAATGCGTATCCAAGGGAATTCCGGTAACGCTCATAGAAAGCGGAACCGAGAAATCCTACATCCTGTTGCCGAACAAGGATGCGTCGCCGCTTCCCGACAGCATCATTCAGCGGATGGAAGATCAGGTGACGGTGACGGGCAAGGAATACACCAAGAACGGCGTGGACTACCTGGTCGTCGAATCCGTGAAGTAGCCGCGGGCAAACATCGCCGTGATAGAGCGCATTCTGCCGGGCGCATCGCACCTGCAGAATATCCATCCCATCCTGGTGCATTTTCCGATCGCATTTCTCTACGGCGCGGCGCTCCTTTATTTCCTCGCGTCGATTCGCGCGAGCGAAGCGCTTAAGTGGACCGCGCTCTGGATGCTGGTGCTGGGCGCGCTTGGCGCGGCGGCGGCGGTTGCCAGCGGTCTCTATGCAGCGACCGGCCTGATGGTTTCGGTGTCGGTCCGCCACGAACTGCTGCGGCATCATAAGTATCTGATGGTCACGGCGTCGGCGATGACGGGCATGCTGACACTGTGGGCGCTCGCGACACGGCCGATGCCGACGCGGGGACGGTACGTGTTTCTCGCCGGCCTGATCGCAGTCATGGGGTTGATAGCGGCGGGCGCGGACGCCGGCGGCGAGATGGTTTACACCTACAACGCCGGCGGCTCGGCCTGCCCTCAACCAATCGATTTCAGGAAGTAGAAGCGCCGGGAGGTCCCTTGCGGCGCCGTTATCCTCGTAGCTCGCAAGCCACTAACCATTCGCGACCGCCGTGATCGTGACGAGGCCGGTTATGAGTGCGGACGAGAAAATCGAAAGTCGCCCATGTATGGAATGATCGCCGTCCGGACGACGGTGGGCATTAGTTAGCTCCCAATACAACGTCGGAGTCGAACTTTAATTTGCACTTATCTCCATCGTTGACCGGTTGATAGTCGATAACAGCAGTCGGCTTGAGATTGAGCGAAAATGCCTTCTCCAGTCCAGGCGGAATAATTTGAGTTTGATTTTGTCCTGGCGCCGACGACCAGGATATTTGAACCGGACTGCTTCCAGTGTTCTCCACGCGCAGTGGATTGAGCGTCACGGGCCGATCGATGTTCAACCAGAAGCCTGCGAAAACAAGGGGGGCAGTCCCGCCGGTGAGCGCCGAGATGCTGATGTTGGGCGCGCTAGGCGCGGGGCGGGCGATAAACGCCGATGAGAGAATCGCCCGCACATAAAGCAAATCGCATGGCGACGCCGATTCTTTTCCTCATTCAGGTGCAGGGACCGGGCCCCTGCACCCTGCCGCTCAGGAGCCGGTCCCCGAGAGGCTGACGTTATGCGGGCTGGCCCCATCGCCAACCGCGCTCACCCCAAGCGTCGCACTCTCCGCTCCAACTATGCTCGGCGTGAACTTCAGCAGGTAGGTGCAATGCGCGCCTCCGCCTGCCAGCGTGCCGCTGCACGTCCCGCCCGTTACGGCGAAGTCGCCCGGATTGGTACCGCCGATGCTCTCGCTCAGCGAAACCGCCGCGCCGCCGTAGTTGTACACGGTGACCGTCTTGTTCGTCGAGGAATGGCCCCCCACAACGATGCCGAAAGCGATGCTCGCCGGAGTCACTTTGAGCGGCGTCACTCTGGTTCCACTCAGGGCGACCGCCGGAGGTCCACCATTGGGGTCTTCTGCCACCGCAATCGAGAGCGTGCCGCTCTCCGCAGTCTCGCTGCCGGGCGTAAACGTCACCGCGTAGGTGCAGCTCGACAACCCTCCCAGCGATCCCCCGCAAGTCCCGCCCGTCACCGCGAAATCACCCGCGTTGGCGCCGCCGAAGATTGGGCCGGTCAGCGTGATCGACCCGGTGGTGGCGTTGTTGGTCAGCGTGATGCTCAACGTCTTGGACGCCGTCTGAGCGACGCTGCCGAAGCTTAACTTCTTCGCGGACAGGGATTCCGGAATGGTTGCCGACGTGATGAATGAAACCGAGTAGGGACCAAGCGTGTCGGGGCTGTCGGTAACCGTCATGGTCGCCGATTCCGTGCCCACCGCGGTCGGAGCGAAGGTAACCAGCAGCGAACACGCCGTCTTCGCCGCCAGCGTCGAGGTGCAGGTGCCGCCCGTGACGCTGAAATCGCCGGCGTTGGGTCCGCTGAAGCCTTCGCCCAGAGAGACGGAGGTGGTCTGATAGTTGTGTACCGTGACCGCCTTGACGAGCTTCGACCCAACCTTGACGCTGCCGAATGCGTAGCTGGCGGACGTAACCGTCATGTCAACTGTGCCGGTGCCGGAGAGCGCCACGCTCTGCGGGTTGGTCACGGTGTTGTCATAGACCGAGAGCGTCGCGCTGCGCGCGCCGAGCGTGCCGGGCGTGAACCCGATCGCGATCGTGCAGGTGGCCAGTGGCGCGAGACCGCCCGGCGGGCAGGTCGTGGCTCCCGTGGCGGCGAACTCAACCGGGTCGGACGAGGTCACGCCGGTGATGAACAGCGGGTTAGTCTTGCCGGTGTTCTTGACAGTGAGGTTCTTGGTGGCCGTGTCGCTGACCGGCGAGTTGCCCAAAGCCAGAGTTAGCGGCACGGATACTGTGGTCGGCGGCTGAGGAGTCGGCGTCGCGGTTGGTGTGGCCGTCTTCGTAGCCGTGACCGTCGCGGTGTTGGTCGGCGTTGCCGTCGGCGTCTGGGTCACGGTCGCGGTGGGAGTCGCAGTCCGTGCGGCCGTAGCTGTTGCGGTCGCAGTCGCTGTCGCGGTGGCTGACGACGCAGTCAGGGGATTGTGGTACTGGAGCACACGGTTGTTGGATGTGTCGGCGAGGTAGAGGTTGCCGCTTGAGTCCACCGCGGCGCCGCGCGGATAGCAGAGGCTGTCCGCCGTAACGCCGTCGTTGTTGCAGTTACTGGAAGTGAAGCTGCGCTGCTGCCCGAAGACGGCATCAGCAGTCATGTTGCTGGAGAGCGGCGCATTGTACTCGAGCACCCGGCTGTTGGAGTAGTCGGCGACGTAGAGGTTGCCGGCAGCATCAACTGCGACGCCATAGGGCTCGCACAGGCTGTCCGCGCTGGCGCTCAGCCCGCCGTTGTTGCAGGTAGTTGAGATAAAGTCGGGCTGCCCGAGCACCAGATCGGCGGTGGTGTCGGTCGTAAGCGGGGTCTTGTATTCAAGCACGCGGCTGTTGCTTTCGTCGGCGACGTAGAGGTTGCCGCCAGCGTCCACGGCAGCCCCTGAGGGGTAGCACAAGCTGTCCGCGCTTGCGCTCGTGCCGTTGTTGCAGAGCCTGGAAGTAAAGCTGCCCTGCTGCCCGAAGACCAGATGGGCGGTGGTGTGGGTGGAGAGCGGAGTATTGTACTCGAGTACGCGACTGTTGTTTGCGTCGACGACGTAGAGGTTGCCGCCGGCGTCCAACGCGACGCCCGACGGATAGCAGAGGCTGTCCGCGGTCACGCCGTCGTTGTTGCAGTTGCTGGAAGTGAAGCTACCCTGCTGCCCGAACACCAGATTGGCGACCCCTCCGACGCACGGGAAGGAACCGCATCCAGCGAACGGGTCATTGTATTCGAGCACGCGGCTGTTGTTCTGGTCGGCGACGTAGAGGTTGCCGCTGGCGTCCACCGCAACCCCTGACGGTCCGCACAGGTTGCCCGCGCTTGCGTCCGCGCCACCGCTTTCGCAGGCAACCGAGTAAAAATCCGGCTGACCCACGACCAGGTCGGCTGGAGAGCCATTCGAGAACGCGGTCACATCTTTCCAGCCCAGCACCCTTGAGTTTTCCCAGTCAGGGACATAAAGCCGGTTTGGCGTCGTGCTCTTGTCGATCGCGACCACGGTTGGCCCGTAAAGCGAGCGTTGGTCTGGGAAATTCGGCAGGTTGTGCAGAAAGTCAACCTGCCCCAACTCGCGATCCGCAGTCGTGCCGGTCACGAGCGGGGTGTCGTACTCGAGCACGCGGTTGTTCTGTGTGTCGGCGACGTAGAGGTTGCCGCTGGCGTCCACCGCGACGCCAGTGGGATCGCACAGGCTGCCCGCGCTCACCGCATTGCAGCCCTCCGAAGCGAAGCTGCCTCCCTGTCCGAACACCAGATTGGCGCCGGCGCCGGGCGTAAGCGGGGCGTCGTATTCGAGCACGCGGTTGCTGGAGTAGTCCGCGACATAGAGGTCGCCGCTGCCATCTACCGCGACGCCAGTGGGATTGCACAGGCTGCTCTTGCTCACCGCATTGCAGCCGTGGGAAGTGAAGCTGCCTCCCTGTCCGAACACCAGATTGGCGCCGGCGCCGTTCGTAAGCGGGGCGTCGTATTCGAGCACGCGGTTGTTGGAGTAGTCCGCGACGTAGAGATCGCCACTGGCGTCCACCGCAACTCCCCAGGGGCCGTTGAGGCTGTTCGCGCTTACCCCGCCATTATTCGCGGTATTCGAAGTAAGGTTGTCCGCCTGCCCGAACACAATATTGGCGGCCCCCCCCAACGCAGGGGAACGAACCGCATCCGGCGAACGGAGCGTTGTACTCGAGCACGCGGTTGTTGCCGCTGTCCGCAACGTAGAGGTTGCCCGACCCGTCCACCGCAACGCCAACGGGATTGTACAGGCTGCTCCCGCTTGTGCCGCCACTGTTGGAGGCAGTCGAGTAAAAGTCCGGTTGACCAATGACCAAGTCGGCCGGACCGCCGTTGACGAAGGTGGCCGCATCCTTGTAGCCCAACACGCGGTTGTTGGATCTGTCGGCGACGTAGAGCCCGTTTGGCGTCGTGCTGGCGTCGATCGCAACCCCCTGCGGATTATAGAGTTTGCCGCGTCGGGAGAGTTGGCGGTGTTGTATGTGAAGTTGGCCTGACCCAGCACAACATCGGCGCCGTCGCCCGCGACGGATGGAGTCGCCAGGGCGGCGGCGATGATCAGCAGGCCCGGCGCTGCGAGTTTCCAAAATCCAGATTTGAGCATCACGACTCCCCCGGCAAAGCGGCGGCCAGCGCCAAGACTTGACCACGCTCATGACCACGCAGGCGATTCATCGCGGATCCCTCCCCAAGCAGACGAGAAATAAATCGAAGTTTCCGAGCACTACGGCTTATACAAAGTGTGCAAAATTAGTCCAAATCGTTTAGGAGCAACTTTTATGCCGTTAAATTGCCTTGAAAATCAGAACGTCGGATGGCCCCGTAGCAACGCCGATACATCCCCAATGACTCATTTTTGCAACACCCGCGGCCTGCAGAGTACGGCGCCGGTCAGGGTCACGGCGTGCGGGCTGGTCGGGTCCTGCGCGACGCTGACGGCGTCCGCCAGTATCGCCCGCCCGCATCTACGGGCCGCAGCGGTCTTCAAAACCGGCTGGCGGATAATAGTGTCGCCGGAGGCTTCGACTCTCTTGCCGCTGCGCGAAGATTGATTGAGTCTCTCAGCGAAGTGAGGTTCCGTTTGCCTGAGGTCAAGTTATAGTTCATTCTCTTGTTGAACTATGTAGTTCGTTGGATGAACTTAGGAGATTGGGCATGAGCGACGAAGACTGGCAAAAGACCGCGTGTATCCTGTGCGGTGTGAACTGCGGAATCGAGGTGAAGCTCGACGGGCGTCATATCGCTCGCGTGCGTGGAAATCGCGAGCACGTCGCGTCGCACGGCTACGCTTGCGAGAAGGCGCAGCGCCTTGACTATTACCAGAACGGCAAGGATCGGCTGACTTCGCCTCTTCGGCGCCGGCCCGACGGCAGCTTCGAGGAAGTAAGCTGGGAGACCGCCATCCGCGAGGTCGCCGAGCGTTTCGTTCACGTCCGCGACACTTATGGCGGCGCGAGCATTTTCTATTACGGAGGCGGCGGCCAGGGCAATCATCTGTGCGGCAGCTACGGTGCATCGACCCGTCGCGCCCTTGGCTCGGTCTTCAGCTCCAACGCCTTGGCCCAGGAAAAGACCGGCGAGTTTTGGGTGGATCATATGCTTTTTGGGACGGGCCTCAGCGGAAGCTACCAGCACGCGGAGGTCGCGGTATTCGTCGGCAAGAACCCATGGCAGTCCCATGGCTTTCAGCGCGCGCGTCCGATCCTTCGCGAGATTGCGGCCGACCCGAACCGTGCGCTGATAGTGATCGATCCGCGTCGCACCGAAACAGCGGAAATGGCGGATTACCATTTGCGGGTACGTCCCGGCACCGACGCTTTCTGCCTGAGCGCGATTCTCGGGGTCTTCGTACAAGAGGATTTGATCAATCACGACTTCATTCGCGCCCGCAGTCAAAATAGCGATGAACCGTTCGCGGCGCTGACCGACGTTCCGGTCGCGGATTATTGTGGGCGCGCAGGCGTCACCGAGGCTTCGGTTCGCGATGTGGCGCGCCGAATCGCCCGTGCTTCGAGCGTTTCGATCTACGAAGACCTCGGCATCGAGCAGTCGCTCCATAGCACGCTGAACTCCTATCTGGAGAAACTTCTCTTCGCCGTGACCGGGAATATCGGGAAGCCCGGCGCGATGAATGCGGGGACAAGTTTGACCGGGATGTTCGGCGGCGCTCTCTCGTCTGCGGCTAGTCCGGTCGGCGGGCATCGCATCATCGGCGGGATGATCCCCGCCAACGTCATCCCCGATGAAATCCTGACCGACCATCCCAAGCGTTTCCGCGCGATGCTCATTGAGAGCGAAAATCCCGCGCACTCGGTGGCCGACAGCACGCGGATGCGCGAAGCGTTGCGGGCGCTGGAATTCGTCGTCGTCATCGATGTTGCGATGACCGAGAGCGCGCGTGAGGCGCATTATGTCTTGCCGGCGTCGTCGCAGTACGAAAAATGGGAAGCGACCTTCTTCGGCGCGGCTTTTGACACTGCGACGCAATACGCGAACACCTTCACGCTCCGCGCCCCAATTCTCGATCCGATCCCCGGAACGCTCCCCGAGGGGGAAATTCATCGCCGGCTGGTTCGCGCCATCGGCGCGATGACCGATGACGACGTCGCTCCTCTGCACGCGGCCGCGGCCAAAGGAAGGGCCGCCTATGCCAACGAGCTGATGCGAGTCGTTTCAGAGCGGCCTCATTTGGCGGAGGTAATGACCGTGCTCCTGTATGAGACTCTAGGCCCGACGCTCGGCGCGGGAAACGAAAACGCCGCATCGGTCTGGGGTATCGCGCACAATTTCGCGCGCAGATACCCGGAGTCGCTGCGCCGCGCGGGCTTCAGCGGCGAAGGCGCCGAGCTCGGCGACGCGTTGTTCGACGCGATATTGAAGAATCGCTCGGGAGTCGTCATCAGCATCGATCCGTATGCGGAAACCTGGCGCAGAATTCATGAACGGACGATCAATCTTACGATCCCCGAGTTGATACCCGAACTTAAGTCACTTCGCGAGGAGCATCCGTCTTGCGACCCGGAGTTCCCGTTCGTGCTCTCCGCAGGCCAGCGGCGCTCCTCTACCGCGAACACCATCATCCGAGATCCGCAATGGCGCCCAAAGGATCCCGCGGGCGCGCTCTATATGAACCCGGCAGACGCCTCCGCACTTGGAGTCCAAAGCGGCGGCCGCGTACGCATCATAACGAAGCGTGCGAGCGCCGAGAGTGTAGTCGTGCTCACCGATACAATGCTGCCCGGCCACGTCGCGCTGCCGAACGGGACCGGCCTGTGGTACCCCGACCGCGAAGGTCAGGAATTTCAGTATGGGGTTGCGCCCAATGAGCTTACGGTGACCGAGGATCGCGACTGGTTCGCGGGCACGCCGTTCCACAAGCACGTGCCAGCGCGGATCGAGGCGGTAGCCTGATGCGACGAACCCGCTTCGACCGGTGGCCGTGCCCAATCGCACGCACCACCGACCTGGTTGGCGATTGGTGGACGCCGCTTGTGATGCGCGAGGCATTCTCGGGCCGGCGCCGCTTCGAGGACTTTCAGCGCGCGCTCAAAGTTCCGCGCGCGGTGCTCGCCCGGCGGCTCGATCGATTGGTCGATGAAGGCCTTCTGAAAAAAGTGCCGTACCAAGAGCATCCGCCGCGTTACGAATACCGGCTGACGGACAAGGGGCGCGCGTTCTGGGACGTGCTGGCCGCGATGTGGCGATGGGGCAGCGATTGGCTGTGGGGCGAAAACGGTCCGCCGGTGATTCTCATCGACATTGAAACCGGCCGCGAAGTCCGCCCGCTGGTAGTTGACCAGAACACCGGCAATCGCCTGACCGGCCGCCGCCTGCGCATGGGCCACAAGCAGGATGTTGGCGCGCTTTCGTGATATTCGGTAATGCGAGGCATCGAAGGTGGACCTTCCTCCCGACGACCGTTCGCAACCATTTCAAAGGCTGACGCGATGGTTCACGCCGAACCGCTCCATGGCGCTGCGCCAATATCGCTCGCGCGCACGCATCTACGATCTCGAGCTCGCATTGTTCGAGCCCGTGCGCCGACGCGCTATCGACCTGCTGCATCTCAAAAACGGCGACCGGGTTTTGGATGTCGGCTGCGGCACCGGGCTGAGTTTTTCGGCGCTGGAAGGTCTGGTCGGCCGCGAAGGCTCGATCGTCGGAATCGAGCAGAGCCCTGAGATGCTCGAGCGGGCGCGCGCGCGGGCGGCTGAGAACAGGTGGAAGAACGTCGCGCTAATCTCGGCCTCGGTCGAGGAAGCCGCAATACCGATCGCGGCGGACGCGGCGTTGTTTCATTTCACACACGACATAATGCGCACGCCCAGCGCGCTCGCCAACGTCGTCAGCCATCTCAAACCGGGCGCGCGGATCGTTGCGTCCGGACTCAAGTGGGCGCCCATTTGGGCGATGCCGCTGAATGTCCTGGTGTGGAACGCCGCGATGCGATCGACGAGCACGATCGAGGGCCTCACGCGTCCGTGGAGCCATCTCGAGCCGCTGGTGTCAGGGCTCGAGTTGGAGCAGATGCTCGGCGGCACCGTCTATGTCGCCAGCGGCGTCGTGAAGTAGGGCGGAATTTTCTGATACTATGGCTATATGGCGTCGCGAGGGATTGAACCAGTGATTCCCGAGCACCCGGCTCGCGACGCCGCGATGTCATGAGACATGCACTTGCTCTCGCGGCGCTTTTTGCTGCGACCGCCGCGTTCGGATGCGGCACTCAGCAAGCGAATCAATCGCAACCGCAACCGGCAAGCGCGTCTCGATCGGATTCGCAACTTGTAATCGCGCCCAAGGTCATCGACGAGCCTGCGCATCCGTTGCCATTCAAGGGCCGGTTGGTTGCCGGCGACCCGACTGAACTTCCACCCGCGGTGGCGATGTCCCTGTCGATCACTTCATCCGTGACATTCACCTATCGCGAGGAATTGACGCATGACGACTATCACGTCCCGCTGATTGTTTCCGCGCTGGATCCCGCCAACCTGGTCGGTGCTCCGCTCGGCGATATTGGGGTGACGGCGTTTGCGTCTTTGTCGATCAGCGACGGCGACCGGATTCTCGGCGACTACACCGCCAAGGAGCACGTCTCGAAATCGTACAACATGTACTCGCAGCCCACCCACAAGGAGGTGGACGACGCTGCTCGCGCCGCGGTCCGCAATAGGATCGATCAAAAGCTCTATAGCGATGAGGCCAGGCTGGCGGATGCCGTCGCCAGCGCGGGCAAATCTCCAAATCCTTCCGTTGGCCAATGAATCGCCGGCTTCTGGTACTTTTGCTCGGCGTCGTCGGCGTTTTCGCAATCGGATGCGCGGTTCAGGGTAAACCGTTTGAAAAACTCCCGTCACCTCCAGGCAATGCGGTGATTTACGTGTACCGGCCTTACAGCTACGGGTCGTCGGCGCTTCGCCCTGCGGTTACATGCGGTGAGGACACGGCGCGGATCGGTCCGGGCGGCTATCATGCTTTCATCGTTCCCGCCGGAGACAAGGTCGTTTGCAGCATCCAGACCGACATCGCTGACGAAGTCGAGTTCCAAACCGAGCGGCGGTCCTACTACATCAGAGAGGAACTTGGATGGGGCCTCCTGACTGCCACGCCGCATCTCAATCCTGTCGACACTGATGCGGCGCAGACCGAGATCCAGAGCTGCGTGCTGGAACCTCAGATCGGGAGCGCGAAATAATGTCGATCGAGGATGACGTCACGGCGGTCCGCGCGAGTCATTGTTTCGATGAAGCGCGTCTCGAACGCTATCTGAGCGGGCGGATGCCGAATTTTCGCGGTCCGCTTGCGGTTCGACAGTTCGTCGGCGGGCAATCGAATCCCACTTACCTGCTTGAGACCCCGGACGCGCGTTTCGTCATGCGCAAGAAACCGCCGGGGACGCTGCTCCAGTCTGCCCATCAGGTCGAGCGCGAATTTCGAATCATCAAGGCGCTGGCGGCAACTGATGTGCCGGTCCCGGGCGTGCACCTCCTGTGCGAGGACGCCGCCGTCATCGGCACCGCATTCTTTGTGATGGATTTTGTCGCGGGGCGCGTCATGCGCGATCCGATGATGCCCGACTCGAGCGCGCACGAGCGCGCGGCGTGCTACGACTCGATGAACGACGTGCTCGCTCGGTTGCACAAGGTTGACTTTCGCGCGGTGGGACTTGGCGACTACGGCCGGCCGGATGCATACGTCGCACGTCAGGTTGCGCGCTGGTCCAAGCAGTACGAAGCCTCGAAAATCGACGAGATTCCGCAGATGGATCTCCTGATCGAATGGCTTGGGCGGCATATCCCCGCGGCTGACGAGACGACGATCGCGCACGGCGACTATCGCATCGAGAACATCGTCTTCCATCCAGTCGAGCCGCGCGTGGCCGCGGTGCTGGACTGGGAGCTCTCGACGCTCGGGCATCCGCTGGGCGACCTGGCGTGGGTCTGCCGTCCTTACCATTGCCCGCCCGGCATCGACGGCGTGCTGAGTTTTCAAGGCATGGATCTGAAGGCGGCTGGAATTCCGAGCGAGGAGGAATTTGTCGCCGCATACTGCCGGCGCGTCGGTCGGACCAGCGTCCCCGATCTGATGTTCTTTGTGGCGTTCTCGTTTTTTCGCGCCGCCGCCATCGCACAGGGAATTGCGATGCGCGCGAAACTTGGCAACGCAAGCGGTGCCAATGCAGCCGAGCGCGGCTCGAGGGCGCGACTGATGGCCGAGATTGGATGGGACGTCGCACAGAACTGCGACATCACAACGAACTCCCGTCCCCGTCATTACTAAGTAGCTAATGAAGTGGCTATCAGGTCTGAATAGCCACACGGATCAGGCGCGCGAGTCGGCCGGTGCGGCGGGGGAGCGGCCGAGGATTCGGCGCCACAGTTTCGACCATCCAGCGCTGAGCCGATCCATATACAAATAGATCACCGGCGTCGTGTAGAGGGTCAGGACCTGGCTCACGAGCAGTCCGCCGACGATCGCGATGCCAAGCGGGCGGCGCATCTCGGAGCCGGTGCCGACGCCCAGCGCGAGCGGCAACCCGCCGAGCATCGCGGCCATCGTGGTCATCATGATCGGGCGAAAGCGCAGCACGCACGCCTGGTAGATCGCGTCGTGCGGCGACTTGCCCTCGCCGCGTTGAGCCTCGAGCGCGAAGTCGATCATCATGATTGCGTTTTTCTTGACGATGCCTATCAGCAGGATGATTCCGATAAGCGCGATCACGCTCAGATCGACGTGGAATAGGAGCAGCGCGAGAATTGCGCCGACGCCGGCCGAGGGCAGCGTCGAGAGAATCGTGATGGGGTGGATGTAACTTTCGTAGAGAATGCCGAGCACGATATACACGGCGAAGAGCGCGAAGAAGATGAGGAAGCCTTCGTTCTGGAGCGAATCCTGGAACGCCTGTGCGGTCCCCTGGAATGTTCCGCGAATGCCGGCGGGCAGGTGAATCTCCGCCTTGGCTTGCGTGATCGCGTCAACCGCGTCGCCCAGAGCGACGCCCGGCGCGAGATTGAACGATATCGTCACGGAAGGAAATTGACCCTGGTGGTTAACGGCGAGCGCGGTCGTATCCTTCGCGAAGTGGGTGAAGGTGCTGAGCTTGACCAGCTGCCCGGTGTTGGAGCGCACGTGGATCTGGTCAAGCGACTCGGGGTTCTGCCAGAACTGCGGCGCGACCTCCATCACGACATGGTACTGATTCAGCGGCGTGTACATCGTGGACACTTGCCGCTGCCCAAACGCGTCGTAGAGCGTATCGTCGATCGCCTGTTGCGAGAGCCCCAGGCGCGAAGCAGTGTCACGATCGACGACGACGTTGGATTCAAGGCCGCTATTCTGCTGATCGCTGCTGACGTCGGTGAGAATGTGAACGGTGCGCATTTTCTTGAGCACCTTGGGCGCCCATTGGTTGAGATCGTTGAGGTCGTCGCTCTGCAGCGTGAATTGGTACTGCGCGTTGCTGCCTCTGCCGCCGATGCGCAAATCCTGAACCGCCTGCAGATAGAGATTGACGCCGGGGACGTGGGAGACCTCCTTGCGGATGCGCCCGATAACCAGATCGGCGCTGATCTTCCGCTCGCTCAAGGGCTTGAGGCCGATGTACATGTTCGCAGTATTGGTTGCGCCATTGCCGCCGGTGAATGCGATCACGTTGTCCACGGCCGGGTCTTTATCGATGGTTGCGACCAGTTCGGTAAGCCGATCGTGCATCGCCTGGAATGAAGTGTCCTGATCGGCCTGCACCGTGCCGCTCAGGCGTCCGGTATCCTGCTGTGGGAAGAATCCCTTGGGCACGACCATGAAAAGAAAAATGCTCAGCGCGAGCGTGCCGAGCGCGACCATTAAAGTGAGCGGCTGATGGTCGAGCACCCACATCAGGCTGCTTTCGTAATGGTCCAGCATCCCCTTGAAAAAGCGCTCGCTCGCCTGGTACCAGCGGCCATGTTTCTCTTCGCCATGCGGCTTGAGCAACCGCGCGCTCATCATCGGCGTCGTGGTGAGTGAGATGACCAATGAAACCAGGACCGCGGCCGACAAGGTGACCGCGAACTCGCGGAACAGCCGGCCGACGATTCCGCCCATCAACAAAATCGGGATAAAGACCGCGACCAGCGAGATGCTGATCGATATCACCGTGAAGCCGATGCCGGCAGCGCCCTTGATCGCGGCTTCGAACGGCGGCATTCCCTGTTCGCGGTACCGGGAAATGTTCTCGATGACGACAATCGCGTCGTCAACCACAAAGCCGGTGCAAATCGTAAGCGCCATCAGCGAGAGGTTGTCGAGGCTGTATCCGAGCAGGTACATCACGCCGAATGTTCCGATCAATGAGAGCGGAACGACGACTCCCGGAATCAAGGTGGCGCGCAGATTGCGCAGGAACAGGAACACCACCATGATCACGAGCGCGATCGAAATGCACAGCGTGAACTCGACGTCGTGCACCGAGGCGCGGATGGTGGTCGTACGGTCCATGACTACGGAGAGACTGATTGCGGGCGAGATCGAGGCGCGCAATTGGGGCAACGCCGCAGTTACGCGATCGACCGTGTCGATGATGTTCGCGCCGGGCTGGCGGAAAATGATAAGGCCGATGACGGCCTTGCCATCGGACATCCCTGCGGCGCGGACGTTCTCGACTGAATCTCGAACCAATGCGATATCGGAAAGCCGCACCGCGGCGCCATTGGTGTAGCGAACGATCAGCGGCTGGTAGTCCTCGGCCTTGAGCAGCTGATCGGTGGTGCTCAGCCCCCATGTCTGGTTGCCGTCAGCCAGTTCGCCCTTGGGCCGGTTCGCATTGGCGGCGGCCAGGACAGTTCGCACATCCTCGAGACCGACGCCGAGGTTGGTCATCTGCGTTGGATTCAGTTCGACGCGGACCCCGGGTAACGCGCTTCCGCCGACATAGACCTGGCCGACGCCCTCTATTTGCGAGAGTTTCTGCGCGAGGATTGAATTAGCCGCGTCGTACATCATTCCCGGGCGCACGGAGTCCGAGGTGAGCCCGAGAATCATGATCGGCGCATCGGCGGGATTGACCTTTCGATACGTCGGCTTGGCCGGCAGATTCGCGGGCAGCTGTCCGGACGCAGCATTGATGGCGGCCTGCACGTCGCGCGCGGCGGCGTTTATGCTGCGGTTCAAGTCGAATTGCAAAACGATGCTGCTGGCGCCGAGATAGCTGGTCGAAGTCAGTTCCGTCAGACCCGCGATGCGGCCGAACTGGCGCTCGAGCGGAGTCGCCACCGACGAAGCCATCGTTTCCGGACTCGCACCGGGCAGATTCGCCTGGACCTGAACGGTCGGGAACTCGACCTGCGGCAACGGCGAAACCGGCAGCAGCCGAAACGCGATCGCGCCCGCCAGCGCGAGCGCGATAGTCAGCAGCGTGGTGGCGACCGGCTTGCGTATGAAGGGTTCGGAAATGCTCATGACGCTTGAGCCGCAGCGGTCTCCGGAACAACATTCCTTTTCTTCCATTTCGACACTTGCGCCGCCAAGCGGTCGAAGGTCAGGAAGATCACCGGGGTCGTGTAAAGCGTGAGCACCTGGCTCACGAGCAAGCCGCCGACGATTGCGATACCGAGCGGGCGGCGCAACTCGGAGCCGGTGCCGGTTCCCAGCGCGAGCGGCAATGCGCCGAGCAACGCCGCCATCGTGGTCATCATGATGGGCCGGAAGCGCAGCAGGCAGGCCTGGAGGATCGCCTCACGCGGCGGCTTGCCGTCCTTACGCTGAGCTTCAAGCGCGAAATCGATCATCATGATTGCGTTCTTCTTCACGATACCTATCAGCAGGATGATGCCGATGAGGGCGATCACGTTCAGATCCTGACCGCAGATCATCAGAGCGAGGATCGCGCCGACGCCGGCCGATGGCAGGGTCGAGATAATCGTGATCGGGTGGATGTAACTCTCGTAAAGAACCCCGAGCACGATGTACACGGTGACGAGAGCCGCAAGGATTAGCAGCGGCTCGTTCTTCAACGAGGCCCGGAACGCGGCGGCGGTGCCCTGGAAGGAAGCCTCGATACTTGCCGGCATCCCGATTTCCTGGCGCGCCTGGTCGATGGCGGAGACCGCGTCGCCCAGCGAGTAGTCCGGCGCCAGATCGAACGAGATTGTGACTGCGGGAAACTGGCCCTGATGGTTGACGACGAGCGGGGCCGAACCCGCTTCGAAGTGGGTGAAGGCGCTGAGCGGCACCTCACCGCCCGCGGTCGAGCGAATATAGATGTTGTCAAGCGCGTGCGGACTGTTTTGAAACTCCGGCGCCACTTCGAGCACCACGTGATACTGATTCAACTGGGTGAAAATCGTTGACACCTGCCGCTGTCCGAAGGCGTCGTACAAGGTGTTGTCGATCAGATTTGGGGTGATACCCAGGCGCGAAGCGGTCAGCCGATCGATGACGACATGCACCTGCTGGCCGCCGTTCTGCTGGTCGGTGGCGACGTTGCGCAGGGCAGGCAGCGTCTTGAGCTTATCGACGAGTTTGCCGGTCCAGAGACTCACTTCGGCGGCGCTCGGATCTTCGAGACTGTACTGATACTGCGTGCGGCTGACGCGGTCTTCGACCGTCAGGTCCTGCACCGGCTGCAAAAAGAGCGTCATCGCCTCGACGGTCGCCAGCTTCGGCTGCAAGCGATTGATAACCGTGGTGATGTCCACCTGGCGCTGCTCGAGTGGTTTGAGATTGATCAGAATTCGTCCGCTGTTAACGGTGGTGTTGGTGCCATCGATCCCGACAAACGACGACAGACTCTCGACGGCCGGGTCCTGCAAAATGATCCGCGCCAAAGCCTGCTGGCCGCGCACCATCGCGGCGAACGATACATTCTGCGGCGCTTCGGAAACGCCCTGGATAACCCCGGTATCCTCCACCGGGAAGAAGCCCTTGGGCACGACGATGTAGAGCAAGATGGTCAGGACCAGGGTGCCGATCGCGATCATCAGCGTTTCGGTTTCGTGTTCAAGAACCCACTCGAGAGTTCGGCCGTAAAGCGCGATGGTGTCTTCGAATACCTTTTCCGACCTGCGATAGAACCAGCTCTGCTCACTCTTGGGCCTATGCCGCAGCAGCTTCGCGCACATCATCGGCGTCAGCGTCAGGGAGACGACCGCGGACATCAGGATCGTCACCGCCAGCGTGACCGCGAACTCACGGAACAACCGGCCGACGATATCGCCCATGAACAGCAGCGGAATCAGCACCGCGATCAGCGAGATGGTCAGCGAAAGAATGGTGAAGCCGATCTGCTCGGCGCCCTTGAGCGCGGCCTGAAGCGGCGCGTCGCCTTCCTCGATGAAGCGCGAGATGTTTTCGATCATCACGATCGCGTCGTCAACGACGAAGCCGGTCGAAATCGTAAGCGCCATCAGCGAGAGGTTGTCGAGGCTGTAGCCGAGCAGGTACATCACGCCGAAGGTACCGATCAGTGAGAGCGGAACCGCGATGCTGGGAATGATCGTCGCCGACAGGCTGCGCAGAAACAGGAAGATGACCATCACGACCAGCGCCACCGTCAGCATCAGCTCGAACTGCACGTCGGCCACCGAGGCGCGAATGGTGGTGGTGCGATCGGTAAGGATCTCGACCTTCACCGACGAGGGCAGCGAGGCCTGCAAGCGCGGCATCAGGGCCTTGATGCGGTCCACGACGGCGATGATGTTGGCGCCGGGCTGGCGCTGAACGTTGAGGATCACGGCGGGCGTGGTGTTCATCCACGCCGCGGCCTTGACGTTCTCGGCGTCGTCGATGGCGCCGGCGACATCGGAGAGTTTGACCGGTGCGCCGTTATGATAGGCGACGATCAGCGGCAGGTAGTCCCTGGCCGTCAGGAGCTGGTCGTTGGCGCCGATGGTGTACGCCTGGTGCTTGCCATCGAAGTTGCCCTTGGCCTCGTTGACGTTGGCGCTGGCAATGGCGGCGCGCAGGTCCTCGAGGGTAATTCCATACGACGCGAGCGAGGTCGGATTGGCCTGGATGCGGACCGAAGGTTTCTGGCCGCCGCCGATACTGACCAAACCCACGCCGGGCAACTGGGAAATCTTCTCGGCCAGACGCGTGTCGGCCAGGTCTTCGACTTGCGGCAGCGGCAGTTCCTTCGAGGTCAGCGCCAAGGTGAGAATAGGCGCGTCGGCCGGATTGGTCTTGCTGTAAACGGGCGGGTTGGGGAGATCCGCCGGCAGGTAGGTCGCGGCCGCGTTGATCGCCGCCTGTACCTCCTGCTCGGCAACGTCGATATTCAAGTTGAGGTCGAACTGGAGCGTGATGACCGAGCTGCCGAACGAGCTGTTCGAGGTCATCTGGGTAAGCCCGGGCACCTGTCCGAATTGGCGCTCGAGCGGGGCAGTTACCGAAGACGCCATCACGTCCGGACTCGCGCCCGGGTAAAACGTCATAACCTGGATGGTCGGATAGTCCACCTGCGGCAGCGCCGACACGGGCAACTGCGCGTAGGCGACCAGCCCGGCCAGCATCAGCCCGACCATCAGCAGCGAAGTTGCAACCGGCCGGAGTATGAACGGGCGCGAAAGACTCACGGAGTACCCGCAGGCGGCACCGCCGCCGTCTGCACATTGACGTGCGATCCTTGTTGCAGCTTGTCCACCCCGTCGGTGACGACCAGGTCGCCGGCCGCAAGACCCGTGGCTATGGCGATCACGTCGCCCTGGGTGGCGCCCACGGTCACGCTGCGCATCTCGACGGTCTGGTCAGGCTTGACGACATATACAAACAAACCTTGCTGGCTGCGCTGGAGACCGGCCGCCGGGATCAGAATCGCATTGTGCAAAGTATTGACGAGCAGCTTGGCGTTGACGAATTGATTTGGAAACAGCGCGTTGTCCTGGTTGGGAAAGGACGCCTTGAGCTTGATCGTGCCGGTGGACTGATCGATCTGGTTGTCGGTCGTGAGCAGGGTTCCAGCCGCGAGTTGGTGCTTGAAGTCACGATTGTAAGCATCGACCGGCAACCGGCTGTTGGCCTTCATCGCATTCTGGAGGCGTGGCAGATCGTCCGCCGGAATACCGAAATCAACCGCGATCGGCTGCAACTGCGTGATCACGGCCAGACCGGTCGCGTCGGTCGCATGAATGATATTGCCCGCGTCCACCAACCTCAGCCCAACCCGGCCGGTGATCGGCGAAGTGATGCGGCTGTAAACCAGTTGAAGCTTGGCGTTGTCCACGGCGCCCTTATCGCTTTGGATCGAACCGGCGTACTGTCCGACCGCCGCTTGCTGGTTGTCGAGATCCTGACGTGCGAGGACCTTTTGATTGTAGAGTTCCTGGTCGCGTGCGAGAAGAATCTTGGCGTTTTCGAGCGATGCCAGATCTTTCGCGAGCGTACCCTCGGCCTGGGTGAGCTGCACCTGGTAGGGACGCGGATCGATCTCAGCCAGCAGATCGCCGGCCTTTACCAACTGTCCCTCGGTAAAATTTACCTTATCGAGCTGGCCATCCACCCGGCTTTTGACGGTGACCGTGTTGTAGGCCGTCACCGTTCCGATCGCGGATATGTACTGGTTCATATCGCCCAGCTTCGTCGGCGCCGCGGCGACCGGAACGATCGTGTGCACCGCGTCCGGAGGCGCCTGTGTGGAAGAATCAGGGCGGCTGCGGGCGATAAAAAAGTAAAGGCCAACGACAGCGACGGCCAAAACGACCAGCCACAGCCGCCATCGTTGCATAGCTTTGTCGAGCCGACTGCGCACTTCAGCATCCTGTACAAATCGTGAGGCGTTAGGAGTTCCGGTCGCGGGGGCGTCTGAATCCATCATGTTCTCCGTGGCACTCGTATCCAAGCAGCCAAATACCAATATAGCATCTATTGTTGCAATTTTGGACCCGCCAGTCCATATTTCAGATGAGGCCCTTGGCAGGCTGTTGAAAAAGTAATTTTCAACGCCTGCCCCTCTCTCTTGTCTCCCCCAGCGGGGGAGATGTTGTAGGTAAGAGGACAGCTTTTACGCAGGATGTTGAAGCACTTGAAGTCGAAAACGACAATTGACCCGAATTTTTCAACCTCCTGCTAGGGGCGACTACGCTTCTATGAATTTGATGATTGCAGGTTTCCAATCGTGAGCGTCAAGCGCCAACCGGCTTCGCCGCCGATTCGCCGCAAAGACGGCCGTGGCAGGCCGTCAACGCCGTTCATCCGCGAGAGAATCCTCCTGAGCGCGGTGGAACTCTTTGCCGAAAGGGAATTCGAGCTGGTGTTGATCGACGAGGTCGCCGCGCACGCCGGGGTCGGCAAGGGCAGCGTTTACCGCCAATTCAAATCGAAAGAGGAGCTCTATGCGGCCGCGGTAATCGACGGATTCACCGAACTGCGGCGCGAAATTCGCTCGGCGCTGGCGGGATGCACGTCGATGCGCGAGCAAATCGCGACGATCGTGCGTCATTCTCTGAGATTTTTCTGGAGCCGCCGCCAGTTCTTCGCCCTGCTGCGCGATCCCAAGGCGTTGCGGCCCTCACAGGAGCGCCAGTATCAAGCTCAGCGCAATGACTTGTCGCAATTGATCAGCGGAGTTCTCGACGACGGCATCAAGCGCGGTGCGATGAGGCCGGGGATAGACACTCGAATCGCGGCCGAATCGCTGCTGGGCATGATGCGCGGGATGAACCGTTACGGCCGCGAGTACACGACCCCCGAGCGCGCGGTCGATATCGTCACGTCGATCTTCCTTGACGGATGCGCCGCGCGATAACATTGCGCCGAATCGAAATTCTCTCGCGAAGGCTTTCGTCATGGACAAGGCATCGATCCGAACTCACGTCGAGCGGCTGTGGGATGAATCCATCGTCGCCGAAATTGCCGAGTACATTCGTATCCCCAACAAGTCGGTCGCGTTCGATCGCGACTGGAAAGCGCACGGTCACATGGACCGCGTCGTCGCGCGCTTCGAGGATTGGGCGCGCCGCCAGCCGATCCGCGGGATAAAGCTGGAAGTCGTGCGGCTCGAGGGCCGCACCCCGCTGCTGTTCATCGAAATCCCCGGCGACTCGAAGGACTGCGTGCTGCTTTACGGGCACATGGACAAGCAGCCCGAGATGTCGGGATGGCGCGAAGGGCTGGGGCCGTGGCAGCCGGTGCTCGACGGCGAGCGTTTGTACGGCCGCGGCAGCGCCGATGACGGGTACGCGATGTTTGCATGTATCGGCGCGATCGGCGCGCTGCAAGCGAACTCGATTCGACATGCGCGATGCGTGGTGATCATCGAGGCTTGCGAAGAAAGCGGCAGCTTCGATCTCCCGCACTACATCGAGCATCTGGCGGCGCGCATCGGGCAGTCGAGCCTGTGCATCGCGCTGGACTCGGGATGCGGCAACTACGAGCAACTTTGGCTGACAACGTCGCTGCGCGGCCTGGTCGGCGGGAAACTCCAGGTCGAGGTGCTTACGGAGGGCGTGCATTCGGGCGACGCCGGCGGAGTGGTGCCCGACAGCTTCCGCATCGTGCGCCAGTTGTTAAGCCGGGTCGAGGATGAGGCGACGGGGAAAGTGCTCGGGGGGGAATTTTATGCGTCGATCCCCGATGCGCGCCTCAAGCAGGCGGCCGCCACGGCCGCGGTGCTCGGCGACGACATCGGCGCGAAGTTTCCGTTCATCGAGGGCGCGCGTCCGGTCAGCAGCGATACGACGGAGCTGATCCTCAACCGCGCGTGGCGGCCCGCTCTGTCGATTCTCGGCGCCGACGGGCTGCCGCCGACCGGCAGCGCCGGCAACGTGCTGCGCGCGGGCACGGCGGTGAATTTGTCGCTAAGACTGCCACCGACGGTAGATCCAAAAGTCGCGGCGCAAAAGCTCAAAAGCATTTTAGAGAAAGATCCGCCGTATGGATGCAAAGTGAGTTTCCAGGCGAACTGGGGCGCCAGCGGATGGAATGCTCCAGCACTATCGCCGTGGCTCGAGCGCAGCCTCGAGGCGGCCTCGAATGACTACTTCGGCAATCCGGTTGCGTACATGGGCGAAGGCGGCACGATTCCGTTCATGGGGATGTTGGGCGAGCGGTTCCCGCAGGCCCAATTTATGATCACCGGGGTGCTGGGACCTCACGCCAATGCCCACGGGCCCAACGAGTTTCTGCACATCCCGACCGCGAAGAAGGTGACCTGCTGCGTGGCGAAAGTGATCGCCGATCACTTTTTACGCGCGAATTCCCCTTAGATTTCAAGGGTGCCCCCTTCGGACTATGAATGACCTATGAACGTCTTTTCAGAGGGCCAAAAAAGGGCCGCGCGATTAAGAACCCTCGCGCGGCTCTCTGCGATCTAGCTCAGGCAACTTTGTGCAGAACGGCGACCTTGGGCGCGCGCTGCGCTTCGGCGCCCATGAAGTCGTCGATATTCTGCGCGGCTTCGTCGAGGTCGTCCTCGGCAACGATGTTATAGCGCTCGAACATGAGCGGGGATTTATGCCCGCTGATCGCCATCGCGACGTTCTGCGGGACGCCTGCTTTAATCATGTTGCGACGCAAACAGGAAACCGCGCGGAACAGTCTCAATCAGTTATCAGGGAGAATGTCCCCGTCCTGACAGGCGAGAGTCGGATTCTTGAGCTTTGAGCCATCCACAAACACATGGATCTGCTCCATGAACACTTCGCCAGTACCGTCGGAAGCTAGCCGCAGCGTAATTTTGTGGCTCTTCTTTTTCTTGATCGGCACGCAGCACCCATAGCTGGCAGCAACGTCATGAAGATCGGTAGCGGCGTGCGCTATTGTGACCCACCCAGCGGGGGAGCCGTTGCTGGAAGCCTTGCCGGTATTGTTGCAATCGACCCCATCGGCTTGGCAATTGATCAGCTCCCGAGCCCCGGAATGCGTGTCAGTTGTCCCGAAAATCGTGACGTACAGGAGATTTACGCTCGCCGGCACCTTAATCGTCCGGTCGTAGAATAAGATTGGATTGCTCGTTGTGTTGGTGTCTAGAGCGTCCACCTCTGCGCCGTCAAACATCAAAAAATTTGCCGCGAACCGTTGTATATTCTGTGCTCTCGCCGGACTGACCAGCAGGAGCAAAGCTATCGCTCCGGTTGCAAGCTGCCATATTTGTTTCACGATTTTTTGTCCTCCTTGATCTTTTATTTCTGGAATTTCATTTTGAAATACTGGTTCATACTCACACAGACACTAGATGCCTTGAAACGATCGCCGCCGCCTGCTTTGGACGCCGGCGATCCATCGTCGCAGCGGTTGCAAGTCAGGCCGAAAGGCGAGCATGTTTGGAGCTTAGGAGACCGGATAAAAACAGCCATGACGACAATGTCCCTGCCGAACTCGCCGCTTTCGCTTTGGCTCGACACTTACGGGCCGTACACGCCCGAGCCGCCGCTCAAGGGTGAAATCAATGCCGACGTGGCAATCGTCGGCGGTGGTTTTAGCGGCCTTGCCACCGCGCGCGAACTCAGGCGCGCCGACCCGTCGCTCAAGGTCGCGGTGCTGGAAGCCAAGACCGTTGGCTACGGCGCGAGCGGCCGCAACGGCTCGTTCGCGATGACGGTGGTCGGGCTTGGGCTGGGCGTGACCGCGATGTTGCGCGGCAAGCAATTCCTCAAAGAGACCCATGCCTACATGGAGCGGGCGGTTGATAACCTGGACCGGCTAATCCTGGATGAAAAGCTCGAATGCAGCCGTATTCGCCCCGGCTTCCTGCGGGTGGCTACGGCGCCGGGCTACATTCGCCGCCTCCAGCACGACGTGGCGCTCATGAAGTCGTTGGGCTTCAGCGGGATCGAATGGATCGGGCGGGACGAAGTGCGCAGCCGGGTCAACTCGGAACGCTATCTGGGCGCGATGTGGGAACCGCGCCTGGTGCTGGTGAATCCGGCGCAACTGGTGCGCGAGGACAAGCGGATCGCGCTGGAAGCGGGTGCGTCAGTTTACGAAGAGACCCCGGTGCTCGAGATCACCTCGCGGCCCAATTTCAGGCTGACAACTCCGGGCGGAGCAGTTAACGCCGCCAAGCTCGTGTTCGCGACCAACGCCTACTCGCACTTTTTCCCCGAACTCAAGCGCAAGCAAGTGCCCGCCTTCACCTACATGATCGCAACTGAGCCGCTGAGCGCCGAGCGGCTCAAGCCGATCGGATGGAGCGGGTTGGAGGGAATCGAGGACGCGCGCAATCTCATCCACTATTATCGGCTGACGCCCGACCACCGCCTGGTGATGGGCGGCGGTCCGGTTGGACTGACTTGGGGCAACGGCCTCGACGCCGATAGCTCCGAGTCCGCGTGGCGCCATCTCGAGGAGCACATCGCCTTCCTGTTCCCGTCGCTGCGCGGCGTTCGGATCACCCATCGATGGGGCGGGCCGTTTTCGGTCACCCTCAATCTTACCCCCGCAGTCGGCTATCTGGGCGACCATCGCGCAGTTTACGCGCTCGGCTGTATCGGCCACGGGGTCTCGATGAGTCACCTCAACGCGCAGGTGCTGCGCGACCTGGTGCTGGAGCGCAAGAGCGAACTGGATTGCCCATTCGTTAATCGAAGAGTGATTCCGTGGCCGTCCGAACCGATCCGGATGGCGATCGCCAGCGCCCTGGTGACCTACCTGAGAACCGAGGACTGGGCTTACGAGCGGCACATCGCCGGCGCCTGACTAACGAGGATCAGCTTGCGATCGCGTCGTGGTACAGCGGCGACGACGCCTTCATGAAGCGCAGCAGCATCCTCATCTCGGCGATGCGCTTGCCGGCCGCTTCATTCAGCGCGGTCTCGAACCACATGAATTCGGTCTTGGGGCTCTGGCCCAGCGCCACGATACTCCCGCTCACGCGGTATGGACGTTCGACCAGGACCGGGCCGTTGATGTTGCGCAGTTCGATCGCGCCGAACAGGCCCACTGCCTGGGCGAGTTTGCCGCGCAGAGTCGCGATCGGTTGCGTGTATAGAAGATGCACCATCGTCGCCGGAGTGGCGATTGCGCCGCCCCATGGCGAGGGCTTGGTGTACCATTCCAGCGGTTCGGTGATGACTTCCATCCGTTCGGTCATCTCATTTTTCGTCAGAAATGCGTCGCATTCCTCGAAGCGATCACCGGCTTTAAGCGAACCCAGGATCCGCAACTGACCTGCATCGAATCGATCGAGCGGACGGCGGATCAATGCGGTCGGCTCTTCGGGGCGTCCGACAGACGCGGTGCCTTCCGCTACGCGCATGCCGTCGTCGCGCTCGATCCAGGCATCGACCTGCGCGTCGGCCGCATCGTGGGGCGGCTCTTTAAGGAACGCGCGGACTGCTTCGCGGTCGGTCGTCGCGTTGAGGAAATACATCGAGATAGTGCCGCGTTCAAACCATCGCTTGCCGAACGCTTTCAGCAGGAGCGGCGGAAACAGTTCCAGGTGGATCGATCCGGCGACGGTGCCACCGCGAAAACCGAGCTTGGTCGCCATCGCGTCATCATGGATGCTCCCCGAGACATTGCGAGCGTTATTCACGGATCGGCGCAGCGGGCCGACCAACACATGGTCGCGCAACTCGATTTCTGAATTCATGGCGCCGTCCTCGAAGCGAATTCAAGCAGGTCCCACGGCGATCGGCAAACTTCTCAAACCTGAAGTGATAGAGCGTTTCCCGATCCAGGCGCGCTCAGCGCGTCGAAGCAGTAATCGACAACGCATCGGCCGCGAAGAATAACATTCAGCCGGGCGGTTGATCCATTCAGCTGTTATCCGGCTTGCCTCCGCGTCCAAGTGGTGCGATCGAATAGTCAGCAGGAGGTCCAACGCTTATGCCGGTCGGCGTAGTCAAAACTCCAGAAGACGAGATCGCGTGGGAACGCGCGAAGGCCCGCGCTCGAGAGGAATATCCCAGCGCGCGCGGCAAGCAGTTCTACAGTATAGTGATGGCCATCTACAAGAAGATGACCCACTACACGCCTGCTTCGCGACGCCGAACAGAAATCCCCAGGTAATGGGGCGGGGGAACGGACAGTACATGTACGAAACGGAGTACAAATCGAAGTTGATGACGCCAGCGGCGGCGGTGGAGTTGATCCCGTCGCGAGGCACGCTCTCGATGGGCATGGCGTTCAGCGAACCGCCCGCCTTGTTAGGAGCGCTCGAGAATCGAGTGAAGAGCCGCAAGATCGAGGAGCTTCGCGTTTACTATTCGCACTCGGTCGCAGCAGCCGGCTTCACGATTCTCAAGTACGAACACATGGACGTCATCAAGCCGCATCCATTCTTCCCTACGATTGTCGAACGAACGCTCTTCGAGCGGGGCCAACAGGACAATCGGCGCGTCGTCTTCTACATGCCGGGCAATTTCAGTGCGATGCCGCGCGTGTTGCGCGAAATAGGAATCGACGCGTTCATTATGATGGTCGCGCCGATGGACAAAGGCGGATTCTTCAGTTGCGGCACCAACGCCGACTACACAATCCCGACCGCACGAATCACAAAGAATCTGATCGTCGAAGTCAATCCCAGGATGCCGCGCGTGTTCGGCGATTCGTCGGTGCACATATCGGAAGTCGCGGCGATTGTCGAAAATGAAAGTCCGCTGTTCACGCTGCCTTCCCGGCCGCCGACGCCATTGGACAATGTGATCAGCAAGTACATCGTGGAGATGATCCCGGACCGCGCGACACTCCAGGTGGGAATCGGTGGAGTGCCCAGCGCGGTATGCGCCGCCCTGCACGGCCGCAAGGATTTGGGCATACACAGTGAGCTCATGATACCGCCCCTGGCGGCGCTGATTCAGTCGGGCACCGTCACCAACAGGTACAAGAACCTCAATCGATACAAGAACGTGTACACCCTGGCGGCCGGCGACCAGCCTTTCTACGAATTTCTCAACGACAATTCGAGCATGGAGGCCCGCCCGGTTGACTATGTGAACGACCCGAACGTCATCGGACAGAACGATCGCGTAATCTCGATCAACGCGTTTCTTGAGGTCGGCCTTGACGGCGAGGTCAATTCCGAAGCGATCATGGGCAAGCAGTACAGCGCTCCCGGCGGGCAGTTGGATTTCATCCGCGGCGCTCAGCTATCCAGGGGCGGCAAATCGATTCTCGCCGCGTACTCGACCGCGGGCAAAGGCGCCATCTCGCGCATCGTCCCAAAGATCGAAGGACCCACCACCGATCCAAGAACCGATACTCAGTATGTCGCTACCGAGTATGGAGTGGCTTGCCTCACCGGCAAATCGACCGCGGATAGAGCCGAGGCGCTGATCGCAATAGCTCATCCGAAATTTCGCGAGCAACTTCGTCTCGGCGCGCAGCAATTGGGCTACCTGTGAAGTACGTTGAGCGCGGGCATCAGAACCGGGTCGAGAGCCTCAAGCGCGTTGCCGAAGGCGGAGATCCGTCGTAGCGATCGCCAAGCGTCGCTCTAGTCGTCCGCGAGGATAACTTCGAAGGCGATGCTGTTGTCGCGGATGATTCCGATCGACGCGAAAAATCGCCCCAGCCGAAGCAATCGCCCCAGCCGAAGTATCGGAATCACGAACCAGTACTTGCGCTCGACCAGGCGGTTCACTTTCTCGCGTTCCTGCGCATCCGTAATCGCGCGCACGTTGCCGTCGAAGACTTCGTCGCCGACCCGAAGTGAGATTGCGGGTCGCACCTTCACATTGCGCACCCAGTTACGCGCGGCATTTGCCGAGACCAGGTATAGCCGGTCGTCATCGACCAGGTACCAGATAGTCACATCGTAGGGGCGGCCGGTTTTGCGTCCATAATGAGTCAGACGTAGCGTCTGCCTGTCCCCGACCCGGCGTAGCCGTTTGAAGGATTTCGATGCCATCGTCATGTTCCTCGAGTTCGACGCGCAGCCTGACCAGTTCGCCCCGCATCCGGCTCCGCGGCGCGATTATTATTGGCGCAGCCGGCTACTGAGTAACGGTTTCCATCACGCGTCCGCTCGCGCCGTCCACGAAATCGACTTCGACCGGCGATGAAATGTTGTTGTCTTTCTTGGCCTTGTGGATTTTCAACTTCAGCTCGGCCAGGAACGCTTCTTTCGCATTCGGAGGCATCTGGTCCATCGGAAAGCTGTTCATCAGGACCCTGGCCTTGAGCTGGTCGGGCCACTCGATGGAGCCGACCTTCGGTCCCGCGATTGGCAGGCCTCTCACCATCTCCTCGACAGCGCCGTGAAAATCCTCTTTCCCGGCCGTTGGCGCGACCGCGGGCGATCCGGGTGCTTGTCCCGCCGTCGCTACAGACGCTGCCGGCGAGCCCGCCGCCGCTCCCGCCGAGGAAGACGTCGCGGCAGATGCGGCCTGCATCGACGCGCTTGCGGCCGGCGCACCGGTAATCTTTGCGATCAGATCCTTCGCCTGGGCGCGTGACGTGTCGTCCGGCGCGAGCGCCAGCGCCTGCTTGAACGCGGCGGCCGCGTCATCAGGTTTATTCTCCTGCGTGTACGCGGCTCCCATGTTTAGGTACGCCTGGAAAAATCCGGGAGTGGCGGCGATCACTTTCTTGTACTGCACAACCGCCTGGTCGGCGTTGCCCGTGTAGAGATACATCGTGCCGAGATCGGTGCGAACTTCCGGATCGTCCGGCTTTTTCTTCAGGTAATGCTCGTATGCGGCGATCGCTTCGTCGAAGTGCTGCTTGTCGTAGTCGAGATCACCGACACCGCGCAGCGCGTCGAGGTTGTCGGGCTCCAACTTCAGCACGTGGCCGAACGCTTCCTCGGCCTTGGCGTAGTAGGTTATATCGAACTTCGCCGCTTGCGTCGCGACTGCGCCGAATTTGCTCCATGCGGCGACGTCGCCGGGTTTCGCGCGCGCGTCTTTTTCGGTCTTGTCAACAAAAGCGCGAGCCTCTGCCGGCAGCTCGATCTTCGGATGTCCCGGCGGCAAACTGCCGTTCTGACTTCCACCCGCCGCCGGATTCGCCGTGACATTCGGCTCCGGTGCAGCCGCATTGGGCGCGGCAGCGCCTGGGGCCTTGGCGCCGACGACTTGCTCGCTCACCGCTGCGGGCGTGCGTATCCTGATCCACGCGGCCGCCCCCAGACCCACCACGGCGATCGCGACGAACACAACCACGAACTGTGTTGTAATCGGTATATTGCGCCCGCGAGCCGCGCCGCCCCCGAGCTTGCCCGATTCGACCGCGCCCGATGCTGCTCCTGCGAGCGCGCTGCCGCACTCCACACAGAACTTCGCCCCAGCCGTCACCGGCGCACCACATTGCGGACAAAATCGCATGAGCAAATTCCTACATGACCGCTTCCCCCCAGCGCAACCCGCCCCGGATTTGAGTTCCCGCTTTCGAGCCGCCTGTTGTATAGTCCCGCCGAAGTCCATTTTTGCGGGGCAGCCAGCCGAGGAACGCGCCGAGTCCGCATATGCCCGGAAATTTCGAACAAGTAACCGCGCAGCTGACGGCCCTGGTCCGCGCGAAAACCGGTGACTCCCGCGCGCGAGCGCATTCGCTCGAATCGCTGCCGGGTCACGCCGGCTTCAGCTACAGCTTCATCCTCGAGCGGATTGCGCCCGACGCGGCGCCGGCGGGGAAATTCGTCGTGCGCATCGCGCCTCCCGGCGTCAAAATCTCAGGCCCCGCCGACATCGTGCGGCAGGCGCGCGTGATGGCGTCGCTGGCCGACACGCCGGTCGCGGTGCCGCCGATCATCTGGTACGGCGACGAGCCCGAGTTCTTCGATCGGCCGTACTTCGTCGCCGGCTTCGTCGATGGATTCAAACTCGGCGAATCCGCGCTGCCGGCCGCGCACTTGAAACGCCTGGCGCGCCAGGGTATCGCGACCATGGCTGCGCTGCACAACGTCCCGTGGGAGCCGCGCCGCGCCGCATGGGGCGAGCCGTTCGCCCTCAGCGAAGAGCTCAAACGCCTGGACTACCTGCTCGACCGCCCGACTCTCGATCCCGCGGTCGTCGCGCGCGCACCCGAGCTTCGCGAGCGTCTGCGCTCGAGCCTGCCCGCGGGCGCGCGCATCGGATGCGTCCACGGCGACTTCCAATGGTCGAACGTGCTGTTCAACGAAGAACGCGTCGTCGCGCTGATCGATTGGGAAATCTCGCTGGTCGGCGCAACGCTGCTCGACCTCGGCTGGATTTGCTTTTTTTCAGACCCCGGAAGTTGGGTCGGCGTTGACCCGGGGCAAGGCTCGCTACTCAACGCCGACGAAATCGTCGACGCGTACGCCGAAGTCGCGGGCTTTCCGGTCTCCGCGGCGGAAGTGCGATGGTTCCGCGCATTCGCGGGCTACCGGTTCGGCGTCATTACCTGTTTCAACCTGATGCTGCATCGACGCGGCAAGCGCCACGATCCCTTATGGGAAGCGACGGCGCTGTCGGCGCCAAGAATGTTCGAACGCGGCCTCGAATTGCTTGGCTGACCCGCGCGTACCCGCCGGCACATTTTCGGTTTGGCCTCCGGATGTCTTTGTGGTGCAATCGCGTCCTGGACTTTCGTGATCGGAACTCTTCGTGACCGGAAGTTGGAGGTGGCGAAATGGACAGTGCGGCCAAACGGCAGCCTGAAATTCAGACCCCCGACGAAAACCATCCCGCGCTCAACGCGATCCTCGGCGCCAATCCGTTCGTCGGCCTCGACGCCACCCAGGTTGCCGGTACCTTGACGGCCTTGCTGGCGCATCTCGCGTCGCGGCCCGCCATCGTCGCCGCGCGCGCGCTCGAACTGTGGCTCCAGTTGGGGCAGGTCGCGGCGGGAGTTTCTACCGTGGCGCCCGAGCCTGGCGACAAGCGCTTCGCCGATCCCGCCTGGTCGCTGCATCCGCTCTACAATCGCATGATGCAGTCCTACCTCGCGTGGCGCACCGCGATGCACGATCTTGTCGATCAGGATGACGGCGTCGAGTGGAAGCAAGCCGAGCAGCAGAAATTCGCGGTCACGCTGATGACCGAGGCGCTCGCGCCCACCAACGCGTTATGGCTCAATCCCGCCGCGCTCAAGCGCGCCTTCGACACCGCGGGGGATGAGCTTGGTATGGGGACTGAGCAACTTCATCGGCGACCTGTGGAACAACGGCGGGATGCCGTCACAGGTGGACAAGCGGCCGTTCGAAGTCGGCAAAAATCTCGCCATCTCGCCCGGCGCCGTCGTGTTCCGAAGCCCGGTCTGCGAGGTGATCCAGTACGCGCCCGCGACCGACAAGGTTTTCGAGCGCCCGCTGCTTTTCATCCCGCCACAGATCAACAAGTTCTACATCATGGATCTCGCGCCGGGACGCAGCTTCGTTGAGTACGCAGTCAAGCACGGACTTCCGATGTTCACGATCAGTTGGCGCAACCCGACTCCGCGCGATCGCAACTGGGGACTCGACGAATACGTGACCGCATGCAAGGACGCCATCGCGGCCGCCTGCGAGATCACCGGCAGTCCCGATTGCAACGTGCTCGGCGTATGCGCCGGCGGCATCACGACTTCGCTCATGCTCGGGCATCTCGCGGCTTGCGGTGACAAGCGCGTCAACGCGGCGACGCTGCTGGTGACGACGCTCGATACGAGCCTGCCCTCGATGACCGGGATGTTCGCGACCGAGGATGCGATCAAGGCGGCGCGCGATCGCTCGGCTAAAAAGGGCGTGCTCGACGGCGGCGACATGGCGCGCGTCTTCGCCTGGCTGCGTCCCAACGATCTGGTGTGGAACTATTGGGTCAATAACTATCTGCTCGGCAACGATCCCGCGCCATTCGACATCCTCTATTGGAACGCCGACCCGACCAATCTTCCAGCCAGGTTGCACGCGGGCTTTCTTGATCTGTTTCTCAGAAATCCGCTCACGCGCGGCGGCGGCGTCACGGTTCTCGGCACGCCGATCGATTTGGGCGCCGTGAAGAATGACCTCTACCTGGTTGCCGGGATGACCGACCATATCTGCGCGTGGCGCGCGTGCTATCGCACGACGCGGATGTTCGGCGGACGAATCGAATTCGTGCTCGGCTCCAGCGGCCATATCCAGAGCCTGGTTAATCCTCCCGGCAACTTCAAAGCCCGCTACTACGTCGGCGCGCGGCTTCCCGAAGATCCCGACGAATGGGCCAAAGGCGCGGCCGAGAACAAGGGCACTTGGTGGGATCACTGGATCAAGTGGATAGGCGCGCGCTCCGGCGGCGAACGTCCCGCGCCGAAGTCACTCGGCAGCGACCTATACAAAGCCGGCGAGCCAGCCCCGGGCTTATACGTCCACGAACGCCACTAACTCGCTGCTGGTGTCATTCTGAGCGAAAGCTGCTGTAGCGAAGAATCTCGACGGACGCTCCGGCCTCCGGTGTCGGTAGCGAAAACTCACCGCGCCGCGAGCACTTCCGCCAGATGACGCACTTCGATCTTCTCGCCCGCGCGGCTCAAGCCACCGCCAATCTGCATCAGGCATCCGCAATCGTTGGCGACCACGACCTCGGCGCCGCTTTCCT
>Ga0097691_1000348_pt1 | contig 41862 bp, 44 predicted proteins | sample NGESurdeep072012_8_FD_72858 | JGI IMG/M metagenome (GOLD analysis project Ga0097691, IMG submission 72858) | Arctic peat soil microbial communities from Barrow, Alaska - NGEE Surface sample 210-1 deep-072012 | ecosystem: Environmental > Terrestrial > Soil > Wetlands > Peat ... | reverse complement strand
AACACCACCCGGGCGCAACCAAACGCCCTGGCCAACAACTGGGTCTGGCCAGGGGTGGGGTAAGCGCGGTAGCGGTAACGAACGAGCACCCGCTCAACGTAACGTCGCACACTGACAACGCCACTGCTGTCCGTAGGCGAGGTTCCACCTCAAGCGGCTATCCCGGACCTAAAGGACCGGGCTTGCGCCGCCCAAAGTCGCGGTCAGTCGCGAATACCGGTCCCATCTATGGCAATTGTCCCGAAATGGGTCTACACACAGACAGAACGACCCCAGCCGGGAGTTATGAGCTCCGACCAGAGCCCAGACCGATCAACCTTTGTGAAAGGTGAACGATCATGAGCACCATCATCCAGGACAACGTGGCCAGCGATGTGGGCCAGATCACCGCAGAAATCCTCGCCATCTACAACGCGCGGGACGACGACCGCAAGGCACAGCTGCTCGACCACATAGAGCAGCGCGCGGCAGCGACGGCATGAGCACCATCATCCACAAGCCCTGGTGTGACGAGCACGAACCGCAAGCCGATGGCGGCAAGTGCGTCAGCATCGTCCTCGGCACCGGCACGGCTGGCGCATGGCTCGTCCAAGCACCAGCCGATGCGGAGCCGTTCATTGGCCTCGACCTTGCGATCAACGTCCGCCTGACCATCGACCAAGCCGTCGACCTGTCCAACTCGATCCGGGAGCTGCGCGGCGCGGCGTTCGGAAGGCCGCTGCAGCGATGGAGCGCTACCACGCTCTGACCGAATACGCTAGCGCCCACTTTGACGGACAAGGCGGGCGCTGCGCTGTCGTCGGGGGATGCGCAATGGCCTTCCACCAGACGCATCCGTAGGCCATAGCCGCCGGACGATGATGCCCGAGGACGTCACGGACCGCGTTGCTCGCATCCGCCGTGTTTTCGACGCTGCCCTCCAGCGAATGTGCGAGGCCGAGAATATCGAGGACGCTGAGGGCGAGTTGAGCAACTCTGCCGGCACTAGCGGCTCGGGGATCTCTTCGACGTCATTGGCCAAAGCGCCGCAGACTCTTCTACGAACTGGAGGCGAAGTCACACTCCTGCTACCGAAGTCCGCAGGGCTCTGAAGGCCTCTGTCCTGCGGTGATGCACGTGGGCCCGGCCGGGCTCGAACCGACGACAGCCGCGGTGTAAACGCGAACCGGACGACCCACTGACCAGCAGAGATACCCTCAAAAGGGGTGGCCGGGCGGACTACCTGATCTACGTCGACCAGAAAGCCGTCGGGGTTATCGAGGCCAAGCCCGCTGGCACAACACTGTCGGGGGTGGAGTGGCAGAGCTCGATGTATGCCGAGGGGTTGCCTGCCGAGGTCCGCCTCAAGGCGGTGACAACGGATGGCCGTCTTCCCTTCGTGTTCGAGGCAAGCGGTTCAGAGACCCACTTCACCAACGGCTACGACCCCAACCCCAGAGCCCGGCGCGTCTTCGCCTTCCCGCAGCCATCGACTTTGGCCCGCACCTTACGTGACGCTCAAGCGGATCCGGAACACGCAACCTGGCGTGGCAAGGTCATAGCGATGCCGGAGCTGGACACCAAGATGCTGCGCCCGGCCCAGATCACCGCGATCAGCGGAATTGAGCGGTCCCTTGCGGAGCAGCGGTTTGACCGGTCTCTGGTGCAGATGGCCACCGGGGCTGGCAAGACCTTCGCGGCGGTGACCACCGCATACCGGCTGCTGAAGCATGGCGGGTTCAACCGGGTCCTGTTCCTGGTGGACCGCAACAACCTGGCGGACCAGACGTTGGCGGAGTTCCAGAACTACCGCACCCCCGATAATGGTCGCCGGTTCACCGAGATCTACAACGTGGACAAGCTCACCAGTGCCGGGATGCTGGGCAGCTCCAAGGTCGTCGTCTCAACGATCCAGAGGGTGTTCCGGGCACTGTCCGGGGACCAAGTCCCCGACCAGGACGACCCGAACCTGGACAACTACGTGCCCGACGCCCCGGTCACCGTGTCCTACAACAGGGACTTCCCGCCAGAGACGTTTGACCTGGTCATCGTTGATGAGGCCCATCGCTCCATCTACGGCGTCTGGCAGGGGGTGCTGGACTACTTCGACGCCCACATCGTCGGGCTGACCGCGACCCCTGGGAAGCAGACGTTCGGCTTCTTCAGACAGAACCTGGTCAGCGAGTACACGTACCCGCAGTCAGTGGCCGACGGCGTCAACGTGGACTTCGACCTGTACCGGATCACGACTCAGATCAGCGACCAGGGTTCGTCCATCGAGGCCGGCACCGTCGTTCCCACCGTTGACCGGCGCACTCGGGTTCAACGGTTTGAAACCCTGGACGAGACCTTGGAGTACACGGATAAGGAGCTTGATCGGGCGGTGACCGCCAAGGCCCAGATCCGCCTGGTACTGGAGACCTTCCGCGACAAGCTGCCCACAGAGATCTTCCCCGGTCGTACAACCGTCCCCAAGACCTTGATCTTCTGCAAGGACGACGCCCACGCCGAGGAGGTCGTCACCACCATCCGTGAGGTCTTCGGCAAGAGCAACGACTTCGCGGCCAAAATCACCTACACCGCCCGCGATCCCAGGGGTCACCTGCAGGCCTTCCGCACCTCAGCCAGCCTGCGGGTCGTGGTCACTGTGGACATGATCGCCACCGGCACCGACGTGAAGCCGTTGGAGTGCGTGTTCTTCATGCGCGATGTGCGCTCCGCGTCATACTTCGAGCAGATGAAGGGCCGTGGTGCCCGCACCATCCCCGATGCTGACTTCCAGGCAGTCACCCCCGACGCCGCGTCCAAGCTGAGGTTTGTCATCGTGGACGCTGTGGGGGTCACCGAACATGACTTCGTGGACCCACCTCTGAACCGCGACAAGACCATCTCACTAAAGAAGCTGCTTGAGAAGGCCGCCACCCTGTCCTTGACCGAGGCCGACACGGCGACTCTGGCCTCACGCCTGGCCGCTCTGGAACTGCAGCTCACAGACAGTGAGCGGGCAGAGCTGGACGAGGTCGCCGGTATGCCGATGCGTCATCTTGTACGGGATCTGGTCGACGCGGTTGACCCCGACACCCAGGCCCAGGTGCTTGCAGACGCAATAGACCCCGAGACGGCCATCCAGGAGCTGCTCGACACTGCGGTCAAGCCGCTGGCGTCGAACCCCGAGCTGCGGCAGCGGATCCTGGAGTTGCGGGCAACCCACGACCGGATCATAGACACGATCAGCGTCGATGTTCTCCTGGATGCCCACGGCGTGGTCGATACCGCCCGTGCAAGGTCCATCGTGGAGTCCTGGCAGCAGTACCTCATCGATCACCGAGACGAGATCACCGCCATCCAGCTCATGCAGGAGGCCAAGGAACGCCGGGTGTCCTTCGCCGAGATCCAGGCTCTGGCCGACCGGATCAGCCGCCCCCCGCACAACTGGACCCCAGACCTGATCTGGTCCGCGTACGAGGCCATAGAGGTTGGCCGCGTCCGGCACAGCGACCAGCACACCCTCACCGACCTGGTATCCCTCATCCGGTTCGCCACCAAGCTTGACGATGAGCTCGTGCCCTACACCGAGCAGGTCCATCAGCGGTATGCCGGGTGGCTTGCCCAGCAGTCACAGGCCGGTGTTACGTTCAGCGCCGTTGAACGATGGTGGCTCGACAAGATGGTGGAGGTGATCGCAGTGTCCGCAGGCATCAGCCCAGGAGACCTGGACAACGCGCCGTTCACTGAACGTGGAGGAGTTGACGGGGCGATCCGCGACCTCGGCCCCAGGGCCGCAACCCTCATCGATCTACTCAATACCAACCTCACCGCATGACCGGATTGCCTGACGGCTGGCGGATGCTCAGCCTGAACGAAGTGGCTCACGGTGGTCTGTTCAATGACGGTGATTAGGTTGAGACCAAGGATCAGGATCCTCAGGGGTCGGTTCGTCTGACGCAGCTCGCCGACGTGGGCGTCGGGGAGTTTCGTGACCGCAGTTCACGATGGCTGCTGCAGGACCAGGATCTTGTTGGCCCCGGACGGGGCGGTCATCACCGAGCCGGCGCCGCGAACGGCTTCCTCTGAGTACCAGCGGAAGAACTCTGCTGCATAGGCCACCTCGCTACGCGCGTCCCGCAGCGCCTTGCCGTTCTCCAGGGAGATCAGGGCCGCGAGGTCCTCGGCGCTGCCCATCATCAGGTCGAAGGCGCGCCGCAAGATCTCGGCTCGCTGACGGGGGGCAGTCGCCGCCCACGCGGGAGCCGCCTCGTCGGCGGCGTCGATCGCGGCGATCGCGTCCTCGACACTGGCATCGGCGACGGTGTTGATCGTTGCCCCGGTCGCCGGGTTCACGACGTCGAAGCGACGACCTCCTGCGGCCGGAACCGGTTTGCCCCCGATGTGGAGGTCGGTCACGAGGGTTTTGAGGAGTTCTATGGTGTGGGCGCTCATGGGAGTTGAACCTTTCGACAGTGCTGGTTCGGGCCTCAGCAGTTACGGACCTCAGTGGTTGAATCTGCGCAGTTGGAGCTCGGCAAAGACAACGCTCAGTAGGGGTTGGCGATGAAGAGCTCCTGGGCGGGGAAGAGCGTCAGGATGCGGGGACCGTCATCGGTGACCAGGACCTCTTCCTCGATCCGCGCGGCGGAGAACCCATCGCTGGCCGGGCAGTACGTCTCCAGCGCGAAGACCATGCCGGCTTGCAGCTCGACCGGCTCCTTCATGCTGTTCAGCCTGGAGATGATGGGCCGCTCGTGCAGCCCCAGGCCGAGGCCGTGGCCGAACTGCAGGCCGAACGCGGCCATCTCGTTCTCGAAGCCGAACTCGGTGGCCTTCGGCCAGACCGCTGCCACCTCGTCTGTGCCGACTCCGGGCCTGACCTTGTTGATCGAGGCGTCCATCCACTCGCGCGCCTTGTCGTAGGCGTCCCGCTGGCTGGGGGTGGCACTGCCGACACTGAACGTCCGGTAGTAGCACGTGCGGTACCCGTTGAAGGAGTGAATGATGTCGAAGAACGCCTGGTCGCCCGGACGGATGAGACGGTCGGAGAAGTTGTGTGGGTGGGGGTTGCACCTCTCCCCCGACACCGCGTTGATCGCCTCGACCTGGTCCGAACCCATCTCGTAGAGCCGCTTGTTGGCCAGGGCCACGATCTCGTTCTCGCGGATGCCTGGTTTCAGCGCCTCGGAGATGTCCTGGTAGACGCCGTCGACCATGGCTGCCGCCTGGTTGAGCAGCATGATCTCGTCGCCGGACTTGATCTGACGGGCGTCCAGCATGAGCTGCTGTGCGTCGACTACGTGTAGACCCTGCCGCTGCATCTCGAACAGGAACGGGGGCTCGACAATGTCCACGCCGATGGGCGCGCCGGCGACACCAGCCTCCTGCAGCATGCCCTTGATCTCCCGCACAGCGGACTCCATGAGGCCGACGGTCGGCGCGATCGCTCCCCGCAGGCCCAGCATCCCGGCTCGGCAGTCCTCCTGCTGCAGCCACGGGGAGTGCAGCTTGTGATGGCGGGCGGCCGACCCGAAGTCCCACAGCGTCGGCCCACGGTCACGGGTGAGCAACGCATAACGGGTCATCTTGTCGCCCAGTGCGCCGCCGATCCACGTCTGGGTGGTGTAGCGGATGTTGTAGAAGTCGAAGAGAAGGAAGGCGCCGCAGTCGCTGGACTCCAGGGATGCCTTGGCGCTGGCCAGCCGGTAGCGACGGAGACGGTCAAAGTCGACGCGCTGCTCGTAGTCGACGCCCATGTGGCCCGGGGCGGGCAGTGGAGCCATCGGCGAGCTCATGAGGGGTCAGTCCCTCCGAGGCCGTCGTCGACCTCGATGTCTTCGGGCGTGAGCTTCAGGCCGGCGCTGGCAGCCTGCAGGTCGAGCAGGATGGCGAAGTCCTCGGTGACCCGGCCGCTGCTGACGCTTGCCTGAACGAGCTGAGCGGTGATTGCGGCCAGCGGCATGGGTACGTCGAGCTCACGGGCAACCGCGAGTCCTAGGTCGAAGTCCTTGCGAAGCAGGATCGGGGTGAACGTCGGGGTGTAGTCGAGGTTGACGAAGGCCGGCGTCTTGTACCGGGTAAACACCGAGCCCATGACGCTGTTGTTCAGGAAATCCAGGAATGCCGATCTGGGCACGCCCCCCTTTTCGGCCAGGACCGTGATCTCCGCCAGCGATTGGGTGACGACCCCGAGGAAGATGTTGTGGCAGATCTTCACCAGACGCGCGCTGTCACCGTCTCCGACGTAGGTGACCGACTTGCCGATCTGCCTCAGCAGCGGAGCAACACGCTGGTAGGTCTGCTCCGGTCCGGAGACAACCAGGCTGAGACCTCCGGACGCGACGACCTTGCCGTTGCCGCTCACCGGCGCCGCGAGAAAGTCGACACCCCGTCGGCTGCACACCTCTCGCATCTGCTCAGACGACTCTGTCGACACGGTGGAGCAATCGACGACCGCGCTCGGGACGTGCTCCGGGTCGGCTAGAAGTCCGCCGTCACCGAGCAGGACCTGCTCGAGGTCGTCGGGCGTCGAGACCATCGTGAACACCACGTCGCGGTCGCGCAGGTCGGCGATGCTGTCGGCGATCACACACCCGAGCTCGGCAAGAGGCTCGGCCTTGGCCCGGGTGCGGTTCCATGCGGTCAGGTCGACACCGCCTCTGGCCAGTCTCGCGGCCATGGCGGAGCCCATCCGGCCGGTGCCGATCCAGCCAACCCTGAGGGTCGAGGATCCGGTCTTGGTGTCGCTCATCTGACCACCCTGTCTGGCATGTTTCTTGCAAACGTTTGCTATTGAAACTAACGACGACGCCCCTGCCTGTCAAGGAGGTCGATACCGCACAGCAGCGCCAGACGACTCAGCGGGCTACGCGCAGGTGCGCCGCCACCCAGTCCGCGGTGTACGGCCTGTGCCACGGCGCAATGTTCGCACAGCCGTGGTTGCCGTCCTCCAGCATCAACAGCTCGACAGCGCCCCCGGTTTCTTGCACCAGACGTTCGGCGTGCTGCCAGGGGATGAGGCGATCCTTGCGCCCGAAGACGACCAGGAGCGGAACCGTGATCCTGGCGGCATGACCGACCAGGGTCAGTGTGCTCGCGAGCCGCTGAGCCTCAGCGTCGTCACTGGCGCCCGAGCGCACCTGGAAGGTCCTGCGGGTCAGTTCCGGCAGCTGCTCCCAGCAGTCCCCGAAGTTGTAGGGTCCGGCCAAGGCCACGCAGGCACGGATCCGCTTGCCCAGTGCCGCCGCCACCCGCGGTGCGTAGTAGCCACCCAAGCTGACGCCCCACACCGCGATCCGCGCCGCATCCACCTCCGGTAAGGCACTGAGCGCGTCAAAGATCGCCTCAGCCGGCTCCGACCAGTCCCCCCGAATCGGCAGGTCGTACTCCGCCTCCCCCTGGCCGGGGCCGTCAACGCTGAACGTCGCCACACCGCGGGCGAGGAACGTATCCTCCGTCAAGCGGAGCTCTTCCTTGGCAGAGTCAAGGCCGGAGAGCATGATGACCGTCGGGTGCGACCCCCCGCCCGCAGGGCAGCGCAGGATCCCGACCATGATGGCGCCCTCGAAGGGGATCTCGACGCGGCGTCCGGGTGGCTGCAGGTGAGGTAACGCGTCCGTCAGACACATGACAGCCCGCCGATGCGCCTCGCGCATCTGGTCCATGTCGTCGACGAAGACGAACTTGGCGAAGTGGTAGTAGACGGCAGCCTGGGCGAGATGGCCGCCAGCAGACGTGTTACGGCCCTGCTGGAGCGCTGTCCGGCCCAAGTACTCGTGCTCGGCGCCTACCCTCGACCAGGCGGCGCACCAGTCCTGCCATCGCTCGACCTGCCCGGTGACGCGTTGGAAGTCCGACACGGTGACGCCGTTGGTCGTGAAGCGCGGCGCCCAGTGGGCTATGGCTGAGGCAACTCTGTCGTCCACGCAAGCGCCCCTGTCTGCCGACCGGAATCGACCCATCGCTTAGGTTGATCTGCAAACGAGTGCAACCTCATGCATCGTAGGGCGCAATGTCAAACTGGACGCCACCCGACGATGCCGACCGACCCAGGAAACGCGGTGGCAGCCACACCCGGGCAGAGGCACCGGCCCCCGCCCAACCCCGCTGACCTGGTCATGCTGGCGCCGGTAATCACGGCCTCGTGCGCGGCCTACCTCGGCGTCGGCCTCGAGGTCATCATCCAGGAGACGCGCGACGTGGCGAGCGGCACACAGTCACCGACGAGTTGACCCAGCCGGGTTTCGCCCGACTCATGCTCGAGCGCCCACCGGACCCACTGGGCGATCTGGCCGACATGCTGCGCGACACCGACGTGCCCCGGACAAGGCTGAGATGCGGGACTCGCGAGGAAGTGACGCTCTTTCGTGATCGGCTGACAAACCAGTTGGGCACGGATGACCCGACATCGCCAAGGCTGGGAACTGAACTCGCTGCTGGACCGGCCAAGGAGCGTGCGCACAGGTTCAATGCCGACAACCACCGGTTGCAGGGCGGATTCACTCACCGCCCATAACGTCACTCGGGTCGATGCCCAGGTCGGTCAGCAGCAGTCGGGCCGCGTTGCGACCGGATCGGCCTGCCACGGAACCTCCGGGATGTGCTGTGGATCCTGTTTGGTAGAGCCCCGGTACTGGCAGCCGGTGCTCTGGCCATCCCACCAGCACCTCGCCGGCCCCGGTCAGGAACTCACCGCCGTGACATGAGCCGCCGACGTTGTGCCGATTGCGGCGTTCGAGGTCGGGCGGGCTCTCCACAGCCTGGGCGAGAAGATCATCGGCGTCCAAACCACCGACGTAGCGGCTGGCGTGGGCCAAAAGAACTTGGACGTATCGCTCGCGTTCGATGGCCCAGTCGCGACCACCAGAAAGGGTGTAAGGAGCTATCGTCAGGAACTTCACCGTGCCGTGGCCTTCCGGCGCACGGTCGGGGTCGACTGCAGTGGAACAGACAATCAGCAACCAAGGGTCGACCGCGTCCCAGTCGCCGCGATCGAAGGCGTCGTATTGGGCGAGCATCCCGGTAGCTGATCCCAGACCACCCGCAACCGAGGTAACGGCTCCGGTGCTGGTCGGGTAAGTCAGCTGGCCTTTAGTCGCGAAATGCGCAGCGAACACGCTAAGTCCGGACCGCCATGAAGCGGCAGCCCTGGCCAGCGCGGGCGGCACGACGGAACCGGTGAGCATGGTCGGTAACTGGGATAGGTGGGCCGAGGACAACACAGCTCGCCTGGCTCGCCAGGTGCCACCCTGGGCGGTCTGTACCCCGACTGCCCGCCCGTCCTGCACGAGGATCCGCTCGACGGGCTGGCCGGTGTAAACGGCACCGCCGTCTTTCTCGATCCGCCGAACTAAGGCCGCTGGAAGCGCCCCAGAACCACCGATCGGCGTGGACCAGCCGTAACTCGTGCGGCCCGCGGTGATGGAGAACGGCAGAATCCCGGTCCCCGGTCGATCCACTCGCTGAATGGTCGCGAAGGACAACCATGCCATGGCATCGATGGTGCGCCGGTGATGGAAGCGCGCGCGGATCGTATCCAGCGCACTCGCGGCCCGAAGCTCCGCGTATGCCGCGTCTGACTTGCTGGCTGCCGGATCGAGCCTGCCGGTGTTCCATCGTGAGTGTGCGGCGCTCAGACCCCCTCGCCAGTCGGCGAACAGCTGCCGGAAGGCCTCTGCGTCCGACTCACTCCAGCGCGCGATCTCGATCGCGGTGCGCTCGGCATCCCTGTGCACCACGAGGCTGGAACCGTCGTCGAACGGCAATACGACGGCAGGATCGGTATGAACGTAGTGCAGCCCTAGACTCTTGAGGCCCAGCTCATCGTCGCGGACCAGTGGGTTGGACTGGATCAGTACGTGGGCACTCGAGCACGAGTCATGCTGGTACCCCGGAAGGGTCAGCTGCTCGGTGATGGTGTTGCCCCCGACCAGGTCTCGCTCCTCAAGTACTACCGTCTCCAGACCCGCTGCGGCCAGATAAGCTGCTGCAACAAGGGCGTTATGGCCAGCACCGATCACGACCACGTCCGCGACACCACCGCCATCGCTCGTGGGAACCCGGCTCACGCGAGCCGTCCTAGGCCCTGCGGGAAAGTGTGCAGCCGCTTCGCACCCTCTGGCGTCACAAGCAGCAGTTCTCCAGTCTGCACCCCGATGCTCGCGTCTGCTGTCACCACATTCGGCTGGACCACCAGAGCCATACCCACCTCGATCTCAAAGTCTGGAACTGCAACGAGCGACCGACTGGGTGAGCCGATGACCAGAGGCAGAAAACCACCACCGGAGCCGTGAACCAGATCGTCTAGCGTCGTGAAACCAGCGGGAGCTCATGCCATTCCCCGATCTCTCGTGCAAACGTTTGTCTTGTGGAAGGATGGCCATCAGCCCGAGCTGGTGTCAAGCGTCTCGGAACACGGCATTTGGGGGCTCAGGGTCCAATGTCTGACTCGTCCTGCGAAGAAGTGCGGCTCGGCTACTTCAGCGCCTCGGCTGTCTCGATGCTCGCTCATAGCACCGGCATCTACAACGCATGCCAGCTGTCGGTGCTCGAGGAAGCTGTCCCATCCTCCCCCGAGCAGTTCCGGCGATTGATGTCCGGCGGATACGACCTGGTTCTCACGAGTCCGGACAATGTGCTGAACTATCGCGTCAACTCCCGAAACCCCTTGAAGCAAACAGGCGATATCCGAATCCTGGCTGGCGTGGACATGGGAATGGGCCTGTCGGTGATGGCCGCCCCTGATATCTCGTCGATCAACGATCTGCGGGGACGCCGTGTCGGCGTCGACGTGCCAGGTTCGGGTTTCGCCTACGCCCTGTTCGAGGTGCTGGACCGGGCAGGCTTGCACCGACACGAATATGAAGTCGTCACGATGGGTTCCACGCCTCGCCGCGCATCGGCTCTGGCCGCCAGAGAGTGCTCGGCGACGTTGCTCAACGCTGGACATGATCTGATCGCCGAGCGTGCCGGTGCGCGCCGGCTCGCTCGAGTCAGCGATGTCCTTGGGCCGTACCCAGGCACGGTTCTCGCCGCGCGGGCGCAGGTCATCGGTCAGCGACCAGCGCTGTTTCAACGCTTTTTGGCAGCGTGGACTTCGGCAGTCGGCGCCACCCTCGACCCGGCGAACCGCCGGCTTGTCGAGTCAGAACTGGCTCGCGGGCTGGCAGCACCGCGCGTGATCGCTGAGTCTGCCTACCGTACGGTGATCAGCTCGAGCGAGGGTTTGATACCGGACGGTCGATTCGACCCCTCAGGCTGGCGCCTGCTCGTCGATCTTCGTGTGGCGTCAGGGGGATTGGACGCAGACATCGAAGTCGACCTGCTGAGGACGACTGTGCCCATGGTGGATACTTGTCGGTTACCAGTGCCAGAGGAGAACCGATGACCTGCCGCGCACCGTTACTGCCATCGTGAGCGTTCCGACCCTTCGTGACGTCGCTGCCCGCGCCGGTGTCCATGTGGCCACCGCTTCCCGGGCCCTCAACGCGGAGACGCGGAGTCTGGTCAATGCAAAAACTGCAGTTCGGGTCCTCGATGCCGCCCGGGCACTGGGCTATCAACCCAATCCCATTGCACGGGGACTGAGGACGAACCGGTCCATGTCGGTCGGCGTAGTGATCCCAGATCTCACCAACCCGCTGTTCCCACCGATCGTCCGGGGTATCGAGGACGGCCTGATGACGGAGGGGTACGCGACGCTGCTGGTCAGCACTGACAACAACCCCGAACGAGAAGCGACCTTGGTCAGGGCCCTACGCGGGCGCCAGGTAGATGGTTTCTTCTTCGCCAGTGCGCGCGTCGAATACCCGGCCATCGACCAGCTCGCCCGCGAGAGGATTCCACTCGTGCTCATAAACCGGCGGTTGGAAGGCCTCAATTTGCCGACAGTGACCGCCGACGACGCCGGCGGCGTACTCCTTGCGCTCAAACACGTGTCCGATCTTGGTCATACCCGGATCGCGTATCTGGCCGGCCCGCAGTGGACGTCCACCGGCAAGGCCCGGCTGTGCGCTTTCCGCACCGGGATGACAGATCTCGGGCTGGATCCCACCACCGTGGTTGAGGCGCGCCAGTGGTCAGAGGAAGAGGGCGAGCGCGGGATGGCTCAGTTGATGGGCCGTTACCCGGGGTTCACTGCCGTACTCGCTGGCAATGACCTGCTAGCGCTGGGCTGTTATGACTTCATGGCGCATCGTGGAATCCAGTGCCCTGGGCACCTCAGCGTCGTCGGCTTCAACGACGTGCAGTTCATGGACAAGGTCCGTCCCGCACTAACCACCGTTGCCATCCCCCAGTACGAGATCGGTGCAACGGCAGCCCGCCTAATGCTGGAACGGATCCGGCAGCCCAACGTTGCACCGACTTCAGTGGAACTGCCGGTCACCCTTACTGTGAGGGAGTCGACTGCTGCCCCGAAGACGCTTGAACACGGACGGTTGGCACCGCAACGGCCGAAGAAGACCAGTACGGTGCCCAAACCGCGTCCCACGGCCTGAGATCCCGCCGAACGACTTCGGTCGGAATGACGGAGCCCATCGGACGGCCAGACACGCGAGCGGTCGAACCCGTCAGGGGACCGGACTCGGCACTGTTCCACCGCCGAGATACAGACGGGCGATCTCCGGGTTTCCCAGCGTTTCGGAGCCAGTTCCCTGCAGACGCACATGCCCGCTTTCGACCACCACAGCCTGAGTGGCCAGCGACAGGCCCGCGCGCACATTCTGCTCGACCAGAAGAACGGTCCGGCCCTCCTCCCACATGGTCCGAACCTGTTGCAGGACGATCCGCAAGGTCTTGGGGTCCAGCCCCATCGACGGTTCATCCAGGACCACGAGCTTCGGGTCCAGCATCAAGCACCTGGCGAACTCTACGAGCCGTTGCTGACCGCCCGACAAGGCGCCGGCCTTGTCGTGGGCACGGTCGGTGACGATCGGGAAGAGCTCCTGGATGCTCTTCAATCGCCTGCTGACTTCCGTTCGGTCTCGAAGGAGAAAACCGCCCATCTCCACGTTGTCACGCACCGACATGTCTGGAAACAGCGTGTGGTTCTGCGCTACCTGGACGATCCCGAGCCCCAGAATCTGACGTGGGTTACGGCCACCGATGTCTTGTCCTTCGAACATGACCTTCCCCAGTCGCGGGCTCAGCTGTCCACTTACCACTCGAAGAACGGTCGACTTACCTGCGCCGTTGGGGCCCACTACGCAGGTAATGCTGCCCGCGGGAACTGACAGCGTGAGGTCGCGCAGCACATCGCTTCCGCCATAACCGGCCCAGACACCCTCTAACTCGAGCAGCGCCCTCATGACTCGTCCTCCGTGGTGTGTCCCGCGGTCGGGGCGCCGGACCCCGGCGCCGTAGAGGCACCGGACGATGTCGATGCGATGACATTCAAGTCCGGTTCCACATCGTCGTCGACCGACCCCCCCATATAGGCATCAAGCACCCGCGGATCACTGCGGACCTGCTCCGGAGTACCAAACGCGATCACGGCGCCTCGTTCCATCACGGCCACTACGTCGCAGATCCCCATCACGAACTCCATGTTGTGCTCCACCACCAGGAACGTGACACCTCGTTGGTTGAGCTCCCGGATCCGTTCCGCGATCTGCCCGATGAGAATCGGGTTGATGCCCCCGGCCGGCTCGTCGAGCAGGACAACCTTCGGCTCCTGGGCCAGCACCATGGCAAGCTCAATGAGTTTGCGCTGACCGTAGGACAACATTCCGGCCTGTTCGTTCGCAAGACCTGCCAGACCCACAAAGTCCAAGAGCTCACGACACCGCTCCGGACTGTAAACCTCCTTGCGCCGTGAACGTGGTACGCCGCGGCTGCCGACCTGGATGTTCTCCATGAGCGTGAGGCGGGCAAATACCCGCGTTAGCTGGAAGGTCCGTCCGAGGCCAAGGGTGCAAGCCCGGCTCGGAGACATACCGGTCACCTCCTGGCCATCGAAGCGGACCGATCCGGAGTCGGCGCCTTCGTAGCCGGTGATGACGTTGAACATCGTTGTCTTGCCAGATCCGTTCGGGCCGATCAGGCCGGTAACAGAGCCCTCTTCAACGGCGAACGAGCAGCCTGACAAAGCCTGCAGACCACCGAAACTCTTCTTGATGTCACGCACTTCCAGCAATTCCGTCATCGGGCCGCCCCATCCTTGATTCCGGCAGCTTTCTTGGAAACCGGGCCGTTGGCCGTCGGCGGCGGGCCGCCCTTAACCTCAGCACTCACGCGCATCCGTTTGCGGAGCTGCCCAGCCAGGGACGGAACGATGCCCTCGGGTAGGAAACGGATCACCAGCAGGAACAGCACGCCAAACATGATCAGCGACAGACCTCCGCCGGTGAAGCTCAACGTCAAGTACTGCTGTAGTGGTTCGAGGATCAATGCGCCGATCACAGGTCCGCTGACCGTACCCAGACCGCCGAGGAACGCCATCAGTGCGATGGTGACGTCGAAGATGGCCTCGAAGGCAAACGGCGGATAGATGCTGCCCAAGTAATAGGCATAGATCGCTCCGCACATACCCGTGACGAATCCGGTCAGCACGAAGGTAGCGAGTTTGACCCGGTTGGTGTGGACCCCGAGGCCCCGGGCCCGGTCCTCGTCATCGCGAATCGCCAGCAATTCCAAGCCAAAGCTGGATCGACGCAGAGTCCAGGACAGGCCGATCGCGATCAGCGCGACGAGCAGAGCCGCCATATAGAAATAGTTGTTGTAGGTCTGCGCGCTCCACGGTGGGATCGGCAGCTGCATGCCCGAAGATCCGTTGGTCAGCGAATGCAGGTTATAGGCCAGCAGCTGGAAGATGAAGAAGATCGCGATCGTGACGACCACGAACGTATGGCGTCGTGTTCGCAAGGCCAACCAACCGACCGGCAACGCGACCAGTGCAGCAAACAAGCCGGCCACGGGAATGAGCGCGAAAAGCGCTACACCACCCTTGAGGTTCAGATGCGTGGTGATGTTGGCGAAACAGTAGGCGCCGCTGCCGTAGAACACCGCGTTGCCGAGGGCTATGTAGCCGCTGTAACCGGAGAACATGTTCCAGGCCGAGGTGGCGCCGACGAACAGCAGGGTGAACATTGCGACGGAGGTGACCGCAGGATTGCTGAACACAAACGGGAAGACGATGGTCACGATTAGTGCGGCTACCAGCAGGATTCGCCGGGAGTTGCGCATTATCGGGGTCGCCAGTGGGTCGGTAGGGGCGACCGCTACCTGCGGCTGAACCATTGTGCTCTCCTCCGAATTGGTACTGGTCACTGGGCTCTCGCCTCTGGCCGCCCGAACAGCCCATTCGGACGAACCAGCAGCACCACCACTAAGACAGCGAAGAACATCGTGCTTGCCCACACTGGGGACCATACGACAGCTGTCACGTCCTCGATGACCAGGGCGACGATGGACGCGATAAGCGCGCCACCGATACTGCCGAGACCACCTAGCACGATGATCACCAGCAGACGTGAGATCAGGTCATAGCCGGAGTTCGGGTTGAACGAGTTCGTGGCCCCGAAGACCATTCCGCCTGCAGCGGTCACCGCTGCTCCGAGCCCGAACGTGATTGCCGAAACCCGGTTGATGTTGATGCCGATGAGTTCGGCCCCGGCCCGGTTCTGCACCGAGGCGCGGATGCTCTGACCACCGCGGGTGCGGTACAGGAACACATACAACGCCCCTAGCATTACAACGGCCAAGGCGAAGCCGAGCAGGTAGATGTAGGGCAAATAGAAACCCATCACGTGCACCGACTTCTCGACATACCAAGCGTTGAGGGTCTTCAGGTCCGAGGAGAAGAACTGAGTGAGAATGCCTTCGATGACAATCGCAATCGCGAAGGTGACAAGGATCGACAGGGCAGTCCGGTTCTGAGGCTTCAGCCGTCGAATGAAACCCCATTCGATTACCACGCCGATGATGAACATTAGCGGCATGGTGAAGATCAGGCCGACGAAGGGATCGATGTGGAGGTATGTCTGCAGCACGTAGCTCATATACGCCGCCAGGACCACGAAGATGCCCTGCGCGATATTGATGATCTGCATGACACCGAAGATGAGCGTCAGCCCCGCTGCCATCAATGCGTAGACGCCGCCCGTCAGGACACCGTCAACGATCGCTTTCGCGATTTCAGTACTCAACCTATGCCTCCTGGTTTGAGTGGCAGGTGCCATCGGGCTGGTGAGGACCAACAGAAACCAGCCATGGCACTAACCCCGGTGCCCGCGGGGCGACCGGCCTCTGACGTGTGATGAATGACGTCGCCTGCTACCACGGAGCCTTCGGGAACTCGATGGGGCTCGTCGACGGAGGCACCGGGACGAGCTTCTTGGTAGCGTCCGGCTGGAACGGCAACAGTGCGCCCTTCTGCCACTGGAACACGTAGGAGAACGCGAGCGTGTTCTGGCCGGTCGAGTCGAACTTCACCTTGCCCTGCACAGATTCGAAGGTGGCACTGTGCAATTCCGAGATGAGCTTGGTCTGATTCAGGCTGCCGTTGTTAGTCACTGCCTGAGCGGTCACTTCACCAACCGAGTAAGCCTCCGGAACATCAGAGCTCACGGACGCGGCATTGCCGCCGTAAGCCTTGATGTACGAAGCCACCATCGCTGCGTTACCGGGGTTGTTGGCCGTCGGGTACCACCCGTTGGGCACCATGATGCCCCCGGTGTGATTGGCGCCCACGTTGGTGACGAACTGCGCGCCCTGGTCCGGTCCGGCAGTAGCAATGAGATCCTGTGGGTTGTAGTTCTGCTGCACGAACTGCTTGACGAAGGCGCTGACGTCGGGCAGCAGAGTACCGACCAGCACGATGTCTGCCTTCGAGCCGATGATGCCGGCTGCGATCGGACCGTAATCGGTTGTCTCGGACGGGTAGACCTTGTTATAGACCGTTCTGACGCCGGCGGGTGCCAAGATCGCACGCGCGGCGTCCAACTGCGGAGCCGTGAAAGGGTCGTCCTGGGTTGCGTACGCGGCGGTTTTCGGCCGAGAACTCGCCGGCAGGGCAGCGATCCAGTTGGCAAAACTGACCAAGTTGTTCGCCACCGGCAGGCTAACGTCGAAGACGTTGTGCAGGCCCAGCGTGAACACGGAAGGGCCGCCCCCCGCACCTTCGACAAACGCATATCCGTAGCGATTGACGACCTGTGACGCAGCCTTGGTCAGCAACGTGGAAAAAGGACCGAAAACCAGGTCGACGTTGTCGACGCTGATCAGCTTCTGGTAATTCGTGACCACCTGGACCGGGCTGCTCGCATCGTTGACTATGTCGAGCGTTACCTTGCGTCCGAGCAGACCGCCCTTGGCGTTGATGTCGTCGGCCCAGAGCTGGTAGCCCTGTTGGAACGCTTTTCCATCAGCGGAGAAATCTCCTGTCAGAGAAAGCGACACACCGATCTTGATCGGTGTGCTCGACTTGCCGGACTGGGTTCCAGAGGACGAGGTGCCCGAGCCGGAACAGCCAGCGAGCATGAGGGCCACAGCGCCAGTACAGGCGACCGCGCGCATCCGCATGGGTGATTTTCGATTCGTCAACCTGTGCTCATCTCCTCGGGTAACTTCTGGCGGCGTCAGACTGGTTCACATAGGCAGACGGCTGTGGGCCTCTTGGAGCTGAACCATCGCGCGCAACTAGTCGCTGGTCTGCGCAAGGTCGCATCCCGAACGGCGCACGACTCGCACCATTCATTCCACAAACGTTTGCATAACGCGTAGTGTGCACACCCGTATCACTGCATGTCAAGCGTCCGAGTTGACTCAGCAACGGTGCTCGCGTAACAGGGCTCGTTGCCTGATCGGGAAATGAACCGGGGCCTGGGCCGATATTGAGGCGGGCCGGGATGAGAGCGACGTTGTAGCCAGATGCTTCGAGTTGGCGTGGGTGGCGCTATCCGACACCATGTCCGGTCCTGCCCCCGCACAAGGCTGAGGGTGATGGTTGTAACTCCGTCGTCGGCCTGCCTTGTCCGGGTAAGTGCGTGGGTGGTGCCGGGAACGTTGAGTGATCAGACCGGGTGACCGACAGTGCGCTGGGCGCGGCGCCGGATACCTGTCCGGCCGAGGTAGAGCGTGTCAGCGCTGAAGAGTTCGGTCAGCCACCTGCTGGTGGGCGGCGGGCGAGGCCGCCGACTCGGCCCTGATCTGCGAGGGAACCGGCTCAGCGGCGGCTCCGACCGGTGCATATAGTGTGTTGGATCCATTCTCGTCGATGGGAGGACGCAAGATGGGACTGCCAGGTTTGCGCCGCCTGGACCACATCGGGATCACCACGCCTCATCTCGAGGAGGCGACGCAGTTGCTCGTCGACGCTTTCGGCTCTGAGTACCTCCACTCGCTGGGCCCCATCCATGACGACGGCTGACTGGATGAGCCGGCATCTCGTTGTTCGCCCCCGTGCGCCGGTTCCGGAGAACCGCTTCTTCCGCTGCGGCGGGCCTGCGATCCTTGCGGTGTCCCGGTACACCGCCCCTGACCAGCGAGCGTTCGTCCCGAAGAACTACAGACGTTCGTGGTCCCACATCACGCTGTACGTCGACGACTCCGGGCGCCTCCGTGGACTACCTCAGGAGCCAGGGGGTCACGGTGCTCAGCGACCCCACCGCGAACAACGGACCGCACCGGGGCCAAAGGTGGGTGTACTTGCTGGCTCCCTGGGGACTGCAGTTCGAGCTCGTGTACCACCCGAGCGGCAAGGGGTTCGACCGGCAGCAGACCACTGCAGGACTGCCATGACCTCCACATCGCCGGCGACCAACCCCGAAGCCCTACCTGGTGCGGTGAGCCAGCAGATCGCCGACCACCCGCCCGACGCAATCCTCGGTGGCGGCAGCGGGCCGCGGCAGCGCGTCCGGCCGGAGGAGGTCGCCGAACGGTTCGGTGCCAGCAGACTGCCATTAGGCGAAGCCCCGCGGATACTGGCGGTCGAAGGACTCATCGAGCAAGAGTCGAACAAGGTCGCACGAGTGCCCGGGCTCGACAGCCGCGAGGTCGACATCTACCAGATTCTCGAGCGCCTCGAACGGTTGGCACTCAGCCTGAGCATCACGCATCTCACCGAGGATTACCTGTGCCGTCTAGAGCACATCCAGGGCCAGATCGAGACCTGCTCCGACGTCAGTGGCTGTCTGGAGCTAGACCGGGAGCTCCATCTGCTCACCTACGCCGGGTGCCACGGCGATCAGCCGACGTCAATGGTCACGCGGCTGTGGAACTGCACGCAGCACTACCGTCGAGCGTTCATGCCCAGCTGCGGGGCGGCTCGGATGTGGGTAACCAATGGCAAGCATCGCCTGCTGCTCGAGGCAATCCGGCGTCGCGACTCGACGGGCGCCGAGTGCTACCTCAACGGGCACATCCGACGGACACAGGTCGAGATGACCAGGCATCCCCAGGTCGTCGACGAGGCACCATCGTGAAGCAGACGTTCCGCCTTGCGGTCAACGGGTCGCAGGTCGACGTCGAGGCTGAGCCCGACACTGCGCTGCTGTTGGTCCTGCGTAACGACCTGGACCTGAAGGGGGCACGGTTCGGTTGCGGCGTGGGGCTGTGCGGCGCCTGCTTCGTGCAGGTCGACGGCGTCGTCGTCCCCTCATGCGACACACCGATCTGGTCTGTGGAGCACAAGTCCGTGGTGACGGTCGAGGGCCTCGCGGGCGATGACAGGCTGCACCCCGTGCAGCAGGCGCTGCTCGACGAACAAGCTGCACAGTGCGGGTACTGCATCGCCGGCGTCCTGGTTAGTGCGGCGGCACTGCTCGACGCCAACCCACGACCAGACGAACAGGCCGCGATCGAGGCGCTGGACCGCAATCTTTGCCGATGCGGTGTGCAGCGCCGGATCGTCCGTGCGGTCGTCAGGGCAGGAAAGGAACCCCCGTGACCCTCGAACGCACTCAAGCCGGCGCCGCGACTCTTCCGAAGAACCTTGCTGCCAACCCCCTCCTGTCGAGCTGGGTCAGCGTGCACGCGGACGGGATCGTGGACGTGCGCGTGGGCAAGGTCGAGCTGGGGCAGGGCATCCTGACGGCGCTGGCGCAACTGGCCGCGGACGAGCTCGACATGGACTTGACGCAGGTCCGGATGCTGCCCGCCAACACGGCGAACGGGCCCGACGAGGGCCTGACGTCGGGCAGTATGTCCATCGCCGAATCCGGTGCGGCCGTCTGTCTGGTGGCCGCCAACGTCCGGGCGTTGTTCGTGTGCGAAGCGGCACGGCGCTGGCAGGTGGCTGCCACGCAGGTCACGGTCCAGGCCGGCCTGATCGCAAGCCCGCAGGCACCAGAAACCACGTCGTACGCCGCGCTCGCCGATGCAGTGGACCTCGAGGTCGCCGCCGATGCCGGCGTGCCGGTCAAGACGCCGGAGCAGCGGCGCGTCGCCGGGACCAGCGCGGCCCGGCTGGATCTGCCGGACAAGGTCGCGGGACGCGCGCGATTCATCCATGACCTGCGCCTGCCGGGTCAGCTGTTCGGCCGCGTGGTGAGACCGCCGTCTCCCGGCGCGCAGCTCGTCGCCGTCGACGCATCGGCTGTCGCCGGACTCGAGGTTCAGGTCGTCCGGGACGGATCGTTCCTGGGCGTGGTCGGCGCGGACGAGGCGGTTGCGGTCCGCGCGGTCGAGGCACTGCGTAGCTCGACGACCTGGGATGAGCGCGACACCTTGCCCGATGAGGACGACCTCGACACCTTCCTGCGCGCCGGACCGCACGAAACGATCCCGGTCGTCCAGGACGACCCCGGCGCGCGACCAGATGTTATGGGGCTGCGAGCGACATACAGCCGTCCGTTCATCGCCCACGCATCGATGGCACCGAGCTGCGGCGTCGCCTGGTGGCAGACCGACGGCGACCTCGCCGTATGGAGCCACAGCCAAGGCATCCACCACTTACGGGACGCCATCGCACAAGCCGTCAACCTCGACGGGCGGTCGGTGACCGTGGAGCACGCCGAGGGAGCCGGCTGCTACGGGCACAACGGCGCAGACGACGCAGCGTTCGATGCGGTGCTGCTGGCTCGAGCGGTCCGAGGGCGACCAGTGCAGGTTCAGTGGAACCGGCGCGACGAGCTGTCCTGGTCCCCGTTCGGGTCCGCCATGACCGCCGACGTGGAAGCCACTGTCGACGAGAGCGGCCGGCTCACGTCCTGGACATACGACGTCTGGAGCCAGGGCCACACCGCACGACCGGGATACGCCGGCACCCCGGGGCTGCTCGCTGCGACCCACCTCGAGCAGCCCTGGACGTACCCAGCCCCGACCGACCCGCCGACGGCAAGGGGTAGTGGAACGACCCGCAACGCGGTGCCCATCTACGACGTGCCCCACCGCCGGGTCACCGGTCACCGGCTGGTCGAGACAACGATCCGGTCTTCGGCGCTGCGCGCCCTCGGCGCTTACCTGAACGTCTTCGCGATCGAGTCCTTCATGGACGAGCTCGCGCAGCTGGTCGGGCAGGACCCCCTCGCGTACCGGCTCGCCCACTTGGACGACGAACGCGGCCGACGGGTCCTGCAGAAGGCAGCCGGGGTAGCGGGCTGGGGCCAGAACAGGCCCGAGGGCCTTGGCGTAGGCATGGGCTTCGCCCGTTACAAGGACCGGGGCGCCTACTGCGCGGTCGTAGCCGAGGTTGAGGCCGTGCACGACATTCGGGTCCGACGGCTCACTATCGCCGTCGACGTGGGCCAGGTGGTCAACCCCGATGGCGTGCGCAACCAGATTGAAGGCGGTGCCACCCAGGCGACCAGCTGGACCCTGAAAGAGCGGGTCCGCTTCGACCGTCGTCGGGTGACCAGCGACGACTGGGAGAGCTACCCGATCCTGCTCTTCAGTGAGGCGCCGCAGATCGACGTCGAGATCGTGTCCAGTCCTGGTCTGCCGTCGGTCGGTGCCGGTGAGGCGGCCCAGGGACCGACCGCAGCGGCCATTGCCAACGCGGTCGCGGACGCCACCGGCGTCCGCGTCCGAGACCTACCGCTGACCGCCCCTGCGGTCGTCGCGGCGATCGAATCGGAACACCGCTGAGAGGGAACACATGTCCACACGCCGGATCAGCTACGTACCGCTCGAGCAGATGGACGAGAAGATGCAGGAGGAGATGCAGCGCTGCGCCCGCGAGGGGACGCCGCGCCCCGAGAGCTCAGCAGTCCGGGCACACGCCCCGAACGCCTTCTGGGCCTTCGCGGACTCCTGGAAGGCGATCTTCCACAGTGGGGTGAGCGACCACTCGATCAAGGAGCTCTGTCGGGTCTACATCTCGCGCACGGTCAAGTGCGAGTTCTGCGGCAACCAGCGGTCCATCAAGGCCACGACCGCCGGCCTGTTGGAGCAGCAGTACGACGAACTACTGAACTTCGAGTCGTCCACGACGTACAACGACCGGCAGAAGGCAGCCCTGGCATACGCGGAGGCCATCGCCTGGCGACTCGAGACCGACGACGCGTTCTGGGAGCGGCTGCACGCTCACTTCAGCGAGGCTGAGCTGGTGGAGCTCGGCTGCTTCGTGGCGCTCACCTTCGGCCAGCAGAGCTGGATCCGGCTGCTCGGCATCGACCACCACCAGTACATGGCGGGCAACGACGCCTCGATGGCGCCGGGCTTCAGAACGCCAGAGGAGCTCGCAGCCAGCAAGGCCGACCCGGACTACTGGGCGACCACCCGCTAGAAGAACGGCGAGGGGGCGGTGGTCACCAGATCACCGTCCTCGCGCGCGTGTGTCGGCTCACCCCTGCTTGGCGATGTACTTCGACTCCAGATAGTCGAGCATGCCGTCATGACCACCCTCGCGGCCGATCCCGCTCTGCTTGGAGCCACCGAACGGCGCCGCCGGATCGCTGACCTGCCCTCGGTTCAGACCCACCATAGGCGAGCTGTCGGCACGCCTGCTGCTCGCCGAGATCGAGAGTGGGCCCCAGAACCAGGGTGCCGTCCAGAGTCTGCTGGGCGTGCAGCGGGACAACGGCACCGCCCCCGGCAGGCCGGGCCGACCCGGCCGGCTGAGTGCGCTTTGGCAGTGACCATGGTGGCCAAGGCATTGGTGGTGTTGGCTGCTGTCTCAGATGCTCGATCTAGCAGTGCGGGATCGCAGGCTGCCGGCCAATCCGGCTAAGGGTGTACGGCTCCCCCGCAAGCTCACCAAGCCTCGACGATTCCTGACCGCCGATCAGGTCGAGACTCTGGCGGTCGAGTGCAAACCCTACGGCCTGGTGGTGCGGTTCCTGGCCTACACGGGGCTGCGGTGGGGCGAGATGGCAGCCCTGCGGGTCCGCGACGTGGATCCATTGCGCCGACGCATGCATATCGTTCGCTCGGTGACCGTGGACAACGGACGGCTGGTCTTCGACTCAACCAAAACTGGCGAGGCCCGCGTAGTCCCGCTTCCCCGGTTCCTAGCAGAGCAGATCACCGCGTCTGTGGCCGGGAAGGGCCCCCGACGATCTGGTGTTTCAAGGAACACGCGGCGGCGTGCTGCGCAACGGGGACTTCAACAGACGCACGTTCGGTCCCGCGGCCATCGCAATCGGTGAGCCTAACCTGACGCCGCATGGCCTACGGCATACAGCTGCGTCGCTGGCCATCGCGGCCGGGGGCAATGTGAAGGTCGTACAACAGATGCTCGGGCACGCAACGGCGAGCATGACCCTCGACCTGTACGGCCACTTGTTCCCCGATCAGCTCGATGATGTCGCGGACCGCCTGGATGTCATCGGTCGAGCTGCTGCGGACTTTTTGCGGACTAACGCCTTTGTAACGCCTCTGCTACCGGAGGCTGCAGGCCTCTGATGCTCTGATCACCTGCGGTGATGTACGTGGGCCCGGCCGGGCTCGAACCGACGACAGCCGCGGTGTAAACGCGGTGCTCTACCAACTGAGCTACAGGCCCGAAACGGCGAAGACCGCCGTCCTCACGCTACTCAGGCCACCGACCCGGCCAGCTCCTTGAGCGCGGCGCGATATCCGGCGAAGTCACGTTTTTGTGACGGCCCATTGACCAACGTCCAGCGCACGATTCCGTCACGGTCGATCAGGAACGTGCCCCGCGTGGAGAACCCGCCGGACTGCTCGAACACCCCGTAGGCCTGCGCGGTGGCGCCGTGCGGCCAGTAGTCGCTGAGCATCGGGAAGAAATAGCCCTCCGCATCGGACCAAGCCCGCTGGGTGAACATGTGGTCGCACGACACGGCGAGCACCTGGACGTCGTCACTCTCGAAGTCCCCCAGGTTGTCGCGGATCTCGCACAGCTCACCGGTGCAGATGCCCGAGAAGGCGAACGGGTAGAACACCACCACGACGTTCTTGATGCCCTTGTAGTCGGACAGGGAGACGCTCCTGCCCTGTTGGTCCTTGAGGGTGAAGTCCGGGGCGACCTGACCAACCAGGGGTCCGGTGGGCGCGACTGAGGTACTGCTGGTGCTCGTCATGGGATCCAGTCTGCCAGTCGTCAGCGTCGGTCGGTCTTGGGGGCGACCAGACGACTGCCGTTCCACTCTCCGCCAGCTTTGCTGCTTCCCGAGGAGTGAAGCCCTGCGGTCAGGGTTGCCTCCTGGACGTCACTGGGATCGACGTGTCCCACGCGGCCAGCCTTGGGCGTGAGCAGAACGATGAATCCAGCCTCTGCAAGGTTGGTCAGTCCATCCACGAGAGCGTCCACCAGGTCGCCATCGTCATCACGCCACCACAGAACCACTGCGTCTGCAACGTCGCCATAGTCCTCTTCCTCGAGCTCGGAGCCACAGAGCTCCTCGATCGCCAAACGGAAGTCGTCGTCGACGTCCTCGTCATATCCGAACTCCTGGACCACCTGTCCAGCGGCAAAGCCCAGCTTTGCCACCAAACCCTTCGTTGCCGCGGCGTGCGCGGTCGCAATCACGAGTGTTCCTCTCTGGTGTTCACCCGGGCTCACGCCCGCGATCGTTGGATGCTCTTCCGCATAGTCCACCCGGTATGGCGGGATCTGGCAAGCAGCGCCGCCATACGTCCCGTCAATTGACCTCCCGAAGGGGTCTCAGGCGCAGAGGCGACCCCTACCTCCTCGACCGCCGGAACTCTACGTCCCGCCAGATGCCGGACAACGGACCCCTGCCGAGTATGACGTTTGGCCCCTTCCTGGTAGAGGATGGATTCCGTACCTGAGCACACGTGCCGACACCATCAGCCGTCGGCGCCACGAGTGACTCATTCGTTGCAAGAGAGGACACACCGTGGTGGCACATGAGGAAGCCGGACCCATCCTGAACGGCATCCCCAGTCAGATCCCGGACGTCGACCCCGAAGAGACCCAGGAGTGGCTGGACTCGTTGGACGGAGTCATCGACGGGGGCGGCCGCCGCCGGGCCCGCTACGTGATGCGCAAGCTGCTCGAACGAGCCCGCGAGCGCCAGGTCGGGGTCCCCTCGCTGACCGCGACGGACTACATCAACACCATCCCCCCGGAGTCCGAACCCTGGTTCCCCGGCGATGAGGAGGTCGAGCGCCGCTATCGCGCCTACCTGCGCTGGAACGCCGCGATCATGGTCCACCGCGCGCAGCGACCCGGCATCGGCGTGGGTGGCCACATCTCCTCGTACGCCTCGGCCGCCACGCTCTACGAAGTCGGCTTCAACCACTTCTTCCGCGGGCGTGACCACGAGGGCGGCGGCGACCAGATCTACTTCCAGGGGCACGCCTCCCCCGGCATCTACGCCCGGGCCTTCCTCGAGGGCCGGCTGACCGAGGCGCAGATGGACAGCTTCCGCCAGGAGCACTCACGACTCCAGGACGGGCAGCCGTCGGCCCTGCCGAGCTATCCGCACCCGCGCAACATGCCCGACTTCTGGGAGTTCCCCACCGTGTCGATGGGCCTCGGTCCTATGAACGCGATCTACCAGGCGCAGTTCAACAAGTACCTGACCAACCGAGGGATCAAGGACACCTCGAGGCAACATGTGTGGGCGTTCCTGGGCGATGGCGAGATGGATGAGCCGGAGTCGCGCGGGCTGCTGCAGGTCGCCGCCAACGACGAGCTCGACAACCTCACCTTCGTGGTCAACTGCAACCTGCAACGACTCGACGGTCCGGTCCGCGGCAACGGCAAGATCGTCCAGGAGCTCGAAGCCACCTTCCGCGGGGCCGGCTGGAACGTCATCAAGGTCATCTGGGGCCGCGGCTGGGACCCGCTGCTGGCCCAGGACCGCGACGGCGCCCTGGTGAACCTGATGAACAAGACCCCAGATGGCGACTACCAGACGTTTCGCGCCAACGACGGCGCCTATGTGCGCAAGCACTTCTTCGGCGAAGACCCGCGCACCAGAGCGATGGTGGCGGACTGGTCGGACGAGGACGTCTGGTGGAAGCTCAAGAGGGGCGGCCTCGACTACCACAAGGTCTACGCGGCGTACAAGGCAGCAATGGACCACAACGGCCAGCCGACGGTGATCCTGGCCAAGACGATCAAGGGCTACAGCCTGGGCTCGCACTTCTCGGGCCGCAACGCCACCCACCAGATGAAGAAGCTGACTCTGGAGGACCTCAAGGGGTTTCGGGACACGCTGCACATCCCCATCTCGGACGAGGAGCTCGAGAAGGACCCGTACCTGCCGCCGTACTACAACCCCGGCATGAAGGATCCGGCGATCCAGTACATGATGGAGCGCCGCGCAAAGCTGGGCGGACCGTTGCCCCGGCGCCGGACCGAGGCAGCCCGGCTCAAGCTGCCGGACCAAAACGCCTACGACCTGGTCAAGAAAGGCTCGGGCAAGCAGGAGATCGCGACGACCATGGCGTTCGTGCGCCTCTTGCGGGAGCTCATGCGCGACAAGGAGTTCGGCCGCCACGTGGTGCCGATCATCCCGGACGAGGCACGCACCTTCGGAATGGACTCCTTCTTCCCGACAATCAAGATCTACAACGTCCACGGGCAGAACTACACGTCGGTCGATGCGGACCTGATGCTCGCCTACCAGGAGTCCAAAGAGGGACAGATCCTGCATACGGGCATCAACGAGTCCGGCTCGGTGGCCGCGTTCACCGCCGCGGGGACCTCCTACGCCACCCACGGCGTGCCCATGGTCCCCATCTACCTCTTCTACTCGATGTTCGGCTTCCAGCGTTCCGGTGACTCGATCTGGGCGGCCGCCGACCAGATGTCGCGAGGCTTCATGGTCGGCGCGACGGCGGGACGCACGACGTTGACGGGTGAGGGACTGCAGCACGCGGACGGCCACAGTCCGTTGCTGGCGTCAACGAACACGGCCGTGGTGTCATACGACCCCGCGTACGCCTACGAGATCGCGCACATCATGCAGGACGGGCTGCGCCGCATGTATGGCGATCAGCCCGAGAACGTCATCTACTACCTCACCCTCTACAACGAGCCCAATGTCCAGCCGCCTGAGCCGGAGGGTGTGGATGCGGCAGGCCTGCTCAAGGGGATGTACCTGCTCTCTGCGGGCTCGAACGAGGGACTCGGCGAGGATGCCAGACGGGTCCAGCTGTTGGCCTCCGGTGTCGGCGTGCCGTGGATCCTTGAGGCGCAGCAACTACTGAAGTCCGACTGGGGCGTCGTGGCTGACGTCTGGTCGGTCACCTCATGGGGCGAGCTGCGCAGGGACGCCATGGCATGCGACGAGCTGGCCTTCCTTCACCCCGAGCAGGAGCAGAGGGTGCCGTTCGTGACCCAGAAGCTCCAAGACGCTCCCGGGCCGGTCATCGCGGTGTCGGACTACATGCGAGCCGTCCAGGACCAGATCGCGCCATGGGTGCCCCAGGACTTCATCTCCCTGGGTGCCGATGGCTTCGGCTTCTCCGACACACGTGCGGCAGCCCGACGTTACTTCCACATCGACGGACCGTCGGTGGTCGTGAGGGCGCTGCAGATGCTTGCCAAGCGCGGCGACCTCGACGCGTCAGTGGCACGGGAGGCGGCAACCAGGTACCGCCTCCTGGACGTCACCGCGGGCACCTCGGGCAATGCGGGGGGCGAGTCCTAGGCTGCGGCCTGCGCAGCGAGGAACTCAGCCCTGGCGATCACGCTGATGTGCGCCTGGTCGGAGAACAGGCCATCGATCCCGGTCCGCAGGAACCGCACCTGCTCGTCAACGGCCCGGCCGTGCGCCGTCGGATCCGCTCCGAGGCGGTATTGCGCGGGCAGGAACGTGTTCTCTGCGCGGAACGTGTAGGGATGGACCAACAAGCCGGCAACATGTGCGTCGGCCACCAAGGCGGTCGGTTCGGCCAGGGCACCGCTGATGTCGCACGCGATGATCTGGCTCTTGTCGGGGCCGATCCCGTTGACTATGCCGGACATGGAACGTAGGCCGGCCGCGGTGGTCAGCTCGGCGTAGGTCGTTGGGTCGCCGGTGCATGCCAGGTCGTATGGTGCGCCACTGGCCGACGTGAGGAAGATCAGCGGGGCGTTGACACCGAAGTGCTGTCTGAGGTCCACCAGGTTTGTCAGCTCAAACGACTGGATGAACACTGGCGCGTTCGTCTTGTCGAGCCCGGCACCACGGACCTGTCGCACCAGCGGGGTCTCCAGATCCAGGCCGATCGAGCGGAAGTACGTGGGGTGCTTGGTCTCCGGGTAGATGCCGACCACCCGGTGAAGCTCCTCGCTGAGCCTCTGGCGAAGCGCCAGCACCTCGGCGAACGTCGGGATCTGGAACCGCCCGTCGAAGATCGTGTTCCCCGGACGCAGAACTGGCAGCCGCTCCCTGGCCCGGAGCGTCTTCAGCTCTGCGAGGGTGAAGTCCTCGGTGAACCAGCCGGTGACGGCGGCCCCGTCGATGACCTTCGTGACCCTTCGGACGGCGAACTCCGGGCGGCTGGCGACATCGGTGGTCCCGTCGATCTCGTTCTCGTGACGGGCTACCAGGACGTGGTCCTTGGTCGAGACGAGGTCGGGCTCGATATAGTCGGCGCCCATCCGGGCGGCCAGCTCATAGGAGCCAAGCGTGTGTTCGGGGCGGTAGCCGGCTGCGCCGCGGTGGCCGATGACCAGTGGCGCCGTCACGGCTGTGGTTCTCGTATCGGGCGTCAGCGTGGCTACCGGAGATCGGTTCATGACCTCGATCCCATCCGGCGCAGATCACCGTCAGGTGCCCCCTGGGCAAAGCGCTGGTGACGTTACGGCCAACGAGAGGCGCCGAGGCAGTGAGCCGGCCCAAGCCTGGCCCGGAGATCCAGATCGTTGGCTGGGCTGACGGCCCTTGCGCCGTCGTTGTGAGCCACATACAAATAGAATGTTTGTATGGCGGTCCAGCACCCGCGCGGCAGCGCGGCCACCCAGCGGAACATCGAGCGCGGTGCAGCCCCGCTCTCGACGGCCGCCAACAAGCACATGGAGACCCACTACGACTGGTATCGCGACCTTTCCGCGGAGGACCGCTCGTGGGTGGGACTCGTTGCCCAGGCTGGCATCGCCGCCTTCATCGCGTGGTATCGGGACCCCAGCGGAACCCCTCAGCTCTCGGTGGACGTGTTCGGGACGGCGCCGCGCGAGCTCACCCGCTCCATCAGCCTCGTGCAGACCCTCGATCTGGTGCGCTCCGTCGTGGACGTCGTCGAGGATGATGTTGCCGAGCTCGCTGCTCCGGGCGACGAGCAGAACCTTCGCGAAGCCGTGCTGCGCTACTCACGCGAGGTCGCCTTCGCTGCCGCTCAGGTCTACGCCGGCGCCGCCGAGGCGCGCGGCGCCTGGGACGCACGACTGGAGTCCCTGGTCGTCGATGCCGTCTTGCGTGGAGAGGCCGACGACTCGATGCAGTCACGGGCATCGGCGCTGGGTTGGGGATCGGTCAGCCATGTAGCCGTGATTGCCGGTATGAGCCCGTCGGGCAACGCCGCCGAAGTTGTTGACCTCATTCGTCGTGGCGCCTCTCGCCTGAAGGTCGAGTCTCTCGCCGCAGTCCAGGGGCACCGTCTGGTTGTCATCCTCGGGGGCCTGGAGGACCCTTCCCCCACGGTCCGGGCCCTGGCCCAGTTCTTCGGCGACGGCCCCATCGTCATCGGCCCCACCGTGCCTCATCTCTTCGCGGCCGGACGCTCCGCCCGGGCCGCCCTCTCGGGTCTGAGCGCCGCCCGCGCCTGGCCCGATGCGCCTCGTCCCGTCCTGGCAGACGAGCTGCTGGTCGAGCGTGTCCTGGCCGGTGACGCCACAGCTCGCCGGGTGATGATCGACCGGATCTATCGTCCGCTGTCCACGGCCGGCAAGGCCCTCTACGAAACGGCCACGACCTATCTGGACGGCGGCGGCGGGCTCGAGTCCACGGCCCGGGTCCTGTTCGTCCATCCCAACACCGTGCGCTATCGGCTCGGACGGATCTCAGCAGTCACGGGCTACGACCTGAGCCAGCCCCGTGAGGCCCACATCGTACGACTGGCGATCGCGATCGGACGCCTGGCCGAGTCCCCCCAACGTGAGTGGCGACGCTCGCTGCAAGGTGGCGAACCGGTCATACATGACACAATCAGCGGACCGCCGTTTGTAGGAACCCTCTAAATCGGACCTCGATTGTTGGTGATGTTCGCTCACGACGCGAACGCGGTACAACCGGAAGGCTAGAACACGTGCTCGTCATCGTCTGCCCTGGACAGGGCTCCCAGACCCCCGGCTTTCTCGCCCCCTGGCTTGAGCTGCCGGGCTTCCGCGACCGGATGCTGTGGCTGTCGACGGTTGCCGGCATCGACCTGATCAAACACGGCACCGAATCCGACGCTGAGACAATCAAGGACACGGCGATCGCCCAGCCGCTGATCGTGGGCGCCGGTCTCATCTCACTGCTGGCGTTGTTCGAGCATCCTGCCGACGGTTTTCGCCTGGTTGCCGGTGGCGCCGGTCATTCGGTGGGCGAGATCACCGCGGCCTCGGCCGCCGGAGTCATCACCGCCGAACAGGCCATGGTGTTCGTTCGCGAGCGCGGAAGGCTGATGGCCGAGGCGGCCAAGGTCACCCCGACCGGCATGAGCGCCGTCCTCGGCGGCGACCCCGACGACGTGGCGCAGGTGCTGGCCAAGCACGGGCTCACCGCGGCGAACAACAACGGCGGTGGCCAGGTGGTAGCGGCCGGCACGCTGGAACAGCTCGCGGCGTTGAGCGCCGACCCGCCCGCCAAGACGCGAGTGATCCCGTTGCCGGTTGCCGGCGCCTTCCACACCAAGCACATGGCCCCTGCCGTCAAAGAGCTGGCTGCCATGGCTCGGGCGATCTCCACCCACGACAGCCGGTTGCGCCTGGTGTCCAACCGCGACGGAACCGTCGTGCACAGCGGCCGGGAGTTCCTGGACCGCCTGGTCACCCAGGTCAGCAACCCCGTTCGCTGGGACCTGTGCATGCAGACGTTCCGGGACATCGGAGTCACCGCCCTGATCGAGATCCCACCGGCCGGAGCGCTGGCCAACCTTGCCAAACGAGGGCTTCCGGGCGTCGAGGTTCTCGCCCTGAAGTCTCCGGACCAACTCTCGGAAGCCCACCGCATGGTCCGTGAGCACGCCCAGCCCAGCCAGATCGCGGACACCCCGACCTGGCGGCTGATCATCGCTCCGGCCAAAGGGATCGTCAGTTTCACTCATTCCGAGCCAGGGAGCCAGGTTCCAGCGGGCTCAGTGGTGGCCGCCGTGAACACTCTGCGCGACACGTTCGAGGTGACCGCACCGCACGGGGGGCAGGTCATCGAATGGCTCGTCGAGGACGGCGACCCCGTCTCCCCCGGTCAACCGCTGCTGCGGCTGCACCCCACCGCCGCCTGATGCCGTCAGTAACCACGGCCCCCCCAACGCTGAGCCACACGCCTGAAACACACGCCCGAACCACACGGAGACCAGGACCATGACGACGATTCCCAAGGCACGCCCGACCCTGAGCACCACGTCCGGAGCGGCCCATGCCCGGATCTGGGGGATCGGCGGCTACCGCCCCGAACGCGTGGTCACCAACGATGAGATCTGCGAGACGGTCGACTCCTCCGACGAGTGGATCCGCGAGCGCTCCGGCATCATCACCCGTCGTCAGGCAGCTCCGGCCGAGACCGTGGTCGACATGGCATCCGCCGCCGCGCTCGAGGCGCTGAAGTCGGCGGGGCTCGTTGCCTCGCAGATCGATGCGGTCATCCTCGCCACGGTCACCCACCCCTACCAGACGCCGGCCGCAGCCCCGATGGTCGCCGACCGGATCGGTGCCACTCCGGCCGCAGCTTTCGACATCTCAGCGGCCTGCGCCGGCTACTGCCACGGGATCACGCTGGCCAACGACATGGTCCGCGGCGGCAGCGCCCAGTTCGTCCTGGTCATCGGCGTGGAGAAGCTGTCCGACTTCACTGACCGGACCGACCGTGGTTCGGCGTTCATCTTCGGCGATGGCGCCGGCGCCGCGATCGTCGGTCCCTCCGACTTCCCGGGGATCGGCCCCACGGTGTGGGGCTCTGACGGCGCCAAGTGGGAGACGATCTCTCAGCGCAACTCATGGATCGAGGTCCGCGACCACAACGTCGCGTGGCCGGCGATCACCATGCAGGGTCAGTCGGTGTTCCGCTGGGCGGTCTACTCCATGGCACCGATAGCCCAGGCGGCACTGGATCAGGCGGGCATCAAGGCCGACGACCTCGACGTCTTCATTCCCCACCAGGCCAACATGCGCATCATCGACGCCCTGGTCAAGCAGCTCAAGCTGCCGGAGCACATCGCCATCGCCCGCGACATCGCCGACACCGGCAACACCTCGGCGGCCTCGATCCCGCTGGCTGCCCAGCGCATGCTCGACTCGGGTGAGGCGCCACATGGCGGTCTGGCCCTGCAGATCGCGTTTGGCGCCGGGCTCGTCTATGCAGCGCAGGTCGTCGTCCTGCCCTGAAAGCTCCCGCCGACCCGACGGGTAACTCGGGTCAGACAGCATGACCGTCACGTCCCACCACGCACGACGACAACAAGGAGTTAGCCACATGGCGCAAAGCGAGAAAGAGATCCTCGACGGTCTCGCCGAGATCGTCAACGAAGAGACCGGTCTGGACACCGCCTCCGTCGAGCTCGACAAGTCCTTCACCGACGACCTCGACATCGACTCGCTGTCGATGATGACCATCGTCGTCAACGCCGAGGAGAAGTTCGGCGTGCGCATCCCCGACGACGAGGTCAAGAACCTCAAGACGGTCCACGACGCCGTGAACTTCATCGCGGCCGCACAGAGCTGACCCACCGTGGCAGCTGTGGTGCGTCTCCGCTGACCGGCGACGACGCACCACAGCAAGCACCGCGCGTCTCCGACTGAGAAACGCGACACCCCCACTGCCGTAATGGCGTACAGGCCGGACCCCGTATCTCCCCATACGGGCCACTGAACACAAGGAGCGGAACCACCAATGACCTCGAACCCCGAGCAGCGCATCGTCGTGACCGGTCTGGGTGCGACCACCCCCGTCGGGGGCACCGTCACCGAGACCTGGGAAGCGGTCCTGGCAGGCCAGTCAGGCGTGAGCCTGATGCCGTTCGAGTGGGTCGAGACCTATCAGCTTCCGGTGAAGATCGCGGCGACGATCAAGCAGCCCCCCCTGGAGGTCCTGGCCAGGGTCGAGGTTCGCCGTCTCGACCCCGCCGGACAGTACGGCCTGATCGCTGCCCGGGAGGCTTGGGCCGACGCAGGCACGCCCGAAGTCGAGCCAGAGCGTCTGGGCGTCGTCATGGGTTCCGGCATCGGCGGTGTCAACACCCTGCTAGACCAGTGGGACACCCTCAAGGAAAAGGGCTTTCGTCGCGTCTTCCCGCTCGCCGTACCCATGCTGATGCCCAACGGCCCGGCCGCCGCGGTGTCTCTCGACCTCGGCGCGCGCGCCGGGGCACACACACCGGTGAGCGCCTGCTCCTCAGGAGCGGAGGCCATCGGCTACGCCATGGGGATGATCCGCAGCGGCCGCGCCGACGTCGTGGTCGCCGGTGGAACCGAGGCCGCCATGCATCCCATGCCGATCGCCGGCTTTGCCGCGATGCAGGCCCTGTCGACCCGAAACGAGGATCCTGAGGCAGCCTCTCGCCCCTATGACACCGGCCGCGACGGCTTCGTCCTGGGTGAGGGCGCCGCCGTCCTCGTGCTGGAGTCCGAAGAACACGCCAGAGCCCGCGGCGCGAGGATCTACGCCGTGGTCGCCGGGGTGGGGATGACCTCGGACGCCTACCACGTCGCGGCACCGGACCCGGAGGGCACCGGGGCGGCCCGTGCCATGCGCGATGCCGTCGAGAGCGCCGGGCTGTCGCCCAAGGACATCATCCACATCAATGCCCACGCCACCTCGACCCCGGTGGGCGACATCGCCGAGTCCAACGCCATCCGTCGCGCCTTCGGCGACGATGTTGACCACATGCCGGTGAGCGCGACCAAGTCGATGACCGGCCACCTGCTCGGTGCCGCCGGAGCGCTCGAGGCGATCTTCACCATCCTGGCGATCCACCACCGGCTGGCCCCTGCCACGATCAACCTCGATGACTTCGACCCGGCGATCAAGCTGGACGTCGTTCACGGTGAACACCGCAAGCTGCCCGAGGGCGACATCGCAGCCCTGAACAACTCCTTCGGGTTTGGTGGTCACAACCTTGCATTGACAATCCGGAGCATCTGATGGCCGCGCGGATGCTCAGCCCCGCAGCCGAACAGGCCGTTGCCGCAACCAAGCCCAAGGTCGACAGGAAGAACGACCCCCGGAACCCGATCAAACGGCTCGAGGCATTCTTCGACGACGGCACGCTCGAGCTGATCACCGCCGAGGACACCAGCGGAGTGCTCTGCGCCGTGGGCCAGGTCCGCGGAACCCCGGTGGTGACGTTCGCCTCGGACGCCACGATTCAGGGGGGCGCAATGGGCACACAGGGCTGCAAAGCGATCCTCGTGGCCTATGAGAGGGCACTGGTCGACAACGTGCCGATCGTGGGTATCTGGCACTCGGGTGGGGCACGGCTGGCCGAAGGCGTCGTCTCGCTGCACGCCGTCGGCGAGGTCTTCGCCATCATGACGCGCGCCTCCGGCAAGATCCCGCAGATCTCCATCGTCATCGGCCCGGCGGCCGGGGGCGCGGCATACGGTCCTGCCCTGACCGACATCGTCATCCTGGGCCCCGAAGGACGCGTCTTCGTAACCGGCCCCGACGTCGTGCGTTCCGTCACGGGCGAGAACGTCGACGCACTGCGACTAGGCGGTCCTGAGCCGCACGGCCGTCGCTCCGGCGTCGTCCATGTCGTGACCGAGAGCACCGAAGACGCCTACGAACGCGGGCAGCTGCTCTGCTCGCTGCTGGGCGACCAGCGCACGCTCGACGTCAGCTCGGTGCAGGACCGAGATCTTGCCGAGACGTTCCCGGAGTCGGCCCGGCGCGCCTATGACGTGCACCCCCTGATCTTCAACGTCCTGGACGACGCCGAACACAATGTCGAGCTGCACCCGAGGTGGGCTCCCAACATCACGACCACACTGGGCCGTTTCGGAGGCCGAACCGTCGGCGTCGTGGCCAACAACCCGATGCGCCTGGGCGGCTGCCTGGACTCGTCCTCGGCCGAGAAGTCCGCGCGCTTCGTGCGTATGTGCGACGCCCTGGGCGTCCCGCTCATCGTGCTGGTCGACGTGCCCGGTTACCTGCCCGGCGTGGGCCAGGAGTGGGACGGGGTGGTAAGACGTGGCGCTAAGCTGCTCCACGCATTTGCCGAAGCCACGGTCCCCCGCGTCACGCTAGTGACGCGTAAGGCCTATGGCGGCGCATACCTGGCCATGAACTCCCGGTCCCTGGGTGCCACGAGGGTGTTCGCCTGGCCCACGGCCACTGTTGCCGTGATGGGTGCGGTCGCAGCCGTGCGCATACTGCACCGTCGCCGCCTCGCCGAGGTCGCCGAAGAGGATCGTACCCAGGTCGAGAACGAGCTGGCCGCCGAGCACGAGCTACTCTCAGGTGGACTGCGACGCGCTATCGAGATCGAGGTCGTCGACGAGATCATCGAGCCGACGTTCACCCGGACGGCCCTGGCAGCAGCTATCGTCGCGGGCCCACAACGCCGCGGTGACCACGGAAACATTCCGCTCTGATCATTCGCCGTCTGTGGTCCGGGGTCCTCAGCCCACCATGTGGAGCCAGCGCACAGCGGCTCCCTCGCCGGCCTGCCGGAAGGGCTCGAGCTCATCGTCCCAGGCTCGACCCAGCAGCCGGTCGAGCTCCTGGGCTAGCACGTTCGAGTCGCCTTTGCTGACCGAGATCGCTGCGCGCAGGCGATCTTCGTTGATAACCGCGCCACCGTCGGCCGAGGTCCACGCGTGGTGGATGCCCAGGCTCGGGGTGTGCGACCAGCGCGAGCCGTCGTTGCCGGGGCTGGGCTCTTCGGTCACTTCGTAACGGAGGTTGTCCCAGCCGCGCAGCGCGCTGGCCACCTTGCCACCAGTGCCGGGCTCGCCGGCCCAGGACATCTCCGTACGCAACAACCTGGCCCCCCGAGGCTGGCGGGCCCACTCCAAGGCGACTGGCTGACCTAGCACCGACTCCAGGGCCCATGCGATGTGGGGGCACAGCGCATGAGGGGTGGAGTGAATGAACACCACACCGCGCGTCATGTCACGCTGTATTGAAAACAACCGGGCCTCCTGTGTGCGAGGGACGTCTTCCCCAACGACCTCCACACGGACCGGCTTCGTTTGTTCAGCGGCTCACCGTATTCGGCAATGCCGCTTGCGAATGCCGCTTTCGACAGTATTGTGCACCATTCGCCACAGGAGCACCAGAGGAGGTCATACTCATCACATCTGACGGTGAGAAATGGGCTCCGGCTTCCGAGATGACAGGATCACAGTCATGCTCGTACACCCTTGGGACGCATCGAACCATGACGACGAGTGGCGTGCCGTGCTACATGAGTTCGACTTCGGACAGCTCATCGCACCGGGCGGTCCCGATCGGGTCCTTCCAGTCGTCGTCCCGACACACTTCACATTCGATGGTGACCACACCGTGCAGCTGCATCTGGCCAAACCCAACCCGGTATGGCGCGCACTCGCCGAGCGTCCCCGAGCCCTGCTAACGGTGGTGACCGACTACGCCTACGTTCCGGCTGCCGTCAACTCCGACGCCGGCGCGGGCGAGGATCCAGCGTTCGGGGTGCCAACCAGCTACTACGCGGCGGTTCAGGCTGAGGTTGACGTCGAGACCGTCGAGGACCCGGCGGCCAAAGCGGCGATCCTGGCCACAGCGCTGAGTCACTTCGAACCAGCGGGTTCGCTGCGAGCCGCACCGGCCCTAGACGTGCCGAGGGACCGGAGGCAGATTGGGGGCATCCGTGGGTTACGACTGACCATCACCGGCGTCAACGCCAAGTTCAAGTACGGCGGCAACAAGACCGCGGAGCACCGCGCCGAGATCGCCGCTGCGCTACAGGCCCGCAACGGCCCTATGGATGCGACCGCCGTTCGACGCATCCTGGGCAGGCTCCCCGAACCGACTGAGACCTCCTGGGCAGGGCGGAGCGGACGGACTCGTGTCCCGGGGACCAACGAGCCGGGGACACCGCGATAGGCTCACCAGTCGCAGGCGCTTCGGCGCGTGCGAGGGGCAGTAGCTCAGCTGGTTAGAGCAGCGGACTCATAATCCGTCGGTCCAGGGTTCAAGTCCCTGCTGCCCCACTGACCAATTCCGTTGTAACAGAATGGAATCCGGTGCAGTGCATGTCCGGCCACTGTTCCGGCTTTCGGGCCATTTGCTAACGATTTGCTAACAGTCGGCATCATCGGCCTCCCAACGCGTGGTGAACTCGGTCAACTGCTCAGGTGAAAGCGACGAAATCGCCTCGTCGATCGTCAACGCCCCGGGCGCGTGCTTGATCAAGTAGCAGAGCCGTTCCACCCGCTCCAAATCCATCGGTGCACTCATTTGGAGATCCTGCGCAAAGAGCCACTCGGCCTGAACCCGCTCCTCGCGCGTAAGTCCTCTTCCTCCTGCCATCTCGTCCGGTGAAGGCATCTCGCCGCCACGCATAACGCCGAGCAGCTTTAGCGCGACCGCGATACGAGCCTGCGACTGGGCGTCGTCGCCGGTCACGCGCCCCACACCGCCTTCGAGAACACATCGACAGCCCTATCGTCATCCGCCGGGATCGCGTCGGCGTACACGTTCAGTGTGACGCTGGGGTCCTTGTGGCCGAGCCGCTTGGCGACGATGTGCACCGGCACCCCGTCACGCAGCAGGATCGTCGCGTGGGTGTGGCGCAGCTCGTGGAGCTTCAGACGCGGCACGCCCTCAGTCTTGGCCGTCAACACCCCAAACGTCTTGGTCACGAAGTCGGGCAGCACCGGCCGGCCGTCCTCCCACGTGAACACCAGGCCCTCATCGCCCTGGTACGCCACACCCCAAGCCAGGCGCTCGCTGAGCTGCGTCTTGCGCCACGCCTTGAGCGCGGTCACGGTGTGCGGGTCGATGCTCACGTCGCGGCGCTCGTGGTTCTTCGGTGTCACGTAGATCCGCTCCTGGTGAACCCGCGTCACCGACCGCTCGACAGCGATCACGCCGCCCTCCAGGTCGACCTCAGACCAGCGAAGGGCCATCAGCTCGCCGCGGCGCATTCCCGTCGCGGCCGCGAGCGTCCACAGCGGCGCCCAGCGATCCTCGGTGGTCAGGGTGGCCAGGAAGGCGAGCAGCTGCGGACCAGTCCACGTCGTGTGCTTCGGCTTATCCACTCGTGGCCGTTTCGTCCCTACGACCGGGTTGACCTCGATGATCCGATCCATGACCGCGTCCTGCATCGCACGGCGCAGCACCGCCCGGGCGAACTCCACGGTCCGCGGCGAGAGTGCCTTGCCGTCCTTGCCGCCGCCCTCGTACAGGTCCTTGAACAGGATCGACAGGCGCGACGGTGACAGAGCCTGCAAGCGCTCGTGCCCGATAGCCGGCTTGAGGTACCGGGCGATGTTGGCCCGGTAGGACGCGGCCGTGGACGGCTTGAGCTCGACCGCGTGCCCGTCGATCCACGTATCGAGCCACTTCCCGACGGTGAGGTTCTGAGGTGCGACGTAGGTGCCCCGGTTGACCGCGTGACGGGCTTCGTCGCGGGCCTTGCGTGCCGCCGTGCGGGTAGGGAAGCCGCCGACCCAACGGGGCTTCGTGGTGCCGGTCTGCGGGTCACGCTGGCGCACCACGAACGACCAGGTGGCGCCGCGCTGGACGAGCCCGTCGCGCATGTGCTCGGGCTGTGGTTTGGTCATGATTCTGCCTTCCTCTTGTTCTCGCGAGCACTGCTCCGCTTCTGGCGTGCGTCCATCTCGGCATCCGCTTTGGTGCCCGTCTGATTCGCGACCTTGCTCTTGGCCGCCTTCACGATGTCGCTCTTGGCCACCTTCACGATCTCCGCGACACTTTGCCCCGACACCATTGACAATGACGTCACGGTGTCGGGCCAGTCGTCGATGAACTGCTGCACCCCATCCAGCGTCGTCTTGTACTCGGCATCTAAGCGCGACCGCTCATCCTGGACGCCCTGCAAGGTGTTCAGGAGCTCCAACAGCCGCTTGCCTGCCGTGTCTGCCATCGGCTGCACCAGGTCATCTAGTTCGAGCTCGAATACGCGGCTCAGCGCAATCAATTCGTCAACACTGATGTGACGGGGCGGGTTGCTCTTCTCGATTTTGAAGATCGCCGATGCCTGAATCGGACAACCGATGGCGGTCATGCGTGATGCAAGACCTTCGTAGCTCATCCCTCGCTGCTCGCGCTCGTAGGCGATCCTCGCGGCCAGTGCCTTCTCGCCGCCGATGATCCGTAGGGGGTTCGGTCGTGCCATTTTCGTCCTCCATTCCTATATGGATGTGACGCTACCCCCGCTTTGGTTGACTGTCAACGGTGACAGACCTAGATTCCTAAGTAACCGCATTGACCACCGCGTTTAGGAAAGATGACGACAATGCCGCAGACAGCCACGAAGTTCCTCACCACCGCGGAAGTCGCAGAGCTACTCCGCACCCCGCTGGAAACCGTCCGCTTCTGGCGTCACGTCGGCAAAGGCCCGGCGTCGTTCAAGGTCGGCCGGCGCGTGCTCTACGAGGCCACTGACGTTGAGGCGTTCATCGCCGCGGCCAAGGCCAGCGGCGCATGATGAACGCCGAAGACCTGGCCGGGCGACTCACCTGCACCGTGCCGGAAGCCGGGCAACTGCTCGGGATCGGCAGGGATGCCGCGTATGCCGCCGCTGAGCGCGGCCAGCTGCCCACCCTGCGCCTTGGTCGACGGCTCGTCGTGCCCGTCGGCAAACTCTTGTCGCTCATCGGAGCGACCCCACCACAAAACGGCGCCGAGCCCCGCACGGACTCGGCCACCGCCACCCACGAGCCGGAATGGACTCGCTCCCATCATGATGACACCAAGCCGCTTCGCTCCGCCTGACCTCGGAGCCAAGCACCGGATCCTGGATTGCCCGAAGTGTGAAGCACGGGAGCTCGGCCAGTGATCGGCGACGAGCGTCACAACGCATTCGTCGCGGGTTACGAGCTCGGCCTCGCCATGCGCTGCGACATCGACACCGCGGCCGCCGAGCACGAGGCCCGGCACGCCCTCGTACGGCCGATCGTGGACGCCATGGTGGCCGACCTGAACCGCCGCGGGCCAGGCGACTTCGCACAGCTCGAAGAGCGCCGCAGACGGCATCAGCTCGAAGCGGCGCAGCGTAACCAGGCCGCCGCCAGGCCCTGGCCACCGGAGACCGCACCGTTGTCCCCGCATGCTTTGTTTGGTCAGCCGGCAAGACAGTTGGTGACCTCGTGAGCGACGTCGACATGTTCACCCCCGCACAGCGGGCGCAGATGGACGAAGAGGGCGCCAAGACCAGGACGGAGATGGACGAAGCGACGCGAACAGCCCCAGACACCGCAACGGAAGCACCACGCCCAAGCTTCGCCCTGCTACCCGTCCGACGCTTCTGCGACATCGCCGCCGAAGTCGACGCCCGCGGCCCCCGCAAGTGGCTCATCCGCGGCATCTGGCCCGCTGGTGACTACGGCGTGCACGGCGCCGAACCCAAAGCCGGCAAGACGTGGAACGCACTCGACCTCGCCGTGTCCGTCGCATCCGGCACACCATGGCTCGGGGCCATCCCCGTCGACACCCAAGGCCCCGTCATCGTGTTCGCCGGGGAAGGTGGGGAAGGCAACATCGTGCGGCGCCTCCGGGCGATCGCCAACGCCCGCGGCCTGCGCGCCGACGACCTACCCATCTGGGTCTGCACCCGGGCCCCGCACCTGACGAGCGTCGAGCACGTGGCCGTCCTCGCACACTTTGTCGAACAGATCCAGCCCGCGCTCGTCATCCTCGACCCGCTGTACCTGGCCGCCCGCGGAGCCAACGGCGCCGACATCTACGCCATGGGCGCAGTCCTGGAAGCCCCACAACGGATCTGCCAGTCCGCCGGCTCAGCGCTGCTCATCGTCACCCACTACAACCGCAGCCGTGACCTCAAAGGCGCCGCCCGGTTCACCGGGGCAGGCCCCGCCGAATGGGGCAGGGTCCTGCTCGCCGCGGCCGTCATCAGCCGGCACACCGACACGCTGACCAAAGCGACGACCGTCCTGGTCGAGCTCGACGTGACCGGCGGAGAGATCCCCGACCAGACACTGAGAATCCGCCGGACTATCGCAGCCGTCGACCCCGACGACCTCGACAGCTCCCTGACCTACCAGGTCGACGTCATCGAAGGTGACGACGCGTCACCGGCCCGGTCAGACCTGGCACCCGCCGCGGCCAAGCTGCTCGAAGCCATCAACGCCCAGGATGACGCCGCGGCCATCCCCCAGCTTGTCGACTGGATCGCCGCCAAGTACGGCCACGGGCTCAAGCGCCAAACCTGCTCGACCCAGCTCAACAAGCTGATCGACCGCGGGCTCGTGGACTGTCTCGACCAAGGTGCAGGCAGAGACAAACTCTGGTT
>Ga0097691_1000347_pt1 | contig 42040 bp, 36 predicted proteins | sample NGESurdeep072012_8_FD_72858 | JGI IMG/M metagenome (GOLD analysis project Ga0097691, IMG submission 72858) | Arctic peat soil microbial communities from Barrow, Alaska - NGEE Surface sample 210-1 deep-072012 | ecosystem: Environmental > Terrestrial > Soil > Wetlands > Peat ... | reverse complement strand
CATCGAGACCCGGAACGTCGAGCTGGACGAGACTTACACCAGCGAGCACGCGCCGGTCATGCCGGGACGGTACGTGATGCTCGCGGTGGGAGACACCGGCGTCGGAATGAACGCTGATACGCGAGAGCACGCGTTCGATCCGTTCTTCACGACAAAGGAAGCCGGCAAGGGAACTGGACTTGGGCTGGCAACCGTGTATGGCATCGTCAAGCAGTCGGGCGGGTACGTCTGGATTTACAGCGAGCCCGGGCACGGAACCACACTCAAGCTCTATTTTCCCGAAGTGAGTGCCACCGCGGCTTTCCAGTCAGTTGAATACAAGCCCGCGTCGAAGGAAGCGGCCCGTGGATCGGAGACGATCCTCCTCGTCGAGGACGAAGCGGCCGTACGAGGGCTCGCGTCGCGGATACTGGAGAAACAGGGGTACCGCGTCCTTTCGGCTCAGCACGGACGCGAGGCGATGGACATCGCGACCAGGGAGGAGGGCAAGATAGATCTGGTGCTCACAGACATCGTGATGCCCGGCATGAATGGCAGAGGTCTGGTGGAGCGCCTGGCGGGGATTCGCCCGAGAATGAAGTCGCTCTATATGTCAGGTTACACCGACGACGACATCATCCGACGCGGATTCATCGAGCCCTCGAAGAGTTTTCTGCAAAAGCCCTTCACTTCTGAAGCCTTGCTGCAAACCGTGAGGAAGGTTCTGGACGAAGGCTGAGCCGGAGCCGAGTTGAGCGTGCCTGTACCGCCCTGTATATAGGAGCATGAACTCGAAGACTCTCGGCGCTGTGGCGGCGGCGGTGATCTCACTCGCGCTGCTCGCGAATCACGCGCGCGCCCAGGATACGACCGTAGCCAAGCTCGAGCCGGTAGTCGTGGAGGTCGGACGCGGAGCACACAGATCGCCCCTCGACCTTCCTTTTGCCGTCACCGTTCAGACCCCGGACTCAATGCGGCCGGGTCAGCGGCATCTCTCGCTCGATGAGGCGCTGTGGCTGATCCCGGGTCTCTCGGTCTCGAATCGAAACAATCCGTCACAGGATCCGCGCATCTCCATTCGTGGATTCGGCGCGCGTTCCGCGTTCGGGGTGCGAGGCATTCGGGTGCTTCGCGACGGAATTCCACTCACGCTCCCCGACGGCCAGACGCCGGTTGACTACCTCGATCTCGAGTCGGTGGGCCGCGTAGAGGTAATGCGCGGGAGTGCGTCTTCGCTTTATGGAAATGCCGGGGGCGGAGTGGTCGACATCCGGACCAGCGATCCGCCGCCGGTTCCGGTTTCAGGTGCTGTTCGGATGTCGACTGGAGCTTTTGACACGCGCCGTCTCGTCGCGAAGACCGGGGGCGCGACCGATGGATTCGGATATCAGGCCAACGTCGCGCGAACCGAAAGCGACGGCTATCGCGACTACTCGCGTCAGCGGATGACGAACGGGTTTGCGCGCATGTCCTACGACAACGGCGGAGGGTCGTACGCTCTCGAATGGCTCGGAGTGAACACTCCGGTCGCGCAGAACCCGGGAGCGATTACTCGGGCGCAGTTCGAGACTGACCCGCGAATGGCGGATCCGCTCTCGATAAGGAAGGGCGCCCGCAAGGCCGTGACTCAATCCCAGTTCGGCCTGACGGGGCGTCACAGCGTTGCGCGCGGGCAGATCGAGGCATCGGGCTACGCCGGAACACGGACACTCGACAATCCGCTGACCTTCGCTGTCGTGGATGTTGGCCGCACGATGTCGGGGGGGAATCTGCGCGCAACGCTTCCCTTCTCGCTGCTCGGCGCCGATCACAGGCTCACCGCGGGGACGGAGCTCCAGCTGCAGAACGACCTGCGCCTGAATTTTGCCAACTGCAACGACGTTCCCCCGCCCACCACGCCGACAGCAACGTGCCCGCTCCTCGGCGTTGAACGCGGCAATGTGACGCTGAATCAGCGCGAAATCGTCTCCTCGTTCGGGTCGTACGTCAGGGATGAGCTAGACCTCGGAAAGCGGTACACTCTCACCGGGTCGGCCCGGACCGATGCCGTGCGCTTTCGGGTGGAGGACAAACTGATCAACGCGACGAACCCCGACGACTCGGGGCAGCGGCTTCTCGATGCCGTGAGTCCAATGGTGGGCATCCTCGCTCGACTGTCTGAATCGCACAGTGCCTATGCGAACATCTCGTCGGCTTTCGAGACTCCTACCGCAACCGAGCTCGGGAATCAGCCGAGCGGCGCGGCGGGGATAAATCGCGACCTGAAGCCACAGCGCTCGACGACTTACGAAGTCGGGGTCAAGGGCGTGGGAGATAACGGGCTGCAATACAACGCGGCACTATTCGCAACCGGTGTACACGACGAGCTGATTCCATTCGACATCCCCGCCAGCGGGGGCAGACGATACTTTCGGAACGCCGGCCGCACGTCGCGCCGAGGGGTCGAGCTGGGGCTCGGCGTTGCAATCAGGCAGCTCGAGCTCGGCGGAGCTTACACCTACGCGAACTATCGGTTCGTCGATTTCACGGTGGACACAGCGCACTACGCCGGAAATCGCATCCCCGGCATTCCACGCCAGACGCTTCAGGCAAGCGCGGCGTTGCACGGTTCGCTCGCGACTCTGGTCACGGAAGGGACGCTCTCCGACAGAATGTTCGTCAACGATGCGAATTCGGAGAGCTCCCCGGGCTACGCAATCTTCAACGCGAGAATCGTGTCGAGCGCGCTGTGGAATGGATCGGGCGCGGAGGTCACGCTCGGAGCGCAAAATCTGTTCAACGCGCGGTACATCTCGTCCGTCAGCGTGAACGCTGCCGGCGGGAAGTTCTACGAGCCGGGCTCCCAGCGCTCGATCTACCTCGGCGTGAGCCTGCTCGCCGCAGTACCGTCGCGGCGATGATCGCGTGATCCGGGTTTCGGCGGCCCCTCGCGGGCGCCCGACAGAGGGGTCAGGCGTCATCGCTCCCCAGGCCCAGCGCGAGCCCCAGCTCGATCGAGCCTCGCTCCAGGCCAGCGGAGGTCTGCGCGACGAGCGTGACGTGACCAACCTTTCGCTTCTCGGTGGGCGCTTTCCCATAGAGGTGCAGGTGCGCGCCCTCCACCGCCATTATGCGTTCAACGGGCGGAATGTGTCCGATGATATTGAACATCACGGAATTTCCGCGCTGAGTCGTGACCCCGAGTGGCAGCGACAACACCGCTCGCAGATGATTCTCGAACTGACTGGTCTCCGCGCCCTCGATTGTCCAATGCCCCGAGTTATGGACCCGGGGAGCCATCTCGTTCGCGAACAGCTCCCCGTCGACTGAAAAAAGCTCTAACGCGAGGACGCCGACGTATGCAAGACGGTCCATGAGTCGCCGGCAGTACTCGATCGCCAGCGTGGCGAGCTCCGGAGTGACGCTCGGCGCCGGCGCGGTCGATTTTCTCAGAATCCCCTCGCGATGGACGTTCTCGATGGGCGGATAGAATACTTCCCTGCCTGTTGTGTCCCGGACGCCAATCACGGAAAGCTCATGCTGAAACTCGACGTACTTCTCTACCAGGAGCGGCGATCCCGCGAGCTGTTGCCATGCCGCGTCGAGCGACGCCGCATCGCGGATCACGGCCTGTCCCTTTCCGTCGTAGCCCATCCTTCGGGTCTTGAGCACTACCGGCAGCCCGATCCGCGCGGCAGCACGTTGCAGATCCTGGATCTGGTCGACCGCCGCGAAGGGAGGAGTCGGGATATTCAGGTCGTCGAAGAGCTGCTTCTCCAGCAACCTGTCCTGCGCGGTCGCCAACGCCTTCACCGGCGGAAAAACCTTCATGCGCTCGGCGACGAATCGCACTGTCGAGACAGGAATGCTCTCGAACTCGTAGGTGACGACGTCTACGCCCTCGAGAAAGCGCTCGAGCGCCGCGTGATCGCCGTAGTCCGCAGCGATCAGCTGCCCAATCTGTCCGACAGGTGCGCCGGCGTTGGGATCGAAGAATCTGAATTCGATGCCGAGCGGGTAGCCGGCGAGCGCGAGCATTCTTCCGAGCTGCCCGCCACCGAGGACCCCGACTCTCACTCGCTCGCGGCCGGGTCGGGCTGAGCGAGAACCGCGTTGGTCTGCTCGGCGCGGAACGCGCGCAGCCGCTCTCTTACATCGGGCCGATTGATGGCAACGATGGACGCAGCGAGCAGCGCGGCGTTGATTGCGCCTGGCTTGCCGATCGCCAAAGTGCCGACCGGAACACCCGCGGGCATTTGCACGATCGACAGCAGCGAGTCTATGCCCTGAAGCGCCTTCGATTCGACCGGAACGCCCAGTACTGGAAGTACGGTCTTGGCCGCGGCCATCCCGGGGAGATGCGCCGCGCCGCCCGCTCCCGCGATGATCACTTCGATTCCCCGCTGCTCGGCGGACGCGGCGTACTCGAAGAGCAGATCGGGAGTGCGGTGGGCGGAGACGATCTTCGTCTCGTGCGGGACGCCGAGGACATCGAGAATCTGCGCCGCGTGCTGCATGGTGTCCCAATCGGACTTGGAGCCCATTATCAGTCCAACCAGCGCTTCGGCCACGGCGATTCCTCTCGGTGTTGTGATCCGGCTCGCGCCGCTTACAGTTGCCGTTCCAGTCCCTGCTCGAGATCGTCGAGATCAATCTCGGCGCCGGCGACAACCTCGTAATCGAAATCGTCCTCGTCCGGCACGCCGACATCGTCCAGCGCTCCGGCCCCGAGATCCTGCAACACGGTCTGACGCTCCAGCTCGAGCAGCAGATCGCTGATCCGGCAGAAGCTCCTGCGATGGTGCGGGGTGATTCCGTGCGACGTGAGTCCGGCCACGTGCTCGCGCGTAGTGTAGCCGGCGTTGTGGTCCCAAATATACTGCGGATAACGCATGCCGAGTCGCGTCATGAGAAGATCGCGCGTGACTTTGGCGATGATGGACGCGCACGCAATGCTGAAGCACCGCGCATCGCCGTGCACGACGGCCGTGTGCGGGATGGGAAGCGTGCGCATGGGGCGCCCGTCGATCACGACGCAATCCGGCCTGACCTCGAGGCGGTCCAGCGCGCGCCGCATGGCAAGCACGCTCGCCTGATAGATGTTGATGCGATCGATCTCGCGCACCGAGGCGGCGCCAAGCGAGAACGCGACCGCGCGCTCGCGGATCTTGACGGCGAGGCGGACGCGCTGATCGGGCGTCAATCGCTTGGAGTCGTCCACTCCGGCGATGGCGCGCGTTTCGGCGGGCATTATCACGGCGCAGGCGACGACGGGTCCCGCGATCGGGCCTCTGCCTACTTCGTCGACACCGGCGAGGAGCGGGCCCTTCTCGATGCGCAGGTCGCGCTCGATGGTCGTCCACCGCTTCCGCCGCGGAGCGTGCCCGCGGCGGGATTGTTGAGCATTGGGATTTGGAGCTTCGTGGGTCGACTGGGGAGTGCCCGGTTCGACCTCGTCACGCATGCTGTTCTACGCTGGGTGAGCGAGGAGAGCGCTAGGCCTCGACCCCGGCGTCGGCACCCGTCTCTGGTGCCGTCTCCGAGCCCGGCACGAGCACTTTGGCTTTCCGCTCTCTGATGCGGGTGGCCTTGCCGGTGAGGTGGCGCAGGTAGTACAGCTTGGCGCGACGGACGCGTCCGCGGCGGACGACGATGATCTCCGCGATCATCGGGCTGTGAACGGGGAAAATGCGCTCGACGCCGATGCCGTTGGAGATCTTGCGGACCGTGAAGGTCGCGCTGACCCCGCCGCCGCGCTTGGCGATGCAGACACCCTCGAAAGCCTGGATTCTTTCCTTGTCACCCTCGCGCACGCGCACGTTGACGCGGAGCGTGTCACCGGCCCGGAACGGGGGGATGTTGTCGCGGAGCCACTCTTTTTGGGTTTCGATGAAGGGATGCATATGGCGCTCGGGGCTGGGGTTAACAGCCTGGTAAAGACGTGTTTACGGAATTCTCGGGTAGCCACGAAAAGTAAACCCGCAAGCGCTTGAATGCCAGCGTGGTCGTGGGGCTAACCGGCTATTCCACGATCGACGAGCTGTTCGATCAGATACGCTCCGCAACCCCGGCGCTCACCGTGGAATTCGATCGCTCACTCGGTTATCCAACGAGGATTGAGCGCTGTTGCCTGGAAGATGACTCGGGAAGTGTCACCACGATCAGTTCGCTAATCCCGTCTAGCTGAAGCGAGTTGAGCGACTATCCGGCGGCGTCTTTGCGCCGCCGGGTGAGGCGCTCGCTTTCATCCACCCGCCACTTCGCGATCTTGGCGTGGTCCCCTGACAGGAGTACTTCCGGCACCGCATGTCCAAGGTATTCCGGGGGACGCGTATAGCTCGGCGCGCTCAGCCCTCTGCCGAAGAAAGAATCCGTGCGCGCGCTATCGATGTCGGACATTGCACCTGGAAGCAGACGGACTGTCGCATCGATGATCGCGAGGGCGGCTGCCTCGCCACCGCTCAGGACAAAATCGCCCAGGGAGATTTCCTCTGTCGCCAGATGATCAGCGACGCGCTGGTCGACGTCCTTGTAGTGGCCACAGAGCAGCGTGAGCTCTTCGCCGGCTGAGAACCGCTCGGCGTCCGCGTGAGAAAAAACGCGGCCCCTGGGGGACAGCAACACAATCGGCGGCTTGGTGTTCAGCGATTCCACCGCCTCGAAGAACGGCTGCGGCTTCATCACCATCCCGGCGCCACCGCCGTACGGAGCATCGTCGACGGTTCGGTGCTTGTCGTGCGTGAAATCGCGCAGATCCACGATGTTGTAACGCACGCTGCCCGCCGCGGCCGCTCGCGATGGGATGCTCAGACCGAGCGGCCCGCTGAAAAACTCGGGAAAGATCGTGATGACGTTGATCCTCAGCGGCACGCGCTACTCCTCGCCGAGCGACGCGTCGATCAAGCCGAGCGTGTCGTTGATCAGGATCTTGCGCGCCTCGATGTCCGTCCGGACGACGAGCTCGGGGCGGTACGGAATCAGCACGCTTCCGCGCGGCGTCTCGATATCGAGCATGAGTCCCTGAGGCAGCTCGTAAAACGTCGTCACCGTGCCGAGTTCGTCGCCGCTGGTGCTCACGGCTTTCATCCCGATCAGGTCGTGGAGATAGACCTGATCTTCCTGGAGAGGCGGCAGCTCGCTGAATGGCGCGAGCAGGTAGCGGCCACGCCACAGCTCGGCGCTGTCACGGTCCTGGAGCTCCTCGAACCGGACGATCAGGCCCTTCTTGAAGGGCCGCGAGTCCGAGACGGTGAGCGTCGGGGTCTCCTCTTGTCCCCTGGCGTCGCGGACGACGGCCAGGTCGCCGGTGGAGGTCCCCGCAAAAACACGACTGCCGGACGCGAAGACCACGTCCGGCTTATCGGTGAGGGGCTCGATGACCACCTCTCCGCGAATTCCCTGCGCTTTGCGGATCAGCCCGACGATCGCGTATTCGGGCTCAGGCATGTGAGACCGTGGCGCTCTAGGCGCCGGCGGTTGTTTCGTCCGACATCTCGGTGACCGGGACCGCGACGACCTTGCGCTCGATGCCGAGTCTCTGCTCGTGACGCCGTTTGAGAACGCCGGCGCGCCGAAGGAGCGACCTCACTGTGTCGGTCGGCTGGGCGCCGAGGTTGAGCCAGTGGTTGGCTCTGGCTTCATCGACCTGAAGAGAACCCTCGCTCTGGCGGGGAGCATACTGGCCGATGATCTCGATGAACTTCCCATCGCGCGGACTCTGCGAATCAGCGATGAGAATGCGGTAGAACGGTGCGTTTTTCCGCCCGACGCGGCGGAGACGAATCTTTACCATCTCTGAAATGCTCCCTGGAGGGTGTTAAATGAGGCGCTCTTCGCGCCTCTTGTCCGGGCTCCTCGCGTCATCGGTCGATCCGATGCGCACCCGGTGGAACTGAGTCGTACAATCTAACTGGTCACTTAGGCCCGGCACAGGCCGGAAACTGCAAACTGAACGGCGGGAGGCTCGTAACTGCAACTGAACTGGCAGCTATGCTTCTCGCGCCTCCCGCCCGTTCAGTTGCAGTTGCGTTTGCAGTGCCTACCGCCCGAACATCCCAGGCATGGAAGGCATCCCCATCCTTCCTCCGCCCGCCATTTTTTTCATCATCTTCTGCATCTCGCGGAACTGATCGAGCAGCCGGTTCACGTCGCTGATCGGCCGGCCGGCACCCTTGGCGATTCGCGCGCGTCTCGAGCCGTTGATCACGCCGGGATTCTTCCGCTCCTCGGGCGTCATCGAGAGCACGATCGCCTCGACGTGCTTCATCCGCTTGGGATCCGCCTTCATCTGCTTGAGCGCCTTGGTGTTCACGCCCGGCAGCATTTTCAGGATTCCCTCCAGGGGCCCCATCTTCTGGATCTGCCGCATGCTGTTGAGGAAATCGTTGAGATCCATTCCCTCCTTGCGGACTTTCTTCTCGAGCCGCTTCGCCTCGGCCTCGTCGAACGACGCCTGCGCCTTCTCCACGAGCGTGACGATGTCGCCCATCTGGAGGATGCGACCCGCCATTCTCTCGGGATGGAACTCCTCCAGCGCGTCTGGCTTCTCACCGACCCCGATGTACTTGATCGGCTTCTTCGTGACGCCGTAGATCGAGAGCGCCGCTCCGCCTCTGGCGTCGCCGTCCATCTTGGTCAGCACGACGCCGGTGATGTCGAGCACCCGATCGAATCCCTGCGCGATCTTCACGGCGTCCTGTCCGGTCATCCCGTCGGCGACGAGGAGAATCTCGGAGGGGCGAAGCGCTTCCTTGAGGCGCGAAAGCTCCTGCATCATCGCGTCGTCGATCTGCAGGCGGCCGGCAGTGTCTATGATCACAACGCGGTCACGCTCGCGCAAAGCTTCCGCGACTCCCGCGCGCGCGATCTTCACCACGTCCGTCGTGCTTCGATCCGCGTAGACCGGAATCGACAGCTCGCGGCCCAGCGTCTCCAGCTGGTCGATGGCCGCGGGCCTGTAGACATCGGCCGCCACCAGCCGCGTCGGACGACCCTCCGCCTTGAGCTTTCTCGCGAGCTTGGCGGCGGTGGTCGTCTTACCGGATCCCTGCAGGCCCACCATCATCACGACCGATGGAGGCACCGTACCGAGCTTCAATCCCTCGCGGCGCTCACCCAGCATGGCGGTGAGCTCTTCATGTACGACCTTGACTAGCTGCTGTCCGGGAGAGACCGTAGTGAGCGCGTTGACGCCCGTCGCCTTCTTTTCGACGCGCTCGAGAAATTCGCGCGTGAGCTGAAAGTTGACGTCGGCCTCGAGCAGTACGCGGCGGACTTCGCGCAGGCCCTCCCTGATGTCGGCTTCGGTGAGAACACCGCGGCCACGCAGGCGGGCGAACGTGGCTTCGAGCTTTTCGCTCAGGTCCTCGAACATAGCCTTTAAACTTAGGCGCCGTTAACTTCTGAAACAACTGAAGCATCACGCCGTTCGCGAGGGACTGGATGCCGCCTGCCCAGCGTAAAGACGACATACTACACGCTGAAATACCATCGACGCTGCCACTCATGGCGCTTCGATCCACGATTGTCTATCCACTCGGCACGATCGCCGTGCAGATGGGTGCGCCGGAGAACCTCGCGCTGCTCAAGGCCAACGAGCAAGCAGGCCTGATCGTGGGATTGGTGGTGGCAAGCGGCGACCATGACGATGTGCTCGACCCGGAACGCTTCATCGGCCGGGTCGGCGTCGCGGCCCGCGTGCACGAGCGAATCAATCTCCCCGGCGAGACGATTCAGATCACGCTACAGGGCCTGCGTCGCCTCGTCGTCGAGGGAGTGGTGCAGACCGAGCCCTTCGCGATCGTCCGCGTCAAACCGGCGAAAGAGATCGCCCCCGATTCGAACGAGGTGGACGATCTGATCTCGCGCATCGTCGCCGGCGCCGAGACGCTGGCCGAGCTGATCGAGCGGATTCCGGACGAAGTGCCGGCGATCCTCAAGATGAACATCTCCGATCCGGGACGCTTCGCCGATCTCGCCGCTACAAATCTCAACTTCAAGGTCTCCGACAAGGACGAGATTCTTCAGCGTCTTAACATCGGCCAGCGGCTCAAATTCCTGCTCGGCCGGGTGGAGCGTGAAGTCGGGCGCGCCCGCGTGGCCGAGGATGTGAAGCGGCAGACCGAGATCAAGATCGAGCAGCACCAGCGCGAGTTTTACTTGCGCCAGCAGCTGCGCGCGATCCAGTCGGAGCTTGGTGAGGGCGATCCGGGCGAAAAGGAAGCGATCGAGACTCTGAAAAAGCTCGAGGAAGCGAATCTCCCCGAGAAAGCGGCGCAGGAAGGCCGGCGCGAGATCGAGCGGATGCGGAACCTGTCCCCCGCCTCGAGTGAATATCAGGTCATTCGCACCTATCTCGACTGGATGCTCGCGCTTCCGTGGAACGTCAAATCGTCGAAAGACGAAATCATCGAACTGAAAAAAGTCGAAGAGCTGTTGGATAGCCGGCACTACGGCCTCAAGGAAGCGAAGGAGCGCATCACCGAATACCTGGCGGTGCGGAAGCTCCGCGGTGGCGATCCGCACGGTCCGATTCTTTGCTTCGTCGGCCCGCCGGGTACGGGCAAGACTTCACTCGGCGAAGCGATCGCGATGTCCATCACCCGCGCCTTCTATCGCATTTCAGTCGGCGGGGTGCGCGACGAGGCGGAGGTCAGAGGACATCGCCGCACCTACGTGGGCGCGATGCCGGGCCTGATCCTGCAGGCGCTGCGACGCGTGCAGGTACGGGACGCGGTACTGATGATCGACGAGATTGATAAAATGACCAGCGGAGGTCCATCCGGAGATCCTACCTCGGCGATGCTCGAGGTTCTCGATCCGTCGCAAAACTCGAACTTCGTCGACCACTACCTCAATCTGCCGTTTGACCTCTCGAGCATTCTCTTCATCTGCACCGCGAACAACCTCTTCGACATTCCCGCACCGCTGCGCGACCGCATGGAAGTCATCCGCGTGCTCGGCTACACGGTGGAAGAAAAAGTCGAGATTGCGTGGCGCTACATGCTGCCGCGCCTGCTCGAGGAGCACGGAATTACCGACAAGGACATTCAGTTCACCGACGAAGTCCTCGGCTTCATCTCGAGCCGCTATTCGCGGGAGGCGGGACTCCGCAACTTCGAGCGGAACATTGCCGCGCTGATGCGAAAGCGCGCCCGCAAGAAGGCGGATGGCGAAGAGGGCGCGTGGATCGTCGACAATCCCATGGTGACCGAGATCCTGGGTAACCCAACCTACACGCTCGAGGACGCGGAGCAGGAGCCGGAGATCGGTGCGGTCACCGGCATGGCGTGGACTGCCACCGGCGGCGATCTGATGGTCATCGAAGCCCTTCGCATGCCGGGCACGGGACGACTTACCGTCACGGGACAGCTCGGCGACGTCATGCGTGAGTCGGTCGATGCCGCGTATTCCTACGTTCGATCGCGAGCGCACACCCTCGGCGTCGAAGATATCGAGTTCAAGGAAGTTGATCTGCACGTGCACTTTCCCGCCGGCGCGATTCCGAAGGATGGGCCAAGCGCCGGAGCGGCGGTGACGCTGGCAATCGCGAGCGTGCTGAGCCGCCGTCCCGTCCGTCGCGACATCGCGCTCACCGGTGAGATGACGCTCCGCGGAAAGGTGCTGGAGATCGGCGGCGTGAAGGAGAAGGTCATGGCCGCGTACCGCGCGGGACTGAGACAGGTACTTCTGCCCAAGACAAACGAAAAGGATCTGCGCGGCATTCCCGACGAGGTCGTGAACAGCATGACCTTCACCTTCGTCTCGACGATGGACGACATCATTCACCTCGCGCTTCTCCCGAAGGCGCCGGGAACCCTGGCTGACGCCGCCGAGCCGCACGGCGATGTGCCGGCCAAGAATGCGGTCGGCGATTCGACGACCGCGTCGATCAACCGGTCGGAGTCGGCAGGAGCAGTCACGAAGTAGGTGAATCTCGAGAGTAGCTGGGTCCAGTTCGGCATCCACGTCTTCGTCGGAACAATGGCGGGAGGGCTCTCCGACACCGTAGCGGTGTGGATGCTCTTCAATCCGAAGCAAAAGCGGTTCGGATTCCAGGGAGCGATCCCGAAGAATCAGGCGCGCCTGGCGAAGAGTCTCGGACGCACCGTTGGCGAGCGGCTGCTCACGCCCGCAGATCTGCAACGCGAGCTCGCCCGTCCCGAGCTGCTGGTGGCGTTCCAATCGCGGATCGAAGACGTCATCACGACGATCCTCACCTCGCGTGAGCCGCTCATCGACAAGGTTCCGCCCGCGGTGGTCACGGCACTGGAGGGCGCGATGACGTCCTACCTGCCGGTCGCGATGACGAAGCTCGGCGCGTTCCTCGGGCAGCCGACGACGCGACTCAAGCTGCGCACCGCTCTGCATGCAATGTTCAACCGCTTCGTCGACGACATGCGCTTTCACGAACGCTTGTTCGCGAAGCTGATGATGACGGAGAAAAAGTTCGACACGGTCCTCGACGCGATCGAGAACGATGGTGTCGAGCAGCTCGTGGGGCTGCTCGAGGAGCCCGAGATCAGGGACGAGATCTCGAGGGCGATCCACGACGCGATCCTCACCTATCTGCAGCAGCCGATCTCCGATATCCTCGGCGACGTCGAAGCGAAGAGAGATCCCGAGGCGCCGAGGAGGCTCGCGGCGCAGGCGGCACCGGTGATCTGGGAGTGGGTGCACGACCAGCTTCCGGAGCTGATCAAGAAGCTCGACGTGCAGGCGATGGTCGAGCGCAAGGTGATGGCGTTCAGCGTGGACCGCGTCGAGGAAATTTTGCGCAACGTGATTCAGAACGAGCTGAATCTGATCATCACCACCGGTTACGTGCTGGGCGGGCTGATCGGAGTTTGCACTTTCGGCCTGCAGAAGCTGCTCGGCCTCTAGCTACTCCCTGAGCGTCACCTGCGCCGGGTTGATGATGTTCGGGTTCGCTCCCGCGGGAATGTCCACGTAGATCACGACCGGGCGACCCTGAATTTCCATCGTCGAGACCTGGAGTGTTCTTCCCGCCGCTGAATACTTCTTGACGAGATCGGTGGAGGCCTTCGCCGCCTTGGTCGAGTAGCGTGCCTCGACAGCCTGTCTCGCGATATGGAAGAACTCGCCTGCTTCCACGGGCGAGTCCCAGACGGTGAGCCACACGATGCCCTGGCCCTGCGGCGTGTTCACGACCGCGTAGCGATCGCCGTCCCATCCGGTCGCGCCGCGCACGGCCTCGTTCTGGTCGTTCAACTGCTGGAACAGGAACAGCCGCGTCTCGAATTCACCGAGGTCGTTCTCGTATTCTTTCGTCGCGTTGGAGAGGGTGCCCAGCACAACCCGCGTGGGATTGTCGCGCTTCAGGAAAAACGCGGCGGGATGCATTATCTGCTCGGTGGATACCGGCATGTCCTTGTAGATGATCGAGCCCGGCTTCCGTTCCTTGTAGTTGCGATAGAACTCGGCGCCGCTCAGATACGGGAAGATCAACGTCTCCTGGATTGTTCGCGGGGCAGATGCAAAAATCGGCTGCGACCCCTGATTCTCGCGTATCATCTCCCGGATCCGGTCCCAGCCTGCGGGGAGGTTGATCGCGATGTTGGAGCCGCCGAGCATGATCGAGATCTGCTCGTAGACTGCCTGCCCTTCGAAGACGGACTGTGCCGCCGATTGCCGGTCGTTGTCGTCCCGAACCTTCTGAACGGAGTCGAGGCTGATGTACTGGTCCTGCAGCGCGTGCACGAGCTCGTGCGTGATCGTCAACGCCACCATGTCCTTGGGAGCTCCGTCGACGACGTAGAGCACCTTAGTGTGCGGGTCGTAGTAGCCGACGATCTGCTCCTCCAGCAGGCTGGTGAGAAAAGCCTGCAGCTTGAGCGTGTCGGGGATCATGCCGAACAGCTTGTACGCCGACTCCTGGCCCGCTATGTCGTGCGCGGCCAATGAGTCGGTGAATTGCTTCGTCACGAACTCGCGCACCTGCTCCTTCGAGCGCGTCTCCACCTTTGGCGGCGTCTTGAAAGTGAGCCCGACCGCCTTCTCGATCATCGGTATGGCTTCCCCGACTTCCGCGGCGTAGGGGCCTTCGTATTTCGGCTTCTGGCTTTCACACGCGGACACCAGCGTCAGAAGCGCGCCGCAGGCCAGAACGAGACTTCGCTTAAGCTGAACGCTCATTGCACACAGATTAGAGGAGAGCTACGAGGCGTTACGACCGCTTCAAAGGCCGGAGACGCGCAGATACCACGCGATGATCGCGTCTCCGTGGAGCAGGGCGACGAGCGCAGCGGGCGCAAGAAAGACGCCGAAAGGAAGCTCACGCTTGCGCCATCCTCCCCCCGCTTCGAGGGCGAGCTCCGTCTGCCCCTTGTCGTCGGCGAGTCCTCGCGCGGATAGTGGATACACGATAGCCAGCAATACTATCGGAGCGAGCACCGCAGCTATGAATATCGTGAGCAGCGACCGCACCGGGCCTACCGCCGCGCCCACGACCGCCATGAGTGTCACGTCGCCAAACCCCATCGCGGGACGCTTCAGCCACACTTCCCCGAGCCATCCGACGATCGAGATCGCGCCGGCGCCGACGCACATCCCGAGAATCGCGTCCCACGGACCGGCAAACGGCTCGGATTGCCCGAGGTACAGTGCGACAAACGAGGTCAGGAGCACGAAGAACACCCCGAAAACCGTGAAGCCGTCGGGAATCAGAAAGTGCTTCGCGTCGGTTATCGCGATCCCGAGGAGAACTGTCGCGAACACCGCTGCCCGGAAAGCTGTGAACGACATTCCGAAGTGGCCATAGGCATCGAGCCAGATCAATCCCACCAGCAGCTCGACGATCGGATACTGGATCGAGATGCGCTCGCGGCAGCTGCTGCACTTGGCGCGCAACATCAGCCAGCTCACGATCGGGATGTTCTCGCTCGCCTTGATCCCGTGACCGCACTTGGGACACCTCGACCTCGGCTTCACGACAGAGAGGCCTTCCGGCCAGCGTCCGATGCAGACGTTGAGGAACGAGCCCATCGCCGCTCCAACGACGAATGCGTAGATGCCTTCGAGAATTTCAATCATGATCGAAGCTGGTAGAGAATGATTCCCGTCGCAACCGCGACGTTGAGGGACTCGACGTTGCCGGCGATCGGAAGTGAGATCGTTCGTTGCGCTTTCGCGCGGATCGCTGGAGACAAGCCGGATCCTTCGTTTCCAACGGCGATCGCGAGTCGCGTCGGAGCGCCCGCCTTCTCCAGCGCGCTTCCGCTCGCGTCGGTCGCCCAAAGCTCGATCTGTTTCCGCTGGAGGAAGCTCAGGAGATCGTCAATGCCCGCGTGAAACGCCGGGTGCTGAAACTGCGCGCCCATCGAGCTCCTGATCACCTTGGGGTTCCACAGATCGACTGTGCCCGGCAGCGCGATCGTCGCCGTGGCACCGAGTGCCGCCGCGGTACGGACGATGGTGCCCGCGTTGCCAGGGTCCTGCACCCCATCAAGGACGATCAAGCGGCACACTCCGGCGACATCGAGTGTATCAAGTAAGCGCTCGGGAACTTCTCCGATCGCCATGACGCCCTGCGGCGACTCGGTTTCGGCGGCGGACCGGAAGTCTTTCTCGGAGACCTCGGTCACCTCGATGCCGGATTCGTCGAGAGTCTTTCGCAAAGCCCGGCCTCGGGGAGCGTCGGCGAGCTGGGCAGCAACGAGCACGCCGCGAACCGCGAGGTGCGAGCGGAGCAGCTCTTCGACCGAGCGTACACCCTCGGCCACGAAGAGCGAGTGCTTTTCGCGCGCCTTTCTGCGCCTGAGATCGCGCGCTAGTGTCAGGAGTTTCACGCGTTGATTGTGCAGGGCTCAGCTGGAATAGGACTTGCCTCCGCGTTTTATTTGGAATCTCATTGCTGGAGTATCAATGAAGCGAATTGTCGTAGGTATTGCGATTACCTGCTCCCTTACTGCGTGCGGCATTTCGCAGCAGCAGGAAGTGCAGATGGGACAGGAATATGCGCAACAGATCAACGCGCAACTACCGATCGTCCAGGATCCGGAGATCAATCGCTATATCAACGTCCTGGGAGACTCGATTGCCCGGCTCACGAGCCGCCGTGATCTGGACTGGCAATTCTTCATCGTCGACTCCAAGGAAGTGAACGCTTTCGCGGTGCCCGGCGGCTACGTGTACGTGAATCGCGGCCTCATCGAGCGCGCCGACCAGATGGACGAGCTCGCCGGCGTTCTGGGTCACGAGATCGGACACGTTGTCCGGCGCCACACGGTGAAGCAGATGGAGAAGGCGCAGGGAGCAAACATCGGCGTCACCCTGGCGTGCGTTCTCACGCGCGTATGCAACAGCCAGGCTGCCGGCGCGGCGATCAATGTCCTCGGCGGCGCGGTGTTCGCGCGGTTCAGTCGGCAGGACGAGGCCGAAGCGGATCAGGAAGGGTTCAACAACACTGTGCGGGCGGGAGTCAGTCCGGTCGGAATGGTGACCATGTTCCGGAAGCTGCTCGAGGAGCGGAAGAGCCATCCTGGGGCGGTCGAATCGATGTTCCTCACGCACCCGCTCGAAGAGGACCGCATTCAGGCGGTTCAGGCGCTTATCAATCAGCTCCCGGCCAGCACGCTCGCATCACTCGGCGCCGATACCCGGAACTTTCACTCGTTCAAGGCGAGAATTCTGTCGTTGCCGCCGTCGCCACCTCCGCGCCAGCTCCGGTAGCCGCCGTCGGTTTGTCGGTCGATGATGCGCCATGATGTTTCGCGGCGCATCTTTCGTTTATGAAGATTGCGCTCACCATCGCGGGCTCCGACTCCAGCGGCGGCGCCGGGATCCAGGCCGACCTGAAGACATTTCAGAGATTCGGCGTGTTCGGGACGTCCGCGATCACCGCCATCACGGCGCAGAACACCCGTGGTGTCAGCAGTTGGGACGCGGTATCGCCCGCAATGGTCCGCGCGCAGATCGATGCCGTCGCCGAGGATCTCTTCCCGGGTGCGTTCAAGACCGGGATGCTCGCGAGCGCGGCAGTCGCGTCGATCGTCGCCGCGGCGATCCGCGACCACAAGCTCCACAACTACGTCCTCGATCCGGTGATGGTCTCGACGTCGGGCGATGTGCTGTTCGAGCCTGACACAATCGACGTAATCCGGCGCGAGCTCGTTCCGCTGGCGGCTCTCGTTACGCCGAACATCCACGAAGCGGCGATTCTCACCGGCGAGGAGATCGACGATGAGGATTCCATGGCGCACGCCGCCGAAGTGCTGGTGAACGACATGGGAGCACAAGCCGCGCTCATCAAGGGCGGTCACCTTGATTCGGGCAACAGAGTCGTGGACATGCTCTACGATGGGGACGTCCGCACATTTCGCGGACAGCGCCTCGACACGACGAGCACGCACGGAACCGGCTGCACTCTGTCGGCGGCAATCACGGCGCAGCTGGCGAACGGGGAATCGCTGCACGCGGCAGTCCGCCGCGCAATCGATTATGTGCATAACGCGATCGCCACCGCGCCCGGGCTCGGATCTGGTCACGGGCCTCTGAACCATCTTGCCGAGGACCACTGACGACCGCAACGGCAGCCGCCGACGATTTTATCTGATCGCGGACAACTGCGGCGCGGTGGAGCGCGCAAGAAACTCCGTCACCAGCGACTCGAAGGCGGCGCTGACGCGGTTGGTTGTCTCCAGCACTTCCGCGTGACTGAGCGCCGAGCCGGTGACCCCGGCTGCGGCGTTAGTGATGCAGCTGACCCCAGCGACCAGCATACCCAATGCTCTGGCCACGATGACTTCGGGAACGGTCGACATTCCAACCGCATCGGCGCCGAGTAGCCTCAACATCTTCACTTCGCTTGGAGTCTCGTACGAGGGGCCCAGCAATCCTGCGTACACGCCCTCGCGAAGCGTGATGCCGAGTTTTTCCGCCGCCGTGCGCAGAAGCCACCGAAGACGCGGACTGTATGCGTCGGTCATGTCCGGAAAGCGAATTTCCTCTTTCTGCTCCACTCCAACGAGAGGATTTGTTCCCATCAGATTGAGATGATCCGAGATCATCATCAGATCTCCCACCGCCAGCTTGGATGAGATTCCACCGGCCGCATTCGAGACGAAGAGCTCCTGCGCGCCAAGCGCGTGAAACACGCGGACCGGAAACGCCGCGAGCGCGGCGGGGTGGCCTTCATACAGGTGGAATCGCCCGCTCAGCGCTACAACCTCACGCCCGCCCAGCGACCCGACGATGACAGCGCCTTCGTGTCCCGCGACCGTTGGCTCCGGAAAACCTGGAATTTCGCGGAATGGAATGCGAACGGCATCGCCAATGGATTTCGATAGCCCGCCCAGCCCCGAGCCGAGTATGATCCCGATTTTTGGCTGTTGAGAGTCGGCGCGCCTGCGAATCGCGGCGGCGGCTTTGATCGCCGCCTCTGTCGAGTATTCGCCCTTCATTCGTCCGGTCCGATCAGCTGCTCGATCTTGTCCGACACTTCCTCGATCAGCATGAGCCGCTCCTCCCAGGGAAGAAATGCGCTTTCGAAGCCGTTGAGCGCAATGCCGGCCAGCTCTTCCACGGTGAGGTCGAGGTGTTCCGCCGCAAAGACGTATTCGTCCGTGAGGGTCGTCGCGCTCATGAGACGGTTGTCGGTGTTGAGCGTGACGTTGAGGCCGCGCTCGAAGTACTCGCGGAATGGATGCGTCGCGTATGAATCGGCGACACGCGTCTGCACGTTGCTGGTGAGACAGACCTCGAGCGCGATCCGTCGATCGTTGACGTACTGAGTCAGATCCGGATCCTCTATGAGCCGCGTTCCGTGGCCGATTCGGTCTGCGCCGCACACGTGCACGGCCTCCCGCACCGACTCGGCTCCATCACCTTCACCGGCGTGAACCGTGACCGCGAGATTGTGCTCGCGCGCGTACCTGAACGCCTCAACGTGGCGTGCCGCCGGATTTCCCTTCTCCCCTCCGGCCAGATCGAACGCCACCACGCCGTCGTTCTTGAAGTCGACGGCGAGCCTGGCCATCTCGAGCGAGCTCTCGGGCGGCAATTGGCGCAAAGCGCAGATGATGAACCGCGCCGTGATGTCGAAGTCCTTCTCGGCGCGACGAAGCCCGCGCAGGGGCGCCTCGACCGCCTGCACCAGTGTGAGTCCCTGAACGATGTTGAGGAGCGGGGCATTTCTCACCTCGATGTAGCGCACACCGTCTTCGACGGCATCCTCGGCCAGCTCGTAGGCGATGCGCTCGAGCGCATCCTCGCTCTGCATGACGGAGATCGTCACGTCGAAGCGCCGCAGGTAATCGTCGAGGCTCTCGGCGTCATCCACCCTCATGAATTCCGCCAGCTCCTCGGACGTGTGCCTCGGCAGCTGGATCCGCTGCTCCCGCGCCAGCTCCAGAAGCGTTTTCGGCCGGAGCGAACCGTCCAGATGGCAATGCAGCTCCGCCTTGGGGAGCTGGCGGAGTTTGTTAGAGAAAATCGAAAGTGGCATTACAATGGGTTGAAGTCCGGGTCCTCGCCGGCAGTTTGCCGAGTGCGAACGATGCGGAAAATCGCGCCGTTGTGCACGGGTGTGTTGTTGGCCGTCACGATCCCGCGGCTGTCGGTGATCATCCGTTCGCCGCTGCGAACCGCCACGGCCTGCGTTTCATCCCAGGCTTCGACCGCCTCGAGAGCGGTCGCCGCGGCGTCGACATCAACTGGGCGGGCGTTGATGTAGATGCGGACGGTTTCGCTCATGGCGAGATCGCTGCGATGCGTGCTTCTGTCGGAGCGGCAATCGGCGACGGGAGCGTCTTGAGATAGTCGATGAGCGCGTCTAGATCCACGATGTTGAGCGGCTTCGAGACGCTGGCGCGTCCGCCGGCGTTGTAGCCTTCACCGCCGGTCGCGAGGAAATCGTTGACGATGACGTTGTACGTCTTCGTGTCCGAGAGCGGGGTGCCATCCGCCATCGTCACCGAAACCATGCGCGACCCCTTGGGCCGGGACGGATCGTACTTGATAGTCAGGCCGCTGACGTGATCGTCCACCGAATTCTTGGCGAGCATGGCTTCGAGCAATCCCCGCAGCTGGGAACCGGTCATCGTGAGAGAGTACAGCGTGTTTCCGAAGGGCTGGATCTCCAACAGCGATCCGTACGTTGCGTCGCCCGCACGGAGCTCGGTGCGGATTCCGCCGTTGTTCATGATCGCGACGTCGCCCTTCCCCGCCCAGCGTTGCGCATCGGCGATGAGATTGCCGAGTGGATACTGGGGACCCTGACGCGCGAGCGTGGCCGGGATGGTCGCGACGTGACGGCTTACGAGCGGGGCGACACGCGCCACCGCCTTGCGAACTATTGAATCGATCGCGGGGACAGGCTGAATCGTGTCCGCAGCCAGCTCGCGCACCTGGTGCCGAACTGGGAGGCCCGCGCTGCTGCCGATCGGCAGATCGAGGACGTCGATTGCGCGTCCGCTCGAGCGCGCCTGCACGATTGGAATTCCCTTGACTTCGGTGTTGACGAGCGTGTGGGTGTGTCCGCTCACGATCGCGTCAACCTTGGTCGTGAGCTTGCGCGCGAGGTCGATGATCTCTCCGCCACAGTCCGTAGCTCCGTCCCTGCCGCAGCTCGCTCCGGCGTGAGCGATCACCACCACGAAATTCGCGCCGCGCTTTCTGAGCACCGTTCCAATGCTGTCCACGATCGGCGCCGGATCGTCGAAGCGCAGTCCCACGACATTGCCGGCGCGGGTCGTCGTCGGAGTGGAGACGGTGGATACGCCGATGATTCCTATGCGCGCGGCACCGCGCCTCACGATCGTGTCGTTGCGGATCCACTCCACGTCGCGCCCGTCGGTGTATCGAACGTTGGCCCCGAAGATTCCGTACTTCGCCTGTCGCATTCGTGCGCGGAGCGAGTCGGTTCCCCAATCGAACTCGTGGTTGCCGAGGGCGGCCGCGGCGTAGCCCATTCTATTGTAATACTCCACGACGGGCCGGCCATACGCGAGGTTGGAGGCAGGCGTGCCCTGGAACATGTCGCCTGCGTCGAGCAGGAGAGTCTCGCAGCGCGGAGCGCATTCGTCGCGAGCACGGTCGATCGCGGCGGCGACGTAGGCAGCGCCACCGCGGCGGACACCGTTCGCATCCGGCCGTGGCTCCAGCGCGCCGTGGAAGTCGTTGGTCGCGATGATGCGGAGGAAGCGCGTCCCGGTTGGGAACGGAGGCCGCGACGCACTCACGCTGGCTGGTGCCAGCGGTGCAACAGCAGGAGCGACGGGGATGACGTCGAAGATGCGCCCTTCCAGCGCGGTAGGACCGCCGATCGCGACACCTCCCCTGATCATCATCCAATTCGACTTGAAATAGTCGGCTTGCCTTACTGCTCCGCGCGCCTTCACTTCGTCGATCAGCAGCTGCCGGATTTCCTGCTGCTTGTCGTAGACCACCGGTGCGCCGCTCAGCATCGCGTACCCGCCGCCCCCCGTCTGCCGGTAGTTGTTGAGCGCCATCGTGAACGAATCAGTGTCGCGGACCGGCGCACCCTTGTAGTCGAGCCGCGTGATCCTCGATCCGACCGGCCGCGACACATCCATCACGTAATCGACGCCGGATACGATGTCGAAGTTGTAGCCCGGGATCTGCCGATCCGTCTCGAGCCGAGCACTCGGTGACGCGGGTGTTCGATAATATCTGCTGCTGAACTCGAGATAGTCGCGAAGCTGCCTCCCGCTGATCCTGACCGCGCGGAGCGTGTTGTCGTAAGGATAGAGCTGAGCCACCTGCGCGATGGTGATGGGACCCGGTCCCATCACGACATCGGTCGAGAAGGCCGCCGTCGACGCCAGATCGCTGCCCGCTGCCTTCCTCTCCGTCTCGAGAATGAAGTCGATGAGTGGCGTGTCCCTGAGTCGCGCCGAGTCCGCGCTCCAGCGCTCGGGTGTGGATCCGATCGGCGTCGTCACGTAAGCCACAGTCTCGCGGTGAATTGCGTCCGTCGCGGCAAGGACCGCTGCGTTCTCGGCGTGGCCGGCCGCCTGGACGACGTCACTCCTCTTTTCGCTGACCATCCACCGGCCGCCCGATCTCGACACGACCAGATGCGCGACACCGACGCTCGTCGCCCAGTTCTTCGGCTGAATGAGAATCGTCTGGCCGATCGTCGTGCCCCGCATTTCCTTGTGCGAGTGGCCGTAAAGAACGAGATCGACTCCCGGCACTTCGCTCGCAACCCGGGCCGCGACGTTCTCGCTCGGCACACCCGTGGTTACGGTGTCGTAGCTCGAGGGCTCGTTGAGGCCCGAGTGAACGGTCACCAGCACGATGTCCGCGCCCGCTGCACGGACCTCCTTAACCGCTTCCCTCACGGCGGGAACAATGTCACCAAAGCGCAGCCGGCCCCGGATATTCTCGGCGTCCCACAGCGTCACGCCGGGCGTCGTCGCGCCGACGATGCCGATTTTCAGACCGGCGCGCTCGATGATGGTCCACGGACGAAATGCGTGCACGCCCTCGGGATCGACGCGGTACGTGTTGGCCGATAGAAAGGGGAACCTCGCCTGCCGCACGGCAGAGTCGAGATAAGGGACGCCGTAGTTGTACTCATGATTCCCGACCGCGGAGGCGTCGTACCGCATCGCATTCATCGCCGCGACGATTGGATTCGTGCGATCGCGGGAGACTTTGGCCGCCACGTATGCCAGCGGATTTCCCTGGAGCAGATCCCCGCCGTCGAGCAGGATAACGCGCCCCGGACTGGCGGCACGAACCGAGTCCACAATCGTGGCCGCCCGGGACAGGCCGCGCACCGCGTCCAGCTGGTTGGCGTAGTAGTCCCAGGCCCTGAGACGCCCGTGAACGTCGGTTGTAGTGGCGATGACGAGATCGACCGGCTCCGTCGAACGCGGCAGCTGCGCGGGGGCGCAGGCCAGGGTCAGCAACAGAATGGAGTTAAGCGCTCGCAATGTCATCTCTTCTGAAAGCCATTTCACTGGGTGCATTGCAAAGCTAGCGGCGCGGCGCCGGGCGAGGGAGTGCAACGATATTGTCACGTGTTTGTGACAAACAGCGAGTTGACGCAACGTTGGGGGGTCAGACAACTTCCACCCGTGACCGAAAAGAGCGCTGCCGTGGAGCGCGTCCTAGTCGTTGACGACGAGCCCGACATCGTTGCGCTCGTGGCGTATCACCTCGCCAAATCGGGCTACTCGGTATCGACGGCGACGAGCGGGCCCGAGGGGCTTGCCGCCGCGCGACGGGACAAGCCATCGATAATTGTCCTCGACCTCATGCTCCCCGGTCTCTCGGGACTCGAGGTCATGGAGGAGCTCCGCTCGGACACCGCGACGTCGCGGATAGCAGTGCTCATGCTCACGGCCCGCCGGGAAGAGAGCGACCGCATAAAGGGTCTTACCCTTGGCGCCGACGACTACCTGACCAAGCCGTTCAGTCCGCAGGAGCTGGTGCTGCGCGTCGCCGCGATTCTCAGGCGCGTGAAGGCGGGACGCGAGGAGTCGGAAGACGTCAAGCAGATTGGACCGCTGAAGATCGAAACCACCGCGCACCGCGTCACAGTAGATGGTCGCGAGATCGATCTGACTCCGACGGAGTTCAAGCTTCTCCTGCTGCTCGCCGAGCGAAAGGGCCGCGTTCAACCGCGCAATCTGCTGCTCGAGACAGTCTGGGAGGCGGCACCGGACATTCAGACCCGGACGGTGGACATGCATGTGCAGCGTCTCCGCGCCAAGCTTGGCCCAGCCGGTGATCTGATCGAGACGGTGCGCGGCTTCGGCTATCGCATTCGTAACATCAGCGAACGATCGTGAAGCTCGCGCACCGGCTGCTTCTCCAGTCGCTCGCGATCGTCGCGGTAATGGTGGTCTCGGTCGTCGTCATCATCGACAACCAGCTGCACACGAGCATCACCGAGCAGGCCACCCACGATCTGGCCGGAGAGGCGAGATTCCTGGCGACTCAGTGGAAGTCGGGCGTGGATCCCGACTCGCTGGCGGATCAGGCTGGTGTCGCCACCGGACGCAGGGTCACTCTGATCGATTCCACCGGACACGTCGTCGGTGATTCGGAGTTCGACGGGCTCGCGCTCCAGGGCCTGGAAAATCACAGCAGTCGCCCGGAAGTAATCGCGGCGCGGCAGAACGGAGTCGGCTCGGTTCGGCGCATGAGCCCATCCACGGGCGAAGAGCAGGTCTACGTCGCCGTCAAGGCGCCGCGCGGCGTCGCTCGCGTCTCTGTGACGACGAAAGCGGTCGAGGAGATCTTCGCGAGAGCCCGCAGCGGTGTTCTTGCGGCAGGGTTCATCTCCTTCCTGCTGGCCGCGATTCTCGCTGTGCTCTTCTCGCGCGCCGTCTCGAAGCCGATTGTCGACCTGAGCAACGTCGCGCGCTCGCTTGCCGCCGGCGAACGAAAGCGGCACCCCGCGCTCGCCGCGCCAGGCGAGATTGGAGATCTCGCTGACGCCGTCCACCGCCTCGCGGAACAACTCGAAGCGCGGATTTCGGCCCTGGCGGCGGAGCAGTCGGTCCTCTCCGCGCTCGTGGAAACCCTGAACGAAGGCGTGATCGCGATTTCCCCGTCGCACGAAGTGGTGCGAATCAACGACACGGGACGCCGCCTTCTTTCAATTGACCGTCCGATTCCATTCGGGATCGACTTCCTGCCACGCGAGGCGACGCTGCGCAGCGCGATATCGCTCGCCCTGAGTGGTACGGAGACCGAGCCCGAAGAGGTAGTCATCGGCGAGACGACGCTCTCTCTGACCGCGCGTCCTCTCGTGAACGGCGGCGCCGTCGTCGCACTCTTCGACCTCACGCCCATCCGGAAACTCGAAGCTGTGAGAAGAGATTTCGTGGCGAACGTCTCCCACGAGCTTCGTACTCCCCTCACCATCATCGGCGGTTTCGCGGAGACGCTTCAGGATCCGGACGTGCCGCTGGAGATGCGGGCCCAGTTTGCAAGAACGATCCTCAGCAACACTCAGCGCATGCAGCGAATCGTCGACGAGCTGCTGGACCTCTCGCGGATCGAGACGGGGCACTGGAGGCCACGGCCGGAGCCGATAAGAGTTGCGGACCTGGCCGCGGAGGTTCTCGGACGAGTCGCGGCCAGCGCGAAGGCGAAGGGCGTCACGCTCGACACCACAGTCGAGCCGGGCGCTCAAACGATTTACGCGGATCGAACCGCGCTCGAGCAGATCCTCTTCAACCTCGCCGAGAATGCGATCCGGCACACGGGCGAAGGAGGGCGAATCACGATCCGTACGATGCGCGAAGGCGGCGGAGTCTCGCTCGCCGTCAGCGACACAGGAAGCGGCATTCCCCCCGAGCACCTGCCGAGAATCTTCGAGCGCTTCTACCGCGCCGACGCCGGCAGGTCGCGTGAGGCTGGCGGCACCGGACTAGGGCTCGCGATCGTAAGGCATCTCGTTGAGGCCCATGGTGGCAGCGTCCGGGCCGAGAGCGTGGTGGGCGTCGGCACCACCATCAGAATCTTTTTCCCCGACGGAGCAACCGCGGCTCAATCGTGACAAACCCTTTACCTGCGGTGTGACTGTCCGTGACGCGGCTGAGAGAGTTTTGTAGCGCGACAAACTTCCTCTCACGGAGTCACAAGTGATAAAAACCGTTCGCAGCATTGCTGTCGCCATCTCAGCGGCAGCGCTTCTCTCAGGTGGTGTTGTTTCAGCACAATCAGTAGATCTGACCGGAGCAGGCGCGACGTTCCCGTATCCCATTTACTCGAAGTGGTTCGCCGATTACGCCAAGAGCACCGGCGTCAAGATCAACTACCAGTCGATCGGCTCAGGCGGCGGCATCAGGCAGCTGTCTGAACAAACCGTCGATTTCGGCGCCTCCGACGGACCGATGAGCGACCAGGAGCTCGCCGGCGCCAAGGGCGGGCCAGTCCTCCATTTCCCGACCGTGATGGGCGCGGTCGTCATCACCTACAACATCCCCGGTCTCAACCGTCCGCTTAATCTGAGCGGCGATGTGATCTCGGACATCTTTGCCGGGAAGATCACCAAGTGGAATGATGCGCGGATTGTCGCACAGAACCGCGGGGTGGCTCTTCCCAACTCTGACGTGCTCGTCACCCACCGCACGGATGGCAGCGGGACCACCTACATCTTCAGCGACTACCTCTCTGCAGTGAGTCCGTCCTGGTCGAGCTCACTCGGCAAGGGCAAGGAGATCAAGTGGCCCGTGGGTATTGGCGGAAAGGGCAACGAAGGCGTTGCCGGACAGGTGAAGCAGACGCCCGGCTCGATCGGTTACGTAGAGCTGGCGTATGCAAAGCAGAACAATCTTCCGTACGCCAACGTCCGTAACGCCGCTGGACGGTATGTCTCGCCGTCGATCGCATCGGTGACGGCCGCTGCTGGCAGCATGAAGCTCCCGAAGAACACCGACTATCGCGTCTCGATCGCGAACGCGCCGGGCAAGGAATCGTATCCGATCTCTTCCATGACCTGGATTCTCGTATACCAGAATCAGCCCGATCGCGTGAAGGGTACCAAGCTCGTAAACTTCCTGCGCTGGGCCTACAAGGACGGAGAGAAGACGGCAGCAACGCTCGACTACGCTCCGCTTCCTGCGTCAATGCTTGCGCAGCTCCAGAGCAGATTGAAGACTATACGTATCGCTGGCACACGCGTCGGAGATGCTCGATGAAGACAACCATGATCGTCGCACTTGGACTGCTGGCTCTGCCCCTGGCAATATCTGCCCAGCAGCCGGCTGACACGACCAGGCCGGCCCCGCCACCCCCTCCGGCGACTGTCTCGATTCCGGTCGATTTCTCCGGAGTGCTGTACATGAACTTTCAGTACCGGGGCGATGCCGGTCCCGCGAAGTCGTCGAACAAGTTCGACCTGGAGCGAGCTTACCTGACGTTCAGGATGCCGGCCGGCGACCGCGCCAGCATTCGCATTACGGCCGACGTCTTCCAGCAAACCACGGCGCCGAACGACGCGTTCTATAGAGGCTGGGTCATCCGCGCGAAGTACGCGTACCTGCAATACGACTACCTGAAGAGCGCCACTGGCTGGAACGGACTGGCCCGCGCCGGACTGCTGCACAATGTGGTCATCGATCACGCCGAGACGTTCTGGCCGCGGTGGATCTCGCAGACGCCTGTCGAGCGCGCCGGATTCTTCGCGTCCTCCGACGCCGGAGTCGCGACACAGCTCACGTTTCCGAACAAGTTCGGCGAGATCTACGCGACCATCGTGAATGGCCCCGGTTACGCGTCGCGCGAGACCGATCGGTTCAAGGACTACGCGGCAAGGCTTTCGCTCACGCCGTTCGGCCGATCGGACAATAAGTTGCTCAAGACGTTTGCGCTTACCGGTTGGACTTACATCGGCGCGGTCGCCAGCTCGTTCGCCGCCGGTGGGGTTGGCCAGATCGGACCCGTTGGCGTTTCTCTCCCCAGAACGAGATCGGGCGTCTTCGTGGGCATTCGGGACCCGCGTCTCTCGGCAGGGGCGGAGTGGGATACCCGGAACGATGCGAGAGAAACGGGAGCCAACACCATTGCGTCCCCGCGAGCCGAAGTTGACAGTACCGGGCGGCTCGTCGCCGGGTTCGCGGCGATCAAGCCCTTCCAGTTGATGAACGATCAGTCGACCTTCCCGCTCGGACTGGTCGCACGGTGGGACCGCTTCAAGCCGAATACTGACACGGACGGCTACATCAACACCCTTATCGGCGGCCTGACCTGGGACCTCAACAAGAAGACGGCACTTTCCCTCGACTACCAGGAAGTCACTCCGCGTTCAGGAGCGATTGCCGCGGCCACCAAGACCTACTTCCTGCACCTGGTGGCGAACTTCTAGGCGAAGCTCATCTGGGTACGGAGCGCCCTCGGGCGGTTGTGACAATGTCGTTACCTGACATATATCGTGACCTCTCGGGGGCGCTTCTATTTTTCAAGCACCAGGCAGTCGCCCCTCAAAAACGAAAAACAGGAGCCGTTCAGTGAGAGCCTTGAAGCTCGCCGCCCTCATGTTGTTGGCCGTCGCATGCGCCAAGGAAGACGCAAATAACTCCGGCACGGCTTCCTCCACCGCCTCATCGCACGGATCCGTCGATCTCACCGGAGCGGGCGCGACTTTCCCGTATCCCCTGTACTCGAAATGGTTCTCGGAGTACGCCGGAAGTACCGGAGTGAAGATCAACTATCAGTCGATCGGATCCGGCGGCGGAATCAGGCAGCTTTCCGAGGGCACGGTGGACTTCGGCGCGTCAGACAGTCCGATGAGCGACGAGGAGATGTCGAAGGCGAAGGGCGGCCCGATCCTGCACATCCCCACCGTGCTCGGCGCCGTCGTGATCACTTACAACGTCCCGAGGCTGAGTGTTCCGATCAACCTGACGGCGAAAACGATCGCCGACATTTTCTCCGGGCGCATCACCAAGTGGAGCGATACCCGCATCACGTCGCTCAATCCGGTCCTAACGCTTCCAAATACCGATATCCTGGTCGTCCACCGCTCCGACGGCAGTGGAACGACCTACATCTTCACCGACTATCTGAGCACCGCGGTGCCCGCCTGGGCCACGAGCGTCGGAAAGGGAAAAGAGGTCAAATGGCCGGTTGGCCTCGGCGCGAAGGGGAATGAAGGCGTTGCGGGGCAGGTGAAGCAGACGCCGGGCGCGATCGGTTACGTCGAGCTTGCATACGCGAAGCAGAACAGCCTGGCGACCGCCGCCATCACGAACAAGGCCGGCAAGACGATCCTGGCGTCCGTGCCTTCCGTGACGGCTGCCGCCGCCGCAGCAGCAAAGGCTCTTCCAGCGAACACCGACTATCGGATTTCGATCGTCAACGCGCCGGGCGCGGATTCATACCCGATCTCGTCCTTCACGTGGATTCTGGTCTACCAGCATCAAACCGATGCGGCGAAGGGCAGGAAGTTGATCGACTTCCTCAACTGGGCTCTGACCGAGGGTGAGGCTGAGGCGCCGCCCCTCGACTACGCCCCGCTGCCGTCCGCGATGGCGGCCAGCGTGAAGGCAAGACTCACCACGATCGATTTAGCCGCATCGAAGTGACCGCGCTTCCCGCGCACTGGCTCGACAAGGATCGCCGCGAGCTCCGCCTGAAGGAGTCGGCGGCGAGCGACCGGATTTATGAGCTGCTCACCACCGCGTGCGCGCTCGTAGTCCCCGCGCTTGTTGTATCAATCGCGGTCGCGATCTTCGCCGCGGCGTGGCCGGCGTTCGCCAAGCTTGGTCTCTCGATCGTCACATCCAGCAACTGGGATGTCGCGGGCGGCCACTTCGGTGCCGCTCCGGCGGTGTTCGGCACTCTGGTTTCGTCGGCGGTCGCGCTCGTGATCGCCACACCGCTCGCGATTGGCGTCGCGATCTTTCTTTCGGAATTCTCGCCGGTCTGGCTGCGTCAGCCCGTGGGATTCCTCGTCGATCTTCTCGCGGCGATTCCGAGCGTGGTGTATGGACTGTGGGGCATTTTCGTTCTCATCCCGCTGCTTCGCGAGCACGTCATGCCGTTTCTTCGCGACACGCTTCATCTGGGCGCGACGCCGTTCTTTTCGGGACCCGCTTACGGTCCGAGCATGTTGGCGGCGGGAGTCATACTCGCGATCATGGCTCTCCCATACATCTCGGCCGTGTCGCGCGAGGTGCTGATGGCAGTCCCCCGCTCGCAGCGGGAAGCCGCCCTCGCGCTCGGTGCAACGCGCTGGGAGATGATCCGTGATGCCGTGATTCCCTACGCCCGTTCGGGAATCATTGGAGGCATCATGCTCGGGCTCGGCCGCGCGCTTGGAGAAACGATGGCCGTCACCATGCTGATCGGGAACAGGCCCGAGATCTCGGCGTCGCTCCTGGCGCCGGGATACACAATGGCATCGCTCATCGCCAACGAGTTCAGCGAAGCGACGAATGACCTGCACCTCTCGGCCCTGATGGCCGTGGGAGCAGTTCTATTCATCATCACTCTTATCGTGAACGCCGTGGCGCGATGGCTCGTGTGGAGCGTCGCCCGGAGTCGCGCCCAATGAAAACCGCGCGCAGCCGCCACCTCGTGAGCGGGGCGATGATAGGCCTTACGTATCTCGCCGCCATTCTGGCCACCCTTCCGCTGCTGCTAATTCTCACTCACCTGCTCAGGAAGGGCGCATCCTCCCTTTCGCTCGCATTCTTCACGCACATGCCGAGGCCGGTGGGCGAGCCGGGCGGCGGAATGGCCAACGCGATCGTGGGTACGCTGGTGCTCATCGGGATAGCAAGCGTCATCGGGCTGCCGATAGGTATCGGCGCCGGACTCTACCTCGCGGAAAAAAAGAGCACACCGCTCGCGTCCTCTGTGCGTTTCCTCTCCGACGTGTTGAACGGACTTCCCTCGATCGTCATCGGGATTTTCGCATGGCAGTTTCTCGTCCGGCCCATCGGCCACTTCTCGGCGCTGGCGGGCGGAGTGGCGCTGGGCTCGATGATGATTCCCCTCGTCACCCGCACGACCGAAGAGATGCTTCTCGTCGTTCCGACATCCCTGCGAGAGGCCGCGCTCGCGCTCGGGTATCCAAGGTGGCGGACCTCGATATCCATCGTTCTCCGCACCGCGCTCGCCGGCATCGTGACCGGAGCGCTGGTTGCGGTGGCAAGAATCGCCGGCGAGACGGCGCCGCTTCTCTTCACTGCGTTCGGCAATCAGTTCTGGTCGACATCGTTGCGTGAGCCGATCGCGGCGCTCCCGCTCCAGATCTTCAATTACGCGATCAGCCCATACGACGAGTGGCACCGGCAGGCGTGGGCCGGGGCGCTCGTATTGATCACGATCGTTCTGATAATCAGCATCGCGGCGCGCTTCGCAACGAGGTCCCGGTTCGGTGCTCCAGTCGACTGAAGTGTCTCGCGAGAAACCCCCGCGGCTCGTGACGCCTATGGTGCAGGTGCGCGCGCCCGAGCCAAGCGCCTCGGCGGAAGAGACGAAGCCGTGCATCGTCGCGAGTCACCTCTCGGCGTTCTTCGGCGACACGGCCGCCGTCAAGGATGTGTCCATCTCGATTCCTCAGAAGGCCGTGACCGCTGTCATTGGACCTTCGGGCTGCGGAAAATCGACCCTGCTCCGCTGCTTCAACCGAATGCACGAGACCGTCCCGCGCACGCGTATCGAGGGCTCGGTGGAAATCCTCGGCAGCTCGATTTACGAAGAAGGCACCAGCCCCATCGCTGTTCGGCGTCACGTCGGGATGGTGTTTCAGCGGCCGACTCCCTTCCCCACGATGTCGATCCGTTCGAACGTCGCGGCGGGCCTGCGGGTCGATTCGAAGAGCCACGCGGCGCGGGGCACGACCAGCGAGATCGTCGAAGAAGCGCTTCAGCGCGCGGGACTGTGGGCCGAGGTGAAGGACCGGCTCGACGAAAGCGCGATGGCGCTCTCCGGCGGGCAGCAGCAGCGGCTATGCATTGCGCGCGCGCTGGCGACGAGGCCGCGAGTGATTCTGCTGGACGAGCCCACGGCCTCGCTCGATCCGCTCAGCACTCAGAAAGTCGAGGAGCTCGTGTACGACCTGAGGAAGACCGTCACCGTCGTGATCGTCACCCACAACATGCAGCAGGCCGCGCGTGTTTCGGACCGCACGGCATTTCTTCTCATGGGCGAGCTGATCGAATTTGCATCCACCAGTGAGCTCTTCACAGCGCCCAGAGATCCGCGGACTGAGTCCTATATCACGGGACGGTTCGGATGACCGCGGTCGCTCCTGTCGCGGCTCTCGCCGCCGCGGATACCACTGGCACCATGGAGGCGAGCGATTTCTCGTTCTGGTACGGGAAGAAGCAGGCGCTCAAGAGCATCACAATGACGGTGCCCCCGCGATCTGTGACCGCTCTCATCGGACCATCGGGCTGCGGCAAATCGACATTCCTGAGATCGATCAACAGGCTCAACGATCTCATCCCCGGCGTGCGCCACGAAGGGGATCTCCGCCTCGACGGGACCAGCGTCTACGACCCGTCGCTGGACGTCGTCGCTCTCCGGCAGCGAGTGGGGATGGTGTTCCAGCGCTGGAACCCCTTCCCAAAGTCCATCTACGAGAACGTCGCCTACGGTCCGCGCATCAACGGGATTGGGGACGAAGCATCTCTGGACGAGATCGTGGAGCGCTCGCTTCGACGCGCCACGATATGGGACGAAGTGAAAGACAGGCTCCGTACGTCCGCGCTCGGCCTCTCGGGGGGTCAGCAGCAGCGGGTGTGCATCGCACGCGCGCTGGCCAACCAGCCGGAGGTGCTCCTCCTCGACGAGCCCGCGAGCGCGCTCGACCCGAGCTCCACTCAGCGAATCGAGGAGCTCGTATACGAGCTGAAGCGGGAGTTGACGATCGTCATCGTGACGCACAATCTGCAACAGGCCGCAAGGGCGTCCGAATACACCGCGTTCTTCTTTATGGGCGAGCTCGTCGAGTTCGGACCAACGGAGCAGATCTTCACCAGCCCGCGAGAAGAACGCACTGAGGCATATATTACCGGGAGATTTGGATGACACCTGACTCGAACGCCGCCGGATTCAGACATTTTCACGATCAGCTTTCTTCGCTCAAGGAGAAGCTGCTCGGCATGTCGTCGAAGGCCGAGGAACGCACTGACCTCGCCGTCGAAGCGTTGATGCACCGTGACCGGGAGAAAGCAAACCTCGTGATAGAGGGAGATCCCGAGCTGAACCTGTTGGAGATGGAAGTGGAACAGGCGGCAGTGGAGCTTCTGGCCCTACAGCAGCCGATGGCCCGCGACCTTCGCTTCATCATCGGTGCGATCAAGGTCTCAAACGACCTCGAGCGCGTGGGCGATCACGCCGTCAACATCGCGGAGTCAGCGCTGCGCCTCGCCGACAATCCCAAGGTAAATATTCGGATTCCCGAGATCGAGGTGATGGCCCGGAGAGCGCGCAAGATGCTGGGCGATTCGCTCGACGCATTCATTCGCGCCGACGGAGCGCTGGGCCGACAGGTGTGCAGGGACGACGACGTTGTCGACTCGCTGCATGATTCCGTTTTCCGCGTGCTGCTCACTCACATGATGGCCGACGCGAAGACCATCACCCCGTCGCTCGAGCTGCTACTGGTGGGCCGCAATCTGGAGAGAATCGCCGACCTGGCGACGAACATCGGCGAGGACGCCGTTTTCCTCGCCGAGGGCAAGCAGATCAAGCACCACCGCGAGCAAGACTACCACATCAACGAAGGCCGACTGCAGCCAGCGCCCAGTAGCTGAGCGCGGCGACCGCCGCTGACGCGGGAATCGTGATGATCCAGGCCCAGACGATCCTGCGCGCGATACCCCATCGCACCGCTGAGAACCGGTAGGTCGCGCCGGCGCCCATGATCGCCCCGGCGATCGTGTGCGTCGTGCTCACCGGAATTCCGAAGTGCGTCGCGATGCTGATTGCTAACGCACCCCCGGTCTCCGCCGCGAATCCGCTTACCGGGCGCAGTCGCGTGATCCGCGACCCCATCGTGTGCACGATTCGCCAGCCGCCAAAAAAAGTGCCGAGCGAGATCGCGGAGTACGCTCCCATCTTGACCCAGAGTGGGATTCCGTCGCCCGTCACGTAGAGGTGGCGAAAAATTCCCGTCTGCGCGGCCGTGAGCGGCTTCACCGACACCAGCAGGCCGACGATGATGCCCATCGTCTTCTGAGCGTCGTTCGCACCATGCGCGTGCGACAGCAGCGCGGAGCTGGCAAGCTGCGCGCTCCGGAAGAACCGATCCACTCGAGCCGGCCCCATATTTCTGAAGGCCCAGTACACCGCGACCATCAGGAGGAAGCCGGCCAGCCCTCCGACGAGCGGCGAGATGACGATGAAGGACAGGGTCTGCACCCACTTCGTGCCCCAGGTGATCGCGCCCCATCCCGCCTTCGCCACTCCCGCCCCCGCGTAGCCACCGATGAGAGCGTGCGAAGAGCTCGACGGAATCCCATAAAACCACGTGATGAGATTCCACGCGATGGCACCCAGCAGCCCGGCCAGAATCACGTTGGGTGTGACGATGTCCGTCCGGATGATCCCCGTCTGGATCGCCTTCGCCACGAGCTCGCCGGCCGTGAACGCCGCCGTGAAATTGAAGAACGCCGCCCACACCACCGCCGCCCCCGGGCTGAGGACGCGCGTCCCGACGATCGTCGCGATCGAGTTCGCCGAGTCGTGAAAGCCGTTTATGAAGTCGAATACAAAGGCGATCAGAAGGATCGCGGCGACGTAGTAGATCACTACGCGTTCTTTAGCGCGATGCTTTGCAGCACATTGCCGACATCCTCACATTGGTCGAGCGCGTCTTCGAGCTTGTCGTAGAGGTCCTTCCACTTGATGACCTCGAGCGCGTCGCCCCCCTCCGCGAAGAGCTTCCCCATCGCTTCATGGTAGACGGCGTCCCCCTCCTCTTCGAGCACCTTGAGCTTCTCGCTGATGGAGAAGACCTGCTTCGCGTTCTTCATCTCGCGCACCCCTTCTTCCACGGCGGCGCTCGCGCGCGCCAACACCTCCGCCAGAACGACCGCCGCGGGCCGGGCACGCTGTACCCGGAAGATCTGGGCCCGACGCGCCGTACCGTCGATCAGATCGATCACGTCGTCCAGCTCCGACGCGAGCGCGTGGATGTCCTCGCGGTCGAACGGCGTGACGAAGGTCCGATCGATGCGATCGATGATGTCATGGGTCAGGTTGTCGGCCTCGTGCTCCAGCTCTTTGATAGCCGTGACTTTCGCGTCCAGGTGGGTCGGATCCCGAAACATCTCCTGAAGAATAGTCGCCGAAGCGGTCAGCCTTTTCGCCAGCTCGGTGAACAGGTCGTAGAACTTTTCGTCGCGAGGAAGAATCCGCAAAGCCCAATCTCCGTGAAATTTCCAGAACAACCGAAACGTCCCTTCAGGGCCATCTCGGCGAGGAATCTATCCAGGACCCGACTCTCGAGCTACCAATCAGCCCGATAGGCGTGGTGCCGAGCGCCGGATTACCAACCTGCGGTTCTCGAAGAGCTTCACAAGCAGAATTCCGGTTACGAATCCGCCGACGTGGGCCCAGACGGCCACTCCACCGCTAAGATCGGCACCATTCGTCAGCTCCGGCAGCGCTGCGACGATCTGCCAGAAGAACCACCAGATCAGAACCATCCAGGCGGGAATGGGAATCACCTTGAAGAAGATGATGAAGAAGAACAACATCTTGACGCGTACCCTGGGATAGAGCACCAGGTACGCGCCCAGAATCCCGGAGATGGCTCCCGACGCACCGACAGTTGGAAGAGGAGACGCCGGCTGGGCAAGGATGTGCGCGATCGCCGCCGCCAGGCCGCACACGAGATAGAACACGAGGAAGCGGAAGTGGCCGAGGCTGTCCTCGATGTTGTTGCCGAACACCCAGAAGAAAAGCGCGTTGCCCAGAATGTGTCCCCAGCCTCCGTGCAGGAACATGGAGATGAAGGGCGTGAGGACGTTGATCGGATCGTTGTCGATGACACACGCGATTCCGCGCCCGAGTGGCACCGCCTCTCCCAGCGGCGCCATGTGCGTAAGCTCTCCCGGAACCATCCCGAGGTTGCATACGCTGGCGGCGAGCGCCTGCTGATTGAACCCGGCCCCCTGGACGAAAATCCAGGTCAGGAGCATGGCAGCCAGGATGGCATAGGTCATCCATGGAGTGCGGACAGTCGTGAGCTCGTCGCTGAGTGGAATCACGGTTCTTTCAGGCTTTCGGGAGCGTCATGCAGGTTCGTGGCGGAACGCGTCTAGCACGGCGCTATTCCATCAGTCTCATTGGCTGGAAAGCTACTCCCCTTCTCGCCGCGTCGGGCAAGTTGACCGCATCCGGCTGTCTGATTGTCCAGAAACTCCGCCGTTATGGCAGAAATAAACGGCCCCTCGCTTGCCGAAGACCAGTGCGGCGCGGAGTGCGCGCCATCACCGAAATTCAGAAAACGACAGACGCGGCATCGGCGAAAAGCCAGGAGAATCAGAGATGGCAGCTAAGGTAATTGGCATCGACCTCGGAACCACCAACTCGGTCGTCGCGGTGATGGAGGGCGGAGATCCCGTCGTCATCCCCAACGCGGAAGGTGGACGGACCACGCCCTCTGTCGTCGGCTTCACCAAAGACGGCGAGCGGCTCGTTGGTCAGATCGCAAAGAGACAGGCGGTAACCAATCCCCAGAATACCGTCTTCTCCATCAAGCGGTTCATGGGCCGCAAGATGTCGGAAGTGACCGAAGAGATTAAGCGCGTTCCCTACAAAGTCGTCGCGGGACCGAACGATCTCACGATGGTCGAAGTCCAGGGCAAGCGCTACTCGCCGCCCGAAATCTCCGCGATGATCCTGCAGAAGATGAAGCAGACCGCCGAAGACTACCTCGGCTACAAGGTCGAGAAGGCGGTCATCACGGTGCCTGCCTACTTCAACGACTCGCAGCGCCAGGCGACCAAGGACGCCGGGAAGATCGCGGGCCTCGATGTGCTCCGCATCATCAACGAGCCGACGGCTGCCGCACTCGCGTACGGCCTCGACAAGAAGAAGGATGAAAAAGTCGCCGTGTTCGATCTCGGCGGCGGCACTTACGACATCTCGGTGCTCGAGCTGTACGACGTCGAAGGATCGCGCCAGTTCGAAGTGAAGTCGACCAACGGTGACACGCACCTGGGCGGCGACGACTTCGACCAGCGCGTCATCGACTGGCTCGTGACAGAGTTCAAGCGCGATCAGGCGATCGACCTGTCCAAGGATCCAATGGCGCTCCAGCGCCTCAAGGAAGCGGGCGAGAAGGCGAAGATGGAATTGTCCACTACACAGACCACAGACATCAACCTTCCCTTCATCACCGCCGATCAGAGCGGTCCCAAGCATCTCAACTATTCGCTCACCAGAGCGAAGTTCGAGCAGCTGGTGGACGATCTCATTCAGCGGACGATCCCGCCGATGGAAAAGGCGCTCGCGGACGCGGGGATCAAGCCGGGGGATATCGACGAAGTGATTCTGGTCGGGGGACAAACACGGACGCCCAAGATCCAGGAGATCGTCAAGAAGTTTTTCGGCAAGGATCCGAACAAGGGCGTGAACCCGGACGAAGTCGTGGCGATCGGCGCCGCGGTCCAGGGCGCGGTCCTCACCGGCGAGCAGAAGGATGTTCTCCTGCTCGACGTCACTCCGCTCTCGCTCGGCATCGAGACGCTGGGTGGAGTCACCACGGTGCTCATCCCGCGCAACACCACGATCCCGACCAAGAAGAGCGAGACCTTCTCGACGGCTGACGACAATCAGACGACGGTGGAGATCCACGTTCTACAGGGCGAGCGCGAGCTGGCGACGTACAACAAGACGATCGGCAAATTCCAGCTCACCGGAATTCCGCCCGCACCACGCGGGATGCCGCAGGTCGAGGTGACGTTCGACATCGACGCCAACGGAATCCTCCACGTTACCGCGAAGGACAAGGCAACTGGCAAGGAGCAGAAGATCCGCATCGAAGCTTCGAGCGGACTCTCCGACGGCGAGATCGACCGTATGGTCAAGGACGCGGAAAAGAACGCGGCCGAGGACAAGAAGCAGCGCGAGGCGATCGACGCGCGGAATCGTCTCGACTCGATGACGTACGAAGTCGAGAAGAACGTGAAGGAGTGGGGGGACAAGGTCACTCCGGACACGAAAGCCAAGGTCGATGCCGCCGTCGAGAGAGCCCGCAAGGCGCTCCGTGGGGACGACATGACGGAGATCCGCGCTGCCCAGGAAGAGCTGACGAAGGTGTTCAGCGAGGCCGGGCAGGCATTCTACCAGCAGCAGGGTCAGACCGGCGCGCAGCCGGAGGCTGGTCAGCCCGCGGGTGCGAGCGCGGCACCGGAGGCCGGTACCAAGCCTCCTGACGATGTGGTCGAAGCCGACTACGAGATCGTGGACGAGAAGAAGTAGCGGCTTCGCGCAGGCAAAAAGGCCCGACTGAAATCAGTCGGGCCTTTTTTTATCTAACGAAACTGCAACTGAAGACTACCTGCCGGGGGCTCTCGGCGAGCCGGCGGGCGGCTTCAGGCTGAAATCGAGAACGCATCCAGGTGCAGCCCGCGGCCATCAACTGGCCCGCGCACAGCCCCTGGCAGGTAGTCTTCAGTTCGTAGTTCACCCGGTCCACGCTTAGCGCTCTTCCCAGCCACCGAAGGGATGAAAGTCTGGTGCGGTCATTCGCGAAAGGTTTCCGTACCAGGGCCTCGTCCCGGGCTGAGGCGTCGCTCCAGCGGCCCTCACGCTCCGCCAGCTTTGCCTGTCAATGAGTGCGGTTATCTCGGGCGATTCCACCTCGTCGGAGCGAGAAGTGGAGCGCACGCTCATGACGAAGCGAGGATTGTGCGACGCGCGGAGCCCTCGTCGCGAAGCTTTCTCGTCAGCGTCGGCCGCGAGATTCCGAGAATGCGGGCCGCAGCGCTCAGATTGCCGCCAGTGAGGCCAATGGTGGTGTGGATGGCCTCGTCGACGATCGCCTGGAGCGACTTGCCTTCAGCGGGTATGCGGATCACGCCGCCAGCTGGAGTTTCGACCAGAGCGACGAACGAGCGTCGTTGCAGCGACAGGTGGTGTGGTTGAATCACGTCGCCGGTGCAGACAACGACTGCGCGCTCGATAACGTTCTTGAGCTCGCGAATGTTGCCCGGCCAGCGGTGTCTCTCCAGCGCGCTGACGGAGTCCTGCCCCAGATGCAGGTTTGCGCGGCCTTCGGCCTCCGCGTGTCGCTTGACGAAGTAGTGGGCGAGAATCGGAATGTCGCCGTCTCGCTCACGCAGCGCCGGAAGCTCGATTCGCGCGACGTTCAGCCGGTAGAAGAGGTCGGCTCGAAAGCGATTGTCGGCAACGGCCGACTCCAGCGAGGAGTTGGTGCCGGCTATGATGCGGGCCGACAGAGCGCGCTCTTCCGAGCCTCCAAGCCGGCGAAAACGCCGGTCTTCAACCACGCGCAGCAGCTTCGCCTGGAGCTTGAGCGGAAGTTCGGCCACCTCGTCCAGGAAAACAGTGCCCGTGCCCGCGACTTCGAACAGACCACGCTTGAGGACGCGCGCATCGGTAAAGGCGCCCGGCTCGTGGCCAAACAGCTCACTTTCCAACAGCGTCTCGGGAATCGCCGCGCAGTTGATTGCTACGAACGGCTCCGTCGCACGCGCGCTTGCCGCGTGGAGGCCGCGCGCAAAAAGCTCCTTGCCCGTGCCCGTCTCTCCGACGAGCAAAACGGTCAGGCTGCGACTCGCCGCTACCTGGGTCGCTAGTGCGATAACTTCGCGGATGGCCGCGCTCTCACCGATTACGTGGGAGTCCCAACGGTCCGCCGACGCCTGCTGCGATCGGGCTGAAATAGTTACCCTATTCCTTTTTCGCGCGGACGCTCGAGCAGTCCACGCGCGGAATTGTGATTGACAGAGCGAATGGGCCCCGAAACACAGTTCTGGGGCCTATTTAGGAGACGAGGAAACAGGGAGCCAAGTCACCCATTTCTCGGGAGTTATGGGCTGGGACGGACGCCACGAGGGCCGAGCACCCTCAGGAGGGGGTTAGCTCGGAAGTGAGGCGAGCAGGAGGAATTCTCGGACCTCACAGGCGGCCCGTTTTGGTCTAACGTCCCGTTGCAAAAAGAAACATTCCTTTATCGGGGTTTCTTCGGATTCAATCGCTCGCGTCTGACCCAAAAATTGCCATGCGCTGAGGTGTGGGCCTCCCCGGAATATCAGCTGTTTCCGCCCAACCGAGGAATGTCCCCAGGAGCTCCGAGTCGAATTGCCCGGTTGAGGCCCGCATGATCTCCGCCGCGCGGGCGTGGGTCAGTCCGGGCCGGTATGACCGAGTTGTCGTGAGCGCGTCGTAAACGTCGGCGACGCAAAGGATCCGGGCGGCGAACGGAATGTCCTCGCCCCTCAGTCCGTCGGGGTAGCCGGCGCCATCCCACCGCTCATGATGGTTGCGGATGATCGCGCTGATGTCGCCGGGAAAGTCGATGTCCGCCACGAGCTCGAGCCCGGCCTCCGGGTGGCGTTTCATGATCGCCCATTCCTCGTCGGTGAGCTTGCCCGGCTTGTTCAGGACCTCAGTGGGGACGATGATCTTCCCGATATCGTGCAGCAGCGCGCCGATCCGGAACCAGAACAGCGATCGCGAATTGAATCCAGCGCTATCGGCGAGCACGCAAGCGAAGAATGCGACGCGCTCGCAGTGGCCCTGCGTGTAGCGGTCCTTGCTTTCGATCGAATCACCCCATTGTTTCGCCATTTCCAGGAAGCGCGATTCGAGCGCGCCGTTTCTCTTCTCCACCTGCGCGACTCGATGCTGTGCCTTGAGCTGCGTATAGAGCGAGTGGGCCTCGTTGAGCCGTTGGAGCATGTCGCGATGCCGCTTCTGCGCCCAATAGAGTTCAGCTAGCTGCTCCGACACGTCCGCTCGCAGCAACAAATCGCCTCTTTCCAGCGCATGCTGTTCCGCCTTGAGCAAATTATCGGCGGCTTGCGCGAAATCGCCGCGCTCCCGGGCGATGACGCCGACGTGCCGGAAAACTTCGCCACGCCAGGGGGCCGCGTCGTCCGCAGCCACCGCCAGCAGCGCGTGGCACTGTGTCAGCGCTTCGTCGTAGCGTCGGCCGGCGATGTAGAGCTGCACCTTGTTGACGGCGAGATCGAGCTGGCGCGCGTGATCACCGTCCTCCTCGAATGCGCGAGCGGCCTCGTTGTAGGCTTTCTCCGCGTCGGACAGCTCGCCCAGCTCCATGTATGCAAGCGCGATGTTGTTCAGCACCTGCGCTTCGTGATTGCGCATCCCCAGCGTCTGGTATCCGAGATGACTCAGTCGAAAGGCCTCGAGCGCGCCGCGTAGGTCACCGCGGATCATCGCGACGGTGCCGAGGTTCTGATCGATCATGGCGATGAGCGCGGCGTCGCCGGCGAGCTCCGCCTTGTCGCGCGCCGCGGCGTAGATCGTCGCCGCCTGATCCAGGTCGCCCGCGACCTGATAGACTATCCCGACGACGTTGAGAGCCTGGGCAACCGCCGGCGGAGAGCCGATGATATCCGCGGACGCAACGGCCGCTTCGAGGACGTCGAGCGCGGCTCCCCGGTTGCCTTGCTCGAGATAGGCGCGGCCGAGCCATCTCAGCGCGGCGAGACGAGTCGTGGCCATGGTAGCGGGATCCCGCACGAGACTCTCGTACACCGCGCATGCATCGGCCCAGCGTCCATCGCGCTCAGCGTGTTTCGCGCGATCGATGCTCTCTCTGACGGAGGAAGATTCCACCGCCTTCAACTCGATTGTGGGCCTGTGGTTAGTCATGACGCCGCAACAACGGTCCCGGAGAGCGCCATGTCGCGCGGGCTCCCGAATCAGGAATCTCCGGCCAGCGCTAGTGGGACGAGGAAACGCTTACCCGGGTCACCCCACTGGGGAAGATTGGGCGATCGCTCGTCGAGACGTTCTCGAATTGGGACAGGATCGTTGGACCGGGTCGGGCGCGACCGCGCACCCCGCTCGGATCGGGACTTCGCGTCGTCAGCCGGGCAGTTGTTTCAGCTGGGCCTGAACCTCGGCTATCTCCTGGCTGGCGCCGATCACCTGGTAGGAATCGACTGCTTCGCGCCATGCTGAGCGCGCGGCTCCGGCGTTCCCCACGGCGCGCGATATCTCGCCCAGCTCCCGAAGCATCTCGGCATGCAGCAGGCGGTCTTCCGCGCCCTCCGCCTCAAAGATCGCGATGCGAAGGGTGGCGATGCTCTTGTCCAGCGCGCCGCGCTGGCGCTCGATGGCCGCGCGAATCTTGAGGGCGCCGGCGGCGCTCAGATGATCGCCGCGCCGTTGCGCCTGGTCCAGTGCGATCGCGCAGAATTTGTCCGCGGTATCCAGCCGCCCGAGTCCCATCCAGACCTCGGCGAGGTTCAGCGTAGTCAGGTTCTCGACGACGGCGTCGCCCCGAATTACCGCGATGGCGCGTCCACGCTCGAGGTGACCGCGCGCTTCGTCAAAGTTTCCGATCTTGGTGTGGAGGATTCCCAGGTTGTTGAGGACCCACGACATGGGCTCCGCATCACCCGCAACTTCGAACGCGCCGAGGCTGTTGGAGTAGAACGCGGCGGCCTGGCCGAAA
>Ga0097691_1000346_pt1 | contig 42117 bp, 34 predicted proteins | sample NGESurdeep072012_8_FD_72858 | JGI IMG/M metagenome (GOLD analysis project Ga0097691, IMG submission 72858) | Arctic peat soil microbial communities from Barrow, Alaska - NGEE Surface sample 210-1 deep-072012 | ecosystem: Environmental > Terrestrial > Soil > Wetlands > Peat ... | reverse complement strand
GTACAATCCGCACCGCCGCCACTCCGCCCTCGACTATCATTCACCGATCAACTACGAAAGGATTCAGCAACAACAGAATTTAACCGCAAGCCCAATACCGTCCACCGAAGCGGGGTAGCTCCAGCTGATGGCGTTCAAGCTACTCGACATGGCCCAGCAGCGCTGGCGGCGCCTCGATGGCGCCCACCTGTTGCCGCTGGTCCGCGCCGGCACCAACTTCATCGACGGAGTTCAGGAGGATCGAGCGAAAAACATTACTCAGTCAACCGAGAACGAACCAAGGGAGGCCGCCTGATCATGACCGGCCAATCCACAACATTTGACAATAACTCGGCAAATACGAATTCAAGGGTGTCCGTGAAGAAGACGACGGCGTCGAAATTGTCACTAGCGTCACTGTAGTCAAAGCGAGCATCGCTGCCGTGGACATAGTGGTTCCGGCAATTCACCGCCTCGTCGGTAACCGTGACGAGTTCCGGGAACAGGTTGCCCGCCGCGTCGGTGATAAGCCGGGCTCTGTGGCGAATTTTCTGCTTGAGATTGCTCTTCCCCAGACGTCCGAGAGCGCCCAGAACGCTGTCGCGTTCAGGACTCGGCGGCAACCGATTGAAAATCTCGCGGCAGGTCTCTTTGGCTGCTTTCAGTTCTTCCGTCAGCAGGAGTTCGGCGGCCACGGCCGAGCTTGGAAGAATGTCGAACATATTCGCGGAGCCTATCAGTCTGTCGATGTCGTAGGTCTGCTGTTTGGCAAAGGCATTGAAAAGCCTATGTCGAGCATCCCGCCAGGTTTGCTGCCGGTCGAGCCAGCTCCCAAGTACGCCCGAAAATGCCTCCGGTTGCCTAACGGCGTCCAGCAGCACGTCAGCAGGGTGCGGCTTCCGCTGCTCGTGGGATGATTCACGTTTCGGCGGCATGCTCCAATAAACTTCGAGAACAACCGGCCTCTCTTCATCGGATTCAATACCAACCTTCACTTCGAGGACGTTCTGCGGACGGCCGACCAAAATTCCCAGATATTGGACAAGCGTGAACGTATGGAGGATAGCATCATCAAACGCGCGCGCTTCTTTGAAGGTTAGGTTTACATGGATTGTATTCTTCAGGTACACGCCATCGGGACCGCCCAGATTGTGAGAGGGATTGTGTGAAGCGGAGATTCTGCCGAACAGCGTGTCGGCTCCAAATATCTCACGCTTACCGGTGTAATAGAGAATTGCAGGGTTGGGCCCTGTCGTGATCTCACGGTGATGAGCATTGGCACGAGAGATATCCTTTATGAATGGTCGTGCATCGATGAGGCTGCCGAAAGCGTCAAAGTCATAGAAAAGAGTGGTCGCGTCATCTACGACAAAATGGACCGAGGTAATTGACTTCGCTGCCGGGGTTATATGGTGATCACCACGGACGACGTAGTGGGGAAAGATGTTGGCAAAATAATACTCCTCGTTTCCTCGTCGGCCTGACCCCGGCACTGGGGGCGTGATGCACTGGATCAGCGAGACCTTCGTCAGATCTTGCAGGATACCCGTAATGCATTGTTCGGGGATCGCGTGCGTGCTGAAAGACGCCTTGTCGTGGAGGTGGAGAGAAGTCTCCGGCCCCTTGAACGTGAGTTCACCGTAGACGTCTTTTCCGGGTGAGATGGTGAATGTCCCGGTCCGTTTTGACTCTTCAAACTCATCCATCATGATTGTAGTCTCTCCCGCTGTCGTCGCGATCTCGAGTGGTGGAGTAGTTTTTGGGATGATCGCATTGCGCTCTATTCTCTCGGGGGCGGGGGAAGGCCGGCGCGGGCCAGGTCGGACGGCGTGTCCAAGTCGAGATTGATTCCTGGATCGTTCAGGTCAACGTAGGCGACGCGGGAAGGGTCGGCGTTTACTACGTGGCGGGCGCCCTCTTCTTCCGGCGCGGACAGGAGTTCGGCGAACATTGCGCGATCGAAAATCACCGGATGCCCCCGGCGGCCATCGTGGCGCGCGATCACAATCGGCTTGCCCGTTCGATGGTACGAATCGACTATCGCTCGAAACGTTTCGACCCGGACCATCGGATGGTCCCCGAGATGAACAATCGCGCCCGCCGAATCCGGCTGAATGACACCGATGCCGACCTTCAACGACGAGAGTTGCCCGCGCGAATAGTCCGGATTCTCGACGATCGCGATCCGCGCGTCGCGCGGAATCGCCGCGCGAACGCGCTCGCGATGCGCCCCGATCACAATCACGAGCCGCGGCACCACCGCGAGCATCGTCTCGGCAATATGCTCGATAAAGGTCCGCCCGCCTATGTCCAAAAGCGGCTTCGGATAGCCCATCCGGCGCGACTCGCCCGCCGCCAGGATGATCCCCTCGAGGCGCCGCTTCATCGTGTCGATTTCGGAGGCCGCATCGATGCGATCTACTTCGAACGTTTGAGGAGGCCAGAACGCACGCCAAGCGTGAAATCGTCGCGCTCGCCGGTGCGGCGTTCGCGAATAATCTCCGCGATGATCGAGATCGCAATCTCCTCCGGCGTCTCACCGCCGATCGCGACGCCGAGCGGCGCATGAACGTCGCCGAGCCGCTCTATCGGAACCCCACTCTCACCGATTCTCTCGAGCGTGGCCTTCACCCGGCGGCGCGAACCGATCATCCCGACGAATCCGCACGGCTGCATCAGCGCCGCGCACACAACTTCCTCGTCGAAAGAATGACCGCGCGTGACGGAAACCAGATAGCAGTGGCCATCGAGCGCGAGCGAATCGATCGCGGCCTTGAAAGGTTTGACGATTATTTCGTCGGCATCCGGGAACCGCTCACGGTTCGCAAACGATGCGCGATCGTCGATCACCGTAACGTGAAACCCGAGCATCGCTCCAAGCACGCACAACGGCGCCGCGATATGGCCCGCGCCGACGATTATCAGGCGCTGCGCACCAACGATCGGATCGACAAACAGGCGCACGCCGCCTTTGGTTTCGAGATGCGTGACAGGATGAAGCCGGCCGGCGCCATCGGCTTCGAGCAAGGTGGGAATCGCGTCGTCCGTTCGCTCGACGATTTGCGCGAACTGAGACGCGGGCAGATCGATCGGTCCCGCATCTCGCGCGCCCGCATCCCGGGGATCGATAAACGTCCGCGACCCGGCCGGCATTTCGCTTCGCGAACCGGGATCGACCACCGTTATCAGTGCGCCGGGAGCACTGCGGCCGGCAGCGTCGGCCAGCTTGCGCGCGATTTCCAGGTCGCGGGCCGGGGACCACAGATCGACGAAGACGTCCATTATTCCGCCGCAGGTACCGATCTCGCGCTGGTCGAAATCGCCGGTGAGATCGACTTCGGCCAGCCGCACGCCGCTTTCGCTTTCACTACCTTCTTCAAGTAATACACGAGCTTTTCGAAAGACCTCGGCTTCGCCGCATCCGCCCCCGATGGTGCCGAACTGCCCGTCCGCGCGGACGATCATCTTGGCGCCGACTTCACGCGGCGTAGAGCCGCGAACGTTCACCACCGTTGCCAGCGCGAACGGCTGCCCGCGCTCCAGCGTGCGCAGCGCCTCAGCCCAGATTTGATCCGAACCATTCATTTGCGAACCCGCGATTAGAACTTACCAGAACGTGCACTCGCGATGAATGCGGTCGGCGGTGTCAGTTGCAGAGCTGGCGCAGAATCACGTAGCCCGGAGCAGGCTGTCCTCGGCGGGCGGCGAGAGTAGCCGGTGCAGTCTCAGATATGGTGCTGGACGGATAGCCGCTGCGGATTATCGGCGATCCCGTAGCGAATGAGCATCCGGTAGAGCGTTGAGCGCGAAACGCCGAGCAGGCCGGCGGCACGCCGTCGATTTCCCTCGGTCTCTTCGAGCGAACGCATCAGGGTCTTCTTGACCACGTCATCGAGCAGGAAGCCCGGCGGCTCGCCGGCGAAATCGGTGGTGGGCAAGCGGCGCGCGGCTGGCGCGGCCGCGTAATCGTTGGCGGACGATTCCTCGTGCCGGTACAACAACTCGGCGCCGGTTCCGTCCACGATCTGCTTGGGGAGATCGGATACGCCGATGGTGTTGCTCTCGGTTAAAATCACGGCACTTTCGATCGCATTGGAAAGTTCGCGGACGTTTCCCGGCCATTGATATGCGCCGAGGATCTCGATGGCGCGGCGCGAGATTTGCGAGACATTCTTGCCGAACAGACAATTGTATTGTTCGATGAAAAACCCGATGAAGGCCGGGATGGCCTCGCGCCGTTCTCGAAGGGGCGGGATAAAGATCGCCGAAGCGCTCACGCGGTAGTAGAGATCGTCGCGAAACTGGCCCGCTCTGACCATCGCGTGCAAGTCGCGATTGGTCGCGACGACCAAACGGAGATCAACCTTGTAGCTATGCGACGATCCGACCGGCTGAACCTCGTGCGACTCGACCGAGCGCAGCAGCTTGGGCTGGAGCTTGAGCGGCAATTCGCCGATCTCGTCAAGGAACAGCGTGCCTCCGTTGGCGGATCGGAAGTATCCCTGCGACTCCTCGCGTGCGTCGGTAAAGGCGCCGCGAACGTGGCCGAATAACTGGGACTCGGCCAACGATTCGACGAGGTTGGAGCAGTTCAGCGTCACGAAGGGACCGTTTGGAACCGGACCCAGCGTGTGGAGCGCGCGCGCGATCAATTCCTTTCCGGTTCCGGATTCGCCTGAAATCAGCACCGTCGCTTTGTACGGACTCAGCTGCGATACCGACTTTAAGACCTTGCGCACTTGCGCCGATCTTACGACCATGCCGCCGAGCCGGTCCGCACTGTTCACGAGATGGTCGAGCGACAGCATCTCGTTTGCCCCGTCTCCGATAGGCGCCGTTCCCGATGCGATGTTTTCTACTGCCATTGAGTGCCCGCGTGTTGCATAGTGCTTCCTCTTTGACCTGTAATCATAAAGTCAACAACAAGGTTTCAGAGCAAGTGACGGGCCATCGTCTCGGAATCGGGACACTCATTGAACGCTTGTCTGTAATAGGCACAACTGCGCGCCACGCCGCACACGGCGCTGGATGCGGCATTTCAGTGCCATCGAGCAGGTCAGAATGCGACATCGCTTTGCCGCCGGAGATCGGCGCGGGGATTCGGATTAGTCGGCGCGCGTCAGCAGCGCAGGCAAGTCGCGCAGGCCGGCGAGCTGGAAATCGCGGCTGCAATGACGATATCCGCTTTGCGCGCGAGCGAGCGTGAAATCGGGCGGCAGCGCTCCGGATTCGATCACTTCGATGCGGCGCGCGCGTTCAGTTCGACTTAATCGTTCAATTCAATAGGGCGCAAAGCTGCGCCAGCGCGGATACGCAAGTCGGATCGCCGGGCGCGAGTGCGAGTGCGCCTTCGAATTCGTCGATCGCACGTTTCACCATTCCCTTGGCAGCGTAAATTCGGCCCAGGTTCATGAACGGATAATGACGCGGATCGTAACGCGGCGCGGTCTTGGCTTTTTCGAGCCACGGGACGGCCTCGTCGAGCTCGCCCTTGGCGATTAGATATGCGCCGATATCGTTGTATGGATTGCCAAACGCGGGATCGATTTCGATGGCGCGGCGACATTGCGTGATCGCGTCGTCGATTCGTCCCATTCCTTCGAACGCCCATCCCCGAAATGTGTAGGCCTCGGCGGTCGGAAAGACTTCGATCGATTTTGTGTAGAGTTCGACCGCGCGCTCGAGATCGTGGTTCATGTGGAAGCGCATCCCCTCGTTCCATAACTCAAGCGCGCGCATCCGCGGTTCCGAGTCAGCCATGATCAATCGGTTATTGTGCCGATCCGCCCGCGTCAAGAGCGCTGCCGGTTGCATCCGGGAGGTCGCCGCCGGCGCGGTCGCTACGCGTGGGTAAGTGCCCGCATGATCTGAATCATGGCGGGGCCGACGATCACGCTCATCATGGCGGGCAAAATGAACAGCACAAGCGGGAAGAGAATCTTGACGGTGGTTTTGGCGGCGGCTTCTTCGGCGCGCAGCCGGCGGGTGATGCGCATCGAGTCCGAGATCGATCGCAGCGCGGGACCGATTGACGCGCCCAGCTTTTCGCTTTGCACCAGCGTCGCGGCCAGCGGTTTGATGTCCTCGACGGCGGTGCGATCGGCGAAGCTTCTCAGCGCCTGGCCAAGCGAGTTGCCGGAGGCGAGTTCGGCTGACACGATCGACAGCTCGGTGCCTATTTCCTGATTTTGGCGCTGGGTTTCGGATCCGACGATCTTGATGGCTTCGCTGAGGCCGAGGCCGGCTTCGACGCAGACCACCAGCAAATCCAAAACGTCGGAGAGTTGGCTGGCGATTGCCTGCTGACGGTTTTTGGCCTTGCGGCCGATATAGTAATTGGGTGCGAATGCGCCGACGCCCAGGCCGATCAGCATGAACATCAGCGGCTTGATGCCGTGGAAGCCAAACGCGATCGCGACGACGAGCGCAAGGAGCGCAGCTCCCGCCGTCGATGCGAGGCGGGCGAAGTGAAAGGTGCGGACGGCGCCGGACCCGGGAAAGCCGGCGCGGACCAGGATCTGTGCGAGCTTCTCGCGCTCCGGAGTATTTGGCGCGGGTTCGGGAAGATGCCTGGCGACCCATCGAAACAGCGAACGCGCAAAGGTATTGGACTCCATGTCGAGATTGGCGGGATTTCCATAAGCGACGCGCATCTTGACGCCGATCTCGGTGATGCGCTCGTCGAACGGGCGATTAATCCCGTAGATCGCCGCATAGATCGCGATGGAGATCGCGCTGAACAGGAAAAACACCGTCAAGCTTGCATAGATAGCCGGCATCGCAGTTATTTCAGTACTTCACCTTGAGGAGCTTGCGAATTGAGAGGAACGCCAGGACGTCGAGCACGCAGGCAACTTCGAGAATCTTTTGGCCGGTCGGATCGTAAAAGAGCGTGTCGGTGTAGCTTGGCTGGATGACGCTGAACGCAGCCAGCATCACGATCGGCAGGAACCCGACCAGTATCCCGCTCATCCTGGATTGGGCCGTAAGCGCCTTGATTTGCTGTTGCAGACGCTGGCGGGTGCGAACGATTTCCGAGAGCCGTCCGATTATTACTGCCAGCGAGCTGCCGACTTCCGATTGCACCCGCACCGCGACGACCAGCAGGCGGAGGTCATCCTGCGGCACGCGCTTGAGCATCTCTTCGAGCGCGCGCGGCAGCGGCAGCCCCAGCCGGCTCTGTTCGATAGCGGAGCGGAATTCGGTGGAGATCGGATCGGCGAACTCCGCCACCACGACCTGCAATCCGCGCAGCAGCGTATGGCCGGCTTCGAGTGACGATTTGATCAAATCGAGCGCATACGGCAGTTGCTTGGCGAATGCCTTGAGGCGCCGCTGCCTGCGCACCCGGATATAAACTATCGGCAGGCTTGCCATCGCCGCGCCCATCGCGATCGACAGGAGTTCTATCCCCCAAATCGCCTCGCCGGCGAACAGGCCGGCCGTAAACATCAGCAGGCTCACGAGCAAGACGTCGGTAATGCGGGCGTAGATTCCGGCCTGCCAGAGGTTTTCCTCGAGTTTTTGGAGCAAATTGAGTTGATAGAGCCGGCTTAGAAATTCGCGTCCGGTCAGGCGGCGACGATCGGTCTTGGTGATATCGCCGGCCAGGGCAACGTCGGGCCGCGCCATCCGCCGCATCACGGTGCGCGTGACTTGGGGCCGATAGCGCCGAATGAACAGCAGCGCGCAGGCAATCAGCACGAAGCCCGCGGCCGCAGCCGGAATCCACAGGTCGTCGAGGTTCATCGCGCGGCCATTTTGATCACCTTCGATTCGGTCTTGTATCCGGCCGTTTCGAGGCGCTGTGCGTATACCGAACGAATGCCGGTCGATTGAAAGGCGCCGTTGATTTTCCTGCCGGCGTGGTGTCGGCGCGGACAAACTCGAACAAGTCCTGCATCATGATCATCTCGCCTTCCATGCCGCTGATCTCGGAAATCCTCATGACTTTGCGGGAACCGTCGGACAGCCGGCTGACGTGAACGATAATGTTGACGGCAGAGGCAATCTGCTGGCGCATCGCGCGCTGCGGGATCGAGACGCCCGACAGCAGCATCATCATCTCGAGCCGGCCCAGGCATTCGCGAGGACTGTTGGCGTGGATGGTGGCGATCGAACCGTCATGGCCGGTGGACATCGCCTGCAACATGTCGAAGACTTCTGCGCCGCGGACCTCGCCGACGACGATTCTGTCCGGGCGCATGCGCAGACAGTTCTTGACCAGGTCGCGCTGCGTGACCTCGCCGCGGCCTTCAAGATTCGACGGCCGCGTCTCAGGCCGCACGACGTGAGGCTGTTGCAAGGAAAGCTCGGCAGAATCCTCGATCGTAACGATTCGCTCGTTCTCGGGAACGAACGCGGACAGACAATTGAGCATCGTGGTCTTGCCCGAGCCGGTACCGCCGCAAACGATTACGTTCAGGCGCGCTCGAACAACCGCGAGCAGAAGCTCGACCAGGTCCCAGGTGAGAGCCTCCTTTTCGACCAGCGCGCCGATGTCGAAGCGATGCTTGCCGAAACGCCGGATCGATAGTGCCGGCCCGTCGAGCGCCAGCGGCGGAATGATCGCGTTGATACGCGAGCCGTCGGGCAACCGTGCATCGACCATCGGTGACGATTCGTCAACGCGCCGTCCGACGCGAGACACGATCCGATCGATGATCAGCATCAGATGCTGGTCGTCCTGGAACACGACGTCGGTGGCGTGCAGCTTGCCGCGCTTTTCGACGTAAACCTGGTTGGGGCCGTTGACCAGGATGTCGGTGATTTCGTCGTCGCGGAGCAACGGCTCGAGCGGGCCCAAGCCGAGCAGCTCGTTCTTAAGTTCCTCGATGAGCCGGCCGCGGTCGATGTCGGTCAGGAGGCGGCCACCATCTTCATTAAGAATGTCGTTGATAACGGCGGTGACTTTGGCGGAGACCATCGCGGGCTCGAGGGTCTCGAGCTTGGATACGTCGATAGTCTCGAACAGTTTGTTGTGAACTTTGACCTTTAAGCGGAGCGAGCTATCCGCGATCGCATCCTTGCGCCGGCGCACGGTCGCGCCGATAAGCGAGCCACCGCCGGTAGTGACCTCTGGCGGGCGTGCGCCCCTGGGGGCATTCGATAGCCTTTCCGTCAGTCTCATCTTGCATAACTCATCGACTTCAATGCGTGGCGAAGGCGGATTTGAGCCGCGACAAAAGTGTTTCCTGAAGCGGGGCCGGCTCCGTACGCGGCATTACCAGAGCTGCGAGATCGAGCATCGCGCGCGCGACCGGGGACGACGGCGCGAACTGGAAAAGGTCCTGCGCCTTCATCTCGATAGATTCGAAAGTCCGATCGTCGCTTGGAATCTTGGCGTAGATGGACCTGGCGAGAGTTGCTTCGATCGCCTTCTCGGTCAACGGATGCGACGGATTATAGCGATTGAGAATGTAGCGCGGCTCGAGCCTGGTCAGGTCCAGGCGCTCGAACAGATCGATGAATCGCCATGCGCATCGCGCCGCCGCGATCGACTGATTGAGCACGTAAAACAGATGCTCCGAGCGCTCCCACGCCGCGACCCCGTTTTCGTCCACATGGTCTCCGCAATCGACGATCACGTAGTCGAACAACTGGCGAATCAGATCGAGCACCGTGCCGACCGTGGTGTCCGAAACCAGTTCGCCTTCTTCGATTCGTTTGGGCGCGGCCAGCAAATAGACGCCCGATTGATGCTTGGTCAGGGCGGATTCGAGCTGGATCGAATCGAGCTTACGCTCCAGCCGCACCAACGGCATGATGGTCACTTCCGGATCGAGGTTCAGAAAGACCGCCAGGCCTCCGGTCTGAAGATCGAGATCGACCAGCGCTACGCGTTGATGCAACGAGTTGAGCGCCAACGCGAGGTTGGCAGCCAGCGAGGTCACACCGGCGCCGCCGATCAGGCTGGTGACGGAAATGACCACTCCACCCTCGCGGCGCTCGGTGCGCCAGCGCGCCTCGCTTACCTTCAGCAAGGCGCGGGTGGCCTCTCCCGGGTCCAGCGGCATGAAGAGAATCTCGTCGGCGCCCGAGCGCAGCGCTCGCTTCATCAGTCCGGCCGAGCGCGCGTTAAGCACGGCGAGCAGACTTGGGCGCGGCGAATGTTCCGACTGGCTCTGGAGAAAGCTCAGGGCAGCCTCCTCGTTGCCGTTGTATGACCAAGGTTGCGTCGGGCGGCGCGGCGACATTCTCGGAAAGATTCGCGGCGGTGGCGGTCTCGCCCTCGATGATCTCGAGTTCAGGCTCAGCCAGCGCCGCCAGCACCGCCTTGAGCTGGGTGCGCTGTTCGCCGGGATCGCCGACCAGCATGACCTTCATCGTGCTACGACGACCCTCACTCTTTAATCCGCCGACTGGCACTCGATATTTCTCCTGGGTATGAGTGAGGGACCTAGCAGCGGGGAATGTTCGCGCGTATGTTGCTGCGTACCCTCATGGCTTTCCCCTTATTGCCACCTGCGATCATTGAACTTCATAGGTCTTTGGCGCCGGTACGTACCCCGGATCCCCTGGTCTGATAGGCGCCGCGAATGCGCTCGCGGTCGATCGGGCAAAGCTCGCGGACGAAGCAGGCTTTGCGGCCGAGAGCGGAGATTCCGGTGCGGCGGGCAATCCCGGAGCCGCAGGTAACTGCGGCGCCGAAATGGCAGCCGCGTCCTGGTGCGCTTGAACGGAAGAACGCGCTCTCACGCCGGAATTAACAAAGGAAATCGTTTCCGACGATTTGCCATCGCGCATCACTTCCACTTCGATTGGAAGCGGCGTGGGTCCATGCGCTGGGCGCGCGGCGAGCGCCGGCGCCGACTGCTGTTGCATCACGGGCAGGGTCAGGCCGCCCTCATGCAAAAGCTCGCCGACTGCGATTCCCCTGGTCGCGACAATCTTGCTGTCGCTGTAGTTGCGCATCGCCAGACGCAGCATTCCCTCGTGGCTCGCCAGGGTAAGTTTTTCGGCGTCGGTCGGAGTCACCAGCAGCGTCACGACCTTTACTACTTGCGGCGCGTCCTTGACGTGTTCGATTTCCTGGGCGACAGCCAGAACCTCGATGTTCTGGAGAACCATCCGCGAGAAAGACGTCTCGCTCGGGCCAGTGCCCGAGACAGCGACCAGGATGTCCACGCGCGTGTGTGGCGCGACAAAGCCTGCGATGTCGGCGACTTCGTCCACCGGCACCGACATCGCACGCATCCCGGCTGGAATCAGCAGCGGCATCACGCCGGAGCTCTTTTCGCCCATGAACAGCTTGCTCGCGACAACCGGCTCATTGGCGAGGAACTGGCTCTTTGCGAACGAGCCCGCGACCGCCTGCGGATCGGTGAACGCGCCCTGCGGAACGCCTTCGCGTGCCCAGTGAACCAGTTTGACCGCGTCGGGCTCAAGTTTCGCGCCCAGCGGGATATCCTTTGCCGCGACTACGACTTCGACCATGTGCGCCATCGCGCGCTGCACTTCGGACTCGCGTTTTCTGATCGCGGAAAAGACCACAACCGCGGCCAGCACCGCGCCCATTCCTGCAAGGATTACGAAAACTATAGGTCGTCTCATCTATGCCCCCGTTCTTGCGCGACCCACCGATGCGGACCGCCCCCCACAAGCAGAATTCAATCGCTCACGCTCTCATTGCGACCTCCGTCGCGTCCTGCGCCGAACCGGCCGAAGTCGGAGCTGTCTGAAGTCACTGTTTCTCTCGCATCGACCCGTCACTTCGTCTGCAAAAAAAAACCTGAATTTGCGCGGCGGGGCGCTCGGTCCCCGCCGCCTGTCCCGCGCGCCTGGTTTCGACCGCGCGGGCTTGGGGGCTATTCTTAAGCAGCCGACAGAGTCGCGGTCACGTTGGCAATGATCGAGTTGATTCCGCCTTCGAGGCCCTGGTACGCGATGTAACCTGCCACCGCGATCGCCGCGATAATCAACACGTACTCGGTCATTGTCTGGCCCGTTTGGTTTTCGCGCATCCGGACAATGAATTTGTTGACGTACTTCATTGCCGATATGTCCCTCCTTGTCGTTTGCGTCAGCGCAATCGACCTGTCTGCGAGAACCAGTGGTCTTACGCAGCCTTCAGCGTTGCGGTCACGTTACTGATGATCGTGTTGATTCCGCCTTCGAGGCCCTGGTACGCGATGTAACCGGCCACCGCGATCGCCGCGATAATCAGCACGTACTCAGTCATCGTCTGTCCCTGCTTGCTCTCGCGGACCCTGACCATGAGTTTGTTGATGTAGTTCATTATTGATGTCCTCCTTTGCGCGTTGCGTCAGCGCAATCGATTTCTTTCACGCTCAGCGCTTGTAGGAGGTTCAGGTGCACCACTCATGCCAGCGGGAGCTCCGAGAGAAAGTTGACGTAGCCGCTCAGAGAAAGAGCGAGCGGGCGAATCTGAGACCGCCCTGTCGCATCATGATACATCGAATGATTCAGTCGCCGGCGCAGCATTCCTTCTTCTTGACGGGTAGGCAATCGGCTGCCGCCTTTGCCATAATCAACTCATGCCTCGCTACCCCCGCACTTCTATCCTGCGCTACGCTTTGCCGCGGATTGCCGGCCAAGCAGCCGTCGCGATCGCGCTTGTAGCCGGGCTCTCAGGATGCGCCCCGTCGGCGCTCACCGCGACGCGTAGCCAAATAGCGGCCGGCAATTATCCGGCAGCCCGTCAAGAACTGGCCGCTCTCTCAGCCCACGGCAACGACTTGAGTGCGAGCGAGCGGCGCGAGCTGAAGGACGACGTCTGTCTCTGTGACTTCATGATCGGCCGCCCGGCGTTCACGCTGGCCGAGCAGCGCGGCGTCTGCGCCGACGCGGCGATAGAACCGGGCAGCCAGAGCAGTTCGATTATCGCGCGAATCGACGCGGCGGCGCGGCGCAAAGACGCCGATGAGGTCGAAGCCGCCCTCTCCGACCATGATCTGGCAGACGCCGAGCGCGCCGCAACCGACTATCAGAGTCTGCCCGGCGCCGATCCCGCAACAGTTGCGCGATGGTCGAAGCAAATCTGGACGTTGGCGGACGCGCAGGTGTTCGCCGATTCCACCGCGAAGAAACGCTCGCTCGACGCCGCTATCTCCGAGGTACGCAAGAACCATCGCGACGCCGAGAACATGGATAAGGGCCAATTCACCCGATGGGTCGTCAAGACTGCGACAGTCTCCGGCGCCGCGGTCGCCGCCGGCGTCGAGATGAAAGACTCAATCCTGAAACTTTCCGTCGACGAGGCGAACCTGCAACTCGCCGCACTCAGTCTCGACAAACTCGCCGCGATAAACGACGCGATGGCGGCGCGATGCGGTTGCGACGCGCGCACCAACGTCGCCGTCACTGAAACCGGCTTCCCCGCCTACTTCATCAGGCTGGATCCCGAGACCCGAATGTCCGAAGTAATGATCCTGCCGCGCGGCGATCGCGCGATCGTATCCACCACCTCGAACTAGGCCTCCGCTGCGTCAAGTAAGGAGGCATCATGCCGGCATCGACGAAAACGAATTCTCTAACCGAGCGCCCTGCGTGGAAGGCATTGCAGGCGCATTACAACCAGATTCACAGCCGCCACCTGAGGACTCTGTTCGGCGAAGATCCCAAGCGCGGTGAACGCCTCGTCGTCGAGGCCGCCGGCCTGTACTTCGACTATTCCAAGCATCGCGTGACCGACGAGACTCTTCGCTTGCTGCTCGCATTGGCCGAAGCGGTGGGACTGCGCGGGCGCATCGACGCGATGTTCCGCGGCGACAAAATTAACCTGACCGAAGAGCGCGCCGTTCTGCATGTCGCGCTGCGAGCGCCGCGCGGCGTCTCAATCGGCGTCGATGGCGACGACGTGGTGCCCAAGGTCCACGCGGTCCTCGATCGAATGGCGGAATTTTCGGCGCGCATCCGAACCGGCGCCTGGAAAGGCCACACCGGCAAGCGCATCCGCAACATCATCAATATAGGGATCGGCGGTTCCGACCTCGGCCCGGTCATGGCGTACGAGGCGATGCGCCATTACAGCGACCGCGATCTGACCGTGCGCTTCGTCTCCAACGTCGATGGAACCGATTTCGCCGAGGCCACGCGCGATCTCGACCCGGCCAAAACGCTGTTCATCATTTCGTCGAAGACTTTCACCACGCTCGAAACGATGACCAACGCGCAGACCGCGCGGAACTGGAGTCTCGCAGCGCTTGGCAACGACAAGGCGGTGGCGAAGCATTTCGTCGCGGTCTCGACCAACACCGCCGAAGTGGCGAAGTTCGGAATCGACACGAAAAATATGTTCGGCTTTTGGGATTGGGTGGGCGGCCGCTACTCGATGGACTCGGCGATCGGCCTGTCCACGATGATCGCCGTCGGCGCCGACAACTTCCGCGCGATGCTGTCCGGCTTCCACGCCATCGACGAGCATTTTCGCACCGCGCCGTTCGCGCGCAACCTGCCGGTCCTGATGGCCCTGCTCTGTCTCTGGTACAACGATTTCTTCGGCGCGCAAACCGTCGCGGTGCTGCCGTACGAGCAATACCTCAAGCGCTTTCCCGCCTATCTCCAGCAGCTAACGATGGAATCGAACGGCAAGCACGTCACGCTCGAAGGCGCTCCCGTCGATTATCAGACGGGACCGATTTACTGGGGCGAGCCCGGCACCAACGGCCAGCATTCCTTCTACCAGCTCATCCACCAGGGAACGAAGCTTATCCCATGCGACTTCATCGGTTTCTGCCGGCCGCTGAATCCGCTCGGACGCCATCACGACCTGCTGCTCTCGAACATATTCGCGCAGGCCGAGGCGCTCGCATTCGGGAAAACGCCCGAGCAGGTCAAGGCCGAAGGCACTCCGGATTGGCTGGTGCCGCATCGAGTATTCGAAGGCAATCGTCCCTCGACGGTAATCCTGGCCGACGAGCTGACTCCCGAAACGCTAGGCAAGCTGGTAGCGCTGTACGAGCATAGCGTCTTCACCCAAGGCGCCATCTGGAACATAGACTCATTCGATCAATGGGGGGTTGAGCTAGGCAAAGTGCTGGCGCAAAAAATCATCCCAGAACTGGAATCCCACACAGAACCCCCGCTAGTCCACGACAGCTCGACCAACGCACTAATCCGCCGCTACCGCGCCCGCCGCAAGAGCTAATGACGATGCCGACCGCCGCGACTGTGGCGGCGATGGAGCGGGCGACCAGCGACCAGTCGTCAAAGGCGTCGGGGTTCAAGTCCGCCGTCACGCATGGCATCCACCGGCCCGCCTGCCGTATGATTATCGCTTAATCCGGCGGTCGTTCCGATCGATGCGCCGGCCGCATCCGCATTTTGGAGGAAGTTAGATGATGCAGCTGGTCGAGATCCGGATGGCGCGAAACGTAGTCACCGTAAGACCGGCCGATACGCTCGCTGCCGCAGCATCCAAAATGAAGGCGGGACCATTTCGCCGGCTGCCGGTCGTCGAGGCAGACCAGCTCGTCGGAATCGTGAGCGAATTTGACTTAAAACGCTACGCGGACGCGCTCGACTCGACACTCGTCGAAACCGCGATGACCCGCCATCCGATCACCGTGGTGCCCTCGGACACGCTGGAACGTGCGGCCACCTTGATGCGCCAGCACAAAGTCGGTGCGCTTCCCGTTACGTACCTGGGCAAACTCGTCGGCATCATTGCGGCAAAAGACCTCCTGATGCCCGAGCCGCAGCCGCTGCCCGAATGGGATCGGCGCAACCGGCGGTAGAGCTAGTCTCGGTACCGGTTGTCGCGAGCGGCGTGTCATTTTCGTACCGCGGCTGACATCCAATTGCCGCCGCCCGCACGCTTAGTTCGCTTGCAACAAGCCCATTCATTCACACCGCGCGGCATAAATCTTGAACTGTGCGATGCCAAGGCAGTGAACTGAGAAGGGGCAATCTGTGAGCGAAGACAAGCTTGCGAAACTCGGCACAGGGGAATTGGCTCGCGTCACCGAGCGCAACAGAGCAGAGGACAAGTTCCGCGCGCTGCTCGAGTCGGCCCCGGACGCAATGGTGATTGTGGACAGGGACGGCCGTATCGCCTTGGTCAATGCACAGACCGAAAAGCTCTTCGGATACACGCGCGCCGAGTTACTCGGAAACACGGTCGAGATGCTGGTGCCGGCGCGTTTTCGCGACAAACATTCGCGGCGGATACTTCGCAGGCCCCATGGTGCGTTCGATGGGTTCCGGCCTGGAGCTCTGCGGTCTGCGCAAAGATGGCACCGAGTTTCCGGCTGAGATCAGTTTGAGCCCGCTTGAAACCGAGGAAGGCACGATCGCCTTGAGCACGATCCGCGACATCACCGAGCGCAAGCGCGCCGAGGAAGAGGCCAACCGCACGCGCGGAGTGCGTGACCTTGCCCTCGAAGCGGCCCGTCTGCGATCGGATTTCCTGGCCAGCATGAGCCACGAGATCAGGACGCCACTGGCCGGAATCATCGGCGCAGGAGAGCTGCTGTCGCTTTCCGATTTGACTCCCGAACAGCGCCGCCAAACTGAGATCATTCGGTCCAGCGGCGAACTGCTGCTGACAACCGTCAACGACATACTCGACTTCTCGAAACTCGCAGCCGGCCGGGTCGTGCTCGAGAAGCTCGACTTCGACCTTGTCGAACTGACGGAAAATCTAATCGATTCTTTTGCAGTGGCTGCTCACGCCAAAGGGATCGAGCTTGCCCTGTATGTGGACGTAAACATGCCGACCGGTTTGCGAGGGGATCCGAGCAGGCTGCGCCAGATTCTCAACAACCTGGTGTCGAACGCGATCAAGTTCACCCAGCATGGCGAGGTGATGGTCCGGGCAAACAGAGTGGAAGACACGGCCGGCGATGTGCTGGTGCGCTTCGAGGTGATCGACACGGGGATTGGAATTCCATTCGAGATGCAGGGGCGCCTGTTTCAGCCGTTTGTTCAGGCGGAAGGATCGACCAGCCGGCGCTTCGGCGGCACCGGACTCGGCCTTGTCATCGCGGCCAGATTGGTCAATCAAATGGGAGGCGAGATCGGATTTGAAAGCGCGCCCGCAAAAGGATCGAACTTTCATTTCACCGCGCGACTCGAGAAGGGATTGGAGATTGTCCGTCCGTGGATGACTGCGACAGCCACCTCATGCTTCAACGGGATACGCGCGCTGATCGTCAACGATAGTCCAGCCAGTCGTCAAGTCATTTCCGAATACCTATCGTCGTGGGGAATTGAGAACCTGGCGGTCGGCAGCACCGAAGCCCTGGATATCCTGAAGCTGGCGCGGGTCGGCGACGGAAAGCAAATCGTTGTGCTCATCGATGAACAGATATCCGGCGTGGGCGCGCTCGGCCTCGCGCGTGCAATCAAGGAGCACTCCAATATCAAACATGGCAAGGTGATCATGTTTAGCGCGCAAAGCGCTGTGAGGAATGCGACCGAAGTGGTGGATGCGTGGATTACAAAGCCGGTGCGTCCGTCGCACCTGTTCAGCTGTCTCCTCGAGCTATGCAGAAATGCCGATGGCGTCAACACCAGGACCATCGCGGCCGCGCCGCCGCGCCCGATTGGCAATCAGCCGCCCCAATGGCGTAAGGCAGTGCGGGTACTGTTGGTGGACGACAATCTCGTGAATCGAACTATCGGGGCGCAGCAGCTTTCCGTTCTCGGCTACACGGCGGAAATCGCCGACGGTGCGCAACGGGGGTTGGAGGTCGTATCGAGCAGGCGCCACGATATTGTCTTGATGGACTGCGAGATGCCCGGGATGGACGGCTACCAAGCGGTCGCGGAGATTAGGCGGCGCGAAGGGAATACTCGGCACACTGTGGTAATCGCTCTTACTGCGCACGCGACTGAAGGCGATCGCGCCCGATGCCTCGACGCCGGGATGGACGATTATCTGAGCAAACCCGTAAAGCTGAATTCGCTTGCAGAAATGCTCGACACCTGGGCACGCGACAACCTCGACCACATCCTCACTTCGCAGCTGTAGATCGCCGGAGAATGCCTGCGAGGTGCTCGATAGGCGCGATGGACGGGGCCGGGGGCCGCGGGTAGAAGTAGCCGTCATGCCGCTTGAGTCATCTATCGTGGGGATCGCAGGTGCGCCAATGGTCAGTGAGATCGATTCGCGCTGGACGATGGCCTATGCCGCCGCGCTTGGCGACGCGATGGCCTGCTACATGGACACCAATCGCGGAGTGATTGCGCATCCGATGTTCCCGGTCTGCTTCGAATGGCCGGTGCAGGTCGCGATGCGCGCGCAGTTCGAGAAATCCTCCACGCTCACGCGCGACGAGGCGATGCGGGCCGTGCACGCGACGCATGACACTGTCCTGTATCGCCCGATTCTGCCCCCCGAGCGGATGACGACGCAGCTCACGGTCGCGGGAGTCGAGCGCCGCAAGCCCGGCGCATACATGGTCACGCGCCTCGATACCGTAGATGGCGCAGGCAAGCCGGTTTGCACGAGCTGGTATGGCGCGCTCTATCGCGGAGTCGAGGTCACGGGGCCTGATATTCCGCCGACACATCCGCCCGCGCCGATGCAACCGATCGTCGAGGAAGGCGAGCCGCGTTCGGAGTGCCAGGTCGATGTGCCGGGATGCATGGCGCACATCTACACGGAGTGCGCGCGAATCTTCAATCCGATACACACGGACGCGTCGGTAGCGCGCGCCGCCGGGCTGCCCTCGATCATCCTGCACGGGACCGCGACGCTGGCGCTTGCGGTGTCACGAATAATCGAGAGCGAAGCGGGCAACGATCCTGCGCGAGTTGAAAGAGTCGCGGGCCGTTTCGGCGCGATGGTGACGATGCCCTCAACCTTGACGGTCCGCGTGCTGGGGCGCGATGACAGCGCGGATAAGGTAGCCGTCTTCTTCGAGACGTTGAGCGGCGAAGGCAGGCTTGCGATCCGCGAGGGCATGGTCGTGTTGCGCGCGTAGTTCACGACGAGTCCCGCTACTCAAATTGTTCGTCGGAGGGTTTGACGGCGCGGAACTGAATCAGCAGTGCGATGTCGTAAATCGTTTTGAGCACGCCCGCGCAAATCAGCGGCCATCCAAACGACGAATGATTCAGCATCGCGCCCGCCGGCAACGGCGCCATCGCCGCCGCCAGGCTGCGCGGCACATTGGTCACTGTCGCCGCGGCCGCGCGCTCCTCGGGCGGCACCACCGCCATCACATACGACTGGCGCGCGGGAACGTCCATCTGCGAGGTCGAGAAGCGCAGCAGCAGAAATGTCATCGCCAGCCCCGGGGTCGGCATCAACGCCGCGACGATCAGCATGGCGTTCGACGGCAGATGGCTGAACACCATCGTGTTGATCCGGCCGAACCGCGACGCAAGCACCGGCGAAATAAACTGTGAAAACGAGCTAAGCAGTCCGGCCGCGAAGAAAAACGTGCCCGCCGCTTGAACCGAGAGGTTGAAGCGGCGAAACAGCCACAGCGCCAGAAGTGACTGAATTACGAATCCGCCACCGAGCGAGTCGAGACTGAACAGCGCCGAAAGCCGCAGCACGATTGCCCGCGACTTCGCCAGCGGCGCGGACTTGGCTGGCTGGCGCTCGACTTCGACGGCCGGGGACAGACGCCGATAAACCGCGAAGGCAATCACCGCGATGATCGAGTATGCGACAAAGCCCGACCGCAGCGCCGGCGCGAGCGCCCATCCATGGCGCGCCGCGAGTATCGCCGGCACGCCGCTGGCGAGCGCGCCAAACGCTCCAGCCGTCGCGCCCGCAACGTTGTACAGCGCGAACATCGCGGTCAGATCGCGGGGCTCTGCGGCCTCGGCCAACGCCGCCTGTTCGACGGGGAGAAACAGGCTGACGTCGCCGGCCGACGGATTCAGCGTGCCGACGACCGCCACCACGAACAACAGCCAGAAGCTCGCCGTGATGGTGAATCCGATTCCCGTCGCCAGCATCAGCGCGCACGCCGCAAGCAGGACTCGGCGCCGGCCCAGCCGATCGGTGACCAGTCCCACCCATAGCGTCAGCGCCGCCGAGCCCAGCAGCGTGCCGAACACGATTGCGCCGACGCGGATCGGAGTGAATCCGATCGCCATCAGGTAGCTCGGCAGCAATACGCTGACTGCCCCGTCGGCAAGGCCGCGCAGCGCGCGTGTCGCCAGCAGCAGCTTGGCGTCGCTCGTAGCGCTGCGCGGAAACCATCGATTGATAGGACTCACCATCATGTCGCAATGCGCAGGTCTATAAGGCTCGCGCCGCCGAGGAAAGCCAATATCATAGCGCTCTGTTCGCCGATCCGCTCGTTGTGGCATACTCGGGGCCTCTGCGCGTGTTTCTTGAGGAGCAACGGTCCGCGGCCATTCGAAAGGAAAGCTTGATGCGCGTCGAAATCAGCGATGGCGTCATATGGCGGGATCTCGGCGGCGATGTGGTCATCTTGAACGTCGAAACGGGCGTTTACTTCGGCCTCGACGGCTCGGGTGGCCAGATATGGCGCGAACTCGTCGAACACGGCTCCGTTGAAAAAACCTTCCAGTCGCTCAAGCAGCAGTTCGACGTCGAGCCCGATGAACTACGGCGCGACCTCGACGCTCTCGTGAATCAGTTTGTCCAAAAGCGACTCGTGCAACTGATCGCCAAACCTAAAGGTCATTTGCGATGAGGCCAGAGCCGGATGCATCGGGCCGTCACCTCGGCGCTTCGATCTGATGAGCGGCATCGCGGTCCTCTATCAGTGGGACGGGGCTCCGGCGGACCGCTCGACTGTCGAGCGGATGATCGCCTGCGTCCCGTACCGCTCGGTTGACGGCTTCGGCGTATGGGGCAACGGCCCGGTCGCGATTGGGCATGCAAAGCTGCAGACAACGCCCGAAGCTTCGGCTGAGACCAGCCCGTTCGTGGACGGAACCAGCGGCCTCGTTCTATCGATGGACGGGCGGGTGGATAACCGCGACGAACTCACGGCGGAGTTGAATTCTCATGGTCATCGCGTCCGCACGGGCACGGACGCCGAGATCGTGCTTCGCGCCTGGCAGTGTTGGGGCACGGAGGCGCCTGCGAGAGTGATTGGCGATTTCGCATTCGCCTTGTGGGACCCATCGAAGCGGACACTTTTTTGTGCCCGGGACCCTTTGGGAGTTAAAGGCTTCTATTACTTCAATGGCCCAGGATTCTTTCTGTGCGCCTCGGAGCTTCATCAACTGTTCCAGGATCCAAGGGTCGTACGAAGACCGAACGAGCCTGCTATAGCCGACATGCTGGTGAGGATCCCGGTTGACCGCGAGGAGACGCTCTTCGAAGGTATCCGCCGCCTCGAGCCGGCGCATTGTCTGAACGTGAGCGCGCGGGGCGTGGAATGTCGGCGCTATTACGATCTGGACGCCTCGCGGGAGATCGTCTATCGGAGCGACGACGAATACTCCGATCATTTTCTTTCGCTGTTCAAGGAGGCGGTGCGATGCCGACTTCGCAGCGTCAAAGGAGTTGCCTCGGACCTCAGTGGCGGGCTGGATTCCTCATTTATAGTCTGTCTGACCGAACAATTGCGCCGAGACGGCGAAGTGCAAGTCCCAAGTTTCGAAACCTTTTCAGTTCGCTTCGAGACCGGACCCGGCGCCGAGGCTGAGTACGTCGAGGAGGTCTTGCGTAAGTACCCTCATCGCCATACCTACCTCGCTGCGGGAATGGCCCCGCTCACCGAACTCATCCGGCAGGTTGCGCACTACCTGGACGTGCCGGACTATCCCAACACGGCGTTAGCCGATTACACGCCGCTGCTTGGCAACCGCAACGACCTCAGAGTTCGGCTGACTGGAGGGGGTGGCGACGAGTGGCTTTCCGGAACGCCCCTCGTATATGCAGACCTGTTGGGGCAGCTGCGCATTACCGCGCTGTTGGAGACGTTGCGGATTAATCGGAAACCTCCCGGCGGGTTCCCCGCCGATCCGGGCTACGCCAGGACTCTTTGGCGGCATGGCGTCTGGCCGCTCCTGCCCGAGAGCCTCAAGTCCGCGATCGATCGACGGCGCAGTCCTCCGCAGCTTACCGCTACGGTGTCGCGCGCGTTCGCGGCCAGGACCAGGCTATCGGAGCGGCTGTCCACGCGCAGGCAGTTGCCCCGATGCCGCAGCTTTGCACAGCAGGCCGTGTACGGAATTTACTCGTCCGGGTTTCTCGCCTACGCGCTTGAGATGGACGCACGCTGGACCGCGGGCTTTCGAATGAAGGAACGCCAGCCGTTCCTGGACCGCCGCCTGCTGGAGTTTGCCTTCGCCATACCGGATAACCAGCGTTTCAGGCCCGGCGTTACCAAGTTTGTGTTGCGCAATTCGATGCGCGGAATCGTACCGGAGCGGGTGCGGCTGCGGCCTGACAAGGCCGACCCGACCGAGTCATACGCAATGGCGTTAATCGCGCTTGGTGGAGAGCGGCTGTTCGATCGCCTGAGCAGTGTCGAGAACGGATGGATAGACGGGGAAGCGGTTCGGAGGCTGTATCGCTCGATGACTGCCGCGTTTTCGCGCGGCGACCCCTCCTACATGGAGAATGTATGCGATCTATGGATGGTGTTTGCGGTCGAACTCTGGCTCAATGTCGTATTTCTCGGTATCAGCGAGCCTTTCAAGCACATCACCGGCGCCGGCGCAGCGGCCCTCTGACGCCTCGGCTCCAATACTTGTTTCTTGACAGCCAATTGCGGCTCTTGCTATCTTAACGCTGTTAGATTGAGGAGTGTAAAATGACTAAAAGTAGAGAACAACTGGCGAAAAAGAAAGCAGAGCCAGCGAAGCGACCCTATGTTCGTCCTTGTCTAATAAAGTACGGCAGTGTTGCCAAGCTCACCGCCTCGGGCGGATGTAGCCGTAGCAATGTAGGCGGCGCCGCCGCTGATGTTCATCTGCCAGGCGTCCAGAGTCACATACTCAGTGTTCGCCGAGCTGCCGCCCGAAAAGTTGACTAGCGCTTTAGGGAAATAGAGCGCACCCTGGAATATCGCGGCGCCCGTCCCGTTAACCGTGGCCGTCTGAGTGTTGTTCGGATCCTGAAAGAAAAGAACCCCGGGAATCCCGCCGTTGGCCGTGCTGGTTGGCGCGGTGAGCTTCGCCACGCCGCTACCACTGATATCTAGGTACCCATAGTTACCGGCAGTACCGGTATTGTAGAAGGTAACGCCGGTACCGTTGATGTTCGACGCGCTGACATTAAGGCTCTTGCCGCCAGTGCCCGAGCCTTTCAGGATATAGAGCCCAGGGCCAAGGTTGAGTGTGGCGCCCCCCGAGACATTGATGCCGTTACAGTAAGTGCCATAGGTAATCGTCCCACCATGTCCAGCGGTGGCGGTTATTTGATCAGCACCTGTTTTGCAGGGGCCCGGCGTCGGCTCCTCCGATTGCAGGTAGGCCAATGGATCCGTAGTAGGCGCAACTTTGGTCTGGGGACAATTCGCGGTGCTCCCGCCGCAAGTGGGGCTGCCTCCTCCCGTGTAGCTACTCGCGGCGACTCCAATCGTCGACGCGGCGACCGTCGCGCCACCACTAAGATACATTCCATCGCTGGCTGTAGACGCGACCAAAAGTCCACAACTCGCACGGATCGATCCCGAGCCACTGAGCTGCAACGTCTTCGGGCCACTCGGATCGCTAACGTAGATGCAGTTGGGCGAGGTGTCATAGCCTGCGATCGCCGTGGTGCTCACGCTCACCGTGCTGTACCCAAGCGCGCGCATAAAATATGTCGGCACGACTTCCGACACACTAGCCTGGACGAAGATCCCGCCGCTCGGGTTAGCAGGGGCAGTTACGGGCGTCCCAACCGTCACAGTCGTGCTATTTGGGCCGCCGTTGGTATAGCCGTTGAGCTTAGCGACGTCCTGGGCGGCCGAATTGCAAACTGCTTCGCTATCGCAAGTGCAACCTGAAGTAGTGCCGCATTGCTGCTTCAGCGCGTTGGATCCGGCGATGGCCGCTGCATCGGCAGCAGTCTGCATGTTCCGCCGCGTTCCGTAGAGTAAGCCCACATCCACTACCAGTGCGGCCAACCCGATGATTAAGAGCATTGCGCCCGCGACCATCACCACGATCTGCCCGGCTTGGGACTTCCGTTTGCTGGCCATTTTTTTATCCTGCAAAAGCATTACGGTTGGAAAATGTTTAATGCGTCCTCGAGAACTGACCGCGAGCCGCCGCGGAGTTTTCCTGGCTCCACGGTCGGTTCTCCAGAACCAATTTAAGTCTCGAATGCCCGATCCGCTACTCCCTTTGACACCCTTGGTGTTATAGGGATTTAGCCCCGCTCAAGAGGTGCAGCTGCCGCTATGATAAGCATTCTGCCGTTTTTAAGACAACCGCCTGTCTACAAATTAGGTAATATTTACCTGCTATTAGTAGAGGTCGGCTATTTCGGACCCGACGGGAAACGACGACGCACAAGTCCAAAGCGGCGTTTATCCCATCGAGGGGCACCCGACAATTAACCCTCTCTCCAGCGGTAATTGATGTCATCATAAACCGACCCACGCGGCGACACCCGAAATGCCGCAAGCTCCGGAAGCGGAATGTCTGTAACGATGCGCAGCCCGTAGGCTTGCTGACGGAAGTCTCGGATCCTCGTTTTGCTCAAGTCAGCTACGAGCCGCACGCACTCGGAGTACTACGAGTGGAGAATCACTCGGCGCAGTACCCCATCCGATGATGCGAGGGCGCCGGCTCCGCACTTCCGGTTGACGGCGCGAACATCAGGAAACCCGGTTAACGGCGCGGGACTCAAGGAAACCTGGGCCCTGACTTCCGGCTCCGTGAAAGTTTAGATACGTAAAGAGCAAGCCCAGGCCAAACACCACCGATTACAACCAGCAGGCTTTACCAATAGAGGTGCGATTCCGAACAGAAAAGCCGAAAGATCGCAGATGGTGGTCTTCCGGTAAGGGCCAGAGCGCAGTTGAACTTGCCATCGTCGTGCCCGTTCTGGCGCTCATGCTGGTCGTAGTCGCCGATTTCGGCCGGGTCTTCTTCGTCAGCATCCCAGTAAACAACGCCGCTCGGGCGGGCGCGCAATACGGTTCGCAGAGTCCCACGAATGCTTCCAATGCCGGCGGCATGCAGCTGGCGGCTTCCACCGATTTCGGTTGCGTCGCGGTGGGGAGCTCGACCTGCCCCAACTTCCCAAATTGGAGCACGCCGACCGTATCACAGTGCACCTGTGCCTCCCCGCCGGGGTCTGTCACGCCGTGTGCTTCAAGTTACTGCACGCATGCTCCGCCGACGGCGGAGTATGTAACGGTCAATACTTCAGCAACCTTTAAAACCATCTTGAATTATAGTTATCTCGGTCTTGCGAGTTCATTCACGCTGACCGGGAAAGCGATAATGCAGGTTCAGCAATAATGCAGAAGCGGCTTTCATTGCTCAGCGGGAGACCTTCAGGCCAGACGCTGGCTGAGTTTGCGATGGTGGCGACGCTCTTTTTCTTGTTGCTGTTTGGAATTATAGAAATGGGTATCGTGGTTTTTCGATACAACACCGTGAGCGCGGCAGCGCGGGAAGCCGCTCGCTACGCCATGGTTCATAGTCCCACCAGCCAGAACCCGGCCACGGACGACCAGATCGAGGCCATCGCGATCGGTATGGCGCCATTCCTCAACTCGACAAATTTTACCACGCCTTTTTTTGTCACGGATCCGAACCTACCCCTGCAGCAGGATGCGAAGGTCAGCATCACCTACAATTACATGCAAAACGTTCCGTTCATGTCCGCCGTGACGTTGAACTTGACCAGCAGCTCCCGGATACTCGTATCGCAGTAGCAGGCGACCCGCGCAGCAGTCCGATCCGGCCGGCCGCCCAGCTCGCGTGATGAATCAGTTTCTGAGAGAGGAGAGATCGGCCGGAACAGCTTTGCGCGCGGAGAGCTCATCGATCTGCGGCGCTTGGCGAGAGTCCGCGTCCGCCTCTGTTTAGCGAGTCAAATCGGTTTCAAATATCGGGCTGTTCGGGTAATCGCTAAAGCCGAGGCGAGTCCTCGGCGGTAATAGCGCGACATTGAATCGCTGCTGGAACGGGAGTGCCGTTTTTGACTTACACGTCTTGGGACATTCCACCATGCTAAGCAGCATGATGTCCTTTTCCTTGCCTTGAGATACGGCGGAATCCCCGCAGTCGATATCGTGCCGCAGGTAGGCATCCTCACCGATGCGTTCTAGTAACATCGCTTGAATAAGCTGTGCCTGTTTCGCTCCTATCAACGAAATAACCCCGATGCTTCGGCCTGCCATTTTCGGGTCGCCGACAATGCGTGAGACTTCGTCAGCGATTGCTTCGGCCTCTGCGAGATTCCGGTTAGAGCTGTCCTTGCGTCCTTGCGGCACGTAGACATCAATCAGCGGCGGCGAGAGACGCTCCGATGCCTTGGGCAGTCGGACGGGCACAATTTCGTCCGCATAAAACTGAAAGCTGAAACGAATAATTGGTTCGACGCATCTGAAGTGTTCCTTCAGCATGATTCTTTTGCCTGGATAGCAGGCGAGCGCCAGCTCGTATAGCGAGTTTCCGGGCAGCATGAGCGACCCGAACGGCTGCCCATCTAGGTAATGCAGGCGCAGCGACCGCAGCTTTTGCTCTTCGATAAAGGCAGCCGTTGGGCTGACTTGTTTGTCGTCTCCAACGATCAGGACTTTTGACCCGCGCAGCAGGGCCGGCAGAGCGGATATGTCAGACTGCGAGGCCTCGTCGAATATGACCAGATCGAAGGAGCCGAGCGTGGCTGGAAGACTTTCGGAAATCCGCCAACTTGGCATGATCCAGCACGGAACTGCAGCGTAGGATGATTGCATGGCGTTGCGCGCATCCCTGCGAAGCCGAGAAGCGCTCTTGCCAGTGCCCTTACCGATCCTGCGATGGCCGTAAGAAACATCTGTAAGGCAGCGTCAACTCGCCGAGTGATACGCGCTTTGAGAGTCAGAAGTGTTCGCATCTTGACCACGTTGTGAAAGAGGTGCCGTGTTTCCTCTTCCGCGGAGCGTCTCTGCTCATCGAGTTCGAGAAGGCGCGCACGGCCGTCGATCGCGCGCAGGTGCGCGTCTGCACACGCCTAACTCCATGCATCGCGCCAATCGTTCGGTGTCCATGCGTCTTCAACGCCCACGACGGGTTGAGAGCGCAAATTGTTCGCCCATACGGCCGCGCCAGACCTAGCAACACTCGCCGCTACACGCGCGACTGTCTGCAGATGCGATCGGAGCGCCCTCACCCGTTCAAGTTCCCTCAGATGCGAAGTCCAAATCTCGGCAACCTTACTGCCGGACAAGTCGGGATCACCGACGGACGTTGATAGGAAACCTGCAATGTCTTGCGAAATACGCCCGGAGCACGTCAAGAGCTTTTCAGCAGTGGCGGTAAGCACAGTTCGGGCGCTTTCAAGCCGATGCCTTGAAATCTCACTGCGTATTGAAGCGGCAGCAGCCGTTGCTCGTTCGAGATCGGAAATAATTTCATCAGCGTCGAGACCGTAGGGGAAGAGTCGCTCTAGTTCCGCCTGAACGAGCGGCACATGCGAACGGATCGACATCACGACAGCGTTAACTCTTTCGAGACACAACTGAAGTGCGCGCGCGGCGGCGTCCGGTTTCTCAGGGATAGTTGGCAGAGCAAACTCTCCCGCTAGAGCGCGCCACCGAGCCATGCTGGTAGCAATCTCCGCTTTCCAGTTGAGAACTTCCGCAATTCTTATCCAGTCTTCAGGTCCTTCAGGACTTTTGTCGAGGATGCGGATGTTTGCAAAGTCCGAGCGTACTTCGGACTTGCCGAAGGAAAATAATCCAAAGGGTCTCTGCCCAGAGGCGGCGCGGCCGACAGCCTCGACAAGTTCGGAATCCGCATACGCATCATCTGGCGCGGTGACCGCATAAGAGAGCATTCTCATGCGCTTGGCAACCGGCTCGCTCAGGGTTGCAAAAATCTCTGCTACAGGGTGCACAAAATCGCTGTCTAATCCGTGGAGCCGCCATGAAGTGTAGAGATTAGCCAGCCACGGTTCGTCGCTGCAGATTTCATGTACGCTGATAATGGCGTCAACAGCGCCCAATAGCGCTTCTGCACGCGAAAGCGCATCGGATTCTGACGAGGACATAATCGGTGCATCGTCCTGCCTGGTGCGTTCGATTCTTGCGGCGTTTGCCAGATCGTTGTGAATGGCAGTAAGCGACGCTGTATCAGGAAGGTCGGAAACGCTCAGCAGGTTAGCATCTATATAGGCCAGATCGTTGCCCAGTATCTTACGCACCGAACGAGCGCCAGCGATGTCCTCGTCATTGAAATCCGGTTTATCTGAAGCCCCGAGGCGATCGGGAAACCAAAAATACCGCTCGCGGTCACGTACGATCCGTTCGGCGAGTTCGATTGGTAGGATGCCGTCCTCATCCTCGTCGGTCGCAATCCTGCGGAGATGCTTCTCCGCAAAGGAGCGCACCTCCGCGTCGATTCTCTCCATCCGCCTGTCCAGCTCGGCGATTCGCTGCTCACTCTGCGCTATATCTCGTTCAACTGGTCTGGGGTCGAGGGAAGTGATTGTCGAGGCGAGCAGACTCACAGTCGTTTCAAGTTGCTTCAGTCCCTCACGCTCAGACGTTAAAAGGCTGATCGCTAAGTCCCGTATTCCTTCTGGGATGTGTTCACGCAGGACAGCGAGCGCGCCCTCGCTCTTCGATGTAACGAGGACACGGCGGCCAGTTGCGAGATAGTGGCAGATGATATTTGCGATCGTGTGAGTTTTCCCAGTGCCCGGCGGTCCCTGGACGACGACTCCCTGGACATCGGAACTTTCGAGGCACTCCACGATTTTTTTTGTTCTTCATTGAACGGCTTCGGGAAAAAGAATCGACTATTAATAATTTGTTCTTGTTGCAGCAAAATTTGATCGTGCGCGCCTGATTCGACACGAGTACTGGTGGAATATCCGCCGATAAAACCGCTAATTCCCAAGTTACCGGGCACGTAGGTCGGCTCGTCTGAAGGTTCTGTAACAAGAGCAGCCGCAGGGCCTGGGATCGCCGAGGTTTCCTCAACCGCCTGCCGCAGGCGCTCAAGGTCCGCGGTAAAAAAGTTTTCCGATCGCGGGCGTGCGTAGATGGCCCAGGTATCTGTGACAAGGAGATTTTGCGCCGCCGGCGGGATTTTTCGGTCATCGATTTGCGCATGGTCGGGAAAATACCGTCCTGCACGATCAAGCTGAGCGCAGGCATAGCGAAGGACCGGCGTATACGTGTCCTTCTCGAACGGAGACAGGTCATGCTCAGGAGCAAGTTTTGCGAAGTGCTCTCGCGCGAAGCGCGCGACGAGGTCCGTGCTTGGGTTTTCCATCGCTTCAAAGGGCTTCAACGCGACAATTGGGTCAAGGGCACGCGGTCGAATGAGAATCGCTCCCGCGTCGTCGATTTCTAGTTCCACTAACTGTTCCACAAGAGGATGGTCGAGTTCATTTGGGGGCATTTTCCACCGCGCCACGCCCATCCCCCAGACGACTTCGAGAGGCTTGTCCGAGCCCTCAAGTTTCAAAGCTTGTTGGAGACTAAACAGCTGGTCGTAGATATCGATCGTTTGGCGTCGAGGCCGTTCTGCCTCTGCCCATTGGGCCCAAGATTGGCTGATATAGTTTTGAATCTCCTTCTCAATTTCGGGAAATTTGCCGAGACGGAGCACTACATCTCGCAGGTCGTGGCCGGGTTTGGGTTTCAAAGTTGGGGCGATATCCGCCGGCGCGACGATCCCCTCTGATAGCAGATTGGCGACCTCAGCCGCCGCTATTACGACTGTTCGGAGAGATTGAACTACAGGCTCTTTGAATGGGTCCCGGCCGATTGTGAGCCAGTCTTTAGCCGCTGGGGGCGGTTCGGGCGGATCGATTCGCCTCAATCGATCGACCTTTAGATAAACTGGTCCGTCTACATCCGCTCGGTCATGCCAGATACCGATCTGGTTGCGAAGTTCTTCCTCATAAAAGGCCAGATTCCCATAGCTGGCTATCGACCAAACCGGCTTGGCCGCCAAGTTGACCAAAACGCACACATAATCGATCAGCTGGACGACGCCAACCTGCGCGGGCGATAACTGTGCTTTCGGCAGTCCAGAGCCGGAACTCGGAGCTGCCTCACCACCCGTGGGCGAGGCTGTATCCTCAGTGCGCGGTTCGTCCTCAGAATTGTGGCGCTTCTCGTTCAATATTTTCGCCGCAGATTCTTCCGACGGAATAGGGTTAGCTTCGCCTACGATTGAGCCTTCGATGGGTCTATCTTTGGGGAGCTTCTCACTCATGCCCTTGCCTACCGCCTTGCAACCTGGCTCGCCTCTTGCTGACTCACCGTGTCGTTCCGCAACACAAAATCGCGGGAGCCTTAACTCGCGTCCCACCGCCCTTTAATACGCCTTCTTGCGCCCTCTTGATACGGTGTTTATTCGCCTGACCACCATATGCTTCGATTGGCGGGAGCCATACATGAGGCGCTGCTCCCGCCTCGACGAAGAGTAGCGCCACGTGGTGTTGCCATTTGGACTCCGCCGATGGAGTCCTGCTTCTCTTGACGCTCACGCTGCGTGAGCGTCGTGTGACTAACACGAATCGGGGTCGGATAAATCTCGTCAACCGACACGGTCGGCGCCATGAAATCCAAGCCAACATCGCGAAGCGCCTTCTGGTCGCGACCTCGACCTTGCAGAGGATAGAAGCCGATGACGCTGGCATCAGAATCGGCACTTGGGCAACCGCCCCTTCCCCGAAGGTATACTGCCACAATTCCACCGGGTTGGCCCTTCCCGACGACGATACCTTCGGCTAGATGCTGGGAATTCTGCCGCCCTACGGCGGATAACGATGACGGTCTTGGCGGGATTTCTTGCGCGAACCTTGCATAGTAGCCGGTGAAGCCCGTTTCGATTCAAATGCTTGGATGCCTACACAATTGCCATCGATCTTTTACAATCGTGAGGCGGCCGATTTTTCGGGGAGTTTTATTTTTCGGGGGTCGGTTTTTGTAGGAACGGATTGGGTTTTCGATCTTTTTGGAATTGGGAAATCGATGCCGTTTCGCTTCTTCGCTGCCAGGTGGTCGAGAGTGCCTAACACTCGTTAGGCTGACCCTCTCAGGTCTTCGGTTGTGGCTCTAAAATGAAAGTCGATTTTCGGCTGAATTTTCCGAGAGACGGCAGCCGCGCCATCCAGCGGGTCGCAAACGGAACAAGACATCCCGTACCCACCCTGCCTTCAGCAAGGATCGCCGAACCCCTTGTCTGCGTTGGTGATTTGTTGTCAGCAAGTCTCGTGGAATAACTCATTGTAATTCAATGGGTTTACACCGACAGATATTCCGCAGTGACTCGATAGTGACTGCGACAGGTCTTCACCCAGGTTCAAAAGCTAAGCGTGTATTTTGGGTTAGAGACTGCAAGCCTGTAAGCGCGTTCGGAAGGTAAAGAGCGCATCGGCCCGGCTCCTAGAGCCAATCAACATATACACAGTTCAAATCGCGAGGTGTGCGGCGAAGCCCGGACACCCCGGCGAAACTGCCCGGCGTCTCGGCCCGGCGCTGAAACCATGCGCGACCCATCACGGCAGCTCGGCCGGGAGTTTCCGCGCCGCTGACCCGCGACTACTATGCTCACTCATGGGCGTTCTGCGCTGGCGTGAAGTTTCATAGCGTTCTCGCAAAGGAGTCATTTCGATGAGAACTTTGATTGCTGCATTTTTACTGGCGGTGTTTAGCGCCGCGCAACCGGCGCTGGCGCAGCAATCGCTGGCCTGCCAGCTAGGCGAGGCGATACTAAGAAGGTGCCAAGCAAGCGAGGCCGAAGCGCGCGCGCTGGTAGAGGCGCGAGACAACGGCACATCGAAAGCGACGGCGGTCGCGGTCGTCCGTGACGGAATGGAAGCTCACCGAAACTCGCAGACCGCTCACGCGGAAGCGGACTTGGCGGCAGATGCTGATTTTGTGTACGGCGGACGGCTAAGCGCCGACGCGGCGGGGAATGAAGTTTTCCGGGCCTGCCTGTCGGGCGACCTGCCCTGACCCCCGCCGCGCCCGGCGAGAACCCGGTCGATACGCCCCCGATAGGTTTCAACGTCTTAGAATAAGCCGCGCGCTTACTGGCGTATCGGGTCAGATCGGCACGCCTAAGAAACTTGGCCGATCAGCAGTGCGGCGCTGCTCTCAAGCCTTGGGAGCAGCCAACGCCCTACAGCCCGATCGGAAACCATGCGCGACCAGCACGGCAGCGGCGCGGAAAACTCCCGGCCAAACTGACCCGCGCGCTGCCGTCGGCTCGAAGCAGCTGCACCGGCGCCGATAGTTCACGCCGGAGAATCTAAGGGTGCGCGCGCCGTCGCGTGCTCCACGCCGGAGCACCCTTCGTGAATCTCCATCAGGAGCACTATTGGTGGCCCAATTCGCGAAGGTGTCCTGCGAGTGTGTGATCTTCGGCTACAAGTTCAGGCTCCGCGCAGATCGCTGGTACGGCACTACCGGTGGCTGCAAATCTTCTCCGGCTGGCTGCTGAGCGCGATTCTAATCGCGGGCGTCACCGGCCTGATGAGCCTTTGAGAAGATTGCGAAATTGGTCGCCGAGCGGCGCTGTAGGTGTGGATGGTGGCTGTCGCCGCTCGCCGTTCCACTGCCAGTCCCCCTGCCGATACACACCACCGTCGTCAGCGCGATATTGCGAGCCGTCACGCTCTTGGTACCAGTGTCCTTGCCGCCCTTGATACCACTGGTCGCCCTGCTGGGTGGCCTTCCACTGCCAGCTATTGCCCTGCCGCTGCCATTGTCCTTGCTGCCCTTGATACCACTCGTTGCCCTCGGCCCTGAGCATTCCGGGCGCAAGCACAAAACAACCAATCAGAATCAAAACAGCAGCTAAAGTTTTCGCTTTCATTGCTTCTCCTCGCGCGCCGTTACCTCGACGCCCCTAAACTTACGCCCAATAGGCACGGAAGTGGAACCGAAACACGATTAGTGAGCGTGAGAACCGTTCTGTAAAGAACCAACCATTAGCGGTAGCTGGCTGGCTGCTGAGCGCGATCTTCATCGCAGGGTGACCGGCTTGATTCGGAACGCTTGAGAACACGGCGAAATCGCTCGCCGAGTGGCGATGTAGGCGTGGACGGATGATAGCCGCAGGTCAATTTTTTAGGCCGGGGTTACCAAGTGGAGCGGCAGCTTTGGTGCCGCGCGGGTGCCGCTGGTCCGTTGCCCTTCGGGGTCATCTTAGGAGTTTCCGCCTCGATAACCGGTGCCACGCCCTTGGCGCTAGTAAGCGCACGGCTCCCGACGCCCTTATCCGTGGCCGCATTTTTGCGGTCGAGGACCGTCTAAGACTTAGGATGATAAGCTGTTACCAAGCCTACACCTACTTGCTTGGCAGGTAAGCGGCTCAATGGCTTCGCTTCCACGGCCAAATATACAGTCCACGGATGCGGCGATGCCGGAGAGCGCACGGGTGCGCGGTGCCGAGCGGAGAGTGTCGGCTCGCGCTAAGCGTGCGCGCGCCGTCGCGTGCTCACGCCGGAGCATCGAAGCATCTGCGCAGCATCGAGTCAGCGCGCGCTCGCGCCGGAGCATCGAAGCGACCTCGCTGCCGCGCCGCGCGCTGTCTTCGACAAGCGACGAAAGCGGCGGCGCGCAGCAGAAACGGCCGCGTGGCTCTTCGACGATAGCGCCGTATGGTGTGTTCTCGTTTCAGAATGTCTGCGATGTGCTTGGGATCGACGGCGAGGCGCTGCGCGCGCGGGTGCGGGACTCGAACCCGTACACGGAACTTTCGCTCAAGAGGATTTTAAGTCCTGCTCCCGGCAAATACCATCGGTAACTATGGGTCACATCCCGCGCGAACGCGGGAATTGTTGGGCGGTCTCCCGGGCATAGTTACCCATGAAAACCGATGCGCGCCGATAGAACAGGCCAAGTTCAGGCCAAGTCTACGCCGGCCTTCCGCCCACGGCCCACCGAATCTCGCAGATGCCCTCATCAAGCGGGGCTCGAACTCCGCGTTTGCAAACCGCGTGGTCTTGGTGCGAGTCTGAATCGGGTTTCAAAATGGAAATTCCGGTTAAGTCGTTGACGCGGTCAATCGCCGCTCTGAGTTTTTCGCTGTTGTTTCTGCTGGCCGCGTTTGCGCGCCCGGCGTTGGCGCAATCGGATGACGATGCGTCGCCAGACAACAGCAAGACGCCCGTAAGTAAACTTTCTGTCTCGCCCACGACGCTGGACTACGCCGTCATCAACCTCGACAAGCAGAAGTTGCACGAGACCAAGCATTTCGAAATCAAGAACACCGGGAAGGCGACGCTGGACGACCTGGCCGTCGGCGCGCCCACCAATTCCGACTACGTCATCACGACCGTCGTTCCCAGCACAATTGCCGGCAAAGGACACCTGACGGTGAACATTCTGTTCACCCCCAAGGGAAAGGGCACCGAGAACGGGAAGATCGTCATCACCAGTGGCGCGACCAAGGGGAAGAAGAACGCGACCGTCCATCTGAAGGGTAAAGCCACGCAGAAGAAGCCGACGCCGACTCCGACTGCGACGCCGACTGCGACGCCAACGGCAACCGCGACCTTGACGGCAACCGCGACGGCAACGGCAACCGCGACGGCAACGGCGACCAAGACCGCAACGCCGACGGCTAAAGCAACGTCAAGCGGATCGGCGACGCCAACCGCGACCCCAACCGCAACTGCAACGGCTACAGCGACCGCGACCGGATCGGCGACGCCAACGGCTACTGCAACCACGACTGCGACGCCGACCGCATCGGCAACGGCGACCAAGACCGCGACCGCAACAGCGACTCCGACCGCGACTGCAACAGCAACGCTTACGCCGACCAAGACCGCGACAGCGACCGCAACGGCTACTCCAACGGCGACACCGACGCCAACTCCCGCAGCCTCGCTTTCGGGGACGGTGCAGGGCGGACTCAGTCCAATCTCGGGCGCGACGGTAACGCTCTATCAGGCCGGCAGCGACTACGGGTCGGGAGCGACAGCCTTGGGCAGCGCGGCCACGGATTCAAACGGCAAGTTCAATGTGGGATACACTCCGCCGGCTAAGCCCGCGGTTCTCTATCTGTTGGCGCTTGGAGGGAATGCCGGGTCCGGGAGCAACACGGCGATTGGGCTGATGGGAGTAACAGGCATGTCCAATGCCCTGCCGTCCTCAGTCACGGTCAACGAGCTGACGACAGTGGCGGTCGAATGGGCGCTTGCGCAGTTTACCGACTCGACGGGGCAGATTATCGGTGCGCCAGCGAGCAACGCGACCGGCTTTACTAACGCGGTCAACCTAGCGCAGACCAATCTCGTTGACATCACGACCGGTGCGCCAGCGGCCTTCTTGGGTGCGACCGCGATAGGCTGCGGAGCCGGTGGAGGTGGAGGCGGGTCAAACAACTGCGCCGCACTGGAGAAGATGGACACGCTCGCCAATATCCTGGCGGCGTGCGTCGAAAGCTCGGGGCCGTCGTCGAGCGCGTGCAGCGCGCTTTTTAGCAGCACGGGCAGCAGCAGCACCACGCTTCAGGCGGCACACGCCATGGCGGCCAATCCGGCGGCAAACGTAGGTGCCCTGTTCGCGCTTCAAAGCTCCTCCCCGCCGTTTGCTCCTTGGTGGGGTCCTAATGAACCAGCCTACGAGCCCAACGACTGGACGCTGCAACTCTACTACACCGGTGGCGGACTCAACGAACCCGACGCCATCGCAATCGACGCTGCTGGCAACGTGTGGGTGGCGAATTTTTATGGAGGCCTGAGCGAGTTCAGCTCCACCGGCAGCCCCGTTTCACCCTCGACTGGCTACACTGGCGGCGGACTCCACGAACCCGACGCCATCGCAATCGACGCCACGGGCAATGTCTGGGTCGCGAATTACGGCGTCGGCTCCAGCATCAGCGAGTTCAGCTCCACCGGCAGTTCCGTTTCACCCTCGACTGGCTACACCGGCGGCGGACTCAGCGAACGACCAAGCGCCATCGCAATCGACGCCACGGGCAATGTCTGGGTCGATAACGGCTCCAGCATCAGCGAGTTCAGCTCCACCGGCAGCCCCGTTTCACCCTCGACTGGCTACACCGGCGGAGGCCTTGCCAGCTCCCGGGGAATCGCTATCGACGCCACGGGCAACGTGTGGGTGGTGGATGGGGGCGGTGGCATCATTGAGTTCAGTTCCACAGGCAACGCGATTTCGCCTTCGCCCTACGGTTACACCAGTGGCGGGGTGATTAATCCCACCGCCATCGCTATCGACGCCAGGGGCAACGTGTGGGTGGCGGATGGGGGTCATAGTACCATCAGCGAGTTGAGCTCAACGGGTGAGCCGATTACAACGTCCGGCATGTTTGAAAGCGGGCTGTACGGTCCCGACGCCATCGCAATCGACGCTGCTGGCAACGTGTGGGTTGCGAATTCGCATTGGGGCATCATCAGCGAGTTCAGTTCTTCGGGCGAGGGGCTTTCGGGCCCCAACGGCTATCACAGCGGCGCCGCGCTTTACGGCTTCTCCGGCATCGCAACCGACTCCTCGGGCAACGTCTGGGTGGTCGGCAATAGCTTGGGCGAGTTCATTGGGTTGGCACGTCCCGCGCTGACCCCGCTAGTCGCCTGCCTCACGAAGACGCCGCCGGCGGCAGTTTGCCTACCGTAGGAGCCAGTTGGGAGGGTGAATATTGGGTGCCAGTATCACGCCGCAAATCGGCTCCGCCACCAGATCGCTTCACTGGTAGCCGGTAACTAGCCGTGTGCCTGCGCGAGTTATTTCAGGATGGTGTCTCCGGCTGAGGTTTCTCGCGTCCGAGGGTCGCGATCCAGCGGTCATGTTCGCCAGATCGAACTGTGCCCGCGCACTGCGGCATCGTCATCGAGCGCGAGCGCACTCGCGGTCTTGAGATTTGTGATCGGCGGAGCGAATAGCGCCCGTGTCGCTCCCGAGCCGCGCCATCACGCCGATCGTGCCCCGGCGGCGGGGCGACGCGCAATCGCGTCCGGCCAGCAGCTTTTGAGCGGCCATTTGTCGGCCGCGCGCCCGTCTGCTAACTCAATGTAGATGAAGCCCCGACACGCTGCCACGCTCGCGTGTGAACCCTGCGGGAACGTCGGCAAGCATCGCTGGATAGACGATCTTCTCCGGTTTCGCATGAACAAGATCGGCGTGTTTCTGTGCGACAAACATTACAAGGCCCTCTTGCAAGCTGACGCGCGAGCTTGGGCGTGGTTTCGGGAATATCGCGACCGGCTGGCGAAGTAGCCTGAAAAAAGAACCGGCCGGCGCACCTGAGACGCCCAAGCCTGAGACCGACTGCGGAAGGGTGTTTGCTTAGCGCTGGTCTTTTGGTAAACCGCAAGCATGAACCCCCGCCACGCCGCCGCACTCGCGCTTGTGGGTTGGTATTTGATGGTGCCGCCGCACCCAACCGCTACGACGTTGGATTCAGATGCACCCTTGTCGAAATGGAGAGTTTACGAAGTGTTTGATACGGCGGTCACCTGCAACACCGCACAAGCTAGCGAGGAACAAGATTGGAAAAGTAAAGCCGATGCGGACGCGAATAATGCAGTGACTAAGTTCTTAGTCAAAAGCTGGCTCGCTTCACAATGTATCGCGGCTGACGATCCCCGGCTCACGGGGAAATAGAATGAGCCTACACCACGCCGCCGCGCTCGCGCTTGTGGGATGGTAAAAGAAAGGCACGCGGGGGCTTCACCATGAGGGCATGTGGCCGAGCACTCGGCAGCCTTTACCTTTCCCTCCGGGGGCAGTTTCTTTAGGTAATCGAGTGCGGCATCCAAGGGGAACGGTTTTTTCACCTTCTTTTGGAAGTTGCTCCTAAGTGCGGTCCAAACGACAGCGTCGAGGTTCTTTTCCCTCGCCCACGCGACAATCAACCCTTGTGTTTCGCGGGGATCAACAGGCACGGCGGGTTGCTCCTCAAGTCGAACGAAACGAATGTTCTCGTTCGTGGGGCGCTCACGGCACCGGAGGTCAGCCACCGCATCCTCGACCTTCTCCCGGCTGCTGAGGCACCACGCCACCTTCGTAGTGGAGCCATGCTCGGTATCGATCACGAGAGTCAGAGCACCGAGCCGGCTTGTCGATATCCGGGAGAATTCAATCTTTAGTTTGGGTCCATCGTATTGCCAGGAACCGTGCCAACTGTCGAACTCGCAGCTGCCCTCCCAGAGGAGGGAACCCCAACCGAGGATGGCGACTCTCAAGTTTTTCTTTGCCACGATGTCTTACTTAGTCGGGTATTCGCAGCACAGGTTGGTCGAAGCGGCAATTTTCAGGGTGACGAGCGTTGCGGACCGCCCTCCTTGTTGAAACCTTCGGGTGTTGTGGTCAATTGATAGACCATATCCGTAACGAAGCGCTTGAATGACTCGTTCTGCACGAACTGTTTGTAGACTTCGGTGTCATCCTTCAAGAGGTGCTGCATCACCTTGGCCAGCGCCTGATCGTGGGCCAGGCGCGGTGCGGCGTGTTTTCCTTGGCGTTCTGGTAGGCCACGTCGGCGGCGACCTTGGGGGCGATGTCGTCTCGGATGCGCTTCGCGACCCTGTCGGTGTCGGTGAACAGCGTGCCGAACTGCTCATTGAACGTCTTGAGGATGTTGCTCAGGCGGTCGAGCTCGGGCTCGGGCTTGTGGCCGTGAACATCCGTCGGCACCGACTCGATCTCCGCGTCCTTGTCCGCTAGCGCGATCTTCATGGCCGCCTTCTTCTCGACGCGGTAGCTGTCCATGTCGATGGCTTCGAGGATGCCCTTGGAGAGGTCCTCCTCCTGCGGCGCCGGCAACTTGGGCGTCAGCAGATTGAGCAGGATTGACAGCTTCTCCCACTCCGCGTTGCTGTAAGGAATTACCGACGAGAGGAAGCTGTAGGTGCGGCAGAACACCTTGGCCTTGCCCTTGAAGTCCACCTGGCCGTCCTCGTCGAGCCTGTCCACATAGACCGCCACGCACGCATCGAGGATCGGTAAACCCCGACGGCACGCAGAAGTGGGCGTTCCCCATCGGCGGTGAGGTGGGCTCGCCGGCGATCGGCGCCGACGGGACCATTTACGTCGGCTCCACTATAGGAGACGGCAACCTCTATGCGGTAAACTCCGACGGCACGCAAAAGTGGGTGTTCGCCGGCGTGTCCGCCGACCCTTTTGGCTCCGCGCCGGCGATCGGCACCGACGGGACTATTTACGTCAGCTCCCTGAGCCATAGCATCTATGCCGTGACCGACAACGGCGCCAGCGCCACGCAGAAATGGAAGTTCGCAACTGGCGGTGAGGTGTTTTCTTCGCCGGCGATCAGCGCCGATGGCAACACCATTTACGTCGGTTCCGATGACTACAACCTCTATGCGCTGAATGCCGCCGACGGCTCGTTGAAATGGAAGTTCACAACCGGCAATTCGGTGGGCTCCTCGCCGGCGATCAGCGCCGATGGTAAAACCGTTTACGTCGGCTCGACTGACGGCAACATCTACGCGGTAAACTCTGCCAGCGGCACGGAGAAGTGGGCGTTCGCAACCGGCAATTCGTACTCCTCGCCGGCGATCGGTGCCGACGGGACTATTTACATCGGCTCCGACGACGACAACCTCTACGCGTTGACCGACAATGGCACCAAAGCCACGCAGAAGTGGAAATTCGCAACCGGCTGGGCGATTGAGTTCTCCTCGCCGGCGATCGGCGCCGACGGCACCATCTATGTCGGCTCTCAGGACGCTAATCTGTACGCGATAAACCCCGCTGACGGCACGCAGAAGTGGGCGTTCGCAACCGAGAGTGAGGTGGACTCCTCGCCGGCGATCGGCGCCGATGGAACCATTTACGCCGGCTCCGCTGACGACTACCTCTACGCCGTGGGATCCGCCGGTGCCGCCCCGGTCGGGGACCAGCCGGCCGCCACCACGACCTACAATTCCACCGCGACCGCCGACATCATCCTGAATTTTCCCGCCGGCGTGGCCGCCAACGACATTTGCATCGCCGAATTTTCGCATGCTTCGAACTCCCTTTCGGTCAGCACCGCTCCCAGCGGGTGGACCGCGATTGCGAGCTACAATAGCGGCTCCGCCGGCGCGGGCGCGGTGGGCACTTTCTATTGGTACAAGGCGCTCGGTGGCGGAGCCGATCCCGCGACGCCTACCTGGACTCTCGGCGGTCCGAACAGCGTCTATGCGGGCTGGATCCAGTGCTTCAGCGGCGTCAACACCACCACGCCGATCGATACGAGCAATCCGGCCGGCGTTGGCGCTACCAGCAACAGCGCACCCAGCATCTCTGTTCCGGGCTTTTCTGTTCATCTCGCGCAAAGCTACGAACTGCTAATCCTGAACTGCGTGGTCCGCCAGGGCGGTGCCGCCGATCCGTGGTCCACTCCGGGTGCGCCTTACTCGCAGCAAATCGTCGGGAGCGGCGGGGTAGGGGTGGCTTCGGGCACCTTGGTCAACCTAATCGCTTACAGTGGCAGCACCACGTCGAACACGGCGCCGGGGGGCCAGACCTGCGGGCAGAGCGGCTTGCCCGCCCCGATGGCGGGCAGCCAAATCGCACTGCAAGCGGCCCCGGTCAGCCCGACGCCGACACCGACGCCGACCAAGACTGCGACTCCGACTGCGACCGCGACCGGCGGCACACCGACGCCGACCAAGACTGCGACCGCAACCGCAACGGCCACACGGACCGCGACCGCAACGCCGACGGCAACTGCGACGGCGACTGCAACGGCCACACTGACCGCGACTGCGACTGCGACCGGCGGCACACCGACGCCGACTGCGACGGCGACTGCGACCCCCACGCCAACAGCGACGGTGACGCCTGAACCCGACAAGCTGAGGTTTAAACCCAAATCCTTGAAGTTTGGCAAAAAGACCGTCGATAAGGTCAGCAAAGCCGAGTCGGTGACGATCACGAACGGCAGCTCAAAGAGATCCAGGATCCACATATCGATCACCGGTGAGACGACCGCCGCGCCATTCGCGGTCAAGAGCCAATGCATCAAGACGTTGGCGCCGGGAAAGAGCTGTAAAGTTTCGGTGACCTTCACTCCGCCCAATACCACGGCGCAATACGGAGAGTTGACCATCAACGACAACGAGGCGGGAGCACCGCAGCAGATCCCGCTGTCGGGAACCGGAAAGACCCGCTAGAAGAAGAAACGGAACGGCAGACAAACGCTCGGCTGTAGGGGACAGGCTTTCCTGCAACCGGTAACCTGAGCCCCCGCCGGCGATTTCTGGACTCATACCGAGCCGCGCCGTCCGCGATAATTCGCGGGCGGCGCGTGAACCATTCCCAATTACATAGGCCGGATATACAGATGCAACCGGTATCATGTCATCGCGCTCAAGACCTTTTTGCTCGGGGGATGGGTCCGCATCATCGGCTTTGGCGTTGCCGCGGCTAATCTCGACGGCCCGCTCGTCTGCCGGATGTTCAATCGCGCGATCACCGGGCAGACCACACCGAAATATCTTTCCTCAGATAACGGTTCGCACCAGACTGCGCCATCCGCCACACAGTCTGGGATGTTTCCCTACATTATGGAGGAGTGATGAAATCGGCGCGTGGGGCGCGATTCACCCGCGGCCGTGGACCCGGAGAACGCCAACGGCCGCGGCTGAGCGCAAAAATCGCGCAAAATTCTCTGTTCGCGATTTTGGCATGTCCATCTGCGAGCCGGCCGACATTTTGCGGGGAAGCGTCCTCGGGAAGAACGCCTGACGCAAGCAACTACGCCCCGCGTGAGTAGTTCAAACTTATAACTGAATGTGACGTGCACGGGGGAAGAAATCGGGACCAAAAAATAGCTCTTGAAAAGCGAAGAGACGTAAGAGTCAAGCTGACTTCTGCAGAGGCACCGGCAGAAATTGCGCATCGCGGACCGTGTAGTGTTTTCCCTCGAACGAGAACTTCTCGCCGCTCCAGAGTCCGAGCAGCACCGCGAGGCCTTCATCGAGCATCGCCGCTCGCGTTCTGGGGACCATTGGGCCGTCGAAGGTTCGTATTTCGCCGAAGACATCATCGCCGAGACCGACGCCAAGCACGACTCGGCCGCCGCTTAGATGATCGAGCGTGACGGTTTCACGCGCGAGTTTCCACGGATGACGACGATAGAGCGGCGTGACCATCGGGCCCAGGAGGATTCGACTCGTCGCCATCGCCATCGCTGCCAGCGCGATCC